>JGI1201J43222_100044_pt1 | contig 53258 bp, 38 predicted proteins | sample MastesBC008_FD_43222 | JGI IMG/M metagenome (IMG submission 43222) | reverse complement strand
TTTCCACAAAAGCTCGAAATTTCTCCCAGTCGGTGATTTTATGACCATTCCCTCGATTTTTTCTGACTTTGGCTTTAAAATCACCCGTTTCTCTACGACGTTGGAACCATGTATTGATGGTATTACGACTGATGTTGAAGAATTCACTGGCTTCACAGCGCTTCATTCCATTAAGTTCAATTGCCTCAATCACTTTTCGTCGCAGATCATAACTGTAAGACCTTGCCATTGGAATTGTCCAGACTAATCACTTCTCGATCTATCTTACCTTACGTCCTAACTAAGCTGGCGATTGCTATACTTCTTCGCTCACCTACCCACGTAAGGGACTTACGTTTGAAAGTTTTTAGCTCTCCGACGGTTAAATCTTCGCTGCAAGAGTGTTATCGTAAAGCTATGGCTCAGATAAATTCACAAAACTTTACCTATACACAGGATTAATTTAACAAACTGAGAACTTTGGTTTTCCGTGAGAAAATTCCGATAAGCATATTTACTTATTTGAAACTTGGTTTGATATTTAGCTGTTTATCATAAGAGCAAAATACAAAAAACAAATTTCTTCTCGTATTTTTAAGGTTGATGACTGATTTTCATGACTTAAACAATTTTAATAAAACTTACTAAATTTCTAATCATCTACAGGTATCGATTGAAAGACTACCGATAATCAAAGCTGATTAATTTTCTCCTAAATCTTTAGTCCAAAAACTGTTAAATCAAGGCAAGATGAAAATCAAAGAACCCGCTATGGATTGTCGAATTCTCTACGTCCGTCTCCCATGTAATCCTATCTTCCCAATTGGGGTCGTCTACCTTGCAGACCACGTACACAAATTATTTCCCGGAATCGAACAGCGAATCTTCGATTTGGGAACAATACCACCTTTAGATTATGCTTCTGCTTTAGAAAATTGTATTGATGAGTTTAAGCCATCTTTACTAATTTATTCTTGGCGAGATATTCACATTTTTGCTCCTGTAGGTGGACGAGGTGGCAATCCATTACAGTATTCTTTTGAGATTTTCTATGCCAAAAATCCCTTTGTGAAATTGCATGGTGCGTTGGGCGGCTTACAAATGCTCAAAAGTTTTTACACAGAACTTTGGCAAAACCAGAGTTTGATTAAACGTGGTTTAAAACGCGCTCAGCAATACAACAAAGATGTCCGCGTTATCGTTGGTGGTGGTGCGGTAAGCATATATTATGAGCAATTGAATAAAAGCCTCCCCAAAGGTTCGATAGTTTCCGTTGGTGAAGGGGAAGCACTACTCGAAAAACTCCTTAGCGGTCAAGACTTTAGTGACGAACGCTGCTATGTAGTAGGAGAAAATCAACCACGTCAACGATTAATTCACGAAGCACCAACTCCCCTAGAAAAAACAGCTTGTAATTACGAATATATCGAAAGTATTTGGCCAGACTTTAATTATTATCTGCAAGAAAGCGACTTCTACATTGGCGTACAAACTAAGCGTGGTTGTCCTCATAACTGTTGCTACTGCGTTTATACAGTAGTGGAAGGGAAACAAGTACGTATAAATCCTGCAGATGAAGTTGTTGCAGAAATGCGCCAACTATATGATCGGGGAATTCGCAACTTCTGGTTTACCGACGCTCAATTTATTCCAGCCAAAAGATTTATCGACGATGCAGTAGAACTATTACAAAAAATCGTTGATTCGGGAATGACGGACATTCATTGGGCAGCATATATCCGTGCTGATAACTTGACGCCTAAATTGTGCGAATTGATGGTAAAAACTGGAATGAACTATTTTGAAATCGGTATTACCAGTGGTTCCCAAGAGTTAGTCCGGAAAATGCGTATGGGTTATAACCTACGAACAGTTTTACAAAACTGTCGGGATCTCAAAGCTGCTGGTTTCAATGATTTAGTTTCTGTTAACTACTCCTTTAACGTCATTGACGAACGCATCGAAACAATTCGCCAAACCATAGCTTATCATCGGGAACTCGAACGAATTTTTGGTGCGGATAAAGTCGAACCCGCAATCTTCTTCATTGGACTACAACCCCATACCCACTTAGAAGAATACGCTTTTAAAGAGGATATTCTCAAACCAGGTTATAATCCCATGCTCCTGTTACCATGGACTGCAAGAAAACTACTTTGGAACCCAGAACCACTCGGCTCCTTCTTTGGCAAAGTCTGCTTGCAAGCCATGCGGGAAAATCCCAACGATTTTGGGCGGGAAGTTATGAATATTTTGGAAGCTAAACTGGGTTGTGCGCCATTGGAAGAAGCATTAACAGCACCAATCGAGCAAAAGTTAAAACCCAAACAACTGGCAAAAATATCTTAATTATTAAGTTATTCCCCGTGTAATTATTCCGTAAAGTCGGTGAAAATGTTCGTGCTCCTGTGTCTTTATGGTTGATTTATCTATGATAGGAAGTAGAAAGGATAGGAAGTAGAAAGATAAAATCATAAAGATACAGAGCGCCTACATACAGAGTTAAATCTTGAAAGTACCAAGTGAATGTAAAGACATTATTGTGGTATGTAACAAAAATCATTGGTATGGCAGTAAACTAAATTATTATGAGAAGACTTTTAATTTTTTCTAAATAGTTACTTTATTTAAATTTCTAAAAAGTTTATTTATTTCAAGTTGATTTACCATACCTATGTTAAAAGGCTCAATTCTCGACCAACTAGAAACGGCTCATCGCCATCAGAAAACATCATTAAAACTAGGAGTATATTACAAAAATACTCTTGTTTCTTTATGTCATGCCCTTGAAGATCATATTTTATCCGATGAGAGTTCGCCAATAGTTATTACAGCCTTTCAACAAGGTAAATGGTATCTCGAAGAGGCCGAAAGATATGCAGATATGGCTAAGCATTCTAGTCATATTGCGATTATGGCAGCACCGGATACAGTTTGGACAGAACATCCAACCAGTAAACTAGCCAATGTTGACTTGGTTCCTTTAGATACATCAGATCCTGTTGCCCAAGAATGGCACTTAATTATCCTATCCCCAAATTACACAGCAATGGTTCTGTGCCAAGAATTATCGCCAGAAGATTATGGAGCGGGAGGACAGCCGGAGTCAGATGTAGAACGAAAATTCTATGGTTTGTGGACATTTGAACCAACATTGGTTAAGCAAACAGCAGATTTAGCCATTAAGCATATTGGCAATTACAACCCCGAACTTCAGCAAAAACTTCTGCAAGCTCAGAAGAAAATTAAAACGGCGGTAGCTACCCCAGAAGAATATGCAACGGTGGTTTCTCGCGTTGTGGAATATCTACAAACTGGGCAAGAAAAACTTGGTACACCTACGGCTTTACGTCACGAAGCCTTAGATAGTAATTTAATTTCCAACGAAATTCAGGCATTTTTGCGCATGGCGCAATTAATGGATCAAGCTGATATTAATAATCCAATGGCTGCTGCAGAGGTAGTTTCCCTTGCAGAAACCTTAGCTCAACTTTTAGAATTACCAGCATGGCAAATTAAGCGACTACGACTTGCTGCTTGGTTGCATCGTATAGATCCATTACAAAGAAGTCAAAGCATTCTTACTCCTGGGGTTAGCACGCGTTATCAAGAAAATTCACCTAGCACTCCTTTGACTTGTCCCTTGGTACCGGGAGCGCAAGTTTTACGTAAAATGCCCCGGTTGCGTGCGATCGCCCAAATTATAACTCATCAAACAGAATGGTGGGATGGTACTGGAGAACCAGCAAGATTAACAGGGGATGAAATTCCCTTAGAATCGAGAATTTTAGCCTTAGTTTCAGATTTCCAATACCGAGTTAATCAGAAAAAAAATTCTGGACAAAGTAGAGAACAAGTTTTCACACAAGCCTTGGAAGAATGTAAGGAGCAACAATCTTACCGCTTCGATCCGAAATTAGTTGATGCTTTGACTCTGTTGGTTATGGGTTTACAGCAAGGACTAGAATTACCTACCAATACACCGAAATTTAGTTCCAGAATGTGGTTAATTGATTCTAAAGCCGATAGCGACGCTCGAGTTAGCGATCAAAAATTAGAATCAACAAAATTTGATTGAACTTGCTTGAATTTAATTTAATTTAATTTAATTTAATTTGCATTTAGGCTTTTATCTGGTTCTTCAACTGATTTGCTCCTAAATTCAATACACCCAGCAAAAATCAAATTTGCCGTATTTCAATTTTCCCTGTCGTCAAATTCCACATTTTGTAACCCCTACACAGCAAAGATCTCAGCCAATGTCAAAAGCCAGTAAATGTGTTATTTTATTTCATTGCAAGGGGGTTAATTAACGGTTTAATACTGTTGTTAGCGGATCCGGAGGTAGCGCAGCTAGAGGCTAGAGCTTTTACGGCATCGGCGGATCCGTGGGTAGCACAGCTATAGTCTCTGATTAAGGTCACCTTGCGGATCTGCCAACGTCGCAGACTCTAGCGTGACCACAGGTCATATTTTGACTTCCCCTTCTTGGGAGTTAGTATCTTATATTGGATACTTACCTTACACCCAGTGACGGGAACGTTGAGTTGTAGAAATTCTCACATTCTCATCTGACTTAATTTTTGATACAAGGTTAACCTTACTATCATTTTGAGCATAGGTAATATAACTTATCGAAAACTTTCTACTTTCAAAGTTAGTAGCTTGTGGTAAAACCCAATAAAGCACTCAATCAAAGTCAGTTAATAAAAAAATGAATATAGAAGCAATTAAATCTGGTCAATTAAAACAACTCCCCGGAGTAAATTTAGAAGATGAAGATTTATCGCAATTAGATTTAAATCGAATCAATTTAGCTGGTGCAAACCTTGTTGGTATAAATTTAACTAATTCTAATCTAGAAGGCGGACATCTAGAAGGCGCAAATTTAATGGGCGCAAATTTACATCAAGCAAATTTGCGAGCTAACTTTATGGGAGCTAATTTGATGCAAGCGGATTTAACTAGTGCGGACTTACGCGGTAGTAATTTGCGGGGAGCTAATTTTATGGGGGCTAGGCTCAATGATGTTTCTTTAACCGGAGCTTTTTTAAGTGGTACAAACTTAATGAACGTCAATTTACAAGGTGTTGATTTGCGAGGTGCAGACCTGCGAGGAGCTAATCTGACAGCAGCTAACCTTAAAGGCGCAGATTTAAGTGGTGCAGATTTACAAGGAGCCCTACTGGGAGAAGCAAATTTAGAAGAAGCTGACTTGCGTAAAGCCAACCTTGCAGGTGCAAACCTCACAGGGGCGAATTTACTCTGTGCAGAATTGGAAGGTACAAACCTCAAAGGAGTTAATCTGAATGGAGCTTGTTTGGCTGGAACTATTGCAACAGAAAATATTTCTTAAGTTCTCTCTTCACGATCATCGATTAAGTTCAATTTTTCTTTTGTAATAATTTTAACTACTTCTAAACACCTTCAAAAATCGCAAATTAAACAGTATTTGCCAATTTTTGAAGGTGTTTGAATATCTAGTAGAATTTACACAAAATTAACACAGCTAGGTCATTCATTATAGCCGCACCTTACAGTGTTAGTGGGTAAGCGCGTAGCTAGCGCAGCGTACCAGATCCTCAAGGTAGCGCAGCCCTAGGTATTGCCTACGGATCCGCTAACACATAGTTTTGATATGCGGTTAGTAACATTCAAGTTATGTCCTGCGCATACGCTTTGCTAACAAAAGTCAAACTGATAAGAGCTTAATTTTCTTTCATGAAAAATTTCAGGGAACATATACGGAGGAAAAAGCGTAATTATACCTGGAAGAAAACCATTACAGATACGATGAGTTTTAGCAAGTAAAAGTCTTTGAAGCCCAGAAATTTTTGTTAAAACTGCTATTCTTGCTGAAGATAGGTTTTAACAGGAACGAAAAAATTTGATACAAATAAGTTTATGGCTGTCCTATCCCGTGTGAAATCCCAGACTATACGTAAGCGGCTAAAGTTGTTTATCATTACTAGCACTGTAACTCTCAGTTGGTTAACTTTATTGCCAGTTAAATTAGTCCAATCAGAAACTTTATCACCTCAAAACTTACATATTCTCAAACTAAAGAATAGAGTTTTAAAAAGTACTAGTAATTTTACTTATAAAATTCAACCAAAATTTAAGTATGTTGGTAGTTTCTCTGAAGGATTGGCATCAGTATATATTGGTTACCGAAAAGGATATATTGACAAAAATGGTCGAGTAGCTATAAAACCACTTTTTGACGCCGCAGAAGAATTTTCTGAAGGGTTAGCACGGGTAAGCATCGGTGATAAGTGGGGTTACATCAATAGAAATGGCCAAATGGTAATTAAACCACAATTCGACTCTGCTGGAGAATTCTCCCAAGGTTTAGCAAAAGTTAGCAATGGTGATAAATGGGGCTATATCGACAGAGTTGGTCAAATAGTTATTAAGCCCAAGTTTAAAGCCGTAATGTCTTTTGCTGTAGATAACCAGGCAAAGGCTGTAAACAGACAAGCATTAGCTCCAGTCAAATTAGAACAGAAATGGGGTTACATCGACAAAAGCGGTAAATTTGTTATTCTTCCCAAGTTTAATCAAGCTTCTTACTTCTCTGAAGGCATGGCAGAAGTTAAATTAGGCGATAAATGGGGTTATATTGACCAAAGTGGTAAGTTAATTGTTCAACCTATATTTACTCAAGCATGGAAATTTTCTGAAGGCTTAGCCTTAGCTAGTATCAATCACCACTGGGGTTATATTGATAAAACTGGTAAATTTGCGATCAAGCCAGTATTTCAGGATGCAGGAATATTTTCCGAGGGGTTAGCCTACGTATGGAAAGAAGGCAAATATGGCTACATTACTAAAACAGGTCAAATGGCTATTCCAGCTAAATTTGACGATGTTGGTATTTTCTCCCAAGGATTAGCACGGGTAAACATAAATGATAAATGGGGATACATTGATACTACTGGTCAAATAGTTATCGAACCCCAATTCGATCATGCCACTGATTTTACAGTTGATAGATTGGGTGTTGACCAAAAAGTAAAACTTGCGTGGGTCAAAATTGGTTCCCAATGGGGTTACATTAGTACTTCTACAAATTAAAAATAGCAGAAAAGAAGCTAAAACTAAATTTTGAAGTTTGTATGCAACTATTAAATTGCAGCAAATCTTAATTTACTATTTTGATTACTAAATTAAGACTTTTGGGATTTATCTTAAGAATTTTATACCCAGTTAGGAGCTTAAAGATTTGAGAGTTTTGAGCGATAGCTCATTCTCATCCACAAAGTCAAAATCGTCAGACCTACCAAACCCATGATTCCAGCCAAAGGGTTATTATTAACGCCTGTAAACCATGTTGGTACAGAACCAGAGTATTCGATTAGTTTGCCAACATTAATAATGTAATAACCCCAAACTAAACCTCCATGAATCCCTATTGATAAACCGAGACGTCCTCGAGAACTTCGTTTTGCAAAAGCAGAAGCTAAACTTAATAGAAGTAAACCTAAAAATTGTGGCGAACTTTGGATTACTTCTGGAAGGGGCTTGATAAAATGAGCAACGGCAAATATAAGAGAACTACTCCAAAGCACCACAGAAGGTTTATAGTCTCTTTGGAGTTCATCATATATAAATCCGCGAAAAAATAACTCCTCTGCGAGCGCTACCCCTAAACCAGTAAGCGATCCTTCTAAAATAAGTTTTAGCAAGGAAATAGATGGTTCTTGCCATACTAACCAACCCATTATCCCTTGCAAAGAAAATAAAATTAAAATATTGATTACCCCAATAGCCAAACCCCGTAACAACTCAACACCATTACGGCGACTAAACTCTAAACCGTAATACTCAAATATACGTTTTTGTTGGCAAACGTACTTACCCCAAATAGGCAAAAACAGAAAAAACCAAATTGCCAAGGGTACCATTGTTACAATCGTTTGCAGGTTACTGTCATCAACCAAAAAATAAATTAATGCTGCATATGGTAACCATGGCAAACATAGAAATAAAATAAAACTACCCAGTCTGATCCCAAAAGAGCGCTGGGCTAAAATTGCAAAGTATTTTTTCATGACAAGTTACAGCGATCGCAAAACTAATAATAACGAAATCAATAAACATTAACGCTTATTTATTAATGATTTTTTCTTGGCATGTTTTAGCTTGACGCCAAGGAAGTTATTACAGTTTCACAATCCCAAGCAACTAAATCCTAATCTTCCGGTTCGATCGTACTAGTCAAACCATTTTCTTTTAAAGTCTCACTGTAAAACTCCGCATGCTCCAGTGCGCAAGTAATTACTAATGCTACGCCACTAGTATGAGCTTCCATCATTATGCTTACTGCTTGTGGCTGAGTGAGACTTGGTACTGTCGTTAACAGTACTTGGACCACATATTCCATACTATTAAATGGATCGTTATGAAGCAGAACGCGGTACCGAGGCGCTATCTTTCTCGACGTAGAACGCTTTTCTATAGTTTCGACTGACACGGCTCTTTACTTTTTTTTCAGTAGATGTACGACAAGAAGGCTGATGTTTTATGGTTACTTAACACTTTTTAACTTATCTTATAACATTTTAACCATGAATCTTGTTTTCACAAAATGTATCCACTGTCTTGAAAATTTGTGTTTTCTCAATATAGCGATAAGACTAGAATATTATGACCTCGAAGTTTGCTTCAAACCACATATGCGCAAACAAAAATTTCTAAAACTCAAGGTACAAAAGCAGTTCCCAGCACTAAAACGCTAGCAGATTTTTTTATTTTCACTCAAACACCTTACTTAGCCTATCTAAAATTATTAATATTTCCTCGCGATATTTAGTAATAATACAATTAATAATATGACCCAAAAATTTCAAGCGGGACAAATTGTGTATTTACAGGAAGGTGATACTCGTCTGTATGCAGAGGTCATTCAGGTTGTTGCTTCCCGTCAGTTGTGTTGGGTACGTCCTTTGTTTCTAGAAGTAAAATCTGGTGATGAGGAACCACAGATAACTGGCCTTCAAGAAGCTTTTGACTTATTATGGTCTATCAGTTTATTTTATCCTGCTTTGGATGTAGAAGTAATAAACTCGATCTGTCAAATTTCCCAAGAAGGGTCAAAAAGCGAAATGACTCCCAGCATTTGCAAGCAAAAACTCAACGAATTTATTCATCGTGTTTGGCAAAGCCAGAAAAATGCTAACCTCTCTGACGAAAAATGATTATCGAATTGACCTATCGCTGTAGTTCCAGACTGCTAAATGCAATTACGATGAAAATAGATATTATAAATAAGCCTAAAATCAAATTATTATTTTTGTGTCTATTTAAACCGAAATAATATTTTTAAATTTTATTCAACTCTCTTTCTAAATTAAATGTAGAATGAGTAAATAAAAATGAAACTAGAATAAGTAAAATATCATCTAGCATACAAAAATTATTAGACAGTAAGTATTTAACAATTTTACAAAATATGTTGATAAATATATTTACTGAGAAAATGTCTCATATATTATAACAACTACTACATATCTGATATATATATTATCCCAAAATATAATTTAATAATTGTTCCAGAACTTCAACTAGATTCGGATGATTTAAATTCATCTAAATCTTCCTCAAATACTTCTGCATAGAGCTATTCTACCAGCATCCATCTCTGCCATTAATAGCTCTAAAGCTTCGTAGTCAACGTCAGAAATATAACCCCGAGTAGTCAATTCCAAATTAATCTCATTCTCGATTTCTAGTGTTAATTTTTTGATATCTAGTGCTCTAGCAACTAGTTGACGAATAGCGTATTTAGTTTCCATAAAAAATAAGTAAAGTGTATTTAATACTAATTATCCAAGCATGACTTCAGTATAAAACGCGATCGAGATCTCAGATAAACAGTGACATGAATCACAAACAAGACGAATATACTTGTAATACTTAGGTTTATGCAATTACGATTTATCCTTGACAGCAGCAGATTTTAGGCTTTCTTAATCTTAATTTAGCTATGTGTTTAACTAGAATAATATGTTACACCCAATCATTTAAATTTGTTTCTACTCAATCTAACAAAAAGTATACGGTAATACTTTTGGGGATAGAATTATAACAATCTTTAAACAGAGCCATTAGACTAATAAAGATTCCGCAAAGAGGTGTAAGACGAATGGTCGATGTGAACATAAAAAGATTATGGTCAAATACATCTAACCTGTTTTTTTTTGACGCCTCTGATAGGAATTGACTATGCAAGCAGTACTTAGCCATACCACAGTTGCAATTATTAAACCCCAAGATAATTTAAATGCTGTTAACGCTTTGGAATTTGAGCGTGACTTAACAACAGCTTTAAGACACGAGAACAATCAAATTTTGCTAGTAAATCTAGAAAAAGTGGAACTATTAGATAGCTCTGGATTAATGTCATTGGTATCTGCACTTAAGTTAGCTCAAAACTTGGGAAAGCGTTTGGGTTTATGTTGCGTATCCCCATCTATCAAAATTATTTTTGAACTTACTCAATTAGATCGAGTGTTCGAAATTTTTGAAAACCAAAAAATATTATTCAGTGCATAATTCACAGATATCACAATGATATTTGCGCCGTTGTGTAAACATCAACACCTAAAATAAAAAAAAACTCTGGAATTTAACTGATTTCCATATCTTCAGACACTTAATAAATGCTAAGGTTGGTAGTGATTAGCTGTAAGTTAGCACGCAGATTAGCACAGTGTCTGTTGCAGTAGAAAAATTAATTACACCGGATATTGCGAAGCCAGCTCGCTATTTAGGTAACGAGCTTGGGTCAGTACACAAACCTTGGGATGAAGCTGAAATTCGCTGGGTTTTAACCTACCCAGAAGTTTATGAAGTCGGTGCATCCAATTTGGGTCACATCATCCTCTATAACATCATAAATTCCCAGCCTCGGCAGTTGTGCGATCGCTCTTACCTACCAGGAAAAGACCTGGCGGGTAAATTGCGAAGCACGAATACACCTTTGTTTGCTGTCGAATCGAAACGAGATTTAAAGGAATTTGATATTCTTGGCTTTAGTCTCAGTTATGAACTGGGAGCGACAAACATCTTAGAAATGTTAGATTTAGCGGGAATCCCTTTAACATGGGAGGAACGAAATCAGGGAAATCATTTCCCCTTGATATTTGCAGGTGGACAAACCGCAACATCTAACCCCGAACCCTATGCCGACTTTTTTGATTTCTTTGCCTTGGGAGACGGTGAAGAATTATTACCAGAAATCGGCTTAATTTTAGAAGAAGGTAAAAGAGCTAAAATTAGCCGCAAAGAATTATTATTAGATTTGGCACAAGTCCCTGGCGTCTACGTTCCGCAGTTCTATGAAATGAACCCTGACGGGTCAGTTACTCCTAAGCGCCCCGATGTACCAAAGCGAATTATTCGCCGTGTTGCAACCCCAATACCGGCTTACTCTATTGGACTGGTCCCTTATGTAGAAACAGTCCACGAACGCTTAATAGTTGAAATTCGCCGGGGTTGTACCCGTGGTTGTCGCTTTTGTCAGCCAGGAATGCTTACCCGACCTGCACGGGATGTCGCACCAGATAAAGTGGTTGATGCGATTGAGAAGGGAATGCGCCAAACAGGTCATAGAGAATTTTCCCTACTGTCTCTGAGTTGTTCTGATTATTTGTCCTTACCTGCGGTAGGGACGGAAATTAGAAATCGCCTCAAAGATGAAAATATTTCTCTTTCTCTTCCTTCTCAAAGAGTTGATAGATTTGACGAAAATATTGCTCGTATTCTTGGCGGTACCCGACAAGGAGGACTAACTTTTGCTCCAGAAGCGGGAACCCAAAGAATGCGCGATATCGTTAATAAAGGCTTGACCAACGAAGAATTACTCAGGGGTATCAAAACTGCCAGGGAGCAAGGTTGGGATAAAATTAAGCTTTATTTTATGATTGGTTTACCTGGAGAAACAGATGTTGATGTATTAGGTATAGCCGAAACAGTAAGATGGCTCAGAAGAGAATGCTGGGCTAAGGGTAGAAAAACACTTTCGTTTAATTTGACTGTCTCTAATTTTACTCCTAAACCCCATACGCCATTTCAATGGCATTCGGTTTCTACTTCCGAGTTTAAACGCAAACAAGACATCCTGAGGCAAGAATTTCGCCGCATGAAAGGAGTAAAAGTCAACTTTACCGATGTACGGATTTCAGCGATGGAAGATTTCATTGGTCGAGGTGATCGCTCCTTAGCTCCAGTCTTAAAGCGTGCTTGGGAATTAGGAGCAGGTATGGATTCTTGGTATGAAAGTCTAGATAAAGCTTTTGCTGCTTGGGGAGAAGCCATTGCTGAATCTGGATTGGATTGGAAATATCGCCAAGTTGAAAATGGTGAATGGAATGTAATGGAAGGCGAAGGTAAAGATTCCGACCATCGGCTTGATGCACCTTTACCCTGGGACCACATAGATACAGGAATTGATAAAAGGTGGCTCAAGGAAGATTTGCAACGTGCCTTAGAAGCGATCGTAGTACCCGATTGTTCCTTTGATGGTTGTTCCCATTGCGGTGTTTGCAGTCCCGAATTTGGTCATAATATTGCGATCAAGGCACCACTAATCCCAGAATTTTCCGGTGATTTTGTGCCCAATACAACTAAAGCTCAAAAAATACGAGTTTGGTTTGGCAAGCAAGATGATATGGCGTTGATTGGTCACCTAGATTTAATGCGGTTGCTTGATCGAGCCGTGAGACGTGCCAAATTACCCATATCTTTTACCGGCGGGTATAATCCACAACCTAGAATATCTCCAGCTAATGCTTTACCTTTGGGTGTTACAAGTAGCGGCGAAATTGTTGATTTTGAATTGACTGAGGCAATTGATGTAGAAGTATTTCGTCAAAAACTAACTCAAATACTACCTGTAAATATTCCGGTATATAAAGTTATCCAACTGGATGTAAAATCCGAAAAAGCAGCCCAAGTTCTAGAATCTGCTGAATATCAAATAACAATAGCTGCTCTCAATACACAGCCAAATGTTACACAATGGCAAAATTGGGTTGACATAATTAACAGTAAGGACGAAATATTATGGGAACAAACAACTAAATCAGGCAAAACTTACTTGGTAAATCTGTGCGAACGCTTATTGGAATTAGAATTAATCCCAGAGAATAGTAACTTCTGTGATTCAACAGCAGTTTTACGCTATTTAGGAAAATGGCGTAACGATGGCACAATGTTGCGTCCCAACCAAATCTTGTTTATGCTAGAGCAAGTAGCTTCCGAAGAATTTCAACTGCTACACATTCACCGCAATCGGCTAGTTTTAGCGGTTTAAGGTTTACTGAGGGCAATTGGAACTAAGTTGCCCTCAGGTAGTGCATAAGCAAATAATTGATTTTTGACAAGGTTGCGTTAGAATGATATGAAGAGAAATTTTCTGGCGCTGCATTGAGTAAGCTGATTCACTAACCTGACATTCAGGATACGGAAGCAAAATATTAGAGTGCAAATTCCCGGATTTGACCCCAGGAAACTTGAAGCAGATTGACAAACACTCTTTAAAAATAGCTACGAGTGAATCGGCAACCAAACAAGCGACTGGGTCGGCTTCTCTAATTATTTCTCCGAGTATATGCTTTTTCAAACAACAGTGGAAAGCTCTGGCCAAAGATTGGAAAGAGCATTTAATCAAAAATTAACCACGGACGGGTATTTAATTGCTTAGAAAATTTTATGCAGCCGTTGTGGAATAATCAAGCGTGTGAGCGTCAAGACAACGTCAACCGCTTGCCAAATTTGAGAGCAAAAAAGTGTAATTTTTACTACCAGCAGAACCAGGCTTGTAAGGGCGAACTCGAACAATCAACCCCCATGTCTATTTGTGCTGCCAATTTTTGAGGGAATTGAATGACAAAACAAATTATTATCGCCGAACAGCATCAGATTGCTGCTGTATTTTCTGAAGACCAAATACAAGAATTGGTTGTTGCTACGGGTCATCACCAAATTGGTGATATTTACTTAGGTGTAGTAGAAAATGTATTACCTGGGATAGATGCAGCCTTTGTAAATATAGGTGACCCAGAACGTAACGGTTTTATTCATGTAACCGATCTCGGACCACTCAGACTTAAGCGCAGTTCGGCTGCAATTACGGAATTATTGGCACCACAGCAAAAAGTTCCAGTACAGGTAATGAAAGAGCCAACTGGAACCAAAGGTCCAAGATTGACGGGAAATATTACTTTACCCGGGCGTTACGTTGTTCTCATGCCTTATGGACGCGGTGTAAATTTATCCCGTCGAATCAAAAATGAAAATGAACGCAACCGTTTGCGAGCACTAGCAATTTTGATTAAACCTGCTGGCATGGGTTTGTTAGTACGAACTGAAGCCGAAGGCAAGCCAGAAGAAGCGATTATTGAAGATTTAGAATCTTTGCAAAGACAATGGGAAACCATTCAGCAAGAAGCTCAATCTACCCGCGCACCAGCATTACTCAATCGAGATGATGATTTCATCCAAAGGGTACTACGAGATATGTACGGTGCCGATGTTAACCGAATTGTGGTTGATTCAAGTACTGGGTTAAAACGAGTCAAACAATACTTACAAAATTGGAGTGGCGGACAAACACCACAAGGTTTATTAATCGATCACCACCGCGATCGCAGCGATATTTTGGAATATTTCCGCATTAATGCTGCAGTTAAAGAAGCTCTGAGACCGAGAGTAGATTTACCATCTGGAGGTTATGTAATTATTGAACCGACAGAAGCACTAACCGTAATCGATGTTAACTCGGGTTCCTTTACACGTTCTGCAACAGCAAGAGAAACAGTTTTGTGGACTAATTGTGAAGCTGCAACGGAAATTGCCCGTCAATTACGCTTGCGTAATATCGCCGGTGTAATTGTTGTTGATTTTATTGATATGGAATCGCGGCGCGACCAACTGCATGTCCTAGAGCATTTTAATAAGGCACTCAAAGCAGACAAAGCCCGTCCCCAAATCGCTCAGCTTACAGAACTGGGTCTAGTAGAGCTTACGCGTAAGCGTCAAGGACAAAATATTTATGAATTATTTGGTAAGACTTGTTCCACATGTGGTGGTTTAGGTCATATTGTCAGACTACCTGGTGAAACTGAAACTCCAGAAGTTGTAGCTCCAACCGAAGTACCGCCAGAACGTTTTGTTTCCTTACCCCATAAAGAACCCCGCTTACCTGCTGCTCGCATTAATGAACCACGGGAATCTTACGAAGGATTTAATGACGGATTTGATAACGAATCTGAGTTAGCAGCCTTGAATTTGGTTAACCATCCGAGCTATCACGAACTTGGTGATAGTAGTAAACGTCGCGTCCGTCGTCGTCGTAATGGTGTCAATGGGACTAATGGCAAAGAGGAACTACGGCTTAATAATAATTCTCCAATCTTGGCTAATGACCAAGATGGGGACATAGATGCAGAATTAGCTTCAGAAGCTACTTTTGGTAAAGCCGGTTGGGGCGATCGCCTCCCCCCTGCTAATAGAGTAAGTAAAATAGAATCTGTTAAATCAGTCGTCGAACCACCAGAAATTGTTTCTGTGGAGATGTCATCGGAAGAACAAGACGTTTATGCGCTAATGGGAGTATCACCTTTAGTACTTTTAAATCGTGAAGTAAAAAATCCCAAGTCTGTAATTATCAATGTAACCCAGCCCGGACAAGCTTCTACAGCAACATCAGAAAATCCAGAACCTACTATTGCGCCAAAACCTGTAAAAAATTCCGATGAAGTAGAAACCCCAGCACCTACAAAGGTTGAATTGGAAGAAAGTAGTACAGCAGAGGTAACTCCGGTAATTGCTTCAAAACCAAAACCAGAACCAGAACCAGAACCTGAGCCAGAACCAGAACCTGAGGTTATTAGTGCATCTAGCAGTACCGGTATCAAACGTCGCCGTCGCCGTCGTTCATCTGCTACAGAAAGTGAATAAAAATCGGCTTGAAGCATAAATAATTCTTATGGCTGATAGGCAAAAATCTGTTTTTGGCATGGGCTCCCAAACATCCACAAGCGATTCCCAGTGGCTGGAGTTATCCCCTTCATCTAAATTGCCTGAAATTGTTGCAGGCGTTGATGAGGCGGGAAGAGGTGCATTATTTGGACCTGTAGTTGCTGCTGCTGTCGTACTCCCACAAACTGCTTTTCCGGAGTTGATTAGTGCAAAAATCAATGACAGTAAAAAGCTGAGTGCTACTCGTCGAAGTAAATTAGCTGAGCAAATTTATGAGTTGGCATTAGATTGGAAAATTGGCTGTGCTTCTCCCACAGAAATTGACGAAATAAATATTCTGCAGGCATCTTTATTAGCCATGAGACGAGCAATCACGAGGCTCGAAATTCAGCCGGAAATTTGTTTGATTGATGGCAATCAAATGATAAAAGATCTACCCCAACAACAGCAACAAACAATAGTTAAGGGAGATTCTAAATCGCTCCAAATTGCTGCTGCTAGTATTGTGGCGAAAGTTTGGCGCGATGAGATAATGATAAAAATGGCATTGAAATACCCCATGTATGGCTTAGATAAGAATAAGGGATACGGTAGTAAAATTCACCTGATAGCATTAGAGCAACATGGGCCTTCGCCTTGGCACCGTCATTCTTTCAGCCCTTGTCAAAAACAAATGAAGATAAATCTAGAGATATAGCTAATTGCGATGCTTCAAATCAAAAATAAAGTGATAATTATTCCAATTTCAAGCTAGAAAATTCAGTGCTGTCACTGTCAATTCTTTGTCCCTGTGTTTGAGACTTAACCCAGGAATGATAATCATTCAAAAGCTGATTGAGTAATCTTTGCTTGATTGTCATTAAGACGCTTTTGAGCAGGGCATTTCCAGTTTTTTCCATAATCAATTGGGGAGTGAAAGAAAATGGCGGTGGCAGTTCTAATCTAACTTCTAGATTGGCATTGCCCTTAAGGTAAGTAACACCATTGCGCTGTATAGGTAATAAATATCCTTTTAAATTTAGGTTAAAACGCTGGTTAATGTAATCTAAACCAAGGATTTTACAAGCAATTGATTCTAGGTTGATTGTGCCGTTTGATTGTGCCCATACCTTCATGTCTACGGTTGGTTGAATTTTTACAGACATAAAATGTAAAGGACGCATTTTTAAACGAAAAACTTCTCTACTCAGTTGTTCAACCCGCTTTTGATCGACTAAAGCATTAACTAATCTTTGTGGCTGACGCAAGTAATGCTCAACGGGAATAGCTTGCCGGGTAACAGTAATTTCTACTGACTCGGAAGCAAAAAACTTGGTCGCCATAATTTAATAACCATAACTATTTAATTATTCTAATATTTTTTAATACATGATTAATAAAAAATATTTAATGTATTTTTCACTGTTGAAATGTGATGTTTTGCTATACTTTGTCATTAAGTAGATGCTGAGATAGCATTGCTCTAAAAAGCTGCAAATATCTTTATCTTTAAAATTAATACCTCAGAATTAAAATACTAATAAATATCTGGAAATTTTGTCACAAGTAGTAATAAGTGATTTATGTAATGTCTGGATACAGTTAAATGCTCGAGCAAAAAGTTTATATATACTATTTAAATAATGCATGTTTGCAACCTTGATTATATTTACAATTTTCGAAATATATATAAGCAAAAAATACTAAGGAAAAAATAAGTAATAGTGAGTAGGGCGATAATTGTTCATTACACTGGAACTACTTTTCTATAGTTATTTTCATATAAATGGCTAACAATTATTCCATAACCTGTTCACAAACTGAATATGATTGTTGTAATATTCATTTTGAATTTGGGAAAAAAAGTGGAGATTTTGTAATTGAAAACTCAATGAAAATATTTCAAGATCCGAGGTTTGTATCGGCTCCACTCCAAGATAAGTAATCAAAAACTGCTAAACATTTCATAACTATAATAATGAACAAGCGCATTCATCTATTGTTATTGTTGGCATGGATAATTATTGGTAGTTGTCTGCGCTTTATCGGCTTAGAAAAATTACCACCTTGGACTGATGAATGTGCCACCATAGTTTTCAGCTTGGGTAACACATTTCGTCACGTACCCCTCAATCAAATTATTAATGCGGATGTCTTGTTGCAACCATTGCAAGTAATATCCAATACAGAAATTAGTGATGTTACCGAACGCTTATTTAGTGAAAGTACACACCCACCTATATATTTCATTATTAATCACTTGTGGATGAAAATTTTTTCACCACCAGGAGAATTAGCATCTATTTTTGCGGCGCGATCGCTGAGTGCCATATTAGGAATTATATCCATTCCAGCAATGTTTGGTTTCGGATATATAGTTTTTCGTTCGGCTTTAGTAGGACATATAGCGGCTGCGTTAATGGCTGTCTCTCCCTACAATATATTTTTAGCTAGGGAAGCACGTCATTATACCCTAGTTATTTTGTTGCTAATTGCTTCTTTGTCTTGTTTCATGAAAGCAATTGAAGTGACTCGTAATCATCGACGCCTACCAATTTGGGTGGGGTTAACTTGGGTTATAGTCAATGCTTTGGGAATTGCAACCCATTTTTTCTTTAGCTTGGCACTGTGCGTTCAAGGTTGTGTATTGCTCTTATACATTGCAAAGCAAATCAAAAGTAATAAGTGGGTGTCAATACGTTTAAACTGGTTACGTATGTTGGGAGTTGCTTTTGGAACCTTTAGTGCTTCTATAGTATGGTTACCAATTTTAACAAAGATTCGTGGAAATGAGCTTACCACTTGGGTCTCTGATGGAAGTCCGCATTTCATAGAACCGATTTGGCGACTTTTTCTATGGATGATAAGTATATTTGTATTGCCTCCGTCAGCAATTTCTATTGTACCTATTTGGATTGTGGTAATTTCTGGTGTATTTACACTACTGTTTTTAGGTTGGGTAATTTATAACATCAGATGTACTTTACAAGCTCAACAATTAAATTCAACATCTGCCGTTATTAGTAATTCCTTAAAAGAATACATTATCGGGGCAATATTTTTATTTTTAAGCTTTAGTTACTTTCTAGGTATAGATTTAACTTTAGCACCGCGCTTCCAATTTATTTATACACCCACAGTTATACTTGTCTTTGCAGCGGCTTTAGCTATTTGCTGGCAGGAAGGAAAAAACTTTCATTCCCAAAATCATCAATTCTTTTCGGCTATTAACAAGAGAGTGTTGGTGGGAATTATTGCTTTTATGTCCCTTTTGGGAGGAGTAACAGTTGTTGGGAATATTGGCTACTTGCAGCATCATCGTCCCGATATCCTTGCTCCAACGATCTACAAAGCTTCCCAATCCCCAGCTATCATCGCTACCAGTCACAAACATCACGGACAAACTGGAAGAATGATGGGTTTAGCACTAGAATTTAAACGCTTATCTGGTGATAAATTTTCTAGTAATGATTGGCAGTTTTTCTTAGTACACAAAGATTTTCAAACAGACTCTTACAGTGAGGGGATGGAAATACTTAATAAACAACTTACTCAAGTACCTCGCCCTTTGGATTTGTGGTTAGTTAACTTTCGCACAAAAATGGATTTAGAATCTCAAAATTGTTTTCTTGACCCTAAATATAATTCATATGCTGGTGAATACAAATATAAGCTCTACCGTTGTGCTGCCAATAATTAATGCTTTCATATTGTGATATTTAGTAGTTATTTATAGCACCAAAATTGATTAATTATTCGAAAGATTTTTGGCCAATCTGTAACATGAATTTAGGGCTCAAATATATTAGTGCATCTGGCGAACTATTAAACTTTGAATATACCCGAGAAAAACATTCCTGAGAATTGTAAAGTTGAGATGGATTTTAAAAAATTCTTCTTGTGAAAAATTATTTTTAGGAAAACTTGTTTTTATTTGCGACTGCTAACTACTGATAACCACTAATTACTAGCTACCAATTACCCATGATAAGTGACGAACCGAAAACTTTACATATTGCCCATTTAGGACCATTAGGTACATATGCCGAAGCTGTTGCTATTAATTATACTAATTTCCTGAAAGAAAAGGCCGAAGTGAAAACTCAGTTGTGTCCTTATCCCAGCATTGCTGAAACATTATACGCTGTAGATTCTAAGGAAACAGATTTAGCTGTGATACCTGTAGAAAACTCTATTGAGGGAAGCGTGAGAGTCACTATGGATACATTATGGCAATTAGATGATTTACAAATTAATCTAGCCTTAGTTATGCCAATTTGTCATGCTCTTGTCTCAAATGCTAAAAGCTTGGAGACAATTGAAAAAGTTTACTCCCATCCCCAAGCTCTTGCTCAATGTCAGAAATGGCTAAATGCATTCTTACCTAATGCACAGCTAATTCCGACAAAATCTACAACTGAAGCATTAGGAATACTAGATCAAGAATCGACCACAGCAACGATTTCTTCCAAGCGTGCGGCGCAAATATATAATTTACCGATTCTAGCCAGCAGCATTAATGATAGTCCAGAAAACTACACTCGTTTTTGGATAATTAGTAGAGTTGACGTTGACGTACCTGATATTTATCCCCATTCTTCTGTTGCTAAAAGCACTCACACCTCATTAGCCTTTAGTCTACCTGCAAATATTCCTGGCGCTTTGGTTAAACCCTTAGAGGTCTTTTCTCAACTTGGTATAAATCTCAGTCGCATCGAGTCTCGACCTACTAAACGCTCCCTAGGAGAATATTTATTTTTTATAGATTTAGAAGCTGATGATAGCCAATCAGAAATACAATTGGCACTCACCGAACTTAGTAAGCATACAGAAATACTGAAGGTTTTTGGCAGTTACAATGTCCTGCAGATTAGCAAGTCAAGCAACTAACTGCTAACTAGAATAATTAGCCAGTACTTAGTATTAACTAACCCCTATAGTTTTGATTTAATGTGTCTTTAAGAACTGTACGAGCAGCTAAATGATTGCGAGTAGAAGTTAAAATTTCTGCTTCCCGTTCTAAACGAGCAGCAGTATCTTGTATTTCTAAAAGTGCTTGTTGCTCCAAAGGAACACTTCTCAGATTATACGCAACCCAATATGAAAGCTCTAAAGGTAACTCTGGCAAATCGTCTGGTAGTTCAATTGGTTGTTCAGTGAGTTTTGCTGATAAACGAACTACATCTTGCAGCAATTGTTCCACTTCTGTTGCAACTGTTCGCAAGTCTTGACTGGGTGGCTCGTCTTCTATCCATTCTACTAACCCTACGTAATAAGGCTTTTCTCGAATGTACTCCAAGACGCGAAATCTTTGCTGTCCTAAAGTTACCATTTTCATCCGATCGTCTGGATAACGTTGATAGTGAACAATTTCAGCACAGCAACCAACATTCGCAATTGAGCCTTTTACTGGATCTACCATCAGCACACCGAACCTTCGATCGCTTTGCAAGATCGTGTTCATCATCATCCGGTAGCGAAATTCAAATATATGTAGGGGTAAAGGTCTGGAAGGAAATAACACTAACTCCTTTATGGGGAATAGAGGTAATTCGCGAACCGCAATATTAGAAGAAGATGACATTGTAACCTTGGTATAAATTTAATCTTTATAAAGTTATTTTTAGATTCCCCGTATTTTGCTATTCTAGCATTTTATGATTCGGCTATAAAAAACCTTGAGGAAATCTATATCAAACACTAGTAAAGATTGAAACATCATAAATAAGAATATTTTTATAAGAAGATTAAAAATCTTCGTACCTAAATATCAATTCAATATCTACAAATTTAAACCCATGACTTACAATTAAGTATCTTTTATTACTTTATTTTTGTTGGTTGTATGAAGTTATTAACTCAATATTATTTGCCCAATTGAGAATACATAATCAAGTGTGATTAAGATTTTTAGATCTAATGAATTAGCTATCTGTAGACAAAGACAAGTTAATTAATGTTAGATATTAATTAATCTTAGATAGCATTCTTTTATTTCTAGATTTTTAAATTAACAATTATATTTCTGATAGAAATCATAAAAAAAAATTACATATAATTTCCACATATCAAGGACTATATTTTTGCCTCAGGATATTTTTTGCTTCCTATCCCCTTTATAGCAAAATATAATTTTCTGACCCATACACTTACTGCTATAAAAACTTAATTTGCTAAAGCTTAAATCAACTCAATTCATTACATTATTTAGATAAAGATTGAAGATTTTGTATTGAATTTAAACTTATAAAGCGATGATAGAAATTATTGTGAAACAAATTCATATCCAGAATCACAAATATGATTCCTAGTAGACAGGGATTTATTAACAACATTTTTGTTCAAATACAAATTCTGCGGGAGATAATTCCCCGCAGATATGACGTAACAGTGCAATCTTAACTGTTACGTGGTTTATTTATTCGTCTCACTACTCACTTTGATGCGATTGACTATTAGTTGTTATTATTATGTAAGTTTTCAGTATTTAAAATCTTACTCAGCCACAAATAAAACAACAAAGCAAACTAATAACTAGTAAAAATATAACTGATTACAATTTGACTTCAATATCCACACCAGATGGTAAATCCAATTTCATTAGAGCATCAATAGTTTTAGAAGATGGCTGATAAATATCGATGATACGGCGATGAGTACGTGTTTCAAAATGTTCCCTAGAGTCCTTATCAACGTGAGGCGAGCGCAAAACACAGTAAATTCGACGTTTTGTCGGCAGGGGTATAGGACCAATAGCTGTAGCGTTGGTACGGTTTGCTGTATCAACAATCTTCTCGCAAGATGTATCTAGTAAACGACGGTCAAAAGCTTGTAAGCGAATTCTGATTTTTTGCTGTTGTTGTAAAGTGGCCATTTCTTTAGTTTTCCTGGTTCAGATGAAAGAAGCTAGTAAAGCTTATTTGAAAAATTAGAGTATCGTTCGGCTTATTAAAGCAGCTTGTGCTTCTACATATTAATAGACGAACAATAATAATTATGAGCTAGCGGAAATTAAATAATTACTTGAGTAGCAATGTATAGCTCTTCTAGAAAAAGTAAATTTACGATCGCTCATAATATAGTTCGAGAAATACAATTCAAATGATGGGAAAAGAGCAGAGAATAATTTCAGCATCTCTGCTCCTCCTTCATTTAAGGTAAACAGGTGTTACTTTACGATCTTGGAAACAACACCAGCACCAATTGTACGACCACCTTCACGAATAGCAAAACGCATTCCTGTTTCAATCGCAATTGGGTTGATTAATTCCACATTCATTTTAATGCGGTCTCCAGGCATTACCATTTCTGCAACGCTACCATCATCTGCAGTAAAAGATTTGATGGTACCGGTTACGTCAGTGGTTCGCACGTAGAACTGAGGGCGATAACCAGAAAAGAATGGAGTCTTACGACCACCTTCTTTATCAGTTAAAACATACACTTCACCTTCAAATTCAGTGTGTGGTGTAATGCTACCTGGCTTAGCAAGAACCATACCGCGTTCTACGTCAGTTTTTTGCAGACCGCGCAATAATACTCCAGCATTATCCCCAGCCATACCTTCATCAAGACTCTTTTTGAACATCTCGATTCCAGTTACGGTGGTGCTGCGGGTATCTCTAATTCCAACAAGCTCTACCTGATCGCCAACTTTAACAACACCACGCTCAATTCTACCAGTCGCTACGGTACCACGACCTGTGATAGAAAATACGTCTTCAACTGCCATCAAGAAAGGCTTATCTACAGCCCGCTCGGGAGTAGGAATATAAGAATCTACCTTATCCATCAAGTCATAGATTTTATCTACCCACTCGTTATCGCCCCGTTGTGTTGAGGGGTTAGCAATCATATGCTCTAGTGCTTGCAAACCAGAACCTGCTATCACAGGAATTTCATCACCAGGGAAGTCATAACTGCTCAGCAATTCTTGGACTTCTAATTCCACCAATTCCAGCAGTTCATCATCATCCACCATGTCTTTCTTATTTAAAAAGACAACGATGTTGGGCACGCCCACTTGTTTTGCTAAGAGGATGTGCTCCCGGGTTTGGGGCATAGGACCATCAGCTGCGGATACTACCAAAATAGCACCATCCATCTGAGCAGCACCTGTGATCATATTTTTCACATAGTCTGCGTGTCCGGGACAATCTACGTGAGCATAGTGACGATTTTCAGTCTCATACTCCACGTGAGCAGTGTTAATAGTAATACCCCGAGCTTTTTCTTCTGGGGCGTTATCGATTTCATCATACTTTTTGGCCGCAGCTTGACCTAAAGCCGATAAGGTCATGGTGATAGCTGCTGTTAAAGTAGTTTTACCGTGGTCAACGTGACCAATAGTACCAATATTAACGTGGGGTTTATTTCTTTCAAACTTTGCGCGTGCCATGAGTACTCGTTTTTTTTCCTTTTCTAGTTATGCGTTCCCTTTACTTTTAGCGATGATTGCCTCACTGACGTTGCGAGGCACTTCCTCGTAACTACTAAATTCCATGGAGAAGACGCCCCGACCTTGGGTCTTGGAGCGGATGTCTGTAGCATAACCAAACATTTCCGCCAATGGAACTTTAGCAGTCACTTTTGAAAGACCCTGTTCGGATCCCATCCCTTCAATTTGACCCCGACGAGAGTTCAAATCGCCCATCACATCCCCAAGGAAGTTTTCTGGTACTTCTACCTCAACTTTCATCATGGGTTCTAATAGGACTGGTGAAGCCTTCATTGTGGCAGCTTTCATCGCCATAGAACCAGCAATTTTGAATGCCATCTCTGAAGAATCTACGTCGTGGTAAGACCCATCTATCAATGTTGCCTTGACGTCAATTAAGGGATACCCTGCTAGGATACCCGATTCACAGGTTTCTTTCATTCCCTGCTCTACTGGCGCAACATATTCTCTGGGTACTGAACCACCGACTATTTTAGAGACAAATTCAAAACCGCTTCCCGCTTTTCCTGGCTCTAAGTCGATTACGACATGACCGTACTGACCTTTACCACCACTTTGGCGGATGAATTTACCTTCTACCTTAGTAACAGCTTTGCGGATAGTTTCGCGATAAGCTACCTGTGGTGCGCCAACATTTGCTTCAACTTTAAATTCTCGTAACATTCTATCTACGAGAATCTCTAAGTGTAACTCTCCCATTCCCGCAATCACGGTTTGGTTAGTTTCAGGGTTGACGCTGACACGAAAAGTGGGATCTTCTTCCGAAAGCGCTTGTAACGCTTTTGAAAGCTTTTCCATATCGTTCTTGGTTTTGGGTTCAACCGCAACCGAGATCACAGGTTCTGGAATAAATAGGGATTCCAAAATTACCGGCGAATCCTCATCACAAAGAGTATCACCTGTCAAGGTCTCTTTCAATCCTACTGCTGCTCCCAAATCCCCTGCTCGCAGTTCATCAACATCCTGCCGATCATCTGCCTTCATTAAAACTAGGCGGGAAATTCGTTCTTTCTTACCTTTTGTCGCATTATAAACATAGCTACCTTTCTTGAAGATGCCAGAATAAACTCGAATAAAGGTTAAACGACCGTAAGGATCGGCCATCACTTTGAAAGCAAGTGCAGCTAAGGGGGCTTCGTCGTCGGCAAATCTTTCGACTGTTTCGCCACTTGGTAATGTACCTTGAATTGGGGGTACATCTATAGGTGCTGGCAGGTAATTTACCACAGCATCCAAGAGCAACTGCACACCCTTGTTTTTAAATGCCGAACCGCACAGCATCGGTACAATCGTACCGTCTATAGTTCCTTTTCTCAGAGCTAGCTGGATCTCTTCTTCTGTGATTTCTTCTCCTTCGAAGTACTTTGTCATCAAATCATCAGAAGTTTCAGCTACCGCTTCAATTAATTTTGTACGATATTCTTCAACTATTTCTTGTACTTCGGCGGGAATATCTGTTTCTTCAATATCAGTTCCTTGGTCGTTGTTGTAGATGTATGCACGCATCTTGACCAAGTCGACTATTCCACGAAACTCGCTCTCACTACCAATTGGTAATTGGATTGGAACAGCGTTGGTTCGCATGCGATCGCATACTTGCTCGTGAACCTTGAAGAAATCCGCACCAATACGATCCATTTTGTTTACAAAAATGATCCTTGGTACTTTATAACGATCTGCTTGTCGCCATACAGTTTCGGTTTGGGGTTGTACACCACCTACTGAGCATAGAACTGTGATAACACCATCTAATACCCGCATGGAGCGCTCAACTTCGATGGTGAAGTCTACGTGACCGGGAGTATCAATTATGTTTATTTGATGATCTTTCCAACTAGTGCTAATAGCAGCAGCAGTAATTGTAATTCCTCGCTCCCGTTCTTGAGCCATCCAGTCGGTTACCGCTGTTCCCTCGTGAACCTCACCAATTTTGTGAATAATCCCGGAGTAAAACAGTATTCTCTCAGTCGTAGTTGTTTTGCCCGCGTCTATATGTGCTGCGATGCCAATATTACGCACCTTTTCCAGCGGGTTAGTACGTGCCACAGCTGCCTCCTATACCTTTCGCCTCATGATATCTTGTATATTACACTTTGTTAAGAATATATACTCTTACGGGAACCCGCCTTCTTTATATAAAGATTTGATATATTCATTCGCGGCAATTATCAGTTAACTGTCAATTGGTTAACAGTTAACTGTTCATAATTAGTAACGATAGTGGGCAAAAGCCTTATTCGCTTCTGCCATTCGATGTGTTTCTTCCCGTTTACGAATAGCATTACCAGTTTCGTTAGCTGCATCCATTAATTCATTGGCTAACCTATTCGCCATTGTTTTGCCGGGACGTTCCCGAGAGAATCTTACAAGCCAACGGAGTGCCAATGTTGTACCTCGATCGGAACGAACTTCCATTGGTACTTGGTAAGTTGCACCACCAACCCGTCGAGCTTTAACTTCTACCAAAGGAGTAACATTTTGAACTGCTCTTTCAAATGTTTCCAATGGATCGTTTCCTGTTCTCTGCTCAATTGTTTTCATCGCATCATAAACAAGTCTTGCAGCCAGTGATTTTTTCCCATGACGCATAATTCGTCGAATCATCATGCTGACTAAACGACTGTTATATACTGAGTCAGGAGGAACTGGACGTCTTTGAATAACACCACGACGAGACATAATTAACTCTTAAATTTATGTTTGGCAACGAGATTATATGATATCTAAGAATTGAGAATTTGTTAGCGCAAACCATCGAAATAAGCTTACTATTCGACGAATCAGGCTTTTCACTCTTTTCTTAATTTTGGCTTTTCCGAAAGCAGTGCTACTTCCTACTGTTGTCTTTTACTGGACATATAAGGCGACAACATTATATACCTTATTTGTGATATCTTCGCCCTTCGAATAAGTAGAGAATTGTAAATAACTCTCAAAATTAATGCTTATCATCAGTAATACTTGTTAACTGTTCGGATAAGCATTTCCCATTCAAAACACTCAATGTTAATCACAGACTTAAAAAGAGTTTATCTGCAGGAAATCATCTGTTTCTAGGAAATTAGCCAACTGGAAATCATTAGCAAATTAGAGCGGCGTAAGCCCTTGCATGGACTATTGCCGCTCAGAAAGCCTTATTCGGGTCAATTTGTTTTAGATTCATCTGACACTTTTGGCGATTCATGGGGTAAGCACAATAGGAAATTGCATTTATCCCTTAGGACGTTTTGTCCCATATTTGGAACGACCTTGTTTGCGATCTTTTACTCCCGCCGTATCTAAAGTGCCGCGGATAATGTGATACCGTACACCAGGTAAATCTTTTACCCTACCGCCACGAATCATGACAACCGAGTGTTCTTGTAAGTTGTGTCCAATCCCTGGGATATAAGCTGTTACCTCAAATCCAGAAGTTAACCTTACCCTTGCTACTTTACGTAGTGCTGAGTTAGGTTTCTTCGGGGTTGTTGTATATACCCTGGTGCACACTCCCCGACGTTGGGGGCATCTTTTCAGAGCTGGCGATTTAGTCTTTTGGCGCGCCAGTTCGCGTTCGTTTCTAATTAGCTGCTGTATGGTTGGCATGAGTTACAGCCCATGAAGCTGCGTTTAATCTTAGTTTTAACAAATCGATATTATACAGTTTGCCATTGGTGGCTGTCAAACATAATTTTAGATGCAAAATTTTCAAGCTTGCTTCAACGACCACAAATTTGATTGCACAATGATGTCAGAAGCTGCAAGCAAGAAAACTAAATTTCTGAAAATATATTTGGTAGATAATAATATTCGCCTGATAACTTTGGCTAATAACTAAAAAATTTTTATTTATTCTTGAGAGAAGGAATTACCACAACCACAGCTAGAAACAGCTTGAGGATTTTGAAAACGGAATCCCCCACCCATTAAATCCTCAGCGTAATCTAGTTTTAGTCCCTCGACATATTTCAAGCTACCTGCATCTATAGCAACTTTAATTCCTTGTGATTCATAAATGACATCTTCTAGATTGTGGTTTGAAATAAAAGATAAATCATAGAATAAGCCAGAACAGCCACCTTGTTTGACAGATAGTCTAAATAAAAGCTCGGATTGAGAACGTTTTGATTTTAACCGTTCAATTTCATTAGCTGCGGATTGAGAAATATGAATCATTGATTCCGTTATTTTAATATTTAAAACCCCATCTCTAATATCTTACAGATGGGGTAAACACAAGAATTTTGGTTGGTAATCTATATATTAAATAAAAATATAGCCAAACTTAAAGTAAAAATTTACCAGAATTTGGGGTGAATACTCGCGTCTTCCCCTATGAAAACGGTGTGAGTTCTCCCAAAGGTAGACGCGACAGGAATGCTTGTTTAATAAAAGCTCGGTGAGTTTCACCAAATACGGCGAAGATTCTAGCTATTTGTACGAGAGTAATCGTCTTGGAAGCGAATAATATCGTCTTCTCCTAAATATTCGCCATTTTGAACTTCAATAAGTACTAAAGGAATAACGCCAGGATTTTCCAAGCGATGTTCTGTACACTGTGGAACATAGGTTGATTGATTGTTGCTTAACAGAATTTCTTCTGAGCCACAAACTACTTTTGCTGTGCCGGATACAACAATCCAGTGCTCGCTACGATGATGATGCATCTGCAGGCTCAAACGATGTCCGGGTTTAACCTCAATACGCTTGATCTTGTATCCGCGACCTTCTTCCAGAACTGTGAAAGAACCCCAGGGACGCAACTCCGTAGCAGCAACACCTCTAGGAGTAACAGCAGGAGGAAATGTCAAGGATTCAACTTCTGTAGCTTCTTGGAATTGAGACATAATTACCTCTTTTTGTTGGTAAGCAGGATAAATCGGTTGGTGACCTTAACCATTGATGGAAAATATGCCGTAATTTTGCAACCGTGGAAATCAGCAATTCGTAGCACCCTTGCCAAACATAACAAAAACTCGCAGGCCAGTGTATTAAATAACTTTGCCCATCTGAAAATCTACATCAACTCTTTATTAAGCAAAAGTCAAAATCAATCTTAACTTCATTAAACTTGAAATTGCAGGTCAACAATTATACCAAGCATTTATTTGCTTTTCTTGGCTTGGGAGATCGATTCTATCTTCACTACAAGCAACTGTGAATATAACCCTACTTAGCTTTCTATTTACTTGCTTTTACTAGTTGGTTGGAGAAAAATTCCAATTCCGTTGTGTACCCTTGCTGCGGTATTAGGAGAACGGTCAACTAATTGACCTCCAAGGTAAAGACTAGTTGAACTACCCCCATCCAAATTTAAAGCATTGATACACCCCATTCGCTGCATTAACTGGGCATGTTCTGCTAACGTTGGACCTTTACCACCTACACGATTGTGTACTGCAGCAATTATTAAGCGACCAGATGCAGTAGTACAAATAGCACTACGAACAGCTTTTTGTCTTGCAAAAGCTTTACTGAAGTTTTCCCGAGTTGCATCTAGCACAATGCGACGATTTTGCAACAGTAGTGGCCCAGCTCCGAGAATATGCGGATAACGATTAAATTCAACAGGAAAACTCGAACTAGCAATACGCAAAACAGAACCCACAGTCAAATTCAGGAGTTGATTGTTACCTGCGCCACGAGAAGTAATTAAATAACCATCTCTAGGAATGGGAATAGATTGCTCCCCTGCTTTGTTTGTTTGTAACTTGCTAAAAATTCGGTTTTTACGGACAACTAAAACCACTTCGTTGTCTGTTAAAGGTATATATGCCAATCCCCAAACTGGCGTATAGCGGGCAATTCCTGTTTGCACATAGCCACTATTAAGGGTAGAAATAGTTAATTTTTGTTGATTTGGAGCGATTAAAGTTTCCCTTAAACTCAAGCGACCCATATAAAATTGTCCGGAATCATTCCACGCGATCGCACCTCTATTAAGAATAGGACTTGATAACCACTGTCCATTTTGTCTAATTGCACCTAGAGGTAAGCGATTTTTGCGATTAAAGAAACCTCCATTAATAGCAGCCGCAGCAACATAGTTTTGGGCAGTTTTAATTAATGGTGCTGTGCCTACAAGGGTGCTGGGATTAGACCAAATCGGTCTAAGCTGAATGTTAAAAGAACGGGGATTTACTTCTAACCATCTAACAGCAAAGCTTTCTGTGGCTAAGTTAACAAATTGTTGTCGCCAAAGCAATCCTGGAGCCCAAGTTATATCTCGGGCTACCATTGCATCTGGTCTGACATCAATAATTAAACGATTAGGATTACCCACGCTACTAACCCGGGGTTCGTAACCAAATGGTACGCTCAAACGAATTAAGGTTTGGTTCTTAACGACTTCTATTTGTTTAATTAGTGGTTCAGGAGCGTTGATGTTGATGTCGTCAGAACTTGAAGAAACTGGGTTGAGATTTTCTTGAGAAGAATTTAACTGTAAAGCTGATGATAATACTGGACGAGGCGCGTAGCGTTTTAGCAAACGAGGATTAGCATTTCCGTGTAGAGTAATTGTCCAATCTCGATTTAGTGGGGGGAGTTTCGGTTGATTTTTTTGAGTTTTAGGCGTGGAATTTGTGAGTTTAGGAGTTTTAAGTTTGGGGTTTTTGAGTTCAGGATTTTTAAGTTTAGGATTCTCAATTTTAGGATTCTCAAGTTTAGGAAGCTGAGGACGTGGCTTTCTTTTTCTGGGTGCTTCTTGTCTGATTTGCCAAGGTGTCGGGCGATCCAAATCCACTATTACCTGTTCAATGTCTCCTCGCTTTCCCTGAAGAATATTTTTAATATTTGCTGTTCGAGTATATATACTTAAAGTGCTGCCATTATTTTTTATTTGCCACCCTTTACTTGCAGCTAAACTTGTAATATCTAAATATCTATATCCTGTTGTTAGCCAACCAGATAGAATAAAAGGCTGTTTAAATGAAGAAAACCACTGAATAGGTTGTCTAGCTGGCTGTTGACTATTTAATAAATCTATCCCAAAAATTTGCTTCAGCGCTCCATCACTAAGATAAGTAAGTGTTGATTTTTTGTTTCCCTGACGTTGCAACCAAGCTCCAGAAAATTTCTTTCCATTAAGAATAATTTGATAACCTGAAGCAACTACACCCCCGCGATTAACTATGGAATGAGAATTTCTTTCAGAAGATAATTTTAGTCCAGAGGTTGAATTTGCTGATGCAACAGAATGGTTAGTAAAGAAGAATAGTCCAAACAAAAGCAGTAAAGACAAAGAATCCTTAAAACGCTTATAATTACAACTATTCGTGATGTTACAGATTGATAAAAACAAGTAGTTATTGACTTTTTCTACCATGATTTTCATTCACTCTTAAAAACTATTTTTTAGGTATCTGCGAAGTTTTGGTTTACAAGTATCATTTTCAGCAAAATGATCGTCGAGACTTATTTTTATCCCTCTTCTCCAGGAAACATGCAATTCAGATTCTTTTTTAGCAGTCGAAATTTAAAAGTCATGAAATGATGAAGTTTTTACTTACAACTTCCCTCGCACTATGAAGGTATAAAATTAAAATTTTTTGTTGGTGGAATAAAATGTAAGATGGGTTTTAAAGTCTGGCATGATAAGGTATATATAGTTAAACATCCTTTTGCAAACATTTAAACAAGTTTTTTTTTGACATAAATACTGAAAATTTATGTGAAACTTCTTACTAACTAACAGTCAACTTGCTGCAAATAATTGCAGAAAAAAATAGAACTCAATATTGATAGCTTAGTCTTAGGATTATTTGCTACTTAAGTGAGGTGAAAATGGTAGCAGCATTAACTGAAACGGCTTATGTGCGAACAAGTGAAGTTTTGGAATTGTCAAATGGCCATATAGTGTAATACGCTGATTTGTAATGCGCTGATTTTAGTGCAGAAACACTTAAACAAAATGTATACAAATTGAAGGTCGGTAAAGTCTTTAATTCTAATTACTCTCACTGAGATTGAGAATCTTAATGAAGTATTGAATTGAAAGTTGGAGCCGAGCTAACTTTTTTGTCTAAATTTGTCTAAAACGATGAATTGAGATAATAGACACCTTCAAAAATATTAAACTGTTTGTATAAGCTCATCAGGATAAGCTGTAACTCATTTAACCCAGTATAATTTTTTCAATTTATAGATATTAACGCGGGTAGAACAAGATGATGATACCCGAGGTAATTTTTTTTCTTTTTTTTAATTGCGCTCATGCAGTCATTGCAATGTATCTCCTAAATCATAATTAACAAATTTCAAATTTACTGCGGAGTGGTAAAAATAACGACTCAAAATCTCAGGGTATAGTTTATGAAAAACAAACAAAACAATCAAGAACAAAATATGGCATTTATCAATAATTCCTCCGAAAGTAACAGCCAGGGACAAAGGTGGTTAGTGGAGGAAAGGGATGCCTGTGGTGTAGGCTTTATTGCCCATCGTCGAAATCAAGCCAGCCATGGAGTATTGCTAAAAGCTTTGGCTGGGTTAACCTGCTTAGAACACCGTGGGGGTTGTAGTGCAGATCGGGATTCTGGTGATGGGGCAGGCATATTGACTGCTATCCCCTGGGACTTGTTCCAAACTAATTTAACCGCAGATAACATAAAACTTCCACAAGACTTGAGCAAAGTTGCGGTAGGAATGATATTTCTCCCAACCGACAAACAAGCAGCACAAATAGCAAAAACAACTTTTGAAACAGTTGCATCGGAAGAGAAATTAACTGTTTTGGGTTGGCGAACTGTACCTGTCGACCCTCAAGTTTTGGGAGTACAAGCAAAAGAAAACCAACCCCAAATAGAACAAGTTTTTTTATTAAGTAATGACAAAAGCGGCGATGACCTAGAAAGGCAGCTATACATTACTCGCGGTCGCGTTGTCAAAGAAATTCGCAGTTTAAATCAAGAATCTTTAACAGACTTCTATGTTTGTTCGCTGTCAAGTCGAACAATTATTTACAAAGGTATGGTTCGTTCTGCTGTATTGGCAGAATTCTATGCCGATCTAAAAGATCCACAATATATAACTGCTTTTGCAGTTTACCACCGTCGTTTCAGTACTAATACTTTGCCTAAATGGCCACTTGCCCAACCAATGCGTTTATTGGGACATAATGGTGAAATAAATACTTTGGTGGGTAACGTAAACTGGATGATGGCAAGAGATACAACACTCAATCATCCTGTTTGGGAAGAGCGTTTAAATGAACTGAGACCTTTTGTGCGGATGGAAAATAGTGATTCCGCAACTTTAGATAATGTATTCGAAGTTTTAGTGCGTTCCGGACGTAGTCCCTTGGAAGCTTTGATGATCATGGTGCCGGAAGCTTATCAAAATCAGCCGGAATTGAAAGATTATCCAGAAATTGTTGATTTTTACGAATACTACAGTGGGATGCAAGAAGCTTGGGATGGTCCAGCTTTACTAGTCTTCAGTGATGGACGAAAAGTTGGAGCAGCCCTAGATCGTAACGGTTTAAGACCAGCTCGTTACTGCATCACCAAAGATGACTATATCGTTGTTGCTTCAGAAGCCGGCGTTGCAAACTTTCCAGAGTCCGAAATTGTTGAAAAAGGAAGACTTGGACCGGGACGCACGATCGCGGTAGATTTAGAAACCCAGGAAATTTTAAAAAATTGGCAAATCAAACAGCGCATAGCTCAGAAATACCCCTACAGGGAATGGTTGAGTCAATATCGCCAAGATCTTAATGGCTTAGTTGAAAGTAAACACAAAAATAATGGCAATGGTAATGGTAATGGTAATGGTAACGGTAGTCGAGGAACATTACATCCCAATATCGACCGAAAAACTTTACTGAGAAATCAATTTGCCTTTGGATACACCACAGAAGATGTGGAAATGACGATCCAAGAAATGGCTACAAATGCTAAGGAGCCTACTTTCTGCATGGGTGACGATATTCCCCTAGCGGTATTATCAGAAAAACCTCACTTACTATATGACTATTTCAAGCAAAGATTTGCTCAGGTAACTAATCCAGCCATCGACCCACTACGGGAAAAGCTGGTGATGTCATTAAAAGTAGAAATTGGTGAAAGGGGCAATTTACTGGCTCCAAAACCAGAATACGCCCGCAGAATTAAGTTAGAGTCACCAGTAATTTCAGAAATTGAGTTAGAAGCAATTAAGAATTCAGATTTTACAACAGTAGAACTGTCAACATTATTTGATATTACTGACGGTCCCCAAGGCTTACAAAAAGCAGTTGAATCGTTGCAAGCGAAAGCAGCAGAAGCAGTACGCTCAGGAAGTAAAGTACTTATCCTCACAGAGCGTGTCGAGCAAAAATGTGCTATTGATGCCGATCGTACTTATATTCCACCCCTACTAGCTGCAGGTGCAGTGCACCATCACTTAATTAGGGAAAGACTACGAATGCAGGTATCTTTAGTTGTTGATACAGCTCAATGTTGGAGTACCCATCATTTTGCTTGCTTGATTGGCTACGGTGCAGCAGCGATTTGTCCCTACATGGCATTAGATACAGTTCGAAATTGGTGGGAAGATCCAAAAACCCAACAATTTATGGAACGTGGTAAAGTACCGACTTTAAGTTTGGAAGAATCTTTGAGTAACTATCGTCAGGCTATCGAGGCTGGATTACTCAAAATTCTTTCAAAAATGGGAATATCACTACTTTCCAGCTATCAAGGAGCACAAATTTTTGAAGCTATTGGTATTGGAGAAGATTTGTTAGCAATGGGCTTTCGGGGTACGACTTCACGGATCGGAGGTTTAAGTATTAGTGACTTAGCCCAAGAAGTATTGAGTTTTCATCGTAAGGCTTTCCCCGAACTAAGTCTGAAAAAATTAGAAAATCTGGGTTTTGTTCAATATCGTCGTGGTGGTGAATATCACATGAACAATCCAGAAATGGCAAAAATGCTACATAAAGCTGTCGCCACGAAAGATTACGACCATTACAGCGTTTATAAACAATCTTTACAGAATAGAAAGATTACTGCTTTGCGGGATTTACTAGATTTCCAAAGCGATCGAGATTCTATTCCTTTGGAAGAAGTTGAACCGGTGAGTGAAATTCTACGTCGCTTCTGTACGGGTGGAATGTCTTTAGGGGCACTTTCAAGAGAAGCCCATGAGACTTTAGCGATCGCTATGAATCGAATTGGCGGTAAATCTAATTCTGGGGAAGGTGGTGAAGACCCGGTACGTTTTAAAGTTTTAGATGATGTGGATGATTCTGGAAACTCCCCCACATTACCCCATTTAAACGGTCTACGGAATGGAGATCGAGCTTGCAGTGCCATTAAACAAGTTGCTTCGGGACGTTTTGGTGTTACCCCAGAGTACCTAATGAGCGCCCAGCAAATTGAGATTAAAATTGCTCAAGGTGCTAAGCCAGGAGAGGGAGGACAGTTACCAGGTAGAAAAGTCAGCCCTTACATTGCCATGTTGCGGCGCTCTAAGCCGGGTGTAACGCTGATTTCACCACCTCCCCACCATGACATTTATTCCATTGAAGATTTAGCACAGTTAATTTTCGACTTGCATCAAATTAATCCCCAAGCCAAAGTCTCGGTGAAGTTAGTAGCAGAAATTGGTATTGGGACAATTGCTGCTGGGGTTGCGAAAGCAAACGCCGATATTATCCAAATTTCCGGTCACGATGGTGGAACAGGTGCTTCGCCCTTAAGTTCAATTAAACACGCTGGTTCTCCTTGGGAATTGGGACTAACGGAAGTACATCGCGTTCTAATGGAAAACAATTTGCGCGATCGAGTAATTTTGCGGGTTGATGGTGGTCTTAAGAGCGGTTGGGACGTGTTAATGGGTGCTTTAATGGGCGCAGAAGAATTCGGTTTTGGTTCCATCGCCATGATTGCTGAAGGGTGTATTATGGCGCGGATTTGCCATACCAATAATTGTCCTGTGGGTGTAGCTTCCCAGAAAGAAGAATTACGCAAGCGTTTCCCTGGACTTCCCGAACAAGTTGTTAACTTCTTTTACTTTATTGCTGAAGAAGTTCGTTCTTTACTTGCAAAATTTGGTTACCGTTCTCTCACAGAAATCGTCGGACGTGCAGATTTATTGGTACCTCGTTCGGAAGTTGAGTTAACCAAGACCCAATCCCTTAACCTTAACTGTTTATTACAGTTACCTGAAACTAAAGCTGATCGTAGCTGGTTAAAGCACGAAGAAGTACATAGTAACGGTGATGTATTAGATGATAAACTACTCAAGGACGCAGATATTCAAGCTGCAATTCAAAATCAATCTAGCGTCACCAAATCATTTGTTCTAGTTAATACTGATCGAACTGTTGGTACTCGTTTAGCAGGAGTAATCGCAGCGAAGTATGGGAACGATGGCTTTGAAGGAGAAATTAATTTGAACTTCAAAGGTAGTGCGGGTCAAAGCTTTGGTGCTTTTAATCTTCCGGGAATGATTCTTACTCTCGAGGGTGAAGCCAACGATTATGTTGGTAAAGGTATGAATGGTGGTGAAATAATTATTAATCCTCCAGTTGATGTCACTTATGATCCCTCACAAAATGTAATTATCGGCAATACCTGTATTTACGGGGCTACCGGTGGTATGTTATTTGCTCAAGGTCTAGCAGGAGAAAGGTTCGCTGTACGAAATTCTAAAGGAACAGCTGTAATTGAAGGAGCCGGGGATCATTGTTGCGAATATATGACTGGTGGTGTAGTTGTGGTTCTAGGTAAGGTTGGACGTAATGTTGCTGCAGGAATGACTGGTGGTTTAGCATATTTTCTAGATGAGGATGGCAATTTCCCTGAATTAGTCAATCAAGATAATGTCAAAGTTCAAAAGGTAATTACCGCTGCAGGTGAAAAGCAACTCAAAGATTTAATTCAAGCCCATTGCAATCGAACAAACTCCGCCAAAGCCAAGAAAATTTTGCAAAATTGGCAAGAGTACTTACCCAAGTTCTGGCTTTTGGTTCCGCCTTCCGAAGCTGAAAGACCAGAAGTAAATCCTCAAAAAGTCAAACAGTTAAGTTCTGTGTAAAGTAGCTAAAAAACTAAGAGAGACGTAGAATTACTACGTCTCTACGAAGTTTTAATACAGGAATCTACCCTTAAAGAAGAAGTTACAACGATTATTCAATCAAAGTATTACTGCTTGTTTTGTTTTTCCAAAAATGTTGTAAGTATTTTTACATTGGGAATAATCAATCGAAATCAGTGGTTTAATGTATCAATAGGGAACAAATTGTTTATATTAAATTTCGCTTTCTTGCAATTAAAAATCACAAAACAAAATCACAAAACAAAATCACAAAATTTTAATAAATCGAAGTAATCTTTATTTTTTTGTAGATGCTACTTGTTGATGTTTTTCTTTAAGTTCTAATAATTCTGGAATAGTCACGAAACGGTAGCCTTGCTCCTGATATTTTTTAATCATCGTCGGTAGAGCAGCTACAGTATTAGAGCGATTTCCACCACCATCATGCATTAATACTATCCCACCAGGAGTAGACTGTCCCATTACGCGATCAATCAAAGTTGATGGTGATTGACGTTTGTAATCTATCGAATCAGCAGACCACATAACTACGGTATAGTTTTTACTTCTAGCATAAGCTGCTAAACCATTGTGTAATTTTCCTCCTGGTGGTCGAAATAAGGTTGTTTTCACACCAGTGGTTTCATAAATCAAATTACTGGTGCGGTCTATTTCAAATGCAGCAGCCTGTTTATTAAAATAGTGATACCAGTGGTGCCATGTATGATTTGCGATCGTATGACCTTCATCTACTATCCTTTTACCCAAGTGCGGGTAAGTTTGCAACATTTGCCCGACTACAAAAAATGTACCCTTAACCTGATTTTTTTTTAGAATATCTAGTATTTGTGCAGTATATCCCGGCCAAGGTCCATCATCAAAAGTTAGAGCAATTACTTTATGTTCGCTAGAAAGTTTTGCTGAATTAATAGTTTTGCCAAAAAAAGTTTTTGGTACGGTGTGATATAAACCTTTTCCTCGTGCTTCTTTTTGCCAAGTAGCTAGCATTGCTAACTTGAAATATTCAATTTGTTTCTGAGTTTGTGGCTTAGCTAACAGCTTTTCTGGGCTCGCATCTACAGCATTAGTACTCCCCAGTTCAAAAAGACTTGGTTTAATTGGCATAATCCAACTTAAACTAAGAGTACCACCTAATGCTGCCAGCCCAATTAGTATACTTTGGGGCCAAGCAAAGAACTTATTCTTCTCCACTTCATAACTCCTTCAAGGGTGTAAACGTCAGAAGTTTGACTGGCGGTTGGTGATAATTACAGATCCATATAGATAAATACTCATTGATTGTCTGATAATCCAGAAATTAACAGATTTCATCAACAAAGAGCACAAAAGGAGGTTAGTTGATTTTACGGACTTTGTTTATGTCTAAGCATCACAAAAAGTGAGATTAAAGCAACGGAAAACTAATATTTTTTGAGAGGATATTAAATATTATTGAATGCAAAATATTACCTTCATCATTGACAATGTATATTTTAGTATTACCTCAGAATATTACTGTTAAAGACAAAGTTAAATTTATACCTAAAGATAATTTGATTTTTCTTGATTTAAACTAAGCAAAAGTTAACTATTAGCTTTATTATTCTTAGTACTAATACTCTCGAAATATCATTATTTTTACTTTATCAACATCAAATAAATTAGTACTAAATAATGCATTATTAGTACTTGTTTTTTTATAATTGATGAATGGTTCAAAAAACTAAATATTTGAACACGACAAGAACAATTTTTAAGGAAATATTAAATTATTAGTTTATATTTCCAGGGTTAGTTCCTTACAACCCTACATTATTGATATTACACTCTAGATATTTGTGTTGACAGTATAAATACTGAAGTTTATCTCGACTGACAACCCTAGCGTTCCACAAGATAATTATAACAAATAATATCATGCTTGTATAATTAAGCATAAAATACAATGTGTCTAATACAACATTTTATTCAGTATTTACTTAACATCAAGTCAGTATAAACTTTGTGTGTAATTTTGAATATTATACTGTGTGCCACCAGTATAATTAAAGACCCAAAATAGGAAAAATAAATAATAAATTAAAGTAACTTTCTACAGGCAAATATTTCGCTGAAAAACATTAATTTTAAAGATTCTTCAGTCAGTTTTAATGGGATGCGTATTTAACCTTAGGTATTGTAAATTCTACGAATAGGTAATAACTCCGGTAACAGTACAAACATTCTAGCGGGAAAACTGCAAAGTATTGAAATAGCTAATAATGATGCAGTTTGTAATTGGTTTATGAAATAACTTTTATAGATAGTAACCATTGTCAGTGGGATTGTAAGTCTCCGATCCCCGAATTCTAGTCCTCAATCCCCTGATTCTTCCTTGAGTGTCCCAAGCAATTTATAGTGGAGTTGTCTTTTCATCTGATAAGCAATTGTGAAAGCGATTACACTTCTTGGTTCAACAGGTTCTATTGGTACCCAGACGTTAGAAATTGTAGCTCAAAATCCAGAAAAGTTCAGGATTGTGGGAATAGCAGCCGGACGGAATGTGGAAATGTTGGCTGCTCAAATTAAGCAGTTTAAGCCCATTATTGCAGCAATTTTTGCTGAAGAAAAGTTACCCGAGCTAAAAGAAGCTATTAAAGATGTCGATCCGCAACCTATTTTACTTGCGGGAAATGAAGGAGTAATAGAAGTTGCCCGTCATGGTGATGCAGAAACTGTAGTTACAGGAATTGTTGGTTGTGCGGGTTTGCTACCGACAGTTGCTGCAATTGAAGCTGGTAAAGATATAGCTTTGGCAAATAAAGAAACCTTAATTGCTGGGGGTCCAGTCGTTCTACCTTTAGTAGCAAAGCATGGTGTTAAACTATTACCTGCAGACTCCGAACATTCAGCAATTTTTCAATGTTTGCAAGGTGTACCGGAAGGTGGTTTGCGGAAAATCTTATTAACTGCTTCTGGTGGTGCTTTTCGCGACTGGGAAACTGAAAAATTAGCACAGGTTACAGTTGCAGATGCCCTTAAGCATCCCAATTGGTCAATGGGGCGAAAAATTACTGTGGACTCTGCCACTTTGATGAATAAGGGTTTAGAAGTAATTGAGGCACACTTTTTATTTGGGTTGGACTATTCTAACATTCAGATTGTTATTCATCCTCAAAGCATTATCCACTCCCTCATTGAATTACAAGATACTTCTGTTTTGGCCCAGTTGGGTTGGCCGGATATGCGCTTACCTTTACTATATGCTTTATCTTTCCCCGAACGTATTTATACTGAGTGGGAAAGGTTAGATTTAGTAAAAGCTGGAAATTTAACTTTCCGCGAACCCGATCATCAAAAGTATCCTTGCATGAATTTAGCTTATACTGCGGGTCAAGCAGGTGGTTCAATGCCAGCAGTATTAAATGCTGCAAATGAACAAGCAGTAGCCCTATTCTTGGAAGAAAAAATTAAGTTTCTAGATATTCCCCGCAGTATAGAATTAGTTTGTGACCGTCACCGCGATCGCAATCGTTTGAATCCAACCTTAGATGATATTTTGACTGCAGACCGGTGGGCAAGGCAAGAAGTTTTACAGGTTACCCAAGAGTTAAAATCTTCGAGCGATGTAATTTCTTTACGATGAATTCTCGATTGCTGACAATTGTTGAGAATTTTGAGGAAATTTAATATCCAATTTGTTATTTGGTTTATAGTGCCGGAGCGCTACATCCCACGACCTTTAGGGCGCGGGAGTGTCGACCAACCATAATATCCAAACATCAATTTTTAATGTAGAGACGTAAAGCACTGAGGGTGACCGTAAGGTCATGGTTTTGCGTCTTTACAAAAATTATACAGTCGGTATCATAACGCACAAGACAGATAGGGTATTTTAGAAGTAATATGGCTTTACGCTTTAGAACGAGGAAACTACTTGTTTTGTATTCTCTGTTTCAGTTGGAATTCCCAATTTGTGTAGTGGATGGGCTTAACAAGCCGAAAATATAAAATAGATCGGCACACTCAGTAACCGAAAAACAATAGCAGATACTTTTTGATTTCGAAGTATATCTATGCATTGAAAAGTATTTGACATAATATAGTTTTTTACATCATTTTTCTTATTTATCTGAAATATTATTCATTACATATAAAATATCCCAAAAATTGCTATTTTATCGTATATATTAGTACTTGAATTTAAACTCCTAATTCTAGTGATGGCGAGCTGTATACCAGCCACATTATTTTAGATTGATGTCTCCTAGCCTAAGAGCGACAATATATAGCTTAGTGAGCAGGGCGATTATTGGGGCTATTATACAAGGAATATAACTCTATGATTATTCTGACTTTCATAGTCGCTTGGATTGTCTTTACAATATTGGTTAAAGTAGTTAAGACTACAGTAAAACTAGCTCTAACTGTTGCTGCAATTATTGTTTTATTAAAGATTGGATTTGATATTAGTCCTTTTGATGTTGTGGGTTACGTATTTGAATTCTTACAAAAGGTATCCGGAGCAATTGAAAACAACGATGCCATTAAAGACTTAATAGACACTAATAATTAAATTACTCCACAATACAAGTACTGAGGTAAAATAATCTATATATTTAGTATCAAATGACATATAGGTTCCCTATGAATATTTCTTATTCCTAATTCAATATTCCTGACTCAATATTTTGAATTCAAAATTGTTAATTAATTTCACTCAGATACCAAAATGAAATTCCAAAATGAAACTGCCAGAATCCCAATATACAATTAAATGCATTTATTCCAAATTGTAGTTAATAAACAATCACTTTTCCATAATTCATAATTTTGCACCACAATAATAATTTAAGGGTATAAAATTGTGTCTTAGTACCGAAAAACACATCCAAAGTAATATTTTTTTTGTAAAGTGGGCACAGCCCACACCACATCATTTGAGAAAGTTCCCTTACAGTAAATTTTTCAGGAATTAGGGACTAAATATCTAGCCTATTAAATTATTTAGCCAATGAAGTTTAGCAAATAAATTATTTTTTTGTGGTTCCTGAAATTCTTGCAAGTGCATCCTTTACATTTGCAGGTAACTGACGCATAATTTTACCCTTTTCGCGATCTAAAGCTACCAAGGTTACCCGAGCAGTTAAATATAGTTCTTGTATATCGGCAGAAGTAATAGCATAATCCCAATTAATCCTTACACCCGTTACTTCAGCCATACGAGTCTTAACCATAGCAGTAGTCCCTAGTTTTAAAGACTGGTGATAGCGTATAGAAAGCTCAACAACCGGTAGATCGCAGCCCAAAGCAACTAGATCTTCATAATTAACCCCTATCGAGCGCAAACATTCTATCCTTGCTTCCTCCAGCCAAGCAACGTAAGTACCATGCCAAACAACACCAAGGTAATCCGTATGGTGAGGTTGTACTCTGATGGGATATTCAAACCAGTCATCAAATGCTTGATGTGAAATACGATCTATGGCGCTAGTAGGTAATTTTGGTTGCTCTGTTTTTTCTTCCAACATAGTTAAGTTGATTGATAAGTGCTATATGTATTTAACAACTAAAATATTAAACAACAAGAGAGTTAAGACTAACAAATTTCATTCCTAAAGTGAACTTTATATTTACAGAAATTCACTACACCTAATAATGACTTTTAGACAACAAATTAAAGTAAGTTACATAAAGTTTACATCGCGAAACACAAGTATATTTAGCAACATATAATAAAGCACTAGTATTGATGAAAAAACTTATAAAATGCCCTATAGGGGTATTGAAAAAATAACTCAAACAATATTTAATACATAGAAGATTGCGTATTAGCTACAGTATTTTTTGTTGGTTTATATCACTAATTAATCGAAAAATTATGCATATACCAGATGGTTTTGTTTCTCCATCTGTAGCAGCAGCTACAAGTTTGGCAAGTGTAGCAGTATTAGGTTTGGCATTAGGACGCTCCAAAGAGGCTTTTGGTATTCGTCGTGCCCCTGTATTAGGTTTAACTACAGCCTTTATCTTTGCAGCGCAGATGATAAATTTTCCTGTAGCTGGCGGCACTAGCGGTCATTTACTAGGTGGAGCATTAGCAGCGATTGTTTTGGGTAGTCCTTGGGCTGGTGCATTGTGTATTGCTACTGTTTTAATTATTCAGGCGGTATTATTTGCTGATGGCGGTATTACAGCTTTAGGAGCCAATATTTTTAATATGGCTGTAATTGGAGTTTGGGTAGCATGGATATTAACTCAAACTTTGCAACGATTGCTGGGTGGGTCTAAAAGTCGTTTACCTCTTGCTGGTGGAATTGCGGCTGCATTAAGTGTAGTCGCGGCGGCAATTTTTGCAGCAATTGAACTTAGCATATCCGGTACTGGAAAGGTAAATATTGTTTTACCAGCGATGACTGGTGTTCATATCTTGATTGGTATTGGAGAAGGATTAATCACCGGTGGAGTATTAGCCTATCTTTCTCAAGCTAGACCGGACCTATTACCAGGAGAAGAGAAACAAGTTCGCGGTTGGGTAGTTCCAGTTATCAGTATTTTATTGATTGCGGGAGTGTTATCTTTGTTTGCTTCGGCTTGGCCCGATGGTTTAGAAAGGGTGGCTGAGGACAACGGATTTATAGGTCTAGCAGATAACGTGCGAGTATCTTTACCCACACCATTTTCAGACTATACATTTAATGGTAATGAGGGAGTAGGTACTAGCATTGCTGGAGTTTTAGGGTCGGTTGTTTGTTTTGCTGTAGCTTTTGGAATTGCCAAAATTGTTAAACCAAAGAATGCTTGATCGAGTCTCTCTATCATTAAAATTACATTTGTCGCTGATTATCGTAATTGGAACAGCTTTACTAAAATTAGGAGCTTGGTACTGGCTCCTATGTTATGGGGTAATAGCAATTTTATGGGCTATTTTCTTGCAGGCTAATATCCGCAAATTAACAGGATTGTTAAGTCTAGAATTAGTCTTTCTATCTGTAATGGCTTTACCTTTAGGGTGGGAACGAGCAAGTTTTTTACTGGTTCGTTCTTTAGTTTGTCTGGTAACTATGAATAGCTTTTTGCTAACTTTACCTCCCCATAGCTTTGGTATCGCCCTTAAAGATTTGCCACTACCCAAAGCCTTCAAAGAAAGCTTACTTTTAGCTGGGCAGTACTTAGAAATATTGTTGTTAGAAGTAACTCGAATGCAGCGTAGCGCTAAATTACGTGGTTTGGGAGGTACAGCTGGCTGGATTCGTTACACCAGTGCGGCGATGATTGGAGCCTTTTTTCTTCGCAGTTTAGACCGTGCTGAAAGAGTTCATGCTGCTATGGTAGCTCGCGGTTACAATGGTCAACTTCCAGTAAATTCTGGACTAAGAACAAAAGAACGTTTTACTTTGTTTGTCAGTAGTACAATGGCAATTAGTTTAACTGTAGGTTCTTATCTCCTCGATTGATTACGAATTCACACTCGAACAGCAATCAAGGCTTAGGATTTAGGGTCACTACTTCTGAGGACTTACTTTACTCTTCCCAAGAATTTAGAGTTTATTAGAAATTTTCTGTCAGTTTTGGCGATCGCACATCACTTTTACGGATATTCTAACCACATAAACTGTTATTTTTTCTCAATTAGTGGTTTATTTTCTAATTTCTTGTTTTTCTATTTTCGAATTTCAGGATTAACTGGTCTTCAGACTCTTGCTTTCGAGTTATTCATCTTCATTGTTATTTGTCTTCGCATTACAGGAGCGCCCTTTCGGGGGCGTTTTGTCCTGATTAACTTCACCTCATTAGATCGATCGAAAGAAAACTCAAAATGTCACAATTAACCACCTCAAAATCAATCACCTCAAAACCAGAAGTGATAGTAGAAAAATTAGTTTATGCTTATTCCAAACAAGAGCCTATCTTAAGGGAAATTTCTTTCAACTTGTATGCAGGGGAAAGAGTCGCGTTAATGGGTGCTACTGGCTCTGGTAAAAGTACTTTGTTAGAAAACCTTATTGGCTTAAAAGAACCAACTTCTGGAAAAATCTGGATTCGCGGTACTCCTGTAGAAACGAAAACTTTACCAGAAATACGGAGTTATATTGGCTTTTCTTTTCAAGATGCTAATGACCAATTATTTATGCCGACAATTTTAGAGGATGTGGCATTTGGACCCCGGAATTATGGGGTACCAGCAGCTGTTGCTGTGGATAAAGCCAGAAAGTTATTAGCAGATTTTAATTTAGAAGCTTATGCTAATCGTTCGGTACATGAACTTTCAGGGGGACAAAGGAGATTAGCTGCTTTAGCAACTATTTTAGCTTTAGAACCAAAAATTCTCATATTAGACGAACCAACTAATGGTTTAGATCCTAAATGGCGGCGAAATTTGGCTGAAGTGCTGATAAATTTACCAGTAGAAGTAATGTTGATTGCCTCCCACGATCTGCATTGGCTTGGCAAAATTACACAGCGAGCTTTAGTCCTATCGAGAGGACAAGTTGTTATAGACAAAGACATAAAATTGCTTTTACAAGATGGTGAAAGCTTGGAGGCAGTAGGTTTACCCTTAGACTGGTAGAATTACTCGACTATAAAATTACTATTTTTTTATCATAGGCAGTAAAAATACTGATCTAATAAGGTGGCAAGGAGCAGGGGATAGTATGGGGGATAAAGACTTTTTGCCTAATTTGTTTCTCAAACCTCTTCCTGCTCCCAAGCTTCCTTTTGTCTGCCCATAAAAGTGAACATTTATTTTAAAATACACATTTTATCAACTCGACACCTAAAACCGAGGTAGATTAAATACATGAGTGCTAATGTGTAAAATTACTCTACTCTTGGTTATGATAATTTCAGTATTATTTAATATAGAAAATTAATGTCTATTCGGATTTTATTTAAAATTATCACTCCCCTGAGTTTAAGTCTGACCTTATTAGTTGGCGCATGTGAAGAGACTAAAAAAGCACAATGCCAACGCTTAATTCAAACAGTAGAAGAAGGAACATCCTTAGTACAAAGCAAGAAAGGATACCAAGTTGTCACCAGCTTACAACTAGCTCAAGATTTAGATAAAGTCGCTGAGAAGTTGGAAAGGCTTAATCTAGAAGACCCAAAACTCCGAGAATATACAAATAGTTTTGCTCAGGTTTTTAACAATATGAGTCGAGAAGTGGATAAAGCTGGTAAAGCATTAGGTGCTTCAAAAGTAGCAGAAGCTTCAAAATCTGGTCGAGGGAAAATACGTAAGGCACGTAAAGATATTAAACTAGCATTAAATACTGCATCAAAATATGCGAAGCAATCAGATAGGTTGGAAATAGAGATCGGAAATTATTGTAAGCAAGAAAAATAGTTTCTTAGATAATTCTTGAAGTTTTTTCAGTATTAATACCCTCGTCATAAACTAGCACTATCGCTAGTATCATTTGCAACATTTTTATGTAATATTTTCCTGATGAATACTAATTTTATCTGTCACAGGAAATAGTGGATGTTAGTAAATTGAAATACAACTAATGAGCAATATTGGCTTGTTGATTGCGAGCGTGTTAACAACAGGAATCCCATCAGCAAAGGAATTACCATATTCACCACAAGTAGAAGCTTCTTTTGAGGAAGTATCAGAACAGCAAAATCAACAATTAGAACATAAAGAAGTAAAACAAGAACAAAAAAAACCAGAGATTCAATCTTCTCAAATAGCTCCTCCGGAAACACTCGAGCCAGATATGAGTGGTTCCAATATCACCTTGAAAATTGAAGAGGAGGAAAATTTACCTCAAATCATTACTCCAGAACAAAATTTACTACACAGCACACCTCCAGTGAGTGGGGTTCAAGAGTTGAGACAAAGAACTAATGGTGATGAGTTTTCTGTTTCTAACTCTTTCTCTTCAAGAAAAGTTGAAATTCAAGAGAAAATACCAGAAATATCAGATTTTGAACGGGTATCAGAAGTCAAAAGTCAAGACCTAAGAGCTAAGAACGAACATTCAGTACTTAAAACAGAAAACCCAAAATTCCTAATTTCTAAACTTACATCAGTATCACAGCTAGATGATGTACAACCTGATGATTGGGCTTTTGGTGCTTTGAAGTCTTTAATAGAGCGTTATGGTTGTATCTCAGGGTATAAAGATAGAGCTTATGCTGGAAATCGTGCGATAAATCGCTATGAATTTGCTGCTGATTTAGCAAATTGTACGGAAAAAATTAATCAGTTGATAGCTGACAATACTAACGAAGCTGTTACAGAAAAAGATTTACGCTTGCTACAAAGACTAAAAACAGATTTTCAACGAGAGTTACAACAGCTAAAAAAACGGATCGAATATTTTGAAGAAAGAGTTACACGCTCAGAAGAAAATAATTTTTCTCCTACCACAAAGCTATTTGGACAGGCAATTCTTAGTTTACAGGGTAACAATAATCCAGAAGTAGATTTATTTCCTCGGGATGGGGAAACAGAGCGTCAAGCAAAAAGCAGCCTGAGTTTCAACAATAGCGTACAACTAACTTTAGCTACTTCATTTACTGGTAAGGATTTACTGCTGACTGGCTTATCCACAGGTAATTTAGGTTCCTCAGCACCTCTCGTATTTAATAACATGGGACGTTTGGGTTATGAGTCTGATACTGATAATGATGTAGTTTTAAACGAATTATCTTATCGCTTTGCGGTCTCAGAAAATCTAGGGTTTGTTATTGGAACTGCAGGAGTTAATTCTATTTCTACATTTAGGGGAATTAATCCTTTGGAAGGTTCTGGAGAAGGAGCTATTTCTTTATTTGGTCAACGCAACCCAATTTTGACCATTGGTAATGGTAGAAGTGGAGTTGGTTTTGATTGGCAAATTAGCGATCGCGTGAGTTTGCAAGCTATTTATAACACTGAAGTTGCATCTTTCCCCGGAGCTAATAGTGGTGGTTTATTTAATGGTAGATATAGTGCTGGAGCTCAATTAAGTTTAGCTCCTACCAATAATTTAAATATTGGAATACATTATCTCTACTCCCATTCTCCCGATGCTCTATTAGGTACGGGAATTGGAGACGCTCAGTTAATTTCCCCTTTTGCACCTGTGACAGAGTTTGATACTCAAGCAGTCGGTGCGACGGTAGCATGGCGAATAAGTCCAAACTTGGAGGTGGGAGGTTGGGGTGGTTGGACTTATTCAGACCCGCAAAATATTTCTGGTAACGTACAAACAACTAATTGGGCTATTTTTGCAGCTTTACCTAACTTGGGAAAAAGCGGTAATTTAGCTGGTGCGATCGTTGGACAACCACCAAAAATCACTTCCAGTTCTTTACCTGATGGTTTTAATTTTCCGAATTTTTCTGATGGTGGTACGGTTGGTGGACGCAAAGATACATCACTTCACCTAGAGCTTTTTTATCGCGCCCAAGTGAACCAAAATCTTTCTTTAACTCCTGGCTTTTTTGTAGTTTTTAATCCCGACCATAACAAAAGTAACGACCCTCTAGTGGTTGGTGCACTCAGAGCGACATATCAGTTTTAGAGCAGTTAACAGTTGTCAGTTAACAGTTAACAGTTAACAGTTAATAGTTAAAAATCACTCGTTACTCATCACTGATTACCCATTACCAATTACCAATTACCAATTACCAATTACCAAAAATGCAAAAAACATCAGCGCTTACTCGCACCATTTTATTCGGTACTGGTCTAACTAGCTTATTTTTAGGGCTAAATTCATCAATCGTGTCAGCGCAAGTAACTCCATTTACTATTCAAAGTACTGGTACATTATCTGGAACTCTCGAACTTCCTGCATTTAATCCAAACTTCAATAGAGTTACTACTCGGGTGGACACCGATCATAACGGTACTTACTTCCGTCATGGGAAAGCAGTTTACAGTTCTGATTATGTGAAAATGAAAACTGGTACTGATGGAAGTCTTCAATATTATGTTGACTTTAAAGGTATTCCGGTTATTTCTAAAAATGGTGCGATCGCTTCACCGGTACTTTCGGGTGGTGAATTACAAGATTATAAATATCAAGGAAAAATAGATGGAACTAAATTTCAAGCAGTTGTTCAAGATGAGTTTGGAATAAAAGCAGGTTTTTATAAAGGTATTGTTACAGATCCAAAAACTGGAAAGCAGTACGAAGGAACTTTTAAAGTCACAGGACAAGGACCAAGATACAGCGATCCTAATGGTGGTGAAAGTCCAACAGTATTTGATTTTAAATCCGATCTTCCTGGGAAACCAACCGTAACTTCATTGGAAATGAAAAATTCACCTTTGGTGAAGTTGTATGTGGAGGTACCTGCTGATGCTGTTCCCATAACAACAACTGGTGGGAGTTCTACGACTGGTGGTGGTTCCAGTTCCAATACCAATACTGGTGGAGGTTCAACAACTGGTGTAAGTTCTACAACTAGTGGTAGTTCCAGTTCCAATACTAGTGGAAGTTCTGCAAATCATGGAAGTTCTAACACTGGTGCTAGCGGAAATTCCGTAACTAATGGAAATTTGACAAACAACAATTCAAATTCTATTGGAACTGACAATCAAATAATTCCACCTTCTCCTATCAATACTGCTAACAATAATATTAATTCTTTTGATAGCTTGTTACCTTCGACCATACCCGATATTGAATTTAGCAGTGGTAATTATTCTAAACTCAATCCGAAGGTTGGAAGTTTGTCAAAGGAAAGGGAGGTAACCATAAGGAAAAAACTTATTGGTCCACGTAGTCGCGTTTTGTTACGTTAGTGATTGAATTTTAGTAATTGAATTTTATTTGATTAGTAATCACCGATCTGATTTATTTGAACGCGAAGAAAAACCTGTTAAAGTATCTTCTGTGCGTAAAACTACATCTTCCACCAATCTTTCACTAAATCCGGCGACAAAAGCTATAGCCATATAAAGATAAACAGCGCGATTTTCAGTTTTACTAGTTCTAAAAACACCAGAAAATATCCCAGATTCAATCAATGCTACTGTGAAAATAGCAAACGACATACCAACAATAGGACGGAAAAATCCAGTAATAAATAAGTCTGTGTGCTTTTCCTTATTTGAATTTAATTATCTCATTTAGTATTATGCTGTCTATTTTGTAATAATCTAAAAGGATTTAATTTAAATCTGGTTTTTCTAATAAGTTGCTCTTCAATATACCACCAACTAAAAAACCACGATGCTCCTTGCCATGCAATAAAACCAATAACCATACTTATACAGAAGGAAATCGTAAAATGAACTGAGTCAAAAGGTATTCCCAAAATATCAGGGTAATTGCCTTCGTCGTTCTCTGTTATTGAACCCGCTTCATAACTAGATGCAAAATTCCCTGCAACAGCAATACCAATACCTAAGCTTGTAATTGTAGTTTGTAACTGGCGTTCTCTATGTGCCTGTTCGATTTCAACTTGACCTCTAATTGAGTCTATGGCATTGTTGATTAAATTAGTATCAAGTTGAAAGAAGTTGACTGCAGCTACTATTCTATCTTGAAAAGGATAGCAAGTTCTATCAGTAAAAAGCTCTAAAAATGAAAAATCCTCTTCATCTGAAAAATTACTCCTTATTTCATAAATTTTGTCACTATAATTTTTAGTGTAGGATACTACAACATTTTGAAATTCCTTTATTATACGTATCTTTTCTGTATACTCTAACGACAAAGATGGTAGTTCAATTAACAAGTTTTTTAATTTATTCAAATCTAATTCATTTTTGGTTTCTCTATACTGATTAAATATTTTATTCTTATTATAGTTTTCTTGGGTTTTTTCAATTTCTAATTGTATATCTTTAGATTTCTTTTTTGCTTCTTTTTCAATCTTTATTATTTCATTATAGGCGTGAATTATTTTAGCTCTAAAAAAGAATAAGTCTAATAATTGTTGATAATATTTATCAAATCTTTCTTCTGAAGAATCATCTAAAATAAACCAAATTATAATATGACTGTAACTTTGAGATGCTCTGATGATACCATATTCAAATATTGGAGATCCGAATAAACTTCCAGCACGATTGAAGGGAGGTTTTCTGACATAATCAGGTAATAAAGATTCTATGTAATTATCAGCAATATTTTTAAGTTTATTTCTATTATTTTTATATTTTAACTTTTGCCTATTTTCCAAATTAATAGTAATGAATAAGGTTTGACCGAGAAAATATTGATTATCTTGCTCTAGGTCTAGCATCAAACAATTGTTTGGATTAAATAATGCTATCTCTTTATCATTCACCCCTTTAGAATATTCATTATTTGGATTGATCAGTTTAAGACCGAAGCCATAACTATCATAAAGTTGTACTGGGTAAAGAATAGAAGTTTTACTATCTAAATCCTTTTTGCGACTATTGGGGTCAAAAAAACAATTATGAGGCTGTATATATATAGGATGGTAATCATCAGTTTTTGGAAAAAACTTATTTAAATTAGCCCATGCTTCTTCTGGTTTGTTTTCTAAATCAAGATATTGTTTAACGTTAAAATGAAATTCTGTTTTTAAAGTTTTAGCAATTATTTCATCACATTTATTCCATAGCCAATCTGGTTTATATTCACCTAAACTGTTATTACTTTCGCTAAGATAATAAGCAAACAAGTAAATATTGTGATTGTATAATTTAAAAGTCATCTAATCCTCTCCATAAAATTTTTAGGAGATATTTATTTCTCCACAAAACAACGCATCTATCACATCTACAAGTAAGTAGATTAATTATTACCTAACTATGTTGTTTATTGCTGTATAAAAAATACTTGCGTTCATCATATTTTAAAAAGGTAGGGAAAAGATAAGATAATTTAATAGGCAATTTTTTGTTCCTAACCGGTACAAATAAGTAATTTGTATAAAGCGAAACAAGAGCGTGCATTTTTTTGATTAATTAGCTAGTTTAGAAGAAAGTAAATCGTATTAGTTTACACGTCTTCTGTTGAAGCACCTATGAAACCAGAACTAATTGACCTCACAGACAGAGTTGTCCAAGTTTTGCGAATCAATATGAGTTGGATGACTTGGAATTTATTTTTGGCTTTTATTCCATTGGCTTTAAGTGTAATACTGTTTCGCAAGCGCCAAGAATACACTTGGTTGTGGTGGTTGAGTGGTTTAATGGTTCTGGGTTTTTTACCGAGTATCCCAAAAATTTTCCAAAAGGTACTTGGTTTTCAAAATAATGTAGAGCTAATTCAACTGGTATGGCTTTCAAGTGCAGCGTTAATTGCTGTTGGGTTAGCACTGTTTCCCGGTCGATTGGGTTTCCGTTTGAAGTGGTGGTCGGGATTTTTAGTTTTCTATGCTTTTTTACCTAACGCACCTTATTTATTAACTGATATTATTCACTTAATTGATGATATCCGGACAATCCAATCTGTTTGGATGATTACTTTAGTTTTGATTCCCACTTATATTGTTGTAATTTTGGGTGGATTTGAAGCTTATGTTCTATCCCTAATAAATCTTGGTTACTACTTACACCAAATTGGTAAGAGTAAATGGATTTTCGCAATGGAAATCACTACTCATATCCTGTGTGGAATTGGTATTTATCTGGGAAGATTTTTACGTTTTAATACTTGGGATTTAATTACCAAACCAGACGAATTATTAACTCAAACAATCGCAGATACTCTGGGTAAACAACCAATAGTAATTATGGGTATTACCTTTATAGTTCTTTGGGGTTTGTACTGGATAATGAAGCGGGTGACTCTAGGAATTACAAACCAAGGAAAAAATCAAGTATCTGTTCCCTCACAACGTATGAATTCTAATGGGTAATGGGTAATTGGTAATGGGTAATTGGTAATGGGTAATTGGTAATGGGTAATTGGTAATGGGTAATTGGTAATGGGTAATTGGTAAT
>JGI1201J43222_100043_pt1 | contig 54779 bp, 41 predicted proteins | sample MastesBC008_FD_43222 | JGI IMG/M metagenome (IMG submission 43222) | reverse complement strand
CGGGGATTTTTTTTACTGACATTGGGTATCTCTGAATTTTACTCAAATTACCCGGATTTTATCAACTAAATCGAGAATAAATTAGTGGTAGATGCACCCTGATAATCCATTCCCTAGTTGGCTGCCACCTGCTAGGGTTTTCTATTACTTTTTTATCGCTTTTAAGCCTTAATTTGAAAAAAAACTGATGAGAACTTGGGCTTAACAAGCATCATAATAAATGCATAACAAGGAATTAGGTATAACCTAATACTCTATTAATGTAATAGACTAAATCTCCATAATAATTTCCGAGACACACAATTTTTTAGTGCTGTAAATTAGACTAGCATTAAACTAACAATATTTTAAACCATTGCCAACTTTTTTTTTTAATTATTCGGTGATTTTAAAAAATATGAAAAGTATGAAAAAATACGTTAATGGATTGATATTTTATGTCTTGCAATTAAAAAAAATCTATTATTAAAGCCTTCGAGACTGTTGTTCCTCAAGAGGGGGTTATTAAAGTGTATTAATTTCCACTCTTTAAGGGTTCAAAAAGACTAAAATATTATGCTTTATTTCAGAAAATCTTTATGATTTGAAAGCCAATTAATCTTAAAGATATAGGTTAAGTCTTCAAGAACTCTATCAATATATACTTGATGGAGTAAATAGAGATACCTGGCGATGAAATATAATTGATTACATTTTGTCTTTCAATCAAATTCTCTTTGCAGGTACAACATTATCCTAATGTGAAAAGGATACTCCCTTGTGAAATTGCATTGAAATAGCAAATCAAAATTCTAAGATTATGATTGGTTTATTAATTGCAATTAATTATCAAATAATTAAAATAGTTTTAATGGCATGCTATCAAAATATTTTTCCATCTATTAATTGATAATTTTTCTAATTAACCGGAAAATAAAAGAATAAATAAATTCTCAAATCAATTATTATTCCCATACGAACTGTATTGCTATCAATATTTTTTTACTCTTTTTGAAAGCTGGTTAATTATATCTATAAATATAACAAAATAAAGAATGTCAACATTGTTTTCATAGGGGATAATATCTAATATTTTATTTTTTACATTTATCAAATACGACTCAAGAAAAATAAAATATTAAGAGGATGATATGTGATAATATTTTACTCGCATGGGCGAAATAATTATGGGCGAAATAATTTATTTATTAAAGGTAAAACAATGGCTTTATCTGTGATTAAATTTTCTAGTGAAGACTGCGGTATTTGTCACAAGATGTCATTTTTTGACAAAAAAGTAGCTTCTGAACTAAATTTGGAATTCATCGACGTCAAGATGCAAGATACAGCTACATACAGGAAATATCGTCATATTTTGTTGGGCTTGTATCCTGATAAGTCACAAATGGGTTGGCCTACATATGTAATTTGTGATCATCTAGAAAATGAGTTAAAGATTTTTGGAGAAGTTAAAGGAGGTCATGCTAAAGGAGAATTTAGAAGTCGCTTACAAGCCCTTCTTAACGGTATAGAAGCGACTCAAAACTAATAAGATTAAATAAGATTAAAAGAATTCACCTCCAGCACAGGACCAATTGCAGCATTAGTCATAATATCTTCACGAATCTTGCCATTAACTTCTGCTTTTTGTCCCGACTGGAGTAATTTTTTGTCTGCGCCCCTCATGATTTGGTAGGTTGTACCTTCTTCAGTAACTAAAGCCCAAGCACCCATACCAATATCTCGACGCTCTATGGTGCCCTTCACAGTAATACTCATACTTTTTCTCAACTAGTGCCTTTCAAAATTGTCATGAAAAATTTGATAGAGTCCTCAAATAAAACTCTTTGAATTATGAGGTTCTTCTAATCCCCTCAATTTAAATCCCCTCCTAAACTCCCCTCAGGATAATTGTTGGGGGAATTTTTTTCGGAGAGGAAATTGTTTATACCCTTTGAACAACTATGTATCTTATGGGAAAAAATCTAGAAATACCATAGGAGGAGAGGGTATTTTAAGACTAATAACGCTTATATTGTGGCTTGTTCTCGATTATTGGCAGCTAAACGTGCCAGACCAAAGCAAAGTACAGCATTAACAATTAAAAATCCACGAGCGGCTATACCATTTCCAAATCCCCACACAGCCGGATCGAATATGGAGCTAACCGCCAAGCAAGAAGCTATCCCTAAAGATGTACCAATGGCAAACCACTTCCAACGAGTATTTCCTAGAAGTAACGCCATTAAAACTATAGGAACCAGTATGCTTGCAAAAAATGGATTTAAGGGATCGGTCCCTTGAAAAGTATTACCCAATTCAGGGATCGAACTACCCAGAAGCCGGAATGGCCATTGGGGAAGATCGAAAACATAAATTCCTTTCAGGAAGAATAGACCGGAACTACCGGCAATTAAACCACTAGATAAAGTCCAACTCCAAGCGAAGGGAAAGTAAACTCGTAAAAACCAAGCGAGTAGATAAGAACCTATAACCATCAAAATTTTGGGTAACAAAGCTACCACGCCGCCATCAATCCAGAAACGGGGGTTGATATAACCGTTATCCCGCAACCAACGGAAGAAATCTTGGAAACTGATTTGTCCTTGAGCCGCTAACTTAACTGCTGCTTCTGCATTCAATTTTCCGGCTCCATAGTAATTTAAGCCATCATCTTGAACTTTACGAGCAGATTGTTCCAGCACGCTCAAAACTTCACTTGGATCGTTAATACCTTTAGCTTTAATTAATGCAGCAACAGCAGATACGTGGGGTGCAGCCATGCTGGTGCCTTGTAAGCCCATGAATGTGTTCGTACCCTTATTATCGGGATCGATGGTTTCTTGGAGAATTTTTCCTGCATCGCTACCGCCAGGGGCAGAAATTTCCACTCCAGCACCGTAGTTAGAGTAGGGAGCTTTTTCACCATCTGGACCAAATGCCGAAACACCGATCGCGTGGGGATAACGGGCTGGATATTCTGCACCATTATCACTAGAATTACCAGCAGCAGCAACAATAACTACACCTTTCTTGTGGGCATATTCAATTGCTTCTTTCATTAATTGATTTTCGCCACCGCCACCTAAGCTCATATTAATTACGTCTGCACCATTATCGGCGGCAAACTTAATCGCTTCGGCAATATCAGCAACGGTTCCAGCTCCAGATTCATCCAACACCTTCAAGGGCATTATCTGAGCTTCATAGGCAATTCCGGAGACACCATAGCTGTTATGAGTTGCTTGAGCGATAGTACCGGCAACATGGGTACCGTGTCCGTTATCATCTCTAGCGTTCGTTGTATCGTTAACAAAATTGTATCCTTGAACAAATTTTGTTTCGTTCAAATCTCGTACTTGAGTTACACCAGTATCGATAACAGCAACTGTGACCCCATCACCTTTAGTTTCTTGCCAAGCCCCTTCCACATTGATATTGTGAAAATTCCATTGCTTGTCGTACATTGGGTCATTGGGGAAACCAAAAACAGTTTTCCTTTCAGCTGCTCCTTCAGATTGAAGAACTTCTCCTAGACGAGCTGTTTCGCCAAGGGGAGGAATTTCATATATATAATTTGGCTCAATAAATTCTGTAGCTTTAGCAAATTCCGATTTACGTAGTTGCTTGAGTAGTTGGGGGGTACCCTCAACAATATAAACATTATCCTTCTTGGAGAATTTGTTATCTAACTTTGGAGTAACATCGAATTGTTGCGCGATCGCATTTAAATTCTGCTTCAATGTCTCCTGAGAGATATCTTCACGAAAATCCAGCAGGATAGAATTATATTCGCCTTGGGTTGCTAATCCTTGAAAATTTAAAAAATTGAACAAAGCAAATCCCAGTCCAACCAAAAACAAGCAAAATAAGATAAACTTTCTCATTTTAAACCCATAATTGTTTTGCTAGTTTACTGACTACCTTAACTCATACCTAAACCTATACTCACTCCTAGTGCTTTGATTTTATAAAATGGTTACATAAGTCACCTAAAGAAATGATATTTTGAGCAATTCTTTTCAAGTAAATTGCGATCGAGGCAATACCAAACAATAATTCAAACAAAAACGAACAAATTCTTTTGATTGACAAATAGATTCGGATATTAAATATGGAACGCGGACTTTTATGGTTTCCTCTACTGATAGCTTTCTTCTGGTTAGCTTGGGAAGGTTGGAAGGAATTTCAGAAAATAGAAACCTATCGCAGTTGGGCTGAACAGTTTGAACAGGCAAAATACGATATATATTCAGTCTTAGGTCAAAAAGATAACAAAATTACTTGGGGCAAACCCACAACTAAAGGTCCAATACAATTAGAAACATTTTCTTTAGATAATGTAGAGAAGTTAAATATCTTGATAGATGAAAAATTAGTAGATATTGGGAGCCTACCAAGTAAAGGGAAAAAAATCGAATTAGAATTTGAGTTTAATAAAACAGAAAAATCAGTGCGGATTCCATTTACAGAAATACCTTTAGCAGCAGAATGGGGTAAGTTTTTACAGGAAAAATTGCAATCGGAGCCTAGTGATTAGTCATTACTAACACCTTGTTATTCCTTTGTTCCTGTTTCTATTTCTCAATTTCTACTTCTCAATTTCTACTTCTCCTCAATTTCTAAGTTGTTCAAATTATGAGTGTTGTAAAATCATCTTCTGTACCCACTGCTTTGACTATTGCTGGCTCTGATAGTGGTGGTGGTGCAGGGATTCAAGCCGACTTGCGCACTTTTGCTTTTCATTGCGTCCATGGAACAAGCGCAATTACCTGCGTTACTGCTCAAAATACTTTGGGAGTGCAACGGGTAGATGCAATGTCAACCGAAGGCGTAATTGCTCAAATACAGTCAGTTGCAGAAGATATTGGCGTAGGAGCAGCAAAAACTGGTATGTTACTAAATCGAGAAATTATTGCTGCTGTTTCCCAACAAGTAAAAGAATTACAAATTCATAATTTAGTTGTCGACCCAGTGATGGTATCGCGGGCTGGGGTGCAATTAATTGATAATGATGCTGTTAATACTTTGCGTGATACTTTAATCCCCCAAGCTAAGATTGTGACTCCAAATCGCTACGAGGCACAAATCTTAAGTGGATCGGAGGTTAATTCTGTGGATGATATGTGTTTAGTAGCTCAAATTATTTGTGAAAAAATAGGAGCAAAAGCTGTACTGGTCAAAGGTGGTGGAATGAAAGCTGAGGCTCGGGGAGTTGATGTTTTCTTTGACGGACAAAATTCAGAAATATTACAAACTATTATGGTAGATACCGATAACACCCATGGCACTGGTTGTACCCTTTCAGCAGCGATCGCTGCTAATCTTGCATCTGGCAAAGATCTACTAAGTGCAGTCAAACAAGGAAAAGAGTATGTAACTGCAGCCCTGAAATACGCCCTAAACATTGGTGCAGGTCAAGGACCTGTGGGGCATTTCTTTCCTTTGCTGAAATAAAGGTACACTATATTTACAACAAAAAAGTATTTACAACAAAAAAGCTGCACCTGGGTAAAATTTTCCTGTTTAATTCTGACTCTGTATTTTTTTATATTTATTTACAGAGTTATTGAGCAAGCAAATCATAAATATAAAAAGCTACTAAGAGTTACCTGAATTTATACTGATTTTAAATTATACTTAAAAATAATATGAATTCATTGAGAATTGTAAACCGAAAACTTTGCTTGCGAAGAAGTTTTCTATTATTCTAGGGCATAGTGCCTACTTTTTCGGAATTTTAAGGCGAATTCAGCTGTTATTTTCTACTTTTTGTCAAATTTAACTCTTTTTTTATCATAGTTTGCACATGAGAAGTATCTCCAATCCCGTTCCGGGAAATATCCCAACAGCAAACGCCCATCATCATTCACCTTCTGTACCCTTGTCTGTGTACCGTGAATTAGCAGTTGAATTACAGGCTGCGCAGGCAAAAATAGATAATTTAAACGATCAAAATCGAGAATTAACTCGGGAGAATCAAGAACTTCGGCAAGAAGTTAGCAAAGCTATCAGCACAGTTTTACGATTACAAAATTTTATTGATTCTCAACAACAAAGCCGAGAATATCAAAAACCTCACATAGAATATAATTCACCTTCCTACGAACGAGTTGAACAACCTTCCCACAAAAAAGTTGAACAGCGAAGTGAAAATCCTCGACGAGTGGCGAGAACTTCTCATAAAAAGAAAGTTGCTCGTCCTCGTCCCCCCGTTGTCCCACCACAAATCAAAATTCCTGATTCAAGATCCGAACAAGTATTAATAGAAGAACAAGAGGTACGTCACTATCGTCAACGTCAAACCCAATCTTCAGAGGTGAATGGCTGGTTTTTGGCTTTAGCTATTATCTTGATCGTCTTTACAGCCTTTGGTGCGGGCTATTTTATTGTCAGACCCCTATTAAAACGTTAATGAAATTTAATATTTAGTGAAAATGCATCTAAATCACCAAAACATATATGGTTATTTGCTGTAGTTTTGGGTTATAGGAGATACATGTTACAACAATAAGTTGATTGGGATAAATAATTGGTGTAAACCTTCGCAATCGTAATATTTATTGAATTAACCTCAAATTGGTAGAATTAGCATCTACTGCAAATTAATGCTGCAAATAGTACGTATCAATTTTGATGTGAAATATTAACTTGATGTGAAGCATCAATATTAAACTACTTGCTCAGCATCATTAAAATTAGCGCAAGCTAAATCAATGTTAATTCAATAAAAAATAAATAAAACTGTGGAAGTAAGGAGATAAACAATGAAAAAAGTAGAAGCTATCATTCGCCCATTCAAACTTGATGAGGTCAAAATTGCCTTAGTGAATGCAGGTGTAGTCGGGATGACAGTTTCTGAAGTGCGGGGTTTCGGACGACAAAAAGGGCAAACCGAACGCTATCGCGGTTCTGAGTACACTGTGGAGTTTTTACAAAAATTAAAAATCGAACTCGTAATTGAAGATGATTTGGTAGATCTTGTTGTAGATAAAATTATTTCCGCAGCTCGTACCGGTGAAATTGGCGACGGTAAGATTTTCATTTCCCCAGTAGAACAAGTCGTACGAATTCGTACCGGGGAAAAGAATACTGAAGCTGTTTAAAGAAGAGAACAGGGAACAGGGAACAGTTAACTGATGACTGATAACTGATTCATCAAAGCAGTAAAAGCCTTACCTCGATGACTAATTGAGCGCTTCAACTCTGGTGTCATCTCAGCGTATGTTAATTGATGTTCGGGAACGAAAAATACTGGATCGTAACCAAATCCACCACAACCGCGAGGTTCATGGAGAATTTCACCCGGACACAAACCTTCAGTTTCTAGGGCGATAGTACCATCAGGACGGGCTATTGCAATCGCGCAAACAAATTGGGCTTGTCGATTATCTTGGTTTGCTAGTTCCTTTAATAGCCGAGTGATGCGATCGGTATCTGTTTTGCCATAGCGAGCAGAATATATACCTGGTGCACCATCTAGAGCGTCGACTTGTAAACCAGAGTCATCGGCGATCGCCCATTTTTTTGTTGTGATCGCTACTTGGGATGCTTTTAAACAAGCATTAGCAGCAAATGTATCGCCTGTCTCTTCTATTTCAATTTCTGGTGGTTTTAGGGCTAATTCCCATTTGGAATCGGCAAGATAAGCTTGCATTTCCTTTAATTTACCCGGGTTACCGGTAGCTACAACAAGTTTCATCGGTTGGTGATTGGGGATTGGGGATTAGGGATTGGGAAATAATTATAAACAAATAATTTGTTTTAATAAAATTCTTGTAGAGACACGACATATCGCGTCTCTATATATACCGGAATTACAGGAAATATAGCGCTATGCACAAGTAAAAAGCTTACAAGTCATAGCTTTCATAATTTACCAATTTTATAACCTTATTGTGTAGCGCTATATTTAGGCTTCGAGTTGAACTACTAAACTACTCCGCCCAACTTTTTGCCCAAGCTAATGTTTTATGAACTGTTTCTAGGTCTGCAGCTTCACAGTAAAGTCGTAAAACTGGTTCTGTTCCACTAAAACGAATCATTAACCAGCTATTATCTTCAAGCCGGAATTTATAGCCATCGATGGTTTTGCAATCAACTACTTTCTTATCCAAGATTTCCGTTAAGGGTTGGCTCTCTAATTGCTTGAGCAAACGTGATCGCACTTCCATATTTGCAAGTGGTAAATCGATGCGATCATATGCGGAGAAAAATCCAACTTGTTGTTGTAGGTAGCGGTAATAGTCGCTCAAATCTTTACCTGACTCAACCACTGCTTCCAAAACATACAACGATGAAAGCAAAGCATCTCTTTCAGGAATATGGCTTCCATAACCAATACCACCAGACTCTTCACCACCAAGTAATACAGCAGAATCTAACATCCGGTCGGCAATGTATTTGTAACCCACAGGTGTTTCATAAATCGATAATTTATGAAGTTCTGCAACTTTCGGGATTAAATCCGAACCACTGACAGTTTTGACGATTTCGCCACCAAAATTACGTCTAACCGTTAAATGATCGATTAATATCGGGATCAAGATTTGGGAACTAAGAAAATTCCCTTCACCATCCACAGCAGCAATGCGATCACTATCCCCATCAAAAACTAATCCTACAGTCAAACTTGTGGGATTGGCTGCTCGGTGGGAGCCCATTACCTTAAACAAGTGGGAAAGATATTTCGGTAAAGGTTCCGGTGCACCACCTTCAAACAATGGATCGCGATTGCTGTTAATTTCTTTTACTCCATCACCTAACAGCATACCCAGACCACCAGCAGCAGAACCGTGCATGACATCGCCAAATACGGTCAGTTTACCTTCTCTGATGGCACCGCGAATTTTTTCAATATTGACTTTCGTTTGTAATCCCTGACAATAACTTTCCCAAGGATTAAATGTTTCTTCAGTCCCTGCTGTGTTAGCAGGTTTTACTCCTTCAGGTAATAATGCTTCTATTTTCTTGGTAACTTCTGGAGGTACGGAACCACCAAAAGCACTTTTGACCTTCAACCCCAAATATTCTCCAGGATTATGAGAAGCTGTAATTACTAATGCTCCCAAAGCATTTTGTTGTTTCGCCGCCCAGCTAAAAGCAGGTGTAGGTGCAAAGGTTTCGCTAAATACAACATCAAAACCTGCAGCCTTAACAACATCAGCTACTTTACGAGCAAAATTTTCTGCCATAAATCGTCTGTCATAACCGACAATAATTTTTCGGTTACCGACATTTTTACCATATGTATCAAATAAAACTTTAGCAGCGATAGGCGCGACCCAAGCTACACGCTCAAAAGTGAACTCATCACCAATCACTCCTCGCCATCCGTCCGTACCAAACTTGATTGATTTAACTGCAACTGGCATTGAGTAATCCTACTATCTGTATATGCAATTTCTCTTGGGATGGATTTTAACACCTTTATTAGTCAACAGTTAACAGTCAAAAGTTATCGCTATATAGATAATCAATTAACCATCAATAGGGAATAATTACGCAGATCAGATTGAACTAAAAATAAAGATTTTCTTTGAAGGTTACAAATCAAAACAAATTTTCTAATTATCAATTACCAATTAACTGTTCTCACCGTTCAATATGAACTATTGCTAAAAACATCCGTATTTTCTCTCAAACAGTCAATAAAAATGCTATAATAAATGCAGTGATAATACGTAAAACATAAAAATCCAGCGCGATTTAGACTCGATTTTGTCAATATTGGTTTTGTCAATATTGGTAAACAGATAAAGAAAAAAGTACAACTGTCAAACATCTATGCCAGTTGTTCGGAGAAAAAATTACCTCGAATAACACAATTGGCACTGTGACTAAGCCCCACATCAGATGTTTGACAGCGGTACAAAACTTCACACCCTAGGATTTTGCCTTTAAAAGTCTTCCACAAATTGGCTTATGCGGCTAATTACAGGGTCATCCTCTTGAGGAGGAGTTTTAGGAGTAGGAGGAGCAGGTTTGACTGCTTCAGCTACCACCTTTGATTCGTTTGGACTTGGAATGGTACCGCCTTGATGAACTGATACTGCTAACTGTGCGATTTGTTGGCTGAGTTGCATCATGTGGCGTTCCATCATCTCCAATCGATTAGATTCTTTGGCAAAGAAACGTTCCTCAAGATCTGCCATTTGACGTCTCAATTCAGCAATCTGCTGTTCTATGCTCCCAACGGGAGCATTTTCTACAACTTTAGAACCAGGCTTGACAGAATCTGGGACGCATAAAGCTTGCCACAAAGCTTCTTTACAAAGGTCGCTGAATGTCTTATCTGGATCTTCTTCCAGATACCTTTCTACAAGGTCTAACAAACTCTCATCAGCAACACCAGGGTTGAAAGTAACTGATTTAACTACTTTTTTTGACCATTGGAACATTAGCGTTAAGCCCTAGAAGAGCGGGAGGAAGAGAATTGAGCCTCTCCATAAATGAATTGTCCTAAAGCATTTGCTTGTCTGGAGGGCGCAGCTAAGTGAGCATTAATTTGTGCTTCTTTGAGCAGACGCTGTACGTCTTCCCAAAAGAACTCGCCGCCACCACCAGTTAAAATTACATCTGTAACACGTTCTGGCAGCCATGCTAACACACGGCTACAAATTTCACGAGAAAACATTTCTCTCAAATTCGGTAGGAAATCATCCAGGTTTGTAGGTTTGCTAGCACCTCTAGGACGATATAAACGTTCGCCTTTAGGCTTATTTACGGCTGAGATTAAAGATAAGGACTGACTGTCAGCTCCTTCTATTTCTTTGGCAACTAGTTCGTAAAATTTATTCATTCCGAAGTCTTCGCTCTTGGAAGCACCTCTTGCAAAGCGGAAATTATCTATCATTAAACAGTCGGTTGTTTGATGCCCGATATCTACAATTGCGACAGAAACTTTAGTAAAGTCAGGAGTAGCTGCTCCTTTCTTGGGTTGGGCTTCACACCACAAAAGGCTACCGTAGCCCTCCGGCATAATCCAAACCTTATTGACATTTAACTTGACTTCTTCCCCACGAAAGTTCATCACATGAGGTCCGCTAACTTGGGATATCAACTGTGATTTTTCTTTTTCAAACTGCTCTTGGGAATGATAAGGAATACTTAAAACAATTGAGATGTCGTCTTTAAGTTTAAAATAACCAGCACATGCTAATACTTTGATCAACGCATCTTCAACTTTGGATTGACCTACTCCTAAATTCGCTCCAAAGTCAGCTGCTAGTTGACCGACGGCGTATCCATCTCCTTGATACTCCAACCATAAATCCATTAGCGGATCGGTCGCACGGGCTTCGAATACTCCACCTCGGACCTGCTCCATAGTCATTCGTTTGACGTTAGCCGAAACGAATATAACATTACCAGGATCCCGGCTTATACAACTTTTGGTAGAAGTTCTTCCCAAATCTACACTCAGGATACCTTTTGCCAATACGGTGCCATTTGGTTTGGGTGTTGTTGTGGTTGTGTTTATGGGGGTGGAAGCCGATACTCTATTCATAGGTATGGCTGCGGCGTTCATTGGGGTAGCTGCTGAAGGTTGGTCTGTCATGAAAATTCCTAGTTTCTACTAAAGCTCTAACAAGTTATCATGCTCATCTTACAAAATGCGGGCATCTGAAATAATTGGCAGCGTTAAATATTGCTACAAATTAAGACAAAATTACGGAGTTTATGAACATCATCAAACCCGCTAGATGCCTGAATTACTGTTATGTTGCCACCAAACGACTAATTCCATACTTGATAATGGTATTTTTTTAGACAAATTTATGAATGTCTATTTTTATTTGGCAGCGGTATTGGCTATGTTTCTGTTCTTTTGGTAGATTTAATCACCCTGGAGATGATACAAGTGTTCTTAGTCCCAAGTCCTAAATTCTAAAAAAATTTGACCTTGGAGCTTAAAATTTATCAATAAGTTACCAGCTTATTGTTAAACAATTGATGAGTATATTAGCAAATCTACTCATCAATTGTCATAATTTCTTGTATCAAATATTAATAAAAATACGTATTATTCCTAATACTAAAGAAAATCAGACCGTAGATCGTACAATCTAATCAATAGTATTCTTTTATCGTTAATTGTCATATTTGTCAGCCCTAGTTAGTAACAATTATTTGCTTAAACAAACAAAAGGAGGAATTGACAAAGCCTCCTCCCTTTGATATGTAGTCGAGAAATAGTTTGAAACTTTTATACTGTAGGTGTCAAAGACTGTGCGGTCGTCTCAGACTGCCAATCTAATGGGTTCAAAACTTTATCTTCTAATGCCATTTGTTCGATTAAGCTTGCTAGCCGCAGGGCTTTAAGTGCTTGTTTACCACCAACTGATGGTTGATTACCACCACGTACGCAGTTAACAAAATGTTCTAATTCAGCTCGTAACGGTTCAATGTTGCTGGTGTAGACTTTTTCGATCACACCATCTTGCTTGTATAACATTTGCCGAGAATCATTTGTCCTATTACCGCTAATATGCCGATGAATCAGAATTTCGTTTTGCAGGAAATCAGCTTCGGTAAATGAGTTCTTGCAATGGGCAACAATGCGTCTAATCTTACGGTGAGTTATTTTACTGGCGGTTAATGTTGCTACAATACCATTGGCAAATCCCAAGGTGGCAGTAACATAATCGAGAAAACGATTCTCAGGAGAACGATTACCGCTAGCTGTAAGTTTGACAACTTGGGAACCAGCTACTTCTAATAAAAGATCGATGTCATGGATCATTAAATCCAGAACCACAGAGACATCGTTTGCTCGATGAGAATAAGGACTCATCCGGTGAGCTTCAAGGGCTAATATTCTTTCTGTTTTGAGTACTTTGCTTAATTCTTGAAATGCAGGGTTAAAACGTTCAATATGACCTACTTGTAATATGCATTGTGATTCCGCAGCAGCATTAACCAATGACTCTGCTTCAGAAATGCTAGCAGCAATTGGTTTTTCTAACAAAACATGAACTCCTGATAAAAGGCAGTTCATGCCTACAGCGTAGTGTAAACGTGTCGGAACAGCAATACAAACTGCATCAACTAAAGGTAAGAGTTCTGTGTAATCCTCAAAAAAACGTACCTTATATTTACTAGCCGTTTCCAATCCTCGCTCAACATCAATGTCTGCTACACCTACGAGTTCAACATCTTTCATTAAACTCATAACACGAGCATGATTTTGTCCCATGTTACCCACCCCGATCGTGCCGATACGGATCGGTCGTGGCTGTTGGCGCTGTGTATGGGAATTCTGTTCTGACACACAGTTGCTCTCTTGCACTATTGTTAATCTCCTCAACCACCAAATTTAGAGACGCTACAGTCTTTGGCGTTCAGATTTAAACACCAGTTTTGACCCGTCTAAAACCATCCAGATGGTAACATGGAGGTTCTATTTATGAAGAATTTCAAAGTTTACTGTGAGTTCCCGGCACTTGAGATTGTTTTGTTTGTTTGATGAATATGAGGTAATTCTTGTATGGGATAGAACAAAATAACGTACTTGCTCTACTCAAATTTTTCACTCAAATTTTTATGCAATCAGTAAAACAAGTCCTTTGAACATCTAAAATTAATGGGGTTTAGGGATCGATTACCAACTGAAATTGAGACAAGTAAATAAAAAGTAAATAAAAATTATTGTTATGGTTTTTTTATGGTGTATTGCTGAAACCATAACGATCCCAAAAGTAGCAACTAAAATTCTATTACACAAATAAAAACATAAATAAAAATATAAATAATAAACAATAATTTCCGTTGAACATGAAATTAATTCTGTAAACTACTTAACTTAATTTTGTTGATTTTTAGGATCGTTTTTTCATCAAGACTCCCTGACATAACACTTGGCATAAAATTTTGAATGAATTTAAATGACTTAAATTAGCTACTGCAAAAATATTCTGATATCTAACTGCTTCGCTGCAAGTTTTTTGGAAAAGCATAACGTTTGTTTTGGTTAGTTCTTGATGGAAAATTTAAATGAAAGCTGTAATTTTGTTATCTGGCGGATTAGATTCGTCTACGGTTTTATATCAAGCACACTCTGATGGTTATGAATGCTATGCAATTTCATTTGATTATCAGCAACGCCATCGTCGGGAGCTAAAATCGGCGCGGTTGGTTGCGCAATCAGCAGGTGTGGTACAACATCAAGTTGTTAATTTCGACCTGAGACAATGGGGTGGTTCGGCGCTGACAGATAATTCATTAGAATTACCCCGCGATCGCGACATTATCCAAATGTCCCAGAATATTCCAATTACCTACGTTCCCGCTCGCAATACAATTTTTCTCAGTTTTGCTTTGGCGTACGCAGAAACTATTGACGCCAAGCGGGTTTATATTGGCGTTAATGCCTTGGATTATTCTGGATATCCTGATTGTCGCCCTGATTATATTCAAGGGATGCAAGAGGTGTTTCGCTTGGGAACAAAGCAAGGAAGGGAAGGACAACCAATTAAGATTGTCACACCCCTGATTGATTTGAAAAAAACTGAAATTATCCAGTTAGGTAATAAATTAGGAGTACCTTGGGAGCTTACTTGGTCTTGCTATGCGGGGGAAGAGATATCCTGTGGTGTTTGCGATTCTTGTCTCCTAAGACTTAAAGCTTTTACCGAATTAGGGCTTAGAGACCCGATACCTTACAGGGGTAATGGGAGGTAATTGGTAATGGGTAATGGGTAATGGGTCACTACAATTGGTAAATCCCAATCCCCAATCCCCAGTCCCCAATCCCCAATCCCCAGTTCTAAGCATCAGATGTTTGTTTCTGGACAACTTTCGCTCCGTTTAAACGGCGTAATTGGATTTGATGGAGGCGCGGTCCCACAACCGAAACAACGGTAAATTCCAAATTGTAGTAGGTAAATACTTCTCCAAAAGAAGGAATTTTTTGCAAATTGTACAGAATGAAGCCACCCAAGGTTTGATATTCCTTGGTCAGAGGTAAATTGATATCCAAAACTTCGTTCAAGTCTTCCAAGTTGATTTGAGCTTGAACTAAAAATGTTTGTTCATCTAAAATCTGGATCAGCAATTTGTCGTTCTCTTCTGCATCTTCTGTATCGCCAATAATCTGAGCGATCACATCTTCGATTGTTACTAGTCCTACAGTTCCACCAAATTCGTCCACCACCATTACCATTGTTGGCTTATCTTGCTGCATCATTGGTAACAGTTCGTTCAAAGGAGTTCGCTCTGGAACAAATCTCACCTGACGCATCCAAGACTGAATTGGCGCATTCAAGTCAATATTTTCCGAAGCTAGAGCTTTGGTTAAGTCTTTAAAGTAAATAATGCCCCGAATATCATCCAAAGATTCGCCAATAACTGGATAGCACGAATAATCTGTAGCAGCCATTTCTTTGAGACAGGTTTGAATCGTAGCATTTTTGGGTATGGTAGTGATTCTGTTGCGGGGAACCATAATCGCTTCAGCTGTCACTTCCCCAAATTCAAATACTTTTTTGAGTAATTCCCGTTCCTTTGCTTCTAACCCTGTCGATTCCCGTTCGGTGGAGATAATTAACTGTAATTCTTCTGGGGTTACAGGAGTTCTCCAACTCAAACCGGTGTATTCTACGCCAAATAAGCGTAGCAACCAACGAGTGGAATGGTTCAAAATCCAAATAAAAGGACTAAAAAACCGAACAATAGCTCTAACTAATGGACCTAAAAATCGTGCTAATTTTTCTGAATAAAGTATTGCTACTGACTTAGGACATAATTCTCCCAAGACAATTTGTAAATAAGCAATTAAAAAAAATGCAATGGGTATTGATACTGAATGAGCCACTACAGGACTCATAATCTGCGGTAAAGGTAAAGATTGAAGCCACGTATTAATCAAAATCGCAATAGTACCTTCCCCAATCCATCCTAGGGCAAGACTAGATAAGGTAATACCCAACTGGGTCGTAGATAGTAATCTGTCAATGCTACGTTGTAATACTTCAACAGCGATTGCTTGAATGTCACCAGCTTTAACTAACTGATGAATGCGCGATCGCCTTACTGTTACGATGGAAAACTCTGCTGTTACAAAAAAAGCGTTGATAATAATCAGTAGGATTACTGATAATAATCTCAGCCCGATATCCGTCCAATAAAATGTAGGAGAAGCACTCACTGCACTCGAACTCGCATAAAAATGACACCCCGGTGGGGAAAATAGTGTTTGGATCTGGAATGAAGGTCTATTTGATTGATTATTGCGAGAAAAGTGTTAGTTTTCCTACTCATTCACATACCCCCTTAATTCCCTATCCCCAATTTAGATTGCTTTAGTTATTTTTCTACCGGAATATTAGAAACTTCCAAACGCAATTTTTGTGCTGGATAATCTGTAAGAGCAAGGGAAATCTTTTTCACATTGTCTAACAAGGGGGTAGGAATATTAATGCTTCCATCATGAGCTGGTCCGTTGGCTGTTAACTCCGAAGGTAGACCTTGGGTGCTCGCACTCAATGTTCTGCCTCTGTCATCAGTTACATCTAAAAAACTATACAAAAATCGTACTGAATCATCCCCTTTATTTTGCATTCTGACTTTCAAGATTAAGTCGCCTCCAGAATAGCGACTCGACAGTACGGATAATGTAACGTCTTCACTTTCTGCTGCGATTGGAAAGCCCTTCTGGGGCTTTTCTGGGGTTGCTTGCTCTGTCTTTTGCGTCTCTGCTTCTTTGTTGCTTTCGATATCTTCCTCATCTAATAATTTTCTAGCTTTAGTGGTTTTAGCTTTGCCTTGAACTCGCGCTTTAACAATTTTTAATATTTCTTCTTCCTTTAAAAAGTTTACCCCACCGTCTTGGGGATATCCGGTTTTTGGACTCGGAAATTTGCTGCTTGGACGCCCGTCAGGCGCTGATACACCCTTAAGTGCAGAACTTCCGATAGTGAATCCCCAAAAAGCACTTACAGAACCTGCTCCCAACATCATGGATAACAAAATTAATGTTAGAAGTACAGTCGAATTTATTCTCATTTTTGACAAGCTACTTTAAAATACTCTATCTGCTGATTAAATTTTGAAGTTGTTACTTCAAACAAATGCGAAAAATGTTTATTTTTACGGAATTTTACGGGAAGTCGGAGGGCTATAGGCTTTCCCTGGTGCTTATTTGACTAGTTTTTTATTATTCTCTAGCCAAAAAAAGATTAAAGTCGAGTACTAATAGTTTGCACTATTTCCTCAAAGATTTATGTAAAATAGACCAGACTTAAGCCAAATAAATTGATCGTATTTGATTTATTGAATTTCTTCGTTCTCCGGGCTTCCCTTGCTAGGTAAGAAATTTCTTCCAGTTTTAGAAGTTTTTGTCAAGCATTAATTTTCTGAAACATCAACTTTGTGCAACATCAAATTGAGAAATAATCTGCTATCCTAATTTTAGGATTCCCAAAATTGTAAATATACGCTATAATTATTTTCTGAAACCAGGGTTGGCCGAGCGGATGAGGCAGCGAACTCATAATTCGCCTTAGGCAGGTTCAACTCCTGCACCCTGGATTAATAAGTTTTACGTCTCAATATCTTTTTTCAAGCTCCAGCCTAAGTTCCAAATTTTTAGCTTGAGTCAAATCTTTAGCTTGAGTGTGGTATTTCAAATTCAAGTTTAAGTTTGAAATCGAAACTGAAAGTTAGTAATACCTCTATAGGTGGTGAATTTCAGGTTGTGAATTTCAGGTTGTGAATTTAGGGGAGAGTCATTCTTAGGAATTATGCTGGCAATTTCAAGTTTTTACCAAGCTTAATATTTGTCTTAATTTATTCAGATATCAAAAATACTTAATACTCAATTCCTATTTATCAAGCAATTGTTTGCATTCAATAGCAAATGCTGTTATCAAGTTCAGCACTTTTAAATAATTCATTATTGTTCCTAAGTGCTGAAAATTCACGTACTGAAATTTTAAATATTATTTACAAGTAAGCAGCTTTTTTGCACAACTCGAAACAAGGATTTGATTTACAAAAGTTAACTGAACTTGATATTACAGAAAAACGAATTTTCAGCAACAGCAAAATATTTTAAGGAGATGGTATTTCCTCAAAGCGGAATTCAGTACCTGTTTCTAACTCACTGCGCCTAAACTTCGGAGATGACAATAAAGAAGAATTATATGGATTTGGTAGGTCGGGGGTGCGGATATAGGGATCGCTACCAATTTGCTGTTGGAGCATATCTTGATAAACTTCGTTGACTAGTTCGGCGTCACGGGCGATTTCACTCTCTGGGAAGGAATTGCGGAATAGAGAACCTGGTCCTAACAAAAAGTCAACTTGGCGTTTGAGAGAATTGTCTTGATAAAAATTAGGGTCATTTTCGAAAAAGGCCCTTTCAATGATGTCGTTGGGTGTTTCGTAGTTACTTGTTTGTGTTTGAGCTACTACTGGACTGGATAAAACTATAGATGTAGCTAGAAGTGCGATAGGCGTAGCTGCTTGCTTGTAAACCGTACTTCTAAAAGCTTTAATTTTTAAATTCCCGTTCAAATTCAAGTTCAAATTCAAGTTCAAATTCATATTTAAATTCAAATTCACAATTTTAGTCCTTTACGTTTGGGTTTACTTTTGGGTTTGTTGTGTATTTGAGTGAGTATTAACTTATCCTTAATTAGAGAACTTAGATTAGTTCAATCTTTGGTTTAGCATAATTTTTTATACATCTGTAATGACAAATAAGCCCCAATCCCTAGCACAATCGGACTCACAGCGATATAATACTGAGTTAAATATTTTACGTGGAGAATTGCTGGATTTATTTTCCCGATTAGCATATCAAGAAGGAGACTTTGTTCTTTCTTCTGGGTTGCGTAGTTCTTACTACGTGAATAAAACTCAAGTGACCTTGCACCCTCAAGGTGCTTTACTCATCGGTCAAATCATTTTCTCTATGTTACCTACCGATACTGAAGGGGTAGCAGGATTGACGTTGGGAGCAGATCCAATAGTAACAGCAGTCAGCATCATATCAGCGCAAGAAAAACGACCCATACCAGCACTTATTATTCGCAAAGAAGCCAAGGGACATGGAACCAAAGCTTATATTGAAGGACCAAGCTTACCAGCAGGGGCAAAAATAGTAGTATTGGAGGATGTGGTCACCACCGGACAATCAGCAATGAAGGCTGTTACCAGACTTAGAGATGCAGGTTATACCGTAGAGCAAGTCATCTCGTTGGTAGACAGGTTACAAGGTGGTGCGGAGCTTTATCAGTCAGCAGGATTAAAATTTGCAGCAATATTTTCAATTACTGAAATTCAACAGCGCTTTCGGGAGTTGGGGGTATAGGGGATTGGTGATATGCCGTAGGCATCTGCTTTGCAATCGGGTATAGGGATTAGAGATTTGGAACTAGCTTTTGATGTGAATTATATAAATTCAGCCTTGTAATATCGAGAATTTTAAGAACCGTTAGAAATCACTTCTTATTTGATTCCACCAAATTAAGTGATTCCAGTTTTAATTCACATAAGTTGTAACTAGTAATTCAGATATCATTCAAGTCTTCCCAGTCGCCAGAGGCTAGAGGCTATAAATACGTTACCTTCGGCCACCGACGCCGTGAGACGCGCCAGAGGCGTTAGTACGCATCCTGCGGATGTTAGCGTTGCTAGCGTAGCGTACCGTAGGTATTGCGTGACGTAGTCATACAGCTTGCTGCATCCAAACACCGCAGGTGACCCTCAGGCTCTGACTATAGCTGCGCTACCTACGGATCCGGAGCCGTCACCCAACGCTGCAGGCAGTACGACGACGCAGTGCTATCCCCACCCAGTCGCAAATACCCAGTCCCCAATCCCCTTTAACCAGTCGTAACTTCTTTATCTTTTGCTAAAAATTTCTCCAACTCTGTCAAAGCATCAGCATCCACTTTAGTTTGCATGGGACAGAATTTTGGTCCGCACATCGAACAGAATTCTGCTGTCTTGTAAATATCTGCTGGTAGAGTTTCGTCGTGATATTCTTTAGCTCTTTCGGGATCGAGGGCTAATTCAAATTGACGATTCCAATCAAAGTTATAACGAGCGCGAGAAAGTTCGTCGTCTCTGTCTCTTGCTCCCGGACGTCTTCTGCCGATATCTGCTGCATGAGCAGCAATTTTATAAGCAATTAAACCATTACGAACATCTTCAGCATTGGGTAAACCAAGGTGTTCTTTAGGTGTGACATAACACAACATTGCGGTACCATACCATCCTGCCATTGCAGCTCCTATGGCAGAAGTAATATGGTCATATCCAGGAGCAATATCAGTTACCAAAGGACCAAGAACATAGAATGGTGCTTCACTGCACTCTTCCATTTGTTTTTTGACATTAAATTCAATTTGATCCATTGGTACGTGACCGGGACCTTCTACCATGACCTGAACATCATGTTCCCAAGCTTTGCGAGTTAACTGTCCAAGGGTTTTAAGTTCAGCTAATTGAGCTTCGTCGGAAGCATCATGGGTACAACCAGGACGTAGAGAATCACCCAAACTAAAGGAAACATCATATTTCTTAAAGATTTCAATGATATCTCGGTAATGGGTATATAGTGGATTTTGTTTGTGGTGATGTAACATCCACCTGGCAATAATACCGCCACCGCGAGATACGATACCTGTAATTCGGGTCTTAACCAAAGGCAGATGTTCAATCAAAATACCTGCATGTATGGTCATGTAGTCTACGCCTTGCTGGGCATGTTTCTCAATGATATGGAGAAAATCATTTGCGGTGAGATTTTCAATCCGACCGTGAACACTTTCCAATGCTTGATAAATTGGTACAGTCCCAATTGGAACGGGTGAGGCTTGAATAATCGCAGTCCGAATTCGATCTAAGTCACCTCCACCGGTCGATAAATCCATGACTGTATCTGCACCGTACTTAACTGCTAAGTTAAGTTTTTCCACCTCTTCAGACAAATTAGAGGAGTTGGGAGAAGCACCAATGTTAGCATTGACTTTGCACTTGGAAGCAATACCAATACACATTGGTTCTAGGTTGGTATGATTGATGTTGGCAGGGATAATTAACCGTCCCCGTGCAACTTCCTCTCGAATTAACTCAACGGGAAGATTTTCGCGCTGAGCGACGTAGTACATCTCTTCGGTGATGGTACCCTGACGAGCGTAATGCATTTGCGTTACATTACCTTGACCGCGCCGCTTTGCAACCCATTCTGTCCGCATATTAAATTTCCTGTAGTAACAGCTTCCCTCCGCCGGTATTACCCGGACTCAGGTGTTAAGGGTTTAATCTCAGCCTCTTATACAGGCACCCCTAGCATGGTTATAAATTGTACCACTTTCAATCGGTATAAGTTAATCGTTATTTAAGAATAATTATTGAAAATAATGGGCATAAGTTAATAGTTATTCAAAAATAATTATTGAAAATTAACGTATTAGGGATTGGGATTGGTCAATTGGTCACTTGTCATTTATTACTAATACTTGGTGAATTGAACAAAAAAATGACAGCAGGAAAACAACACAAAAGAAATCAGAATCGGACTATCTTGTTTTATAAGCCCTATGGGGTCCTCAGTCAGTTTACGAAAGACAATCCGGATCGGAGGACGCTTAAGGATTATATCCAAATCCCCGATGTCTATCCTGTAGGACGTTTGGACTGGGATAGTGAAGGTTTGATGTTGTTGACGAATAATGGTCGCCTACAACATCTTATTTCCCATCCTCGGTTTGGACACCAACGTACTTACTGGGCGCAAGTTGAAAGAATTCCTGATGAACAGGCTTTAGAAAAATTACGAACTGGAGTCTCAATCAAAAACTATTTCACTAAACCTGCACTAGTTAAATTGCTACCACAAGCACCCGATCTACCCGAACGCAATCCACCGATTAGATTTCGCCTCAATGTCCCCACTGCTTGGTTAGAAATGACTCTGATAGAAGGTAAAAACCGTCAAGTACGCCGCATGACTGCATCTGTTGGTTTTCCTACCTTAAGACTGGTAAGAGTCAGTATTGCTCATTTATCTTTAGAAGATCTTCAGCCCGGTCAATGGCGTTATCTTAGCTCTGCAGAATCCAAGAAGGTTTTGTCAGTTAACCGTTCTTTATCCTACAAATAAATAACCACAAAAATCGTTAAGTTAAGCTACATCTATATAACTTTTATTAAAATTCTAGATTGGCAAATTTCAAAATATTTGAGTTTCAGAATTCCAGCTATTCATGAAATTTAGCTATTCATGAAATCCAGCTATTCATAAAAATTAGAGTCACAAGCTATAAAAATAAAGACACGTAATGTAGTGTAAGACACCTTTTCAGGCCAGTCGTATTTTACCAAAAGTTGGATTGAAATCTGCACAATACCGATTTTAAAATCTTTTTAAATTTGAGATTATTTTTAAAGTTGAGATGAATTGTTGGGTGCAATAATGGACTCTAGGCAGCTACCTACCAGGCATTCTATTTGCCATCAAAAAATACCAATGAATGAACCTCCTTGCTGGAAATTTTTACCTGAAGGAAATAATTATGTGGATAATTCTTTGTTTGAAGTTTTGTTTCCAGTAAGGAATGATTCCTTATGTGAATCTTGTCTCTACAAGAATTCTCCTCCTGTATATCTGTGCGTAGACCTAAGTGGCAAAATTTTATCTATTAACCTAATAGGTGCTTTATCCCTGGGCTATCGACCTGAGGATTTACTTAGAAAATCTGTATCTCAGTTGTTCGCTACTTCTGAAAAACCGTTATTATCCGAAGCTTTTACCAGATTATCACATCAAACTATAGGGAATAAGAATCACTATTGGTATTTTCAGCTGGAATGTCCGGGCTGGGATCGTGCTTGGGTGAAAATTAATGCTAGAACCTCAGCAAGTAAAGACCACAAGCCCGTAATTCTGATGGTATTTGAAAAAATTACCGCCTGCAAGCACACAAAATATGCAATGAAAGAGAGCGAGCAAGATTTTGTGTTCCTTGGGGCTGGCGTGGATGATATTCCAGCGATGTTGTGGATGAGTAGCTCCGATGGGTGCTATTCATTGTTCAACAAGCAGTTACTCACATTCATTGGTTATGATACGTGGACTTGCGAACGGCAAAGTCCAGAAAAAATCATGTATCATCGAAAACCATCCGATCTAGATTGGTTGAAACTTATTCATCCAGATGATAAAAATTTGTACTTAGATCGTTTTGAAAAAGCATTCGGCACTAAAGAACAGTTCCAAATCGAATATCGTTGTAAAAGAGCTGATGGCGAATATCGTTGGCTTCTAGATCGGGGTTCGCCTAGATTTGAAAAAAATGGTAATTTCTTAGGTTATATTGGTTCCTGTGTTGATATAACTGAAAGTAATCTCGCAAAAACAGCATTAGAAAAAAGCAAACAAGCTTTACAAATAGAATTAGAAGACAAAATAGCACTGAACCACCTAAGGAATGAATTTCTCGGTAAAATATCCCATGAATTGCGCGCGCCATTGAGTAATATGAAAATGGCTATTCAGATGCTAGGGATAGTCTTAGAACAGAGGGGTAAATCCCTCCCAACACAATCAGAAGCCAGATACGAGTTCCCACCTAAGGCAGATATTTATTTACAAATATTAAATAATGAGTGCGAACGAGAAATTAGCTTGATCGACAACTTCTTAGACTTACAACGCTTAGACAGCAATCCTCGGGGATGGGTTCTTGAAAGTATTTCCGTCCCACAATGGCTACCACAGGTGGTGAGAGTATTTCAATCCCGAAGATGTAATTCCTGCAAGCACGACCTGCAATTAGATATTGCAAGCGATATTCCTTTAATAACTTGCGATCCATTTAGCTTGGAACGTATCATCATCGAATTATTGACTAACGCTTGCAAATTTAGCCCTTCCGGTGAAAAAATTATTATGAGCGTCCAAGCTAAATCTCAAAATATTCAGTTCCAGATCACAAATACTGGAGTAGAAATTCCGGAAGCTGAATTAGCTCGTATTTTTGATAATTTTTACCAAATTCCCAGTAATGACCCTTGTAAACAAGGTGGAACCGGCTTAGGCTTAGCATTAGTGAAAAAAATTACTGAGTCTTTAGGAGGAAATATTACAGTCAAAAGTGATTCAAATTATACTTGTTTTACAGTTCAATTACCTGCTGAATAGATCGAATCCACGCCATGCAACTAAACTAGGGTAAAACTCTGGAATAAAACTCTGGAAAACTTATATATACTCTGTAAAGCCTACGGATATCTTATCCAGGATCTTATTTCTAAGTTTAACTAATTTCTAAGTTTAACCAATCGCTAAGTTTAACTGCTTTCTAAGTTCATCCAAATGTGATCAAGGATATCTGTTCAAATGATGTCATACACAGATATCTTTACTTTGGATTATTTACATCAATAAAGTTGTCCTAATAAACTAAGTTTATCTAGGAGCTAGTCTTTAAAGTTCATTTACCCATGCTTTGTTTATATTGTTTATGAAGTCAATCAAATTGTTAAGATATATGTTGATGTGTGCCTACTATTTCAATTTGATGACAACTTAATTTGTAGTAATTCACTTGCCGATAATTTAAAACTAAGCGTTAATATACATAATACTTAATAATGTTATATAAATTGTCTACTAAGAATGCAATTTTTTACCAATAAATATACTTAAAGTATGTGAAAAAATGGTAATTGCAATTGTAGTTGATAGGAGCACCTTGGAACGGGAATGAAGGAACTTCCGAAATGCTGATTTGCCCTCAGTGTAAATTTGAGAATCCGAATAGCAATAAATTTTGTCAAAACTGCGGTACTTCCCTGACCCAAAAGATCTGTCCCGAATGTGGCACTGGCGTAGCGATTAATGCCAAGCAGTGTCAGAACTGTGGTGCTGAATGTGGAATGGTATGGTTAGCAACCATTGTCAAAACACCAACGGAGCAAATTACGGTTAGTACCAGAGAATCTAGTGGGGATAGTTTAAAAGAAACTGAGACAACAAATAGTAATGAACTAATTAGTTCCGAACAAGTTGTTTCTTGGCCACTGGAAGTAGGTTATCATTTAGACTCACAACAACGCTACCAATTATTAGAAAATCTACCCATTTGGGAAGAGATTGAAGCAAAAAGTGAGATTTGTGTCAAAGTATTGGACTCCCAACCATATCAGATATCACCGCTAACGGCAGTTTTGGAGAATATTTCTACAAAGACCAATAATGCAGTATTAGAATCAGAAAGAATACCACATATTGCTAAAACTTATATCGCTTTATATCCTCAAGTGCATTACGGAATACCCCTAATTCATGATGCATGGCAACAAGGAGATATGCAAGTAATTTTGCTTGAAGATAGGTCTAATTGGAAACAACTGTTAGATTTATGGAGTGCAGATACGACTACATCATTCCAAATTTTACATTTTTGTCACCAAATGACCGTACTTTGGCAAATTCTCGAACCGTTTAATTGTTGCCGAAGTCTTTTGCAATTATCTAATCTTAAGTTGGATGAAGACCAAGCGGTAGCGTTACAAAAGTTATACTTTGAGCCTGTCAGCCAGTATATAAATAATGTTGGAGTTTCATCTTCTGTTACAGAAAGAACAAACACCACGCCCGTACAAAACTCACCATTGAAGGTTCAAGCTTTAGGAAGGGTTTGGCAAGCTTTGTTTCGTCAATCTCAACGAACTCAGGTTGGTGCTTTCGTTGAGTTATTAGGGGATTTAGAATTTGGTAAAATCCAAACCCTGAAGCAATTACAATTACGCCTAGAGGATATAGGAACTCAATTACAATGCTCTAACAACATTGCTTCACCAACACTTTTGCAAGTAAATGATGATATGGAAGAAGGGGAAAAAATGAATGAAGATTCACCGACAGTAACACTACCTCTCCATCTTATTAGTTTGGAAGATGCAGGAGTAACCGATGTGGGGTCCCAACGCGACCACAATGAGGATTACTTTGGGATTGAAACTAAAATTAGTAAGTTGGAACTACCCAGAAGTGGAAATGTCGGAGCGCGTGGCTTGTATATTCTTTGTGACGGAATGGGCGGACATGCGGGGGGAGAAGTTGCTAGTAAATTAGCAGTTGATACTCTACGAGAATATTTTCAAACACACTGGACAGATAGCTTACCAAGTGAAGAAACTATTTTGGAAGCAGTTAGCTCGGCAAATAAAGCAATTTATGATGTCAACCAACAAGAAGCTCGTTCTGGTATCGGACGGATGGGGACAACCCTGGTAATGCTTTTAATACAGGATACTGACGTAGCAGTTGTTCATGTCGGTGATAGCCGTCTTTACCGTTTAACTCGTAAACGCGGATTTGAACAAATTACTGTAGATCATGAGGTCGGTCAGCGAGAAATTATTAGAGGCGTGGATCCTTCCATTGCTTACTCTCGTCCTGATGCGTATCAACTGACACAAGCATTAGGACCGCGGGACGATAGTTTTATTTCTCCAGAAGTACAATTTTTTGAGATCGAAGAAGACAGCTTATTTCTTCTAGTGTCAGATGGTCTGTCAGATAACAATTTATTAGAGAATCACTGGCAAGAAAGTTTGCAACCTTTGCTTAAAAGTGATGCCAGTTTACACTTTGGACTTAGAGAGTTAATAGAACTAGCTAACAAATACAACGGCCATGACAATATTACAGCAGTACTTATTCGTTCAAAAGTTGGAACAAATGTTCGTTGTTAACCAATATTAAAAGATTAAAAATTAGTTCTACTATGTTCACTCAAGAACTGAACTCAAGTACTAAATTAAGAAACTAAGTCAAACGTATTCAAGCCGTGTATTTGATACGTATTACTAAGGTATAATAATTTTTTTCTTGTAGTGTTTGATGGCCTTTCTATTAGAAAGAGTATTTATTTGCAAATGTTAGCAAAGACTCATTAAACTGTTTAATTTTGCAGATATTTGCTCAGCTTTCTAAATTCTATTCAATCTTTAGCTTCTATTCAATCTTCAAATTCTAAATTAAAGGTGTGATCGCGCTGACTTTGTTAGAACTGCAACAAAAAACGCCAATTCGGGAATGGCATTTTGAAGGCGAGTCAATCATTCGCATTGGTCGCGCTGTGGACAATCACATTGTTTTAACTGATAATCTTGTTTCTCGACATCATTTAGAAATCCGTCAAACCCAAAATCCTGATGGAAGTATTTGTTGGCAAATTATTAGTCAAGGTATTAACGGTACTTTTCTCAATGGGGTTCTAGTAACTCGTAACAAACTGCAAAATATCGAAAATAACTCAGAACTACAACTAGCCCAGGGAGGTCCCTTATTAAAATTCGAAATCGATCCAGTTAATCCCGACAAGCCATTTATTAGTTCATCTCCAGCATCTAATAAATCTATTAATACTTGTACCCATGAAGGGAATAAAGCTAGTAATTTATTTTGTATTCACTGCGGACAGCCGTTAAATATACGACATAGAATTTGCCATTATCAAGTGTTGCGTACCTTGGGACAGGGCGGGATGGGAACTACTTACCTTGCTTGGAACGAACGAGGTCAATTTGCCAATCAATCCCAACTATTGGTATTAAAAGAGATGAATACTGATATGGCAAAAATTTCTAAGGCACAAGAATTATTCGAACGCGAGGCGAATACCCTTCGCAGTCTCAATCATTCTGGCATCCCCAAATATTATGATTTTTTTGTGGAGGCAGGCAAAAAGTATTTGGCAATGGAACTCGTCCACGGTAAGGACTTAGAAAAATTAATCTATACAAACGGTCCTGTATTGCCAAGTCAGGCAATTACTTGGATGATTCAAACCTGTGACATTCTTGAGTACCTGCACAGTCATCAACCACCTTTAATTCATAGGGATATCAAACCTGCTAACTTGATGGTAAGAAATGCTGATAATCACATTATGGTTCTAGATTTCGGTGCAGTCAAAGAAATCGGTACGACACCAGGAACTCGTATAGGTGCTGAAGGTTATTGTGCTCCAGAGCAAGAAAGGGGACAGCCTTTGACCCAGTCTGACTTGTATGCGATTGGACCAACTATGATTTTTCTACTTTCTGGAGAAAACCCATTTAAGTTTTATCGTCGTCACGGTAATCGTTTCCGATTCGACCTGAGTAGTATTCCTACATTTACTGACAAACTGAAAAAGGTTATAGATCGTACCACAGAACCTCTGCCACGCGATCGTTATCAAACAGCAAGAGAGCTAGCTAATGCTTTGGGTGATTGCTGCTGAAACTTTTTTAGTTTGCTTGAAATATACCTCATCATGTAACACTTAAATCAAACTAGACCACTACCCTGGCGGAAATATTAAGAGCGGCAGGCTTTTAAAGATATCAGCGCGACATTCTGCAGACAACCACAGGTTTTTCTAATAGGAAGTAACAGCAATACTAAAATGTGACCTGTTGTCACCCATGCAAGAGTTGACTATCCTGTCGGCATAAGTCCCTAACTGCGTCACATAGTATTCATTTCTAGGTGCATAAAATCTACTAACAAAATTTTAATGCCCATACACTTTAAGTCCGAACAACGACATCCTGACTAACCTAACAAATTAGTGTGATATGTCTAAGAGAAGTGAAATAGGTCTTAATTATTACTCAGGATTCCTAAACAAAAACAATGCGAACGCTACATTTATTCTGTACGGGCACTGGGATAATACAGGGAACAAAAATTCTTACAGCTAATTTCTAGACTGTAAACTTATACAAAATCATCTCTGCTAGAAACTACTAAAAAATGCTGGAGGCACACAAATATAACCCCGTCAAAAAATATCAAGAAATCTATCCCAATAAATTTATATCAAGATATGTACGGGGGATATTATCTTGTATGCTCTTTTCAAACTATTTTGTACTAGTTTCTTGGAATTGATATCCACACTGCAAGTACTTATTTTCCTGAATACACTATGGATACGATCAAGACCCTAGAACTTCACTTACGGTAAACGATGAAAATTGCTATTTACAAGCAATTTGAATCTTTAAAAGGTGTAAAAGCTATTGCAAAACTTGTCAAGGATGTTACATCTACTGATGATCACACCCATATGAAAACCAGAAATAAATGTCAGTTGGTTTTGCTACCTGAGTACTCAAAAAATAAGTATTTCTTAGCGATAGCGAATATGCTATTTGCAAGCTATTACTCTCTAAGAGTCAGTCGCTACCGTGTTTTCACTTCACATTCACAGCCAAAAATTTGATCGTTTCAAGCACAATAGTGCAAACATTTTTTAGTCTTGGGTCGCAGATGGATGCATCGCCGATGTCAATTATTCCAGTCAAGTACTAAGTGCGATCGTCACTAATTGGAGTGAAATATCTAGTAAATCCAGAATCACAATCGCAGTACTTTAACTATTTCGCAAAAATGGTAACTTGTCTTAGTAAATTTGTTACCAAATCATGAACTTATATCTCACACTTGGCAAGACTATAAAAAATCTTCTAAGTTTCTATAATCTATCGTAATTTGAAAAGTTCAAAACAATACGCACGTAACACTAACTACGGTGGGAGTCTCTGCAAAAGATTAATTAAAATAGCTTCTTACTCCTCATCCCAAGCTTCTACTGCTAACAACTCACTAACCGGATCTTGGGTACTGAAACCAAAGTCCAGTAGTTCGCGCTTCCAATATTGCCATTCTTCACCAAAAAGCAGAGCGATTTTTAAAATACTATCGCTAGGCTTGATAATTTTTGAATCTACCAGTGATTGCACGTTCCGTTGCAACTTCACCATGGGGTGAATTACTTGTTGAGCCATAACCTCAATTGAACTCTGATTTGTTTTAGTAAATACTTGAAATCAAAACCGCTTTACAAGCAAACTTCAGACCATTACTTATATGTAGAGTTTTGTACTTTGGCAAAGCAAGTCTTGCATTTTTAACTATACCACACTTAACCCAATAAAGTAACAGTAAAACTCATTTGTACGGTAATCACTACCCCAGTTAATAAAACTCAGTAGGGTAATGACCTCGATGAATGATTGGCATCAGCATTCACATCGCTAATTGCAAACATCCTAACACTTCTGCCTGTTTGCCTGTTTTTACTCTTCATAAGAATCTAAAAACCGTCTGTTTACTGGCAAATCCTTTGAATTAAGGACTGATAGTAATTAATCGATTTTTTGGAATTAATCATTGACGACTAGCTAGAGTATGGATCCAAAGATATTTGCTGTATGCAGTGAGACTTCATATAGAGTATCGCAAACATCGGCCTCCTAACATAAAATAAAAAAAAGCTTTATAAAATTTTAATCTTTCAGATAGAGTTCCCTGTCTTTAGTTAACGTCCGGAAATGGGAAAAACAGCAAAAACCATGCATAACCACTTAACCAAATAGAGATTATGCTATGGACTTGTTTTTCCATAATTATGCTTTCATCACCCAACAATCTATATTTTTGGGCAAAAATCAATATTATATCCGTCCTTTAACATAAAAATCAAAATTAATTTTGCATTTTGCCACACAGCATACTTGAATGATAACAAAAGTGATTTAAACTACATTTGATTGGTGAACTAGAATATTTTTAAGTCTGAGCACACTATTTTCCGCAAAATTGATAAATTTAAGTGACAGTTAAGAAAAATTTTCTACCCGTTGCTGTGACAAGAATTCCTCTTAATACAGCTAATAAGTACAGCTAATAAGTAAAATCTGGGAAAAATATTTTCAAATGACAGTGACAGTCTAATAAATAATAATTGCTAGGCAATAAACATATTATTTAATTTTAACTATAGTATAAAAAAAATAAAAATAAATTATTTTATCGCAATCCTATTTGACTCGCGAACAGATAAATTGTGGAGAAAGGTGATGGTGCGGCATTAAGCCTTACATCAGAGTCTACGGTGATGATAAAGCCTCTGGCTGTGCTTACACCGCAGGTGCAGTTCAATCTCTGTGGCTTATCTGTGATATTGATTTTATTAATGATTTAGGATTGTTATATATAATCATTAATATAATAAGAAAAAGTGGATAATAATAAATAAAAGTGGATAGAAAATCTATCCACTCCAAACAGAGAATTATTTTGAGTAAATAAAAGTTACTATAATTCTCAATTATTAGCTAGATAAACTCTTATAGTCTGCTGGACATTTAACTTCGTTTGCAGTAGCAGTAACATCCTGTTTCCCATCTTTACCGCCAGCACTTCCAGGTTTTAAGCCTTCACACAATGTAGCTATAGTTGTTGCTTCGTTTGTATCTTTAACAGTTCCTACAGTAACTCCACCAATGTAAGCTTTTAATGCACTTTTTGCAGCTTTTAATTGTGCTTGATTGGTGACTAATGTTTTACCACTACCACCACCTGATATTACATACTTATAATTATCAGTTTCTGTCTTAACACCAAGACCTAATCCACCAAAACTATCTTTATCTGCAAATGCATTATTTTCTAAGTAGTATGTTTGTTGGGCTCTATTCATAGAACCAACAATTGTTTTCGCTTCAGATTGTTTAGCTTTATTTGCTTGATTCAAAAAGGATGGTAATGCAATAGCAGAAAGAATTCCAATAATGATAATTACAACTAATAATTCAATCAGAGTAAAACCTTCATCACCTTTCTTTTTACTCGATAAGTTTTGAATAAGTTTAGCTTTTAAATTGGTTTTCACGTCTGAATTTCCTTTTATGCTAAATACTGTTTTATTGCTTTCTAGAAATAACTTACCCACCTCGAAATATTTTCATATCACTTCTGAAAAAATTTTTTGGAGCTATTTTCAAATTAAAGGCTGAATTCTTGGCCCTCATAATATTTAGAAGCTTTTGAGAACTAATATTTTTGAGCAAATATGGGTTTAGGCTGATGACTGCAGGGGTCGCTGCAACTAGAACGAAATATTAAAGACCAGAAACATTTGCATTTATGTGTTCGGGGTGTAGCACAATGCAACAAGGCTCTCACTTCTCCTAAGCTCTAGTACTTGGATAAAGGTCCGATAAGTTGTGATTGTGTTATATTAATCGTAGTCGTTATGATTATGAATAAAATGTCCAATCAAGCGGTAGAAAATATAGTCATAATTGGTTCTGGTCCTGCTGGGTATACAGCAGCGATTTATGCAGCCAGAGCAAATCTCAAGCCTGTGGTATTCGAGGGTTTCCAAGCAGGGGGATTACCTGGTGGTCAATTGATGACAACAACGGAGGTTGAAAATTTTCCAGGTTTTCCTGAAGGGATTACAGGACCTAACTTAATGGATAATATGAAGGCTCAAGCTGAACGTTGGGGAGCAGAGTTGTATACCGAAGATGTGACAGAAGTAGATCTGTCTCAACGCCCTTTCACGATACGTTCACAAGAGCGCGAATTTAAAGCTAATACCATTATTGTTGCGACAGGAGCAACGGCAAAACGCTTGGGCTTACCAAGTGAGAAAGAGTATTGGAGTCGAGGAATTTCAGCTTGTGCAATCTGTGATGGTGCGACACCAACCTTTAACAGTCAAGAATTAGCAGTGATTGGTGGTGGTGATTCAGCTGCAGAAGAAGCTGCATATCTGACTAAATATGGTTCCAAGGTGAATTTATTGGTGCGTTCTGAGCAGATGCGAGCATCTAAAGCGATGCAAGACCGAGTTTTAAATAATCCCAAAATCGAAGTGCACTGGAATACAGAAGCCGTGGATGTATTTGGAAATGGCTGGATGGAAGGGGTTAAAGTTCGTAACCGGAAAACTGGCGAAGAAAAAGAACTGCAAGCAAAAGGTTTGTTTTACGCCATAGGTCACAACCCGAATACGTCTTTATTTCAAGGACAATTGGAATTAGATGCAGGAGGATACATTGTTACTAAGCCTGATTCAGTAGAAACCAGCGTAGAAGGAGTATTTGCTGCTGGTGACGTACAAGACCATGAATATCGTCAAGCTGTAACCGCTGCTGGTACGGGCTGTATGGCAGCATTACTTGCAGAACGTTGGTTGTCTATGAATAATTTGGTGCAAGAATTTCATCAAACAGCAGAAGCAATAGAGCAGAAACGAGAAAAACATTCAACTACAAGTACAACACCAGAAGAATTTGATATCGATCAAGTGCACCATGTCGGTAGTTATGCTTTGAGAAAACTATTTCACGATAGCGATCGCCTGTTGATAGTCAAATATGTCGCTCCCGGTTGTGGACCCTGTCATACACTCAAGCCCATATTAAATAAAGTAATAGATGAGTTTGATGGGAAAATTCACTTTGTAGAAATTGATATCGACGAAGAGCGAGAAATTGCTGAACAAGCAGGTGTTACTGGAACTCCAACAATCCAATTTTTCAAAAATAAAGAATTGTTACGTGAAGTCAAAGGTGTGAAGCAAAAAAGTCAGTACCGCGAACTAATTTCCAGTAATTTGTGATTTTCAGTAATTTAAGTAATTTATCATTTTTCATATCCCACGGACGCTCTGCGCTAATACTGCAAATTCTTGTGATTCCCCATCTATTACGCGTGGGGATTCTCCATTTGTAGTTTTATAGCAGATACCAAATAATTGAGATAAAGGTCACAGATATTTCATTTCTGGCTCCTGTCTTCTGCTGTGCTTACACTCTAAAATGCCTGCAACAGTACGCAGTGTGAGTGCAACGGCAACGAACGGGACGTGCTGGCTGAAGTGAATATGTAAGTATATCCAGCCACAATTCTGCTATAAATTGCTAATCTTGTCCTACTATCTAGTAAAAATGACTAAATTGCCTATTAACAATTACTTGTCATCTATATAACTGGTAGTGTAAACGATTGAGTTTTTGATATTGAGTTGAGAAAATTAACTGAAAAATTTAAACTGTCCTCTGTTATCAGATACCCGTAGACAGCTTACGTCTAAATATATACGTCTTAATAAGAGGCCAAGCCAAAACGTTAGCACAAACTAACCGCAAACGGTGAGCGTTAACATAACTTACAACTCATAATCCGTAAATTACATATAATATGACAGCTGTCAAAACTTCTCTGCCTAGATTATTTCGTTTGACTAAAAATCCTAATCTTTCCCAAAAGTTAACATTTATAGGATTAATTATCACTCTGGGATTCGTTTTTCTAGCTTTATTTGCACCTCTGTTCCAGGTTGCGGGGTTATTACAAGATCCAACTGAATTCCTTGACAATCCAATTCACACCTTACCTTCATTGCAACATTGGTTTGGTACTAGTCGTCTGGGATATGATATTTTTTCTCGGACAATTTTTGGCATACAAGCTGCGCTGCAAGTAGTAATTTTAGCAACAGCGCTGAGTATGGCTATTGGGGTACCCTTAGGAATGGTAAGTGGCTATTTAGGCGGCTGGCTAGATCGGGTATTACTGTTTATGATGGACAGTATTTACACATTACCAGGGTTGCTATTATCAGTGACTTTAGCTTTTGTTGTTGGCAGGGGAATATTAAACGCCGCGATCGCAATTAGTATCGCTTATATACCTCAATATTACAGAGTCGTCCGCAATCATACAGTCAGCGTAAAAACAGAGGTATTTATTGAAGCAGCCCAAGCAATGGGAGCAAATACTTGGCAGGTGCTTTCCAGGTATTTGTTTTTAAATGTAATTCAAAGCGTACCTGTGCTTTTCACCCTGAATGCTGCAGATGCAATTCTGGTTTTGGGAGGTTTGGGGTTTTTAGGTTTGGGATTACCAGCAGAAGTACCAGAATGGGGTCATGACTTGCGCCAAGCCTTAGAAGCTTTACCCACTGGGATTTGGTGGACAACACTATTTCCTGGTTTAGCAATGACTTTAATGGTTGTGGGGCTATCTTTACTTGGTGAGGGGTTGAATGAGTTTATCAATCCCCGTACCGGGAAAGAATAATTTGCTTATAGATTGCTTGTTGTTGGAAATTCGTATTTGTGAAGCAGTAGTTTGTAATTGGTGTTTGGTTTGGGACTTGGTATTTAGAACTTAGTATTTAGAACTTAGTCTTTAGAACTTAGTCTTTAGAACTTAGTCTTTAGGAGTTGGTATTTGATAATCATAATCAGTGATTTGTCGCGAGTATTTTGTTGTGAGTCATTTGTTTGATTTAAAACAAAAAATGCACAAGTATCTCACGACAGGGTACGAATACCACTAACACATTACTTCATGGTCTAACATGATTGATTATCTGTTGTACTTTTATGCGAGATTTTGGTGTGAAAGATAACTTATCTTTAATTGCTGCGGCTGCGGGCGGTTTTATGCTTTTTGTTGCCCTGACTGGTGTACTGCGAGGAACTCCCTTGGTTTCTTGGCAAAGTAATTCAAGTTTTTCTCGCCCGGCTAGTGAGCCAGAACAAGCATATGCTATTCCCACTCAAGTAGAAGAATTATGGCAAACTTCAAATATTTTCAATACAAATACTTTCAATAATTAGTTTATAATCTTTGCCCTGGCGAATTTTACTCGCTGCAATTGCTATAAATAAATATAAAAACAGGAGTTATCAGTCAGACATTTGACACAAAACCATTTGAAAAAATCTTCAGGGGACGATTTTCAGGTAGTCGGTATTGACTTGGGAGGAACAGCAATTAAGTTAGGACCAGTTAGGTTACTGCTGACGGTGGCTGTTTGTAGTTCCTAACTGTACCTACTCCCCAACCGGCTATTCCAAAAGCAGCGATCGCAGCAATGGTAGATACGATCGCCAAAATAGATTCAGAAAATAAAACTCGGGCAATTGGTATAGGAACTCCCGGACCTGCCGATGCAAATGGGAAAATAGCCAAAGTTGCAATTAATTTACCTCAATGGTATGATATTCCTCTTGCTTCAGAGATAGAAGCAAGGGCAGTTATAGCAAATCATGCAAACTGTGCTGGTTTAGGTGAAACTTGGTTAGTAGCTGATCGTCGTTTTCAGAATTTTATTTTTCTGACTTCAGGTACTGGAGTTTGAGGTGCAATCATTCTAAACGGCAATTTATTTTTTGGTCACCAAGGGGCTGCAGGAGAATTAGGTTTAATTACTTTCAATCCCCAAGAGCCAAAATGTAAAAGTGGTAATCAAGATTCATTAGAATAATTTACCTCTGCGACCGCTATTTATCAGCGCACGGGTAAAAAACCCATGAATTAGCTGAAGCTGCGAGAAGCAGTAATATCAATGTCTTGAAATTTTGGTAAGAATATGATCACGACTTGGGCATCGGCTTAACAAGTTTAATTTATATCCTTACGCCAGAAGCAATTGTAATTGGAGGTGGTGTTAGCGCCAGTGCACATTTTTTTAACCAGCTGCGATCGCAGAAGTGGAAAGACGAGTGATGTCAACTTCTCGCATTGGCTGAGAAATATTAACTTCTAAGTTAGGCAACTCAGTAGGAATGCTTGGCGCTGCAAAATTAGCACTTCACTTACTTTGATTGTGTTTGATAACGGGTAATTGGTATACGCCCGCATCGCTTACGTGGTGTTAGCAAAGCGTGGCGTTAGCTGTAGGTAACTGGTAACTCTGATTTACAAAAAAATGTAGGGTAAATAATCAAATGTCTGATATGACTTTACTTTTGACTTTCTGCAAAGTGATATCCTGTCTCCTTGTGAATATACTCTAAGACTTTTTTGTAAGAATCTGAGTTACTTACAGGATTAATTATGATAGGTATGGTGCTATCTGGCAACCAGAATGTTATCCTGCCATTTGGCTCGTGACAAAAAGAGCTAATGCAGTTGAGGTTGATAATGTATTCATTTCTGTCGTAGAAAATTTTTACCCAATAAGTATTCTCAAATTCCAACTCTGTAAATCGCTTGATGTACTCCAGAACTTTTTTATAGTCTTGGGGATTACTTAAGGGATTAATGACGATGGGTATTGCACAATCTGGCAGCCAAAAGGTTACTCTGCCATTTGCTTCACAGCAAAAAGCAGTTACTCGCTCAAAATTCACTACATATTCATTTTTCTCGTGAACTATTTTTGCCCAGTACGCCACCCTCATCTCCTCAAGTTTATTTGTCTTGATGTCGTCAGCATACTTCAGTACAACATCTCCTATGGAAAGTATAAGGGGTTAAGTACTGTAACGTTCTGCGTATATACTCGGACAAAATATCAAAAAATTGGCGAAATTTAAGATACTTGTACGGGAGTTTGCGGAACAGAAGAAGTCTGAGAGCAAATAATCGCAGCCTCCATTAAGCCTTTGAATAAAGGATGAGGGGCATTAGGACGAGAAATAAATTCAGGATGAAATTGACTGGCGATAAAGAATGGATGCTCCGGCAGTTCAACCATTTCTACTAAGCGTCCATCGGGTGAGGTTCCGCTGATTACATAGCCGGAGTCTAAGAATAAATTACGGTAAGCATTATTAAATTCATAGCGATGGCGGTGTCGCTCATTAATTTCTTTTTGTTGATATAGCCGGGCAGCCAAACTGTTAGCATTAAGGCGACAAGGATAAATTCCTAAGCGCATGGTCCCACCCAAGTCAACCACATCTTGCTGCTCTGGCAGAAGATTAATAACTGGGTTTGTAGTAAGTGGCTCAAATTCGGCACTGTGAGCATCTTTTAATCCGACAATATTTCGCGCCCATTCAATTACTGCACATTGCATTCCCAGACATAATCCTAAGAAAGGAATTTTTTGTTCCCTGGCATATTTGATTGCAGCAACTTTACCATCAACGCCCCGAATTCCAAAACCACCAGGAACAACTACAGCATCAACTCCTTTCAGGTGTATCTGTGCTGGCTCCACTTCCAAGTCTTCTGAATTCACCCAACGGATATGTATTTCGCTATGGGTCGCGATCGCTGCATGACGTAGAGATTCAACTACAGAGAGGTAAGCATCACTCAAGCTAACATACTTACCAACAATCGCAATTTCAACCCGGTGTTTGGGACTGTATAATTTTTTTACTAAATTCCGCCACTCACTGATATCAGCTTGACGTTGCTTCATATTTAATAACGAAAGTGCCTGGAAAGCTAATCCTTCCTGCTCTAAGATTAGCGGGACTTCATAAATACTTTTGGCGTCAATTGCTGGGATTACGCACTCAACTGGAACATCACAAAATGAGGAAAGTTTTTCTTTAATACCTTGGGGTAAAGAGCGATCGCACCGACAAATCAAAATATCTGGTTGAATACCAATTGACCGCAGTTCTTTGACAGAGTGTTGGGTTGGTTTTGTTTTCATTTCACCAGCCGAAGCAATCCAAGGTATCAAGGTAACATGCATATACAGCACATTTTCCCTACCTACTTGTTTGCGAAACTGACGAATTGCTTCTAAAAACGGTAGAGACTCAATATCTCCCACAGTACCGCCAATCTCAGTAATCAATACATCAGCCTGAGTATAATCAGCAACCCCTAATATTCTTTCTTTAATTTCATTGGTAATATGGGGTATTACCTGAACTGTACCTCCGTTGTAATCACCTCGGCGCTCTTTGTTAATAACAGCTTGGTAGATTGAACCGGTAGTAACACTATTGAGGCGAGACATGGAAGTATCGGTAAAGCGTTCGTAATGCCCCAAATCTAAATCGGTTTCTGCCCCATCCTGAGTGACAAACACTTCACCATGCTGAAAAGGACTCATGGTGCCCGGATCGACATTAATATAAGGGTCAAGTTTAAGAATCGACACAGAATAGTTGCGCGATTTTAGCAATCGACCTAAGCTAGCTGCTACAATTCCTTTGCCGATACTGGAAACAACACCACCAGTGACAAATACAAACTTAGTCATAGTATTTCGAATTTCTAGCAACCTCTAAAAAAATACATCCCGTCATTGTGCCACAGTAAATGTTGAGAAATTTGTTTTCTGTTAGCGTCAAACCTCTTATTGGATTAGCTCTGTTAACGCCTATCATCGTTAATCACTCCCCTGCTGTAGCACAAGAACAGTCTCTGAAGGTGGTTTATCCCCGGACGAACCATAAAACATCTTCGGATAAAATTTTCTTCATTGGTACAGCACCGCGAACCGGACAGGTTTTCATAAATGGTCAGTCAATAACACGTTCCCAAGCTGGTCATTTTGCTCCCAGTTTTCCCCTGAAATTAGGAGAGAATAAGTTTACAGTCCGCCACGGGAATCAAAAAATTGAAATAGTGGTGACCAGAGTAGCCACTGAACCAAAAATTCCCCAAGGATTAGCATTTGCCGTAAATTCTCTAACTCCAGCAGTAGACATAGACAGAATGCCAGATGATAGGATCTGTTTTAGCGCTATTGCTCCCCCAGATGCGAAGGTATCTGTTAGATTAGGCTATCGAAATATTCGTCTTTATCCCCAACCACAACAAGCTAAATTACCAAGCAATTTAGCTGCCCTAACTGGGACTAATCAGCCTTCTCACAAACAAATGACTGGCAAATATGCAGGCTGTACTGTTATAGAAAAATCTGGCAATTTTGGACGACCCATTTATAAGCTGGATCTTCAGGGCAAGAAATTTACTCAAAGAGCGCCAGGTAAAGTATCTATTTTATCACCTGCTAGCCTACAAGTGGTTGAGGTCACAGCGGATGCAGGAGTAGCACGTACCGGACCAAGTACTAATTATTCTAGACTGACGCCATTACCAAAGGGAACAAGAGCGGCAATTACTGGCTCGGAAGGTGAGTGGTTACGCTTAGACTACGGTGCTTGGATCAAGGGTAAAGAAACCCAGATTTTAAATGGTGCTATCCCGCCAGCAACTGTAATTCGTAGTGTTGGATCGCGAAAATTTTCTGATGCTACTCAGATAACTTTCCCACTACAAGTTCCGGTACCTATTAGCGTCCACCAAAGCGATCAAACTTTTTCTCTTACCCTACACAACACGACGGCACAAACTGACATTATTCGTTTGGATGATAACCCGTTCATTTCACGACTGGACTGGCAGCAAATAACCCCAAGTCAGGTACGATACACTTTTAATCTTAAATCAGAACAGCAATGGGGACACACACTGAGCTATGAAGGCACAAGTTTAGTGTTAAAGCTACGTCATGCTCCGAGAATTTCGCGTCGCCGACGTAAACCACTGTCTGGTATTAAAATTTTACTCGATCCTGGACATGGTGGTAAAGAGAGTGGTGCGGTTGGTCCTACAGGTTACCCAGAAAAAGATGTGAATCTAAGTGTTTCTAAATTACTACGGGATGCTTTGGTGAAGAGGGGTGCAACGGTTGTCATGACCAGGGAAGACGATCGAGATGTTTCTTTGAGAGAACGTCAAAAAATTATTGCCCGAGAAGAACCAGCACTTGCACTTTCAGTTCATTACAATGCCCTTCCAGACTATGGAGATGCAGAGAACACTAGAGGTGTAGGTATTTTTTGGTATCATCCCCAAGCTCATAGTTCGGCAATATTTTTGCACAATTACTTAGTCAAAAAACTTAATCGACCATCCTATGGTGTATTTTGGAATAATTTAGCGTTAACCCGTCCAGCAGAAGCTCCTTCACTTTTATTGGAGCTGGGTTTTATGAGTAACCCTTCAGAATTTGAGTGGGTAGTTAATCCCAAATCTCAACAAAAATTAGCTAACACCCTTGCAGATGGGATTGCGGAGTGGTTTAAGACTGTGCGTTAAACAAAATTTGCGATTTCCAAAATTTCTAGCCAGCCTTTATAAACACCATACCGTACAGATACAAATATACTAACAGTATAATTCTGGCTCAAGGGACTAAAAGATTCCTACATAGTCTGATAAAGAATTTTACTGTTAGGTAATAAATTGAAAATAGGTGTAAAATAATTTACTCATTGATATGTCATTAACTCAAAATGCTACAAGTTCTGATTTGCTAACTTGATACTTGTATCCAAATTTATTGGAATTAATTCTAACTATATGCCATCAAAAAACATCGACTTAGATGATATCGTACTGATACAAGAGCATTAATATGCACGTGAAATATCATTGTAAAATTTGGTTTATTCACTTACAACTTAACTTCTTGCTGAGCTTCAACTAAATAAATATTTTCTACATCCTATTGAAGTTTCACTATTGAACTTTATATATTCCAGTTTGACGTGAATTATTCAGTACATACCTATGTTTTCCAGAAGATACACTCTAACTTATATCTTCTTAATTAATTACTATTTATCAATGGTATGTAATTTAACTCAAATCTAGTATATCTGATTATTAGGGTATCAAATATAAACTCAGTGCAATGTATTTAAATTTCACAGAATGTAAGTTTTATGAGTGCAGATAAAGCTTAATATGGATGTATATTAATTATCATTTAAGTAAGTATCAATACAGAAAATAAATAGATTGTTTTGGGTTTAAAATATCAGAATGTTCCCACAAAATACTTTTGAATTAGTTTGATTTTTGAGATATATATTTGGAGTATATTTGGAGTACATATTCGGTGTACGTAGTTGGAAATTGTATGCACAATCGCTAGAACCAGTTATTATTGGAATAAAATTCATTAAAAATACACATATTCCTATGGTAAAAAGTTCTTTGCTTCACAATCCAATGTAGAGCTTTAGACAAAATAAACAATATAATTTACTAGATTGAATTTCGTGTATAAAGATGTTTCACACTATAAGGATAAATAATTACTGAAAACTAGCAATTCTTTTAGCTGAAAAACTTCTGCTATAAAAAAATAGTGTACACCCCTATTGAGATGGGTGTGATCAATTAAAGAAATGTCAAAAATAAACAATATTAAAATTGAATTGATATGAATAGCTCGTAGTTTTACGTATTCATACCTTCAACATGATTCAAAAAGATAGGACTCTGAGGTTTGTACTTAGTATAATATTTACCTAGAGTATCTTTAGACAACTTTCAAAATAGATTTAAGAAACCTAAAATATTTTTTGGAATTTGTTAGTATTCTAATTACTGTTGGAGGAAGTAATTATTCTACTTCCTTTATTCATATATCCTAGTTAATTGTACCTGGTGAATAATTAATATTTAGTATATTTATTCATTTTGTTTTGAAAATAATGATGAGACGGGTGACGCTATTAAATACAACCATTCACAATATCAAGATGGTTGATTTGCTGGAAAATTTACGCGGTGGTGGAGTGGTATTTACACCTAATGTGAACCACATAGTATGCTTACAGAAAAATAAGGAATTTTATTCCATCTACCAAGAAGCTGATTACAGAGTTTGCGATAGCAAGATACTGATGTACGCATCTAATTTTTTAGGATCTCCGATTTTAGAAAAAATATCCGGTTCTGACTTATTTCCAGCTTTTTACAAATACTACCAGAACGATGAAAATATCAAGATATTTTTACTAGGCTCCAAAGAGAAAACTGTTCAAACTGCGAAAAAGAAAATCAACACTAGGGTTGGAAGAAATATTATTATCGCGGCACATTCACCATCATTTGGTTTTGAAAAAAAAGAAGATGAATGTAAAAAAATAGTAGAATTAATTAATAATTCTGGGGCTACTGTTTTGGCTATAGGTGTAGGTTCACCCAAACAAGAAATGTGGATAGCCAAATACAAAAAGCAACTGAAAAATATTAATATATTTTTGGCTATTGGAGCAACAATCGATTTTGAAGCTGGCAACGTCAAGCGTTCACCAAAATGGATGAGTGAAATTGGTTTTGAGTGGTTATATAGACTCTTGAATGAACCAAGGCGACTATGGAAAAGGTATCTGTTAGATGCTCTGCCATTTTTATGGCTCATTTTAAAGCAACGGCTACTACTGTATAGAAATCCTTGGTCTTCAAATATAAGAAGAAAAGAGTTATAAGACTAAAATCCTTAGCCAAAACTTATAGGAGAATGTACAAAGAATAATTGAGCTACATGAAAAACTGAGTTCGATATAATCAATATCTCCATAACTCAATAGTTTTGTAGTTTTTTTCAGTGAGTGTCCTCATCAAAAGGTCAATGCAATGGAAAATAAAGGCTATCCCGAAGAGATAGATCTTCAGAAATACTTGCTAGTCCTCAAACGTCGCTGGCTTATAGCATCGGGAGTATTTGCTGTATGCTCAGGGCTAGCCGGACTCAGTTTACTGTTACAGAAACCGGCTTATGAAGCCAGTGGAAAGCTATTATTTCAATCGAGTAAGGCTTCTTCTCTGACGGGGGTTGGAGAAAAAATTGGGCATCTCGATTCTATCCGTAAGGAAGCAAATCCACTCAACACTCAAGCTCTGTTAATCAATTCAGAATCAGTTTTAAAAGAAGTAGTTGATACCCTTAAACTTAAGGATAAAGATGGTGCTCCTCTTGATGCTGGAGCTCTTGCTCTTGATATAGAAACGGTTAGTGGTACAGATGTTTTAAAAGTTTCTTTTTCATCAGAAGATCCTGTATTGGCAAAAGCAGTTGTCAATCAGGCAATGAACGCTTATATAGATGATAACACTCAAAGAAATCGCTTAGAAGCTTCAGGAGCTGCTGAGTCCATTCAAGAACAAGTACGTACGGCGAAACGCGAACTAAATGAAGCCGCAGAAGCCCTGAGAAGATTTAAGGCAAAAAACAAGATTATCAACCTGCAAGAAGAGACCAGCGGCACCGTTAAAAATATCACAAAGATTGACGAAGAAATTAATACAGTTAGGTCAGAATTAGCAGATTTGACTGCTCGAGAGCAACAAATTCGTCGTCAATTAAAGGTTGCTGATAGCTCTGTTGACATTGCTTCTTTAAGTGAAAATGAAGGGGTACAAGGTGTCCTCAAACAACTGCAAGAAGTCCAAGCTCAAATAGCTACTAATAGCAGTCTTCTACAACCAAATCATCCAACACTGGTTGACCTAAGAAATAAAGAAGCTAATTTACAAGCTTTATTGGATCAAAGAACTAATCAGTCTTTGGGCTATGATGCACAGATTGCTCCCGAAAAATTACAAATGGGAGATATCAAACAAGGATTAGCAACCGAGTTAGCAAGAATAGAATCTACTCGATCTGGTTTACAGAATAAAATTAATTCTTTAATCTTGATCCGAGAAAAATATAGACAAAGAGCTGATACTCTTCCTAACTTGGAGAAAAGACAAGGAGATATACAAAGAAGATTATCTGTAGCACAAGGAAGCTATGAAGACTTACTGACAAAAGAACGAGAAATTAATATTGCCCAAAAGCAAATTGTCGGTAATGCCAGCATATTAGAGTATGCCAAAATTCAAAGTAGCATTAAAGCTTTGAAAAAAAATATCCTGATTGCTGGTGGTGGGGTATTCATTGGACTGCTGTTAGGCGTTGCTGCAGCTTATTTTGTTGACCTGATTGATCGAAGATTGAAGACACCCCAAGAAGCAGAAGCATTATTTGGACATACCCTACTGGGACTAATACCTAAATATGAGATGAATCATCCATCCTTTGTAGAAAGCGAAGGCTTGGAAGGAATTTCTCCTAGGGTAATTGTTGCCACATCACCCCGTTCAATGCTTCATGAGGCTTACCAGATGCTTCAGGCTAATTTAAAATTCGTCAGCTTGGATAAGAAAGTTAGCAAAATAGTTGTTACTAGTTCTATTCCTGGAGAAGGTCGAACTGAAGTAGCTGCTAATCTAGCAGCAGTTATTGCACAATCTGGTAAAAGAGTTCTACTAGTAGATGCAGATATGCGTCAACCAGCCCAACATCACCTTTGGGGTTTAATTAACTCGGTAGGTTTGAGTAACGTGATGGTAGGACAGCAGTTGTTTTCAAAGGCCGTTCAAAAAATAACTCCAAGCTTATCCGTACTAACCTCTGGCGTAGTTCCCCCTAATCCCTTAGCTCTTATAGACTCTGAGCGTATGACATCTTTTATTGATATGCTCAACGAGAATTACGACTACATTATATTTGACACTCCATCCTTAGCTGGAACAGCAGATGCTGCAGTTTTAGGTAAAATGGTCGATGGAGTGCTAGTTGTATCTAGACCTGGGCTTGTTGATTCTAAGAGTGCATTAGCAGCGAAATCCTTGCTAACTCGTGCAGAAGTAAATGTTATGGGTTTGATTGTTAATGCAGTAGATGTAAGGCAGTACGGTGAGAATAATTTCTACTATAATCATTCCCGTTCAGACTCCTATTCTAGAGAAACTGAAAGTACAAATGTATTTTCAGAATCAAAGTTTACGGGCTAGAACGTCATAGTTTAGAACTTTACAGCATAGTTCAAGCTTAAAAAAAGGAATTGAAAAAACTGCTTCAAAAAAACTACTTCAGAAAAACTAGTTCAAAAAAACTATTTCAGTCCGGCTTGCGCGTTCACAAAATAAGTAAATAGTTGCAAGTATTTATTCGTATTTGCAATATCTTTACTCAAACTTTTTGTATTTTCGCGTAAGTCTCATTACAAAATATATTTACCCCATGACAGCTTTTGGGATTGTGAATGGGGGTAAAATCTTATTTTTGCCATATGCATATTTACCTTACTGTGCCTCATTAGTACAGCGGGGGGTTAGCATAAAGTGCATGCGCAAAGCTAACACGCTGATTCCAAGCCACTACTATAATAATGGACACACAATTAAAATCCAAAATTAATACAGAAAGTAAAATAAATGCAAATTTGAGCATTTGGCAGCAAATTCATGAGGACTGGGTTGCTCACGGACGCGATTGGACTAAGCCGGGATTTCGTGCTGTAGCGGTACATCGCTTTGGAGTTTGGCGAATGAAGGTTCAACCAAAGTTACTTCGAGCGCCTCTGAGCATTTTATATAGAATGCTGTTTCGTAAAATTCGCAATACCTACGGAATTGAATTACCTTACTCCGTGAAATTAGGTCGCCGTGTTATTTTTGAACACCAAGGGGCAATTGTAATTCATGGTAACTGTGAAATTGGAGATGATTCTATCATCCGTCAGGGCGTAACTTTAGGTAATCGGTATTTAGAACATCCCTTTGATGCGCCAAAATTAGGTCGCCATGTCAATGTTGGGGCCGGTGCTAAAATTTTTGGTAGTGTCACCATTAACGATGGAGCGAACATCGGTGCCAATGCTGTAGTATTAATCGATGTTCCAGGTAAAGCAACTGCTGTAGGCATACCTGCAAAAATTATTACAACTGAATCCAAATCTCATAAATAAATTGGTTGACAAATTGCATTTTGCCCTGGAACTCAATCAATAATCTAATCATTAGTAATTAAACAAACAATTAGGGGTGCGATAGATACCTGTGATTTCCGTAAATAATATGATTATTTTTGCTACCGAGAGTCTGTTAATAGCTGGAGCAATAATTGTATTGATCCCATGCTTAATGCTTTTCATTGAGTGCTTCTTAGCCCTATTCCCAGTTAATACACAACCTGGTGGTAAAAATAGGCCAGAGGGAACCAAGGTTACAATTTTAATTCCCGCCCATGATGAAGAAAGTGTTATTTGTGCTACTCTTAAACAACTGTCTCAGGCCCTACAACCTGAAGATCGGGTGGTTGTAATTGCTGATAACTGTCAAGATAGAACAGCAGAAATAGCTCGTGTTGCAGGCGCAACAGTCATCGAACGTCACAATTCCGACCTCAAGGGTAAAGGTTATGCCTTAGACTATGGATTGAATTTTTTAGAAAACGATCCACCTGATGTGGTTATATTCGTAGATGCTGACTGCTACGTCGAAACTAATGCGATCGACATACTCGTTGCTCAAGTCATATCTACAGGAAAACCAGTACAAGCAAGTTATTTGATGGAAACTCCTCCCAACCCTAGATATAAGGATTTAATTTCTACCTTTGCTTTCAAAGTTAAAAATTTAGTCCGTTTTGAGGGATTAAAACGTTTGGGATTACCTTGTTTGTTAACTGGGACAGGAATGGCTTTTCCTTGGAAGGTTATCCGGAGCATTGACCTTGCTAGCGGTCATATCACTGAAGATATGAAGCTTGGTATGGATCTAACCCTTGCTGGATACGAACCAGTTTTTTGTTCTCGAGCTATTGTTAAAGGATATTTACCTTCAAACGATGAAACTGCGACAAAACAAAGAACTCGTTGGGAGCACGGTCACTTACAAACTTTGTTTACTTATGTCCCCCAGATGCTTTTAGAAGCATTGCAGCAAAAAAGATTGCGATTGTTTTTGAGTGCGCTAGATTTATCCGTACCACCCCTATCTTTGTTAGTAGTTATATGGTCTGGTGTTTTAGGGATTTCTTTATTGGTGGGAGTTTTAGGAATTTCTTGGATCCCAGCGATAATTTTAACAGTTGCTGGTTGTTGTTTGTTATTAGCAATTGGTATAGCTTGGGCAAAATTTGGACGAACCGATATTCCGTTACATAAGCTTTTGATAATCCCTATTTACGTGCTTTGGAAACTTCCTATCTACTTGAAGTTTTTAGTTAAACCTCAAAAAGTATGGGAACGGACAAACAGAGAATCAATTCAAAATAATGCAACAGGCTAGGCTATTTGTATGATGTCATTAAGCAACCTAAGCTATTGTGTTTAAATTTATTGAAAATCACAGAGGTACTGGAATAATGCCCAAACAGCTTCGGATTCTGTATGCGTCTGGTCCTGAAGATGTAATTGAGGCTTATAATTTCTGGATTCAGAATCAAGATGTACCTTCTCAGGTTTCGGTACCTTATTGCAGACAATTTTATGAAGTTTGTCGCGCTCTTGATGCTCACGCGTATATCATCGCTCCAACAAAAAAATCGGAATATTTGCACGAAGAGCAATTTATTGTTGAAAGTTGCCCTCTACCGATAAGAAACGCTTCTGGAATCGTATATCACTTGCAACAACTTTGGTGTGCGTTACGGTTGCTTGTGAGAGCAATTCGCTTTAAAGCAAATGTGGCAGTTATTTCTAGTGGGAATACCCACTGGTTTTTATTACCAATTTTTTCTTGGTTCGGAATTAATGTGGTACCTTCCCTACATTGTGTCCTATGGCGAAAGTATGCGGCTAAACGTTTAGCCGATAAACTGAGCTTGCAACTGGGGAGTTATTTTTTCAGAAAGAAATGTCGAGGAATACTAACAGTTTCCCATGATATTGCCAAACAAGTGGATGAACTAACACAAGGGGAACATCCGCCAATTTTTGAGTTTTTCCCAACCTTTCGTCAAGCTGATTTTATAAATATTCCAGAACCACCAAAAAATGGTCAAACCTTTAGGGTATTATTTGCCGGACGAGTCGAAGAAAATAAAGGTGTATTCGACTTATTGGAAATTGCCAAACGATTTTCGGAGCAGGGAATCAAAGAAATAGCATTTGATATTTGTGGTGCTGGTTCAGCTTTAGATCCTTTACGTTTAGCAGCTTCCGAGGCTAAAGTAGAAGAAAATTTTATATGTCACGGTTATTGCAATAAATCGCAAATGCGAGAGATGTTTGGTCGTTCGCATGTTGTTATAGTTCCGACTCGAACTGATTTTGTTGAAGGTTTCAACCGCGTAGTAGGGGAAAGTATTCTTGCTCATCGTCCAGTCGTCACTTCTGCCGTTTGTCCAGCTTTATGTTATGTCCAAGATGCGGTTATGGAAGTACCACCTAATGACATTAAAGCCTATGGCGATGCATTACTGGAACTGTATCAAAAACCTGAGCTTTACGAAACAAAAAGACAAGCTTGTTTTAGGGTAAAAGAACAATTTTATGATTTGGAGAAAAGTTGGGGAACTGCTCTCAAAAATATACTATTAGCAATACAGGAAGGTAAAGAAGTAAGAAAATTAAAGACTACCGGTATCTAGTGACTTTAGTATTCGTTATTGGTTACATATCAGGGATTAATAGTTTTTATTCCAGTTTTGATTTTAAGTACTATATAGCGCTACCCTTCGGAAGAATACTCCAGGGGCGCTGATAGTAATAACCACCGATTTTAATTTTTGCAAGCAAAGCAAGTATAAAATGCAAATTGGAGCGAAAGCGCAGGACAAAAATCAATATACTTCCTCAGAGCAATCTTCTCACATGCCACAACCAACTCTGGACAAAGTGGAAAAAATAATCGCCGTTTTAGGGTTGTTATTTTTTTCTGGTATGTTTGCTCAAATCGCACCAACGAGTGTGGTCTCAATCGTCAGATACATTGTATGGTTAGGACCAACGGTATTGATGATTTTCCGTCACAGAAGTACCCGAAAAATAGCATGTCGCAGTAAACTCCTTTGGGTCCTCATTGGGATACTCCTATTGTCATTTCTGTGGTCTGATTATTTGCCATCAACTTTGGCTGATAATCGAGAGGTTCTGCAAATGAGTACCTTTGGTTTATATTTTGCTGCCAGATTTGACCTGAGGCAACAGCTCAAACTTATAGCTTTATCTTTTGCTATTGGTGCTGTGATGAGCTTTATTGTTGCTCTTGCTGTACCTGAAATTGGTATTCACGGAGCAGACCACCCCGGTGCTTGGAAAGGAGTATATGGCTATAAAAACAACTTAGGAAGTATGATGATTTTGGCTACATTGGCATTTGTATTTGTGCCTGTGCGGCCAATTCACCGCTTTTTGAAATGGATATGTTTGTTTATGTCGATTGCTTTGATTTTGCTTTCGACTTCCAAAACTTCCTTGACCATGGTGTTTTTACTCTTCCTAACTTTGTTTTTCTACCGTAAATATCGCTGGCGTGGCAAAGTCACGGTATTATTTTTGGATATAGGTATTTTGTTATTAGGATGTGTCGGAACAATAGTTTTTGCTTACTGGGTAGATATCTTGGCTGGTCTTGGAAAAGACCCAACTTTAACCGGACGCACCTTGATGTGGGGGGTAACTCTCACTAGATTAATGGATAGACCGTTGTTGGGTTACGGACGTACAGCATTTTGGGCCCCAGGAAGTCCATATGCAGTAGAAGCAGGTCGTGCTGTGACTGAGAATTTCGTTCCACCTCATGCCCATAACGGTTTTATTGATTTAGCCCTTGATGTTGGCTTGATAGGCTTCGCGTTATTTACAATCATTTTTTTCAAAACATATTTCAAAAGTCTTCAAAGGGCTTACGCCGCAGTGCGTCCAGAAAATTTATGGTACATAGCTTTTCTTTTGTTCCTATTTATGAACAATATAATGGAAAGCTATTTGCTCTATAAAAGTAACATATACTGGGTACTTTTTGTTACGACTGTACTTTCTGTTTGAATCACAAAATCCTATAAATTAAATTATTGGAGCGATAAAATACTATCAGCATAAAATTGCGAAAATGTATAATATGTATATTTTGCAGCAATTATATGTCTCTACAAATTTTTGATTAAACTTGAATTTAGCACTAACAAGCTAAGTTAGGACATATATTAACCCTAAAAGCCATACGTATTAGGCTTATGTCCTACGGACACGCTATCCTAATGACTTTTCACTTGCACATAGCGCTACATAAAGGTTTTAGACTTATTTAGTAAATCCCATGTAGAGACCTCCCATGTAAAGTCTCTACATAATTTATTCTCATAAAATCGTTTAGGATTGCTATATAGGGATTACATCAACCATAGAGTATCTTTGGCTCCAGTTAAGGAAAGTACCTTCTCAGGCTGACTGCAATTTTGTACTTAACCGCTAGGTCAAAGCTTTTAACCTCTTCCTTGATTCAGCTAAACTAAGCTCATCTGTCTAGAATTTTCGTGCTAAAAAACCCATCTACAAAACCCTACATGCTTTGGTGTAATTATTTAATTGCCGCGATCGCACTTCTTTAAGCAATTTACTTGTAGCACGCCACTGTATGGGTGCTTCGTTTTTTAATGGACCAAGAGGTTTTAACCATTGAGCAACCGGTGGATGAGCCTGATCCAAACAATCAACAAAGGTTTCCCAAAACCAGGGCCACATAGCATCATGGTAATGGACTATTTTAGTAGCTTTGAACTGTTCTTCACTGTACCATTGGCTGTGAGTCTTACTACCCATGCCATAGTTATAGGAGTAAGGTAAAGCACGCCACTTCAGATCTCTTTTGAGCATGGCTAAAACTAAAGCCACTTGCTCGTGAAAGAAAATACTGGATTCATGGTTTGCAATTTCAGCATTAAGAATGTCAAAACATACTTGGAGATAATCTTTTGCCAATCCTAAGGATCGGCGATATGCAAAAACTCCACTATTCCAGTAAATACGAATATTTTTCTTTTCTCTTTCTGTTACTATCCAGGGAATATTTTCAATATTTAAATCGAATATTGTGTAGAGTTCTTTCCAAAATTTATCTTGGGGGTCTTCTAATCCCGCACTTCCAATATTTTTGTCAGAAGCACAAGCTACAAAATCTTCCCCTTCCTTGAAGATTAGCTCCTCTGGTTCGCCTAAAATCAAAACATCGCTATCCAGCCAGCAAACTGACTCGGATGTTATGCATTCTTCTGCAGCAACTAGAGCCAAAGGTTTATTCAAAAAACCAAGCCATGAATAATTGGTTCGAGGATTACAGCGAATATGATTGACGTTCAAACGAGCAAAGGTATTCTTTGTATGTTGCGATAAAGGAGGTCCAAAGCGAGGAGTCACAGCATATATTGGCGCATCCGCAAACTTTCCTCCCCATTTTCGCAGACTCTCTATCATTCGCAACGTATAATTCTCAAGCGCACCAGACTCAACGCAGCAGACAAAAGAAGTCTGACATTTATCGGACATAATACTCCTTTAGAGATTCAACACCCATATACAATTTAATTTTATTGCTGCTTTCAGGATTACTTTAGCCTTCAAGCTTCAAAATTTTAGCCTTATTTTGGCAAAGTAATAATCGGGAAACTAATAAATTTGTAGTTTAAAAAAGCATAACTCAAAGAAACTATAGCTCAAAAAAAAACTATAGTTCAAAAAACTATAAATCTAAAACAAATACTAAAACTCTTTACCAGATAAAAACATCAAACACAACCACCCTTACTGGCTTTTATTCTTTTTGCTGGTACTCCAACAGCTACAGAATAAGGAGGGATATCCTTAGTTACTACAGCTCCCGCCCCAACTACACTACCACGACCTATAGTTACTCCGTCCAAAATTCTAACCCCTGTACCCAACCAACAGTTATCTTCAATGGTAATTCCTTCTCTGCTCAGTCCATATTCTCTGTGATTGTTAGCATATATGCCCGTTTGCGAAGCGATTAGGCATTGCTGACCGATTTTGATATGACCAGGTCCGCTCATACAAACATACGGTCCTAAATAAGAACTATCGCCAATTTCGATCGAACAATCTTCTCCAGCAACATTGATATCAACACCTCGATCCAGACAAACTCTGTTGCCCAAGCGAATAAAACTATTGGTTGTCTTCACATTCAAGCGAACGTCTCGCATAATCTTGACGTCATTGCCAATCTCAATGGCATTAGCACCTAAAAACTCTGAACCTGCTTGAATGTAAACATTTCGTCCCATACGTGCAAATATTATTTTGTACAAAAACTGTCTCATGATAGTCCCTAAAGGACGGGGAATACCTCCTAACAAACTGGTTACTATGTGTGCCGTGATTTTTTGACGTTGGATAACATGATTAGTGTTTTCCAAAGCAAGTGCTGTTTTCATGGAGTTACGAACTATTTACTAAACTGGGAGACTAAATTTAAGTTGCGACTAATTTTTTGGCTTTAATTAATCGAGCGATACAACACTAATTTTGATGAGTTTTAAAAAGGTGTATCAAAGGGTATCAATAATAACTATACAATTATTTTGTTATCTCTAAAAGCTATGTTTCTCGTTATTTATGAGTGCTAATAATAACTTTATGACTAAGATTTATAGAAAAAATAAATTTTGAATAAGCACTGTGTGCTAAGATGCCTAACATATTATTCTGAAATAGAAAAAAGCTGAAGTCTTCCATCCTGAGTATAGTTAAAGAATGGACTATTGGACGATTAAAACAGAAAAATGTAAAAAGAAAAAGCAATTCTATTTGATCTGATAATTGTCATCCAGAAACATTAGAAGTAATTTTAGTTTTCAATAAATTAAAATTGTGGGTAACAATTTAAGCTCACAAATAAAAAAATCATAAATTTAAGAATATTTATTTTTTTATTACATCTCTTGACTTACTAAAAATGCTGTACTGTCAAAATTAAAATTTTTTGACTTTTAAAGATATTAAGGTAAAAAAATAACACGTAAATTAACCAGCGAGGAAAATTATGACGTCAGTTGGTGTAGTTGTCATTGGTAGAAATGAAGGTAACCGTCTTAAGGAAAGTCTGCTATCTGCAATTGGAGAAAATAGAACTGTTGTATATATTGATTCTGGTTCTACCGACGGTAGTGTACAATTAGCCCAATCTTTGGGTGTCGGGGTTGTAGAATTAGATTTATCAATTCCATTCACCGCTGCTCGTGCAAGAAATACAGGTTTTGAACATCTGCTGCAGATGGATCCGCAAATCGATTTTGTGCAATTTGTGGATGGAGATTGTCGGATTGTGCAACAATGGTGGGATGTTGCTCTGAAAAAATTACAGCAAAACCCAGAAATTGTAGTGGTCTGTGGTAGAAGGAAAGAAGAATTTCCCAACAGCTCAATTTACAACCGTCTTTGCGATATTGAATGGGATACTCCTATCGGAGAAGCCAAAGCCTGTGGTGGTGATGCGATGATGCGCGTCAGTGCTTTTAAATCCGTCGGTGGATTTAATCCTAAATTAATTGCAGGTGAAGAACCAGAATTGTGCGTACGTTTGCGACAAGCTGGAGGCAAAATTTTCCGGATCGATGCTCCTATGACTGTACACGATGCGAAAATTAGTCAGTTTGGACAATGGTGGAAGCGATCGCTCAGAGCGGGTCATGCATATGCTGAAGGTTCTTGGCTGCATGGTCGCTCTCCCGAGCGACATTGGTTGAAGGAAAGTCGTAGCATCTGGTTTTGGGGACTGATACTACCTGTAGTTGCTTTGCTGGCGGCATGGTTTACCTTTGGGGTGAGTTTATTATTACTTTTGCTTGCTTATACTTTGTTGACTTACCGAATATACCAGTCGGGACACAAAAGAGGACTGACAGCATCAGATGCACGTTTGTACGCGATATGGTGTATGTTAAGTAAGTTTCCTCAACTTCAAGGTCAATTGCAGTTTCATTTTTCCCGAATACTACGGCGGCAACAACAGTTAGTGGAATACAAGAATACAAGCGTAGTATCATAAGAGTAAGTAAATAATGAACCAATAATTCCCTGACTATTCGGCGCAGCGACCACGCAAAATAAAACTTTGATAGGTGTAGGTTTTTAAGAAAGGAGTGATTAAGGTAAGGTGATTAAGCGCTTGAATTGAGTACTAAAATTTTGTAGAAAAGTTTTTTATCCCAAATACTATGAGAGTATTTCCCTTGTTTCCGTATTTTCATGTTTTCTCATCAATAAAAATCACTAACGGAACTCAGACAAAAACAAACAGCGAAAAGCCTCAAAGCCAGTTATGATAATGGATTAGCTTCAAAGGTCTAAGAATTCCTCTTAGGAAAGCACGGCGTTAGTCATAATCCAGATATGTCAAGAAAAAATCAATTTAAGTAAAATCATTGATTTGTAAAGCTTTGAGCTTTTTTTGAATTAAAAAATGTCTGAGTCCCATTAAAAACAAAAACCTACACTCGGGAGAAGCTCAAACCAGGGTTTTCTCCACGCCCTTTGTAAAAGATTCAATATCCTGAATCCGTAAGTGTCACAGTTTATAAAATTGCATATTTTTTTCATATACATAGGACTTACGCATTGACAGAATGAGGAAAATATGAGGTATGTATTTGAGGTATTAAACATCAATTTTCCGATACCTTTTA
>JGI1201J43222_100042_pt1 | contig 55077 bp, 43 predicted proteins | sample MastesBC008_FD_43222 | JGI IMG/M metagenome (IMG submission 43222) | reverse complement strand
GGCAGGTTGGCGCGCAGGATCATGTCGGCGATCTGCGGCTCCAGCGACAGCCAGAGCGCCAGCAGCACCAGCGCCGGCAGGCCGCACCACACGGCCACATAGGCACCGTGATAGCTGGGCAGGGAATGGAGGGAGGCAAGCTTGCCGCCGGAGACAGCGCCGGCCCGGCTGCGGCCCATCAGATAGCCGATATAGCTCAGGACCAGGATGATGAGGATCAGGGTCGTCGCGCTCATGCGTTTACTCGTGTGTCGCCGGATCTGCGGCGGGTATGGACCGGATGCCTGCACCAGCGCAAGCGGCCCCCGCGCGAGGCGCAATCAGTGCGCCCCCTGCTCCAATCCGGCTTTTCCCCGTTGCGGGCCCCAGTTACAGGCCGAGGTAACCCGGCCCCCCAATGCGCCGCGTCCTTTATGCAGGACCTGCGGGCCTCAGAAATTCAGCAAATCGAATAATCAAATGCCGATGGGGCGGCGCTCCGTCCGGAACGCCGCCCCACTGGCGGTCGGTCTTACATGGACAGCGGAGCCAGGTTCAGCGCATTTTCGCGCATGGCTTCGCGGTCAGCGTCCGGAAGCGGGATCAGGCCCTTGTCGATGGCGTAGCCTTCCGGGCCAATGGCCTTTTCAGCAACGAACTCGGCAACATATTCCTTGATGCCCGGGACGACGCCCACGTGCTCGTTCTTCACGTAGAAGTAGAGCGAACGGGACACCGGATAGTCGCCGGAAGCGATCGAGTCGAAGGTCGGCTGGGTGCCTTCCACGATCGAGCCCTGCACCTTGTCGCGGTTCTCTTCGAGGAAGGAGAAACCGAAGATGGCGAGAGCGGCCGGATTGGCTTCGACCTTCTGGACCATCAGGTTGTCGTTTTCACCGGCTTCGATGAAGCGGCCGTCTTCGCGCATCGTGTCGGAGATGGCGCGGAAGGCCTTCTTGTCCTGACCGCGCAGGTCGTTCAGGAAGTCGAACTTGCGGGCGCCCTTGCGCATCACGAGCTCAACGAAGGCGTCACGGGTGCCGGAGGTCGGGGGCGGGCCGAGAACTTCGATTTCCAGGTCCGGGAGGGACGGATCGATTTCGGACCACTTGGTATAGGGGTTCTTGACGAGAACGTTTTCCTCGTTGGGAACCTGAGCGGCCAGGGCCAGGAACAGCTGCTGACGGGTCAGCTCGAACTGGTCAGCGGACTTGGCGTTGGCGATGACGATGCCGTCGTAGCCGATCTTCACCTCGGTGATGGTGATGCCGGCAGCCGTGCACTTCTCGAACTCGCTCTTCTTGATGCGGCGGGAAGCGTTGGTGATGTCCGGGTGCTCAAGGCCGATGCCGGCGCAGAACAGCTTCATGCCGCCGCCGGAACCAGTGGACTCAACCACCGGGGTCTTGAACTCGGTCGTCTTACCGAACTGCTCGGCCACGAGGGTCGAGAACGGGAAGACCGTCGAGGAACCGACGATCTGGATCTGGTCGCGGGCCTGCGCAGCACCCGCAAACGCGATCGACGCAACCGCTGCAGCAGCGATGGTCATATTGCGAATGTTCATGATTTCTCCATCCGGTTGGAAATCTTTTGAGACCGCCCCCCTGGGTCACCTCATGGCGACCTGGCAACGATCCTGAGACAAAGAACTGGGACTGCACACGCCCGAAATACGCCGAACGCGCTTGCCCCAAAATGGGTGACACCATCCCAAGCCGACCGTCTCAGTGGATCGGTTGCGCGGACCGTAGGGCTGACGCGCGACCGATTTATTACGGACATATGACGGTTCGGTGACACCCGTTATGGGGTCTGGAATGTGACTGAAATGTCAGGAAATCCGCCGGTTTTTGAGGCAGTTTGCCTATTGGGCCGCGTCCACGCGGGGGCGGGGACGGCCTGAGGGCGACTCTTTTGTGTCACCCGCCGTGACAGCGTCTGCGGCGTCCGTTGCGGGCGTTCCGGCGGGCAGGCTGCGGGTGGCCGGGTCCACCGGCAGGAAGACCTTGAAGGTTGAGCCCTGGCCGATGCGGCTGTCGATCGACAGGGACCCCATGTGGCGGCTGACGATGTGCTTGACGATGGCAAGGCCGAGGCCGGTGCCGCCACGGCGGCGGCTCTGCTCGACATCGACGCGGTAGAACCGCTCGGTCAGGCGGGGAATGTGCTCCCGCTCGATGCCGGGGCCCCAGTCGCGCACGCTCATGACAATGCTGCCGGGCAGGCTGGACGGCCTTTCGTCGTCCATCCGGTCGTTGGCCGGGTTCGGGTCTGCCGACGGCCGGTCGCGCCGCAGGGTGACCTCCACCCGCCCGCCGGTGCTGCCATACTTGATCGCGTTGGCCAGCAGGTTCTGGCAGACCTGCACCAGTTCGTCCCGGTCACCCAGGGGCCGGGGCAGGCCGTCCTCGACGGAGACCTCGATCTCGACGCCCTCGCGCTCGGCCAGCGGCGTCAGCATGTCCACCGTGTCATTGACGATGGCGCCCATGTCCACATGGCCCGCGGGCCGCACATGCTCGTTGAGCTCGATGCGGCTCAGGGACAGGAGATCGTTGATCAGCCGGCCCATGCGCTCGGCCTGCTCCTGCATGATGGCGAGGAACTTGTCGCGCGCCTCCGGGTCATCGCGGGCGGGGCCGCGCAGGGTCTCGACGAAGCCGGACATGGAGGCCAGCGGCGTGCGCAGCTCATGGCTGGCATTGGCCACGAAATCGGCGCGCATCTGTTCGGCGCGCTTGATGGTGGTGAGGTCGTGCAGGAGTATCAGCACGTTGCGCTGGCGGTCGCGGGAGCCGGACATGGCGCCGTCGCGCCCCGGTTCGGCTGCGGCGATGACCGGCGCGATGAAGGCGTGGTAGTGGCGCTCGATGGGCACGGGCTGGGTGTATTCCACCACCTGGGCTGCTTCCCCCGCCACCACCTGCGCCACCGCCTCCAGCACTTCCGGCACGCGCATGACGGTGGAGATGTGCCGCCGGGCTGCGGCCTCGCCGACAATGCCCGTGGCGGCACGGTTGTGCAGCACGATGCGGCCGGAACGGTCGAGCAGGATGATCGGGTCCGGCAGGCGCTCGATGATGGCGACGCCGGTCTCAGGGGTGAGCGGGAACTGGGCGCGCACGGTGGCGGGCTGGGTGAGCGGCATTTCCACCCGCCGCACAGTACGGCTGGCACGAGGGGCATATTTGAGCCACAGGGCAGCAAGCCCCGCGACGGCGCCGGCCATGAGGATGGCGGAGCTTGCCTTGAGCGCGCCGAGAAACGCCCCCAGCCCGATAATGGCCATGCCGCCGAAGGCGACAACGCCCACATCCAGGGTGCGGGTGCGCACGTGATCCTCCGACGCGGCGGGCCGCAGCCCGCGGGACAGGAAGGAGTCGTTTTCCGGGGTCCCCGGCTTGTCGTCCGCCATCTTCACTCCACACCTCAAGGCAGGATCCTGCATGCCGGGCCGGCCTCCCCCGAATCAGGGGCGAGTCAGCCCCCATCAAACCAGGGCCGGGCCCGGGCGCATATCAAGATGCGCCGCGCCGTGGCCGCCGCCCCGTTTCATAGTGAGGACAGCGACAGGCGCTTTAACGTGCAGGAGCACGAAGGACCACCGCATACGCGTCTTTCGTGACACTTCAGTAGCACCGGTCAGTAACACCGGAACAGCACCTGACGATCACCGGCCCCTGCCGCGCACATGGCGCTCAGGGTCTGTGCCGGTAGCGTGTCACGTCATCCAGAACGGAGTCGCGGGGCGCAGTGTACCGCGCCTTGGGTCAGGTCCCAAAATCCCAACTGCCGCCGGAGTGATAATGCTTGAGCACATTCTTGGCGATGAGGATGCGGTGCACTTCGTCCGGGCCGTCGGCGAGCCGGAGCGTGCGGGCGCCGGTATACATGCCCGCAAGCGGGGTATCGCCTGAGACGCCCAGCGCGCCGTGCACCTGGATCGCCCTGTCCACCACGCGCTCGAAGGCTGCGGGCACGAAGACCTTGATGGCCGAGATGTCGGTGCGGGCGTCGCCGCCTTCGTCCATCACGCGGGCGCAGTTGATGGTCATCAGGCGGGCGGCCTGGATGTCCATGTAGCTGTCGGCGATGAAGCCCTGGACGAACTGCTTGGTTTCGAGCTTGCCGCCATGGACGTCGCGGTCCATGGAGCGGCGCACCATCATGTCGAAGGCGCGCCACATGGCGCCGATGGAGTTCATGCAGTGGAAGACACGCCCCGCGCCCAGACGGTCCTGGGCGGCCTGGTGGCCGGAGCCGACGCGGCCGAGCGCGTTTTCCACTGGCACGCGCACATCTTTATAGGTGATCTCGCAATGATCGCCGTTGGTGTGGCCCCAGACGGGGACCGAGCGGACGATCTCAAGGCCGGGCGTGTCCATGGGCACGATGATCTGCACCATGGTGTCGTCCGGCTTGCCTGCCTCCGGCGTTTCGCGCGCCGTGCGGCACATGACGATGGCGAAGTCGGCGCGGCGGGCATTTGAGGTGAACCATTTGTGGCCGTTGATCACCCACTCGTCCCCGTCGCGCACGGCGCGTGTCTGGATCGAGCGGGGATCGGAGCCCGCATTGCCCGGCTCGGTCATGGAGAAGCAGCTTTCCATCTCGCCGGAGATGAGCGGCTCGAGCCATTTTTTCTTCTGCTCTTCGGTGCCGTATTTGAGCAGCACTTTCTGGTTGCCGGAATTGGGCGCGACGACGCCGAACAGGCGGGCGGAGAAGGGCGACCAGGCCAGCACTTCGTTCATGTAGGCATGGGCGAGAAAGCCGATGCCCATGCCGCCATATTCCGTCGGCAGATGCGGCGCCCAGAGGCCGCGCTCCTTTACCAGCTCGCGGATATGGGCGCGGACGGGTTCCGCCTCCTTGCCGCCCTTGAAGAGCACTGGCTCTGCGGGAATGATTTCGGCATTGACGATGTCAGCCGTCCTCAGCCGGATGTCGTTGACGTCATCCGACAGGCCGGGAATCGGCGCGATTTCCATGGAGTCCTCACCTGACTTTTCTTTAAGCGATTATGTTTATCGCCCCAAGACTAGCCGATGTGGGTGAGGAGATGGCAAGCAGTGCCTGATCGACATCCTCAAGCGCGCGCAGGGCGCGGCGGTTTTCCTCGCCGTTCCGGGGAGCGCCGGCCTCATCCTCCTGCGCGTCCTGACCACGCTTGATGAGGCTTTCCAGCTCGGCCTTGAGCTGGCGGATGGTATTGACGAATTCATCCTCCGACTTGGCGGCGTCGAGGGATTTCTGCTGCTCCGCTGCCAGGGACTGATAGGCCTCGGCGCCGGCCCGGTCGGGATGGGTGTCTTCCGTGCCGGGGGTTTCCTCGGATGTTTCACCGGATGTCCCGGCGGCTTCGCCCTGTTGCTCCGTACCCGGAGCCTCGGGGGTGTCACTGCCGGTGGTCTGATCTGCCGCGGCAGTGTCCAGTGTTGCTGCAGGCGCATCTGTCGCGGCAGTTGTTTCGGTGGCTGTCTCGGTTGCCGTCCTGGTCGCTTGCGCGTCGGCAGGAGCCGTCGCACCTGCGTCGTCGATGCTCGGGGCTTCGGTGCCGGTGAGGGACGAGGTGTCGCCGCCGGCGCTGGCATATTCCTTCACGGCGGTTGCCAGTTCGCGGCTGAGCCGGGCGGCCTGGCGGGCGGCGGCTTCCGGATTGACGGCGGCGAGCACGCGCAGGGCTTCAAGCTGCTTCTTGATTTCCTCGATCTTCTGCCTGGCTCGGGCCTTGCGGGCTTCGGACGGGTCGGCCTGCTTCCGCAAGGCATCAAGCCCGGCCTTGGCTTCCTTGTCCTCGGCCAGTTTCTTTTCCAGCGCTTCGGTGTTGGTGGCACCGGCCTTCTTGAGCGCGCCGAGCAGGGCATCCGCCGGGTCCTGGCGGCCAGCGGAAGCGGCTCCCGTCAGGGTGCCTGAGGGTGTTGCCGCCCGCTGCTTGAGCAGGTCGGCCACCGAGGGCTGGCGCTGCAGCGGACCTGCCGCACCTGAGAAGAGTGCCTTGACCATGGGGCGCCCACGTCCTTCGCGTCCTGCCGTGCACACCCGCGATACAGCCACGGGTTTCAGAGTTCGGGATGACTATCCGCCCGCAGGGTTAATGATGTGTGGCCGAGCGGGGGAATGTGATGACAGGCGGCAGGCAGGCCCCAAGCAGGGCTCGTGCGGTTGTTGCGCCGGGTCCGTAAGGTGTGCTTATCTTCCGCACCAATACTGACAAAAAGTCATATCAAGGTTCAGGGACGCGCATCATGACCCAGATTTCAGGCTCCACCATTTTCATCACCGGCTGCGCCTCGGGCATCGGCCGGGCGCTGGTGAAGCATGCCATCCAGCACGGCGCCGCGCGGGTGATCGCAACTGATGTGGATATGAAGGGGCTCGAGGAAACCGCTGCGCAGGCGCGGGGTCTGGGGTCCGGCGCGGTCGAGACGCATATGCTGGACGTGGCCAGCAAGGACGCGGTCTATGACCTTGCCGCGCAGGTAACGGCTGATTACGGCACGCCGGACATCATCATCAACAATGCGGGCGTTGCCCTGTTCGCCCAGGTCTCGGAAATGGCCTATGAGGATTTCGAGTGGGTGATGGACATCGATTTCTGGGGCATGGTCTATGGCACCAAGGCCTTCCTCAACCAGATGATCGAGCGCAAGCGCGGGCACATCGTGAATGTGTCGTCGATCTTCGGGATGATCGCGGTGCCGGGGAATTCCGCCTATCACGCGGCCAAGTTCGGCATTCGCGGCTTTACCGAAAGCCTGCGTGCGGAAATGACGGCGGACGCGACCAATGTGAAGATCTCCTGCGTGCATCCCGGCGGCATCAAGACCAATGTGGCGCGCAATGCCCGGCTGGCCCAGAACGAAGAGCTGCTGGCGCGCAAGGAAGAGATTACGCAAGGCTTTGACGATTTCGCCCGCACGACGCCCGAAGAGGCAGCACGGGTGATCTTCACCGGGATCGAGAAGGATAACCCGCGTATCCTGATCGGCGGCGACGCCCGCTTCATGGACCGCATCCAGCGGCTGATGCCGGTGAAGTACCAGAACATCCTCGGCCGGCTGTTCCGCCGCAACGAGGACTGAGCGGCAGCGCGAGGGGCTCTGCCTGCCCTCAGCCTGAGACCCTCCGGTCAAGCCGGAGGGATGGCGGCTATTGGTTTTTCGTGAAAGGCCTGCGCTCCTGCCCCTCTCCCTCGAGGGGAGAGGTGACTTTGTTTCGCCCTCCCCGGCATCCCTTCGGCTTGACCGGAGGGCCTACTCACGGCGCCGCTTGCCGCAGCAGACGCGCGTCCCGCAAGTGGTTGGCGCGGCTTGGGTTTTTCTCTATAACGCGGGCCCTTGAGGATGAAGGGCCATGACGCACAAGACCAACAGGAAGAAAGAGATCGAGCCCCTGGTGCTGCCGGCGGGCGACAAGCTGCTGCTGCACTCGTGCTGCGCGCCGTGCTCGGGCGACGTGATGAACGAGCTTGCGCGGTCAGGCATCGACTACACGATCCTGTTCTACAATCCCAATATTCATCCGCGTAAGGAATATGACCTCCGCAAGGAGGAGAACATGCGCTACGCGGAGAAGCTGGGCGTGCCCTTCGTTGACCTTGATTACGACAAGGACAACTGGTTTTCCCGCATCAAGGGGTTTGAGAACGAGCCGGAGCGCGGGCACCGCTGCACGCTGTGCTTCGACATGCGGTTCGAGCGGACGGCACTTTACGGGCATGAGCACGGGTTCTCCACCATCTGCTCGACGCTGGGCACCTCGCGCTGGAAGGACTTCAACCAGATCAACGGCTCCGGCGAACGGGCCGCTGCGCGCTATCCGGACATGGTTTACTGGACCCATAACTGGCGCAAGGGCGGCGGCAGCCAGCGGATGCTGGATGTGTCCAAGGAAGAAGAGTTCTACCAGCAGGAATATTGCGGCTGCGTCTATTCCCTGCGCGACACCAACAAGCACCGCATGGACCAGGGCCGCCCGCCGATCCGCCACGGCGTGAAGTATTACGGCAAGCCGGAAACGGATTACGAAGCCCAGGCGATGGCCGAGAAAGCGCAGCAGGCCGGGGATACCGGCCAGCAGGACCGCTAGGCTACCGCCTCCTCGCGGGTGAGTTCCCTCACAAGCAGCTTGCGGGCGGCCTGCTCGAAGGCGGGGTCGAGCCAGGGGGCGAAGACGTCGAAGATCTGAAGCGCGCCGCGGGCCATGTCGCCGCGCACCAGGGCGCCTTCGGGTTTCTCCACTTTCAGGAAACTGATCCAGCCGCTCCAGGTGAGCCAGGTGTTGAGCGCGATGGAGGCCCGCAGGCGGGCGGCCTCAGCACGTCCCCGGGGCAGCTTTGCCGTGCCCTGTTTGGCCAGCATGGAGACGATGTCCTCTAGCGCTTCGAGGCTCCACATCTGGAAGGCCCGGTGGCGGCGTGCCAGCGCGGGGTCGGCGGCCAGCAAGTCGGTCTGGCCGGCGAAGAAGAAGCGGTAGGTCCAGGCGAAATCGACGGCGTTGATATAGAAGGCGGCGAAGCGGTCCGGCGTGATGCCGCGATCAAGCCCCGCGATCAGGCTTTCGCGGAAGCCCGCCTCGAAGCGGGCATAGATCTCGGCGACGATCTGTTCGCGGCTCTTGAAGTGATAGTAGAGATTCCCCGGGCTCACCCCCAGCGCCTCGGCGATGCGCGTGGTGCCGGTGGCGGACACGCCCTCGCGGTTCATCAGCTGCCGCGCGCCTTCGATGATTTTTTCCCGGTTTCCTGCCATGCGACCGACCATACACGGGCCATTGCTTGACGCCCACCGGAAATTAGAGGAAAACATCTAAATTAGATGAATTCCTCTAATCACGGCGGGAGGCACGGGATGACGCAGGACGCGACAGGCGGGCACACCAGGACGCAGACTGGGACGCGGATTGGGATGCGGATCGGGGACGGGCGCATCAAGGCGATCCGGAAGATGCTGTTCCGCTTTCCGCGCGGCGCCTGCGCCCAGGCCCCGGCCCGACCGCGCGCAGCGCATTGGCACAAGGCGCGGCCGGAGTTCAGCCACATCGTCAATGCGGCGTCGCTGGCCATGCCCTATCTCGAGCCCTATCTGATCCGCACCATGGCGAAGGCCCGGCCGATTGTCAGCGATGACCCCGCGTTGGTGCGTGAGCTCAACGCCTATGTGGCGCAGGAGACGACGCATCACCGGCAGCACCGGGCCTTCAATGACGAGCTGGCGGCCTGCGGCTATGAAAGCGTGCCGCGCATCGAGGCGGTGCTGACGGAAGATTATGGCCGCTTCGGCGAGACCAAATCGCTGATGTTCAACCTCGCTTATGCGGAGGGGTTCGAATCCATGGCGCTGGCGATCGGCCACATGCTGGTGGAGGACCGGGTGCATCTGTTCGGCGGTTCCGACCCCGCCGTTGCCTCTTTGGTGCTGTGGCACTTCGTCGAAGAGATCGAGCACAAGGAAGCAGCCTTCGATGTGTTTCACGCCGCCGGCGGCACCTATGGGTGGCGGCTGTACGGGCTGGCTTTTGCGACGGCGCATATCTTCCTGCGCACGGGCCAGGGCTACCGAGCGCTTTTGAGGGAAGACGGGCTGTGGGGGGACTGGCGCCTGCGGCTGCGGCTGGCGGTGCTGCTCCTGCGCATCTTCAGCAAGCTGACGCCGAAGCTGCTGCGCATCCTGTCGCCCACCTACCACCCCCGCAAGGTGCCCGACCCGGACTGGGTGACGGCCTGGTGGGCGGCTTATGGGGCGCACCCCATGGAGATGGGACAGGCACTGGGTGATCTCGACACCACGCAGCTTCACAAGCCGGAACCGGCGCTGCGGGCGGCCTGACAAAACACGAAGACCAAAGGGAGGGACAGATGACGGATACAACGTATACGGATGGAACAACGAAGAGTGCCCTAGGGGACCGGACGGCGGCGTTTTTGGTGTTCAACGGCTTCGGGCTGATTGCGGCGGCCTGCCTGTTCGGCTGGGTGTGGATGTTCCACCTGCTGGGAGAAATCGTGCTGTGGCCGCTGCCGATCCAGATCGATGTGAACATTCCTGGGGACGCGCGCGCCTTCCGCATGGGGCACATGGAAGGCATCACCCAGGGGTTGATGCTGATCGGGCTGGCTTATGGCGGGCGCTACCTGCTGCTGACGCCCGCCCTGCAGCGGGTGCTGTTCTGGTCGGCGATCGTCACCGCGTGGCTGTTCACCCTGCCCGCCATGGCGCACACATTCTTTGGCACGCGCGGGCTGGCCTTTGGCGGCGGGCCGTTCAAGCCGGGACTTGCCAATGACGTGCTCTACCTCATGGGCTGGCCGCCGGTGATCGGCGTGCATGTGATGCTGGTGCTGATCCTGATGGGGGCACTCGCCTGGGTGCGGCAGGGACGCACGGCCTAGGCCGCCGCCACCTCTCCCGGGCTACGCCGCCGTTGCCACCTTGAGGAAGGCTTCGGTGGCTTCATCCGCGGGCAGGAAGGTCTCGACCGCGAGTTCAGCGAGGCCGATATCCGCCGGGGTGCCGAGGCTGCCGATGATGGAGGCAAAGCGCAGGTCCACAAGCGTGCCATCCGCACCCGGCAGGCGGAGATGGAGCGGGATCACCAGCGGCACATCGGTGGTGTCGCGGCGCGGAGGCTTCCAGCCCTTAGGCAGCAGGGCCAGCATGCGATTGAGCACGGTTTCATCGCCCGCGTGATCCGCCTCGCGGCGCACGCGCTTGAGCAGGTCGTTCACCACCTCGTCCCAGTTGACGATCAGGTCGCGCATGGGGCCGGGGGCGAGGATGACATCGACCATGTTGAGGCCCCCCGCCTTGCCAGCCCCCGTCTCGCCAGCGCCTTTCTCGCCGCCTGCGGCCGAGAGCATCAGCGCGCCGCCCGCATTGGTCATCAGCACGTTCCAGTGCCGGTCCACCACCAAGGCGGGGAACGGCTCGGCGCCCTTCAGCACCATGTCGAGCAGATGACGGATGTGGCGGGCATCGGGTTCATCCAGCGAGGTCTCGCGATAGACAGGCGCAAAGCCCGCCGCCATCAGGATGGGGTTGCGGGCGCGCAGGGGGATGTCCAGGGCATCGGCCAGGGTGTCCACCATCGGGCGGCTGGGCTTTGAGCGGCCGGATTCGAGAAAGGACACATGGCGCGAGGACACATCCGCCCGGACGCTGAGCTGCAGTTGGCTCAGCCCGCGAATGCGCCGCCACAGGCGCATATGGTCGCCGAAGGTCTCCGGCTCGGTGCCGGACAGGGCCCGCGGATCGGTGCTCAGCTCGTTCATGGCAAAGTCTCCTGATGTCCTTCGCGAGCACAGGGGTATCGCCCCGGCGCTGCGTGGCTCTGGAGGAAGATAAGCACAGATCAGCGCCAGACACTTACCCGCGAGGTAAGAGATGAGAGGTGCAGAGACAGAATGAACGGCGGTTCAGCTAGACGGGACGTGCGGGCTTCGGGGCCCTTTTCCTTTCCAAATCGTCCGTCTCCGGCCAATATGCGGCAAATCACCTGAAGCGACGCCGCAGCCCGGCAGGGAGCCCTGAATGAGCTGGCAACCATCGCAGGAGGCCGACTGCACGACCGAGAGCGGGTGTGCGCCGGTTTCTGCCGTCATCGTGCCCAAGGCCAAGGATCTGGGCGGCTTCGAAGTAAGGCGGGTGCTGCCGGCCATCGAGGCGCGGTCTGTGGGGCCGTTCATCTTCTTCGATCACATGGGTCCGGCGACCTTCCCGGCGGGCGACGGCATCGATGTGCGCCCGCATCCGCATATCGGGCTGTCCACCCTTACCTGGCTGTTTGACGGGGCGCTGATGCATCGCGACAGCCTGGGCTCGGTGCAGGAAATCCGTCCCGGCGAGGTCAACTGGATGACCGCGGGCTCGGGCATCGTCCATTCGGAGCGCTCGCCGGACTGGTTCCGCGAAGGCGAGGCGCGGATCGAGGGCATTCAGACCTGGCATGCCCTGCCCACCGAGATGGAAGAGATCGACCCGGACTTCCAGCATTACTCAGCCGACGACATTCCCGTGGTGACGCATGAGAGCGCGGACGGGGGGCATGTGCGCGTGGCCCTGATCGCGGGCGGGGCGTTCGGCATGGTGTCGCCGGTGAAGGTCCATTCGGACACGCTTTATGCCGATGTGCGCCTGTCGGCGGGGGCGCAGTTCGGTGTGCCGACCGGGCCGCAGGAGCGGGCGCTTTATGTTGTCTCCGGCACGATCGAGATCGCCGGACAGACCTTCGGCGCGCGGCAGATGCTGCTGATCGACGAGGGCGCGACGCCGAGCGTAACCTCGGCTGAGGGCGCGCATCTGATGCTGATCGGCGGGGCACCTATCGGTCCGCGCAAGCTGTGGTGGAACCTTGTCTCCACCCGGCCCGAGCGCATTGAGCAGGCCAAGGATGACTGGCGCGAGGGCCGCTTTGCCAAGGTGCCCGGCGATGAAGACGAGTTTATTCCGCTTCCGGAGGATTGAGCGATGACGACCGCCTGCCGCCTGACACGCGCCGTTCGCGGCATGTCCCCAGCCTTCCTCGCCGCGGCCATGACCACCGCGTTTGCGGTCGCAATCCTTGCGGGCCCGGCTCGGGCGCAGGACTATCTCTCTGCGCCGGTGCCGGACAGCATCACCACCAAATATGGCGAGACGCGCGCCTATTTCTCTGACTGGCTGGCCATCTGCACGCCGGGCGAAGATGCCTGCCGCACGGTTACCTATGCGGGGGATGTAGGCCATGTGGGCGACTTCCAGCTGTTCCTGCATTCGGGCTATCCGGGCATGGACTATCAGCTGATGTTCGTGCCGGTGAAGGTGATGGCGGATGTCAGCCAGCCGATCACCCTGTCCGTGGACGGAGAGATGCTGGGCGCGTTCAGCTACGGGGCGGATGACGGCTATTACCAGGACGGCAATGTCGTCAACGAGTTCACCTTCGGCCAGTCGCGCGCCAATCTCGACGTGATCCCGGCCATGGCGGCGGGGCAGCAGCTGGAGCTTGCCTTCACCGACGAGACGGGCAAAGCGCAGATCATCCCCTTCTCCCTCATCGGCCTGACCAAGGCGATGATGTGGATGGACGCCTTCCGCGCGCCGGGGGAATGAGCTCCCTCCCCTGCCCGCGCGTGCCCTGAATGCCTCAGACAGGCCGGTACTCGAAATGGAAGGTGGAGAGGATGTGGCAGATGCCGTCCTCGCCATTGTGGAAGGGCAGCATCAGCACCCAGTAATCCACATAGGAGCGTGACTGCCAGGCCAGGGACTTGGAGATGAAGCGCGGGCGGCGGGAGGCCTGCACTTCCTTCAGCCAGCGTGTGACATCGGTCAGGTTCGGCTCGCCCATCACCTCATCAAGCATGCGGCCATTGCCCTGGAACTGCATGATGTCGGCCACGTGCTCGCCCATTACCTTGATGAGGAAGCGCCGCCCGCCTGGCTGGCAGCGGTAGAGCATCACCTGCTGCAGGACGCTGCGCAGGCGCAGGGGATTGAAGTCGCCCCAGAAGGGCAGATCACCCGCGCCGGCCAGCTTGCACCAATAGGCATGGGCGCGGTTTATCTCCGCGCTTATGGCCGGGATGTCGGTCAGCGGCAGTTCGACCGCGCCGGTGACCCAGCCGGGCGACACCCGGCCGATCGCATCTTCCCGCGGCGGAATGATCGCCTGCTGCCTGTCCGGGTCCGCGTCCCACATACCCATCGCCATTTCCTCCTCGCGCACCCCGGTTGCCATAGCCATGCGCCGGGGGAACTATCGGGAGAGGTTTCCTAACGGGACGTTGCGCTGACGGCTTTGTGATGAGCCGTGTACGGAGCTCTTTTCCGGACGCTCTGCACAAAATCTGAACGACAGACGCGGCGCACCCCGTGGGGGATGCACCGCGCCGTGGCAGTGGAGGCGGGACCTTTAGGGGGCCCGATGCGGGCTGCTCAGTCAGCCACGTATTGCGGCCAGTTGCCCTTGATATAGGTGGCGAAGGTATCGGAGATGCCTTCATCCAGGAGCTGCGCCCGGGTCATCGGGGTTGGGGTGGGCTCGAAGCGGGCATTGCCAGCGTAGAGCGCCGGGAAATCATGGTTCCACATGCCCGCGCGTCCCAGCAGCACGTAGTCATATCCGGCGGCGATGACCTTCTCGGCGTCTTCCGGCGTGCGGATATTGCCGGCAGCGCCGAGGCGCGTGGTGCCGCGCTTAAGTTCGGCGAAATGCGCCATCAGGGACTTGCCCTTGTGCTCGTCTTCCTCCGGCTCCTTGAAGCTGTCCCACAGGGACATGTCGAGGAAGTCGATCCGGTCGTCGGTCAGCAGGCGGCCGGCGATCTCCTTCACCTCCGCCAGCTTCATGCCGAAACGCTCCGGCGACAGGCGGACGCCGAGGATGAAATCCTTGCGGCAGCGGGCACGGACACCGTCGATGATCTCGAACAGGATGCGGAAGCGCCCGTCGAGGTCGCCGCCATATTCATCGTCGCGGTGATTGATCTTGTCGGAGAAGTACTGGCACAGGATGTAGCCATGGGCGCCGTGGATTTCGACACCGTCGAAGCCCGCTTCCTGCGCGCGTTCGGCACCGCGGATGAAATCCTCGATCAGCTGCTTGGTTTCAGCATTGGTGAGACCGCGCGCGCCGTCGCGCTCATTGTCGGAGGGGCACACCGGCTGGCCGTCGAGCAGCTCCTTCACCAGGGTCGAGCGCATGCCCGCATGGTGAAGCTGCACCAGCGCGATGCTGTCGTTCTTCTTGATGCCCTCGGCCAGGCGGGTGAGGCCTTCGATGTGCTTGTCATCCCAGATGCCGAGCTGGCCGGGGAAACCCTGGCCGATGGCCTGCACATGGGCAGCGCAGGTCATGGTGAGGCCGAAGCCGCCCTCGGCGCGCATGGTGAGCCAGCGGTATTCGTCGTCGGACAGGGTGCCGTCCGCATGGCTCTGGCAATTGGTCAGCGGCGCAAGCATGAAGCGGTTCTTCATCGTGGCCCCGCTGGCAAAGGCCAGCGGCTGCGTGAGGTCAGTCATCGCAATGTCTCCGGATGGGGTAGGTGAAATGTCAGGACACGCCCAAGGTGGGGGCTGACCGGGCCGCCGTCAATCTATCTGCTGACTGCCTGCACGCAGGCGGGCCATCTGCCGATTGCGTGCAGGCGGGCAGCGCGGATAGGCTGCGCGGCACTCGAAGCAGTGGGACAGATACAGGTGACGGCAGGCTATGACGTTGCAGTTGTCGGGGCCGGAATCGTGGGGCTGGCCCATGCGCTGGCCGCCCGGCGGCGGGGCAAATCCGTCATTGTGCTGGAGCGTGACGCGCAACCGCTTGGCGCCTCGATCCGCAATTTCGGCTTCGTCACGGTATCCGGACAGCAGGCCGGGGCGTGCTGGCACCATGCGCGCCGGGCCCGCGATATCTGGGCCGGGGTGGCGGAGGCCGCGGGCATAGACGTGTTGCAGCGCGGCCTTGTGGTCGCCGCGCGGCGGCCGGAGGCGGAAGCCGTGGTGGATGCGTTCCTCGCAACCGACATGGGTACGGAGTGCCGCCGCCTGACGCGGGCCGAGGCGCTGGAGATGAACCCGGCGCTGACCCCCTCCGGCGTGACGGCGGCACTGTATTCACCGCATGAACTGCGCGTTGAATCCCGCACCGCCCTGCCCGCGCTCATTGCCTGGCTGCGGGACGGGCTGGGGGTGGATTTCCGCTTCGGCTGCGCCGTCAGCCGCGTGGCGGCACCTGAGGTGGAGACCTCGCTAGGGGTCATCCACGCGGAAACCGTGATCGTCTGCCCGGGTGATGACGGCACGACGCTGTTTGCCGACAGGATCGCCGCCCGCGGGGTCTCCCGCTGCAAGCTGCACATGCTGCGGCTGCGGCCGGGCGCATCGCTGCCGCTGACGACGCCGGTGATGTCCGATCTCGGACTGGCGCGCTATCACGGCTATGCGGATCTTCCCGAAGCGGCGGCGCTGAAGGCGCGGCTGGACAGGGAGCAACCCGCGCAGCGGGCCAATGGCGTGCATCTCATCTGCGTTCAATCCGCTGACGGATCACTGGTGGTGGGCGACAGCCATCATTACGGTGATGAGGTAACCCCCTTCCAGACCGCCCATGTGGACCGGCTGATCCTTGATGAATTCGACGCGGTGCTGGAATGCCCGGACTACCGGATCGAGGAACGCTGGCTGGGCACCTATGCGGTTTCGCCCCAGGGCTGGACCTTTACCGACGCGCCGGATGACGCGACCCGCATCGTCATGGTAACTGCCGGATGCGGCGCCTCGACCGCCTTTTCTATCGGCGAGCAGACCCTTGCCGAGCTCTACGGGACGAAAGCAGCATGACCAGGTTCAAGGCCGCCATCTTCGACTGGGCGGGCACGATGATCGATTTCGGCTCCTTCGCGCCCATGGGTGTGTTCGTCGAGGCGTTCGCGCAGTTCGGCATCGAGGTGACGGTCGAGGACGCGCGCAAGCCCATGGGGCTGCCGAAATGGGACCACATCAACGCCATGCTGCAGGCACCGAACATCGCCGCCAAATGGTCGGTAAAAACCGGCAAGCCCGCCTCGCGGGCGGATGTGGACCGCATCTACGAGGTGTTCGTGCCGATGAATGAACGGGTGGTGGCGGATTACGCAACGCTTGTGCCCGGCGCGGCGGAGACCGTGCGGCTGCTGCGCGAGCGGGGCATGAAGATCGGCTCCACCACGGGCTATACCCGCTCGATCATGGAACGCATTCTGCCGCTGGCCACCGAGCAGGGGTTTGCGCCGGACAATCTGGTGTGTGCGGATGATCTCTCCGAGGGCCGGCCCGGACCGCTGGGCATGTATCAGTGTTTCATCGACCTTGCGGTCTACCCGCCGGAGACGGTGATCAAGGTGGATGACACCGCTCCCGGCATCGCCGAGGGCCGGGCCGCCGGCTGCGTGACCGTGGGCGTCACCCTGTCCGGCAACGAGGCGGGCCTGACGCCGGACCAGCTGGCCGGGCTGAGTGAGGACGAAAAAGACGCCATCCGCGCCCGCGCCGGGAAACTCCTGACGGAGGCCGGGGCCGACCATCTGATCGACACGGTGGCGGACCTGCCCGCGCTTGTTGAGACGCTGGAGGGCGCGTGAGGGTGGGTCCGGTAAGACTAATAACGGCGACGGATCGCGCTTCCGCCCGTTTGCGCCGATAATCCGGCCCCTTCAGATCAAGCATGTAGCGGAACATGGGACAGTTCGACCCTGATCATTGGCAGTGGCCCGACACGGCGGCAGCCCGGCGCAGCCGGGAGGCGGCCGGCGGCGGTACGTCGTCTGCCCGTGGCGCGACCCTGCACGCAGAACAGATCGACGACCCGGCGCACCAGGCGCAATTGCAGCCCTGGGTGGAGATGGAGTGCTACCAGCTCGGCCATGGCCGCCATGTGGTGGAGATGCAGAGCCTCAACCTTGGCAGCCAGATCATCATGCGGGAGCGCCAGGGAGCGACCATTCAGAAGCTGGGCCGTGCGCCCGCGGATTTCTGCACCCTGTCCGTATCGAGCGGCGGGCCGGGGATGCGCTTCTCCGACCGGTCGAGCGAAGACAGTGATACCGTCTTTTTCATGCCCGGCAATGTGGAGTTCGACATCCATGTGACGGCAGGCGGTGAGACGATATATGTCGGCTTCAACCAGGACGATTTCCTGCGCGGCGTCCGGGCTCTCAACCCGCCCCTGTGGGATCAGCCGCCGCAGGAGGTGGTGCCGCTGGCGACCGGCAGCCCCCGGGCATTCAGGGCACTGATTGATGTCTGGCTCGATGCCGCCCGCGACGCGCGGCACCGCGGCGAGGTGCTGGACATGGCCGTTATGCGCAGCCAGTTGCTGCACTCGGTTCTGCAGATCGCCGCGGACACGCGCGAGGCACCCGGCCCCTCCCATGCGGAGCGCCGGCGTGCACTGCAGATCGGGCGGGCCGCCCGCGACTTCGTGGAGAGCCATCTGACGGCGGACACGCTGCCGACCGTGGTGGATATCTGCATGGCGCTCGGCGTCTCCGAGCGGACCCTGCAATATGCATTCCGCGAATATATCGGCCTGTCGCCGATTGCCTATCTGCGCGCCTGGCGGCTGAACCGCGTGCGGGCTGAACTGGCGGCCGCCGATCCGTTGAGCACCACCATCACCCAGGTCGCCATGCGGTTCGGCTTTGCGCATCTGGGCCGCTTTTCCGGCGACTACAAGAGGATGTTCGGCGTTGCGCCGTCAGAGACGCTCAATGCCTGAGGCGGCTGCGCCCCCACTCCCCCCAATCACCCCTCGGGCCTGACCGATCACCGCACGCTCCCCCGTTTGCGGAAATCGGATAGCGGACTTGACCGCACTTCCTTACTTCCCACACGCGGCACTTGTTCCGGGTGCGTTCTTTTTTGCCCCGGAGACAAGTTGGCTCTCAAGAGCCTGAGGTTATTCAGTGACGCGTGCGGGGGATGTCGTGGTGTTGGGTCGTGGTGAGGTGCTTCATGGTCGAAGCACAATGGGTTCGGGTAATGGGTTTCAAGCGCGCAGGAGCGCTTCAGGGCTCGTCAAACCATCCGGATACCGGTCCTTGCTTCTCACAACGGCGCTAGCATCCCTCGCGACAAGCATATCTATTCCGGCACTTGCCGTCGTTGGGGCGAACGGCACCGACGGGACGTCAGTCGGCCTCAATGACACTGTCGTGCGCACCAGCACGACGACCGGCATCAATGGCAGCGTGACGGACCTGACCACTCTGGCCGGGGTCAACAATGGCGACCAGTTTCAGGTCCGCGTGAACGGCGCTTTCGTTGCCAATGTCTCGGTCAATACCGGCGATACACTCCAGGACCTTGCGGTGAAGCTTGCCGCGCTCAACGGTGTTCGGGCTACAGCGACGGCCACCGGCACGAATGACACGATCAGCATCACGTCGGAGGACGTCAACACGCGCATTCAACTCGCCAATGTGACCGGTACACCGCTGTCGGCCACGGGCGTTACAATCCCCGGGTTCCCAGGGATAATTACTGCCGATACGACGCCGGGCGGGAACGCGACCGATGGCGCTGACGCCTCGACAGCGGGGGCCCCCTTCAGCTTTATAGGGGCCGGCGGCAGCATCGGCGGCAATGGCGGGGCGGGCGGCACCACGGCCTATAACCTGACCCCGACCAATGGCGGCAATGGCGGCGCGGGCGGCCATGGGTTTGTCATCAATGGGCCGGTGACGCAGGTGGAACTGTCGAGCACGGCCACTGTCATAGGCGGCGGCAATGGCGGCGCGGGCGGTGCCGGCAGCGGCGGCGGCACCGACGGAACGGACGGCGCCGGCGGCATCGGCATTCGCCTCAACGGCGCAGGCCTGCCCGGTATGGAAATCGTCAATCGCGGCACCATTTCCGGCGGGCTGGGCGGCGACGGCACCACCCGGAACTTTGCTATCCTCCTGGATAATTCGGGCAACACGCTGCAGATGCTGAACGGCAGCAGCCTGGTTGGTGATGTCAATCTGGGGACGTCGAACGGCACGCTTGTGCTTGATGGAAACGGAACGGAAGACGCCAATTTCACTGGTGTCGGGACGCTCACGGCAAACGACGCTTCGAGCTGGACACTGACCGGCAACATCAACCCGAATGTGGGCGGCATCAATGTCAACACGGTGGGCAGCAGTACCTTGACCGTTGCGGGCACGCTGAGCGGCACGACACTGACCAAGTCCGGCGATGGCCTCCTTGTCGTCAACGGCACCACCGGCACCCTCATTTTCAATGGCGGCACGCTGGGCGGCTCGGGCACCGTCGGCAACCTCACCGCCAATGCGGGCAGCACGATTGCGCCGGGCAATTCCATCGGCACGCTGAACGTTGCGGGCAATGCCGGGTTTGCCAATGGCTCGGTATATGCCGTTGAGGTGGACAGGAACGGCAATGCCGACAGGCTGGCGGCCACGGGCACGGTGACCATCAACCCCGGTGCGACGGTGACCGTGACGGCCGAAAACGGCACGGATGACGGCTCCACCTATGCCGTTTCCACAGCCTATACGATCATCACCGCAGGCGGCGGTGTGACGGGTACGTTCGGGTCGGTGACCGAGAACTTCGCGTTCCTTGATGCCAGCCTCGGCTATGGCGCCAACACCGTTATCCTGACGCTCACCCGCAACTCATCGGGATTTGCTTCAGCCGCCACCACCGCCAACCAGCGCGCTGCTGCCGGCGGCGTGAGCAGCCTGGGCACAGGCAATGCCATCAGCGATGCCGTGATCGTGCTGAGCCAGGCCGATGCGCGTGCGGCGTTTGACAGCCTGTCAGGCGAGATCCATGCGTCGGCTGCGGGTCTGTTCCTCCAGAACAGCCGGTTCGCACGCACCGCGGCCGGCAACCGGGTCCGCGCGTCATTCAATACCCCGGAAAAGGGCGCGGACGGCGCTGGGGTCTGGGTGCACGGCTATGGCAATTGGGGCGACACCGATGGCGACGGCAATGCCGCCTCGATGGACCAAACGGCTGGCGGTGTCTTTTTCGGTGCCGACGCCGAGATCTTTGACGGATGGCGCGGGGGCCTCATGGCGGGCTACGGCGATACGAGCTTCGATGTGGATGCCCGCACCTCTTCAGCCGATGCGGACAGCTACACAATTGGCGCCTATGCGGGCCATCAGGCCGGTGCCACAGGCCTGCATCTGGGCGCGAGCTTTGCCGTGCATGATGTGACCAGCCGCCGTACGGCAACGGCCGGGGCGCTGACAAATTCACTGACCGCGGATTATTCAGCACACACTGCGCAGCTTTTTGGTGAGCTGGGCCACGGCATCGACACAGGCATTGCGCGGTTTGAACCTTTTGCCGGTGCGTCGGTGATCCATCAGTATCGTGATGATTTCTCGGAGACGGGGGGCGCTGCGGCGCTGCGTGTCGGGTCCACGGAGCGGACACTCGGGGTCACCACCCTTGGTGTGCGGGCTGACCGGCAGGTGGCGGCGGCAGACGGCATTACGACGTCACTGAACGGCTCGCTGGGCTGGGCGCATGCCTATGGTGACCTTGAGACCGACACCTCCATGCGGTTTGCCACCGGCGACGCGTTTACGATCTCCGGCGCGCCGCTTGACCGCGACGTGGCGCTGATCGAGGCGGGCGTTACCGTCTCCTTCGGGGACGGCATCAGCCTCGTTGCCAGCTATGATGGTGAACTGGGCGACACGGTGCAGAACCACGGCGTCACCGCGCGGCTGGCTGTGCGCTTCTAGCCGGGGCTGCCCTACCCGCTTGCGTGCGCGGCGCGGTAAGCGCCCGGCGTCTGCGCTTCGCGGCGTTTGAAGGCGCGGGTGAAGGCGCTTTGCTCTGAAAACCCTGTGAGGAAGGCGATCTCGGCCAGCGAATAGGGTGTTTCCGACAAAAGGCGGGTGGCAAGGCTGTGGCGGGCTTCGTCCACCACGGCCTGGAAGGTGCAGTCTTCTTCCGCCAGGCGCCGCTGCAGGGTACGCGGGCTCATGGCAAGGCCTGCGGCAATGTCGGCGATGCCGGGCACGCCGTCGCTGAGCACATCCGTGACCTGCTTTAAGACTGTCCGGCGTATGGCATTGTCCGCCCCCTGAGGGGATGACCCGCGGCCTGCGATGGCTGCTGCCTCCGCCGCATCGTCATCATCAGGCGGCAAGGTTTCTTCCACCTGGGCGGTGAGGAACCGCCAGATGCTTTCATCGCCGACGCTGTTGGGTTCATCCAGCAGGTCGGCAGGCATGATGAGCGCGTCCACCTCGCGGGCATAGTCGATCGGGCAACGGAAATAGGCTTCCGCGGCGCGGGTGCTGCCGAGGTCTGAATGGTGGAACTGCAGGCGCAGGGGCGTGAACGCCTCGGACGTGGCCTCACGGCACAGGGCCACATAGGTGGCCATCGCGCCTTCATTGGAGAGGTAAAGCCCGGTGCGCGGCGGCGTCTGCCGGTTATGCACCCACCAGATCTCGTCGCCCCGCTCCTCAAGGCTGAAGGCCGGGGCGGCCGTGTTGTAGAGGCGGGTGTAGCGGTTCATGCGCGAGAACGACGCGCGCAGGGTGGGCGCGGCCTTCCAGGCAAGGCCGACGGCGCCGAAATCATCGCAGCGGAAGGCCGAGGCCGTGCGCAGGTGGAAACCCACATCCGGTGTTTCCAGGGCGGCGATGGCGACCAGCAAGGCGTGATAATTGCTGTCGGGGATCATCAGCCAGGTCTCGGGCGTGCCCTTGTCGGGGAGGCCTTCTTCCGGCAGGCCGGCGACGCGGTAAAGATCACCGCGTGTGTGCGGCCCCAGCCGCTCCGGCGGGATGCTCGCCATGGCCTGTTCAATCATCCGCGCGACGAAAAACGCCGATACTTGCGCCATCCCGGTCCGGCCCCCGCCCCACCCGTTGATGCTTCCGATAGGCATATACCCTACCCCACCGGCGACTGCGAGCCCGCATGGAGAGCCGAGTTGCGGATCACAGGCCCTGCCGCCCCCGGTATACGATGATGTGCCGCTGACCCGACGACACCTTTAGCGTTCGTTCGCGCCCCTGCCGTCGATGATCCTGTCACGGAACTTCCGGATCCGGCTTACCCTGGTCTCTGACTTCTTTGCGCTGTTGAGATTGATCACGTAGCTCTTTTGCCGACCACGGGTCAGGGCATGGAACGCCTCTGCGAGGACAGGGTCGTCATCCAGCGCCTGGACAAGCTCATCAGGGAGATCAAGCGCGCTGTCGTCTTTCGGCGGCTTTACACCTGCACGTGCGTAAGCCTTCGCCTCCTCCAGATAGGCGTGGATCACATCTTGCTTCTTGGCGGGTCCTTCGTTTGATGTGAAGCGGAGCATATCCGGGTGCTGAGTATTCGGCCCCTGCCTTTCCAGCACGCCATCGGGGTCTTTCATCAAAGCCGCATTGAAGAAGCTCAGGCGAAAATCATCGCGGAACGCCCCGATGAGGACGATATTGCGGCCTGCGTGCATGTAGCAGGGATGTCCCCATTTGACCGTCTCCGTGAGATCAGCCGCACGGCAGATATCGCGCAGCGCCGCAAGCCCCCCTGTCCAAAACCTGGTCGCGCAATCCGGCGTGTCGAAGCGTTCGCACCGTCCACAACCTTTTTGAAAAAAGTCGTCAATGTCTGAGATCATCATGCGGCAAATCTATCATGGTGGATTGTGCCGGGCATGTATGGGCAGGCGTCAGGCGATCTGCATGAGATTGCCGCAGGTATCGTCCAGGACCGCTGTCGTGACACCGCCCAAGGAGGTCGGCGGCTGGGTGAAGCGGATGCCGAGGGCCGAGAGGCGCGCATGATCCTCTTCGATATTCCCTACCTCTAGGGACGCATACGGAATGCCGTCAGCAACCAGCGCCGCCTTCCACGGGCGGGCGGCGGGGTGGGCGCGGGCAGCGTCGGCAGGGGACACGCGATGACGCCACACGAATATTGCATGCGTTTTGGCATCCGGACCGGGCTGGCGCGTGGGGTCAACAGGATGTCGCGTAGCGTCAATATCGGCGACGTGCACGGACCTAGGGTGGCATCGCGTCACGGCACCGGGCCCTCCTCCCACCGGCTGCCTGCAAGCCGGGGCGCTGTGACAAACATTTCTGCAAGAGGGGTTTCCCATGCGCCAGTCAACCATTTCCACCAAGGCCGTTGTGAGCCTTGTGTTTCTCACCGCTGCCGTCATCGCCGTGTGTACGCTGCCGGGCAATGCGGCGGGCACGCCGGCGGATGCGTCGGCGGACGACGCCGCATCGCGCGCTGCCACCGCCAAGCTGCCGCCGGTCAATGACGGGTTGCCGATGCCGGGCTTCGAAGTAACGCGCGGCGACACGGCCATCGTCATCACGGATCCGCAGAACGATTTCCTGTCGCCCGACGGCGTGACCTGGGGCGTGGTGGGTCAGAGCATCACCGAGAACGGGACCGTCGACAATCTGGAGGCCCTGTTCGCCGTCGCCGACGAGACGGGCATGAAGGTCTTCGTCTCGCCGCACTATTACTTCGAACATGATCATCATTGGCACTTCGAGGGCGCGCTGGAAAAGCTGATGCACTCTATCGGCATGTTCGACCGGCCGCATGCGCTGACGCTTGAGGGCTTTGAGGGCTCGGGCGCCGACTGGCTGGAGCGCTACAAGCACTATATCAACAATGGCCGCACGGTGGTGACCTCGCCGCACAAGGTCTATGGGCCGGACAGCAACGACCTGGCATTGCAGCTGCGCAAGGCGGGGATCGACAAGGTGATCCTGGCCGGCATGTCATCCAATCTGTGTACGGAATCCCATATGCGCAGCCTCATCGAGGCGGGCTTTGAGGTGATGGTGGTGACGGATGCCACCGCCGGGGCGATTACCGAGCACTATGACGGCTACGCCGCCTCGCTGACGAATTTCCGCATGATCGCCAGCGCCGTGGACAACACCGAGAACACGGTGGCGTCGATCCGGGCCGCGTTTCGCAACTAGGCCTGCGCCCTCTACCACGCGCAAACCTGAAGGATCCATCTGCCTCGCACCCGAGTAGCCGCTCCCTGGCACGGCCACCCCTCCCCCAAGGTCCACCCCCCGGACCGCTTCGGAGGATTTCTCCCGCAGGGCCGTGCGCGGATCGGCATGGGACGGACAGACGGCCCACGGCGCCCGGCCGGCCACCCCCTCTCTCCATCCCCCGACAGCCGGGGCGTGGCCGGCCGGGTGCCTCCCTTTTCCCTCAGCGCATCCATCCCCCACCAACCACCCTCCGTCCGTCTGCGGATGATTTTCCTGATCCGCTTCCGGACAGTCATTCAAGGAGCACCACCATGAAAAACCGCCTTCCCCTTGCCGCCGCTGCCGCCGCCATCGCCCTTGCCACGCCCACCAGCGGGCAGGCGGCCGACGAACACAATGTGACCTCCGGCATCACCACCTCCGGCGCGCCTCTGGCCCTGCACGGGGTGGACGCGGTGGCGCTGTCGCTGCTCAAGGCCATCGCGCCGGGGGACGCTAACCACAGCGTGGTGCAGGACGGGGTGGCCTATTACTTCGCGTCCGCTGAAAGCGCCCGCCTGTTCATGCAGGCGCCGGCGAAATACATGCCGCAATATGGCGGCTTCTGCGCCTATGCCGTGGCGCTGGGCAAAAAGTTCGACGGCGACCCGCGCTTCGCCGACATCGTCGACGGCAAGCTCTACCTGTTCGTCAACGCCGAGATTTTTGCAGAATATCTGAAGGACAAGGCGAATGTCCTCGCCAAGGCCGAGGCCACCTGGCCCGAGATCCAGCACACACCGGTGGAGGACTTGTAGGCCGGTCGGCAACTGACGCGCTGCACATGGAAACGGCCGGGGCGGATGCTCCGGCCGTTTTTGCTGTGGGTTGGCGGGCCCCGGCGACTTGCGGTCTAGACGACGATCTCTATCGACCCGCCGCCATCCACCAATGCGATCTCAATGCGGATGCCTCTGAACCTATGTTAACCAATATAGACTAGTTCTTTTAGATCGAAGCGATCGTTGGGTACGATCTTGTGCAGCCCTTCCGCATAGCGCGCCCGTATCCACGTGCCATCTGATCGATAAGTCCAGAAAACGTTTCGATACTCTCGGTGTTGGACCCGGATTTTCTCCACGTTCCGGTCTGACTGAAGGCGCCCTGTTTCGCCATCGTCCTTGATCTCGACAAGTGCAATGGCGTCGGGCGTGGTGCGTCCACTGACGCCGACAACGAAATCGGGGAAGAAGCGGTGCCCGGAAGGGAGGATCAAGCGCGTGGCCCAAGTCTCGTTCTCAGGGTTTCGCATCCACCATTTTACTGTGCCGGTTCGGTCTGCATCGAGGAACGCTGCGAAGTCCTGTTCTTCCTTGTTCAGACGATGCGGGAACACGCCGTAGGCCGACTTTTCAGCTTCGCTCAGCCCATCCGGTCCGAAGTATTGCTCTGGAACGGGTTCGCTGGTGTCGGTTCTCACATTGCGCGCCTGTGCGGTCTTGATGGCCTCCTTCAACTTCTCCGGTTCCATCATCCCGGCCAGATCAATGGCGCGGCGCAGGTCACGTTCCTCGGCTTCAATGCCCTTGTCGTCCACGATACCGCGCAGTTCCTCTACCAGCGCACGCTTCAATAGGCGCGGGTCGATGGCGTCATTGAAGTTGAAGGCCATTTGTGCCTTCTCAGCCACCCGCGCATTAGACAGCCGCAAACGCAGTTTCACCGTTTCCTGTAACTCGGCTGCGAAAAGGTCGCGCAAGTCGAGATGCGCATTTGTCAGCTTCCGTTGCAGCAGACTGGGCATATCGGCGGAGCGGCAAAACTCACGGGCTATGTCGTGTACCAGATCGTTCAGCCTCATCGGATCGGGTGGCAGTTCCCGAACCAGTGCCTTGGGCAAGTTCAAGTCCTGGCGCAGTGGATATGGCCGGAAGTTCGGTTTGCTCGGCCCCTTGTCGGTCTCAGGCTTCTTGCTCTCTGGCAAATCGCCAAAGAGCGGCGTTTCGCTCATACTCTGCCACGTCTCGCCCGCGACAATGGCCTGGTCCTTCTCCGTGTCGGGCATGTTCTGCACATCGGCCCGCACCACGCCTTGCTCGATCAAGTTCGTCAGGCGCTCTTGCCGTTCAGTCTCGTTCTCGGGTGGCTTTGGTGTGAAAGGCGGCTTGGGAACATCCGACGCGACGGCCTGCTTCTCGGCGTTGCCAAACTCGTACACGTCGAGGTTGTCCGTTATCAGTTCGATGCTTTCGCGTACCGCCTTCAACTCGTCCACCGCCGCTTGAAGGCCTGCTTGCATGTCCGGGTCCGTCAGTAGCACATAGCCACTGTCCAGCAGGTCGTCTTGCCCGTGGATGGGGCGCACGGATGGATGCACCCGCATGATGCGGCCCACGATCTGCATACCGAAGTCGCGGCCCCGGTTCGGGCGCACGGAAACCAGCGTCCATGCACGGGGCGCGTCAAAGCCCGTCGCCACGGCCACCTTGAAGATCAACACATGGGTGTCGGGGTCATAGGCCAGCGAATGAAAGTCCGGGTCCGGCTGACCGGACGTGTGCGTTGCGATGGCAGCGTCATCGACGCCGATCTCCACCAGCTTGTCCCGCACCCGCTTCACCGGGTCTTCCGCCCCCTTGGCTTGGTCCTCCACTTGCACCAGCATCAAGGGGGATACGCTCAGCCCGTGTTCCTTGAGCCGTTCGCGCACCCGGCAATGCTGCGTCCAGCCAGCTTGCAGGGTCGCCTGTTCGTGGTCGATCAGGTCGCGGTCTTCCTCGCGGAAGCGGATCACGCCCAGCTTGAGGCCCACCTTGTTGAGCCCGGCTTCGACCACCTCGGCGCGGGGCACGACAACGCGGCTGGCCACCTCAATCCCGGCAGTGCGCTCAAAGGCTTCCAGCTTCTCGTCGCTTGGCGTGGCGGTGGCGAGGATCGTGAAATCGGGCTGGATATGGTCGAGGTAGAAGCCCGCCGCGACCTTGGCCGACGCCCCGAAGTTCAAATGCGCCTCGTCGATCACCACGCCCACGAAGAAACCTGCATCCCGCCAAGACGCAATCAGGTCATCGAAGGACAACGCCGCCTCGGACGTACGGCGGACCTTGCGGGCGTCCTTGTTGCTGGCCGCGACCGTCGCCCATGTCTGGATGAACACATCGCCGTCGCGGGTGCCCTTGGGTTCCCGGTCCTTGGCCACGTCGCGTACGCGCAGGCCGCCGCATTGCGCGACCAGAGCCTCGCGGGTTTGCGTCACCAGCCCGGAATAGGGCGCGAACCAGAGCCACACCATGGGGCGGCTCAGCGCGCCGCGCAGCCCTTCCAGCACCCGGCCCAGAACCAGCGTTTTGCCCGACCCCGTAGGGCTTTGCAGGAGCGTCACGCCGCTTTTCAGCGCGATGGTCTGCCGGTGCGCCGTGTCGCGGTCGTGCAACTCGGCCACCTTGCGGATCACACCCGATAGCGCGTCCACCGCGCGGGTCTGGTAGGCGGCGAGGGACAGGCGTTCGCTCATTGCTGGAACCGCTTCACCAGCGTGTCGCGGACGGGGCGGATGTCCACATGGGTGCCCTCAAGATGCTGCGCGATCTGGCCCGGTGCCCATGCATAGACGAACAGGTTCTGCCGGTCGCGGCCTTGCAGCCATGCCAGCAAGGCGGGGTCGAAGCGGTCCACCAGCACCAGCGCGGTGGTCTCGCCTTCGTGCAGGTTCCACGACGCTTGCCCGTCATAGAGGGTCAGCGGCAGGTCGTGCATGGCTTCCAGCGCGGCCCAGGCATCGGCGGGTTGAAGGTCGTAGTCGAGGTCTTCAAAGGCGATCTCGTGGGTGCGCAGGTAGGCAAAGCCTGCGGCGAGGTCAGCGTATTTCTTGTCGTCGCTGGCGTTGAGTAGGCGGATGCGCTCGGCAGTGACGTCGCGGCAGAGATTCTTCTCGGGGTCATCATCGGTGGCTTCGGTGGACGAGACCATTATGAACCGGCGGCTGCCTCCGTCTTCGGCATTGAGTTCCATGACCGCTTGGGCGGTGGTGGCGGAGCCTGCGAAGAAGTCCAGCACCAGATCGTCAGGGCCCGTGGCCTGGCGGACAAGCTCGCGAATCAGGGAAACTGGCTTGGCGTAATTGAAAGCTTTGGAGCCGAAGACCGCTTTGATGTCCTTTGCGCCTTCGTCGTTAGTGCCGACGATGACTGTGTTGCTCTCATCATCGATAAGTTCCATTTCCGAGCGAGGACTGATCCAGCTTGACAGAGGTTGACGTGGGTTTCGCAAGTCTTTTTTGTACCGTTTAAAGGCTGGCGTTCCGTATCCGATACGCCTTCCGACCCATTCCTCAAAGCCGGGGAGATCAGGTCGGATCAATGGTGCACGTCCGCTGTGAGGAACTTCTCCGTTTGTGCATGCCATTTTAAGTTCTTCAAGAGTGGCAAATACACGACATTCTGGATTTGTTGGAAAACGTATATGTTGGGCAGCAATCCAGTCCTCAATAAACCTTGTCCTCGCGGACTTAGAGTGCTTTTTGCTTGGATAGACCCACACCCTATTCGGGTTAGCAGGATACCAAATGTCATTTTCATAATCATATAGTGGATAATATAGATTAGGTCGCTCTCTATAGTCGAATCCAAGGGTTAAATCACTTAATCGATACCAATCGTTACGAACTTCATCAAAATACTTATACATAGAGTATGATTTTTCGTTTCCTCGGAACCGAAAATCATCTTTAGCATACACCAACACATGCTCGTGATCAGAACTCAGAAAAGCGCGCTGGTCAGCATTTGAACCTTGCCTAGTACGCCAAGGCATTGCCGCTATCCGCATCCCTGGCAGCGCCTCGTTCATCATCAGTTCCAGCAACGCCCGCTGGTCGTCATTGATTGATACAAGCAGCACTCCGTCCTCCGCCAACAAGTCACGTGCCAGAGTCAGGCGGCGATACAGGAACTCCAGCCATGTGGACTGGCGAAACCGGTCGTCGGGGTTCATGTAGCGGTCGTTGTAGACCCAATCCTTGTTTCCGGTGTTGTAGGGCGGGTCGATGTAGATGCACTTCACCCGGCCTGCATGGGTCATCCGCAGCCAACGCAGCGCGTCGAAGTTGTCGCCCTCGATCACCAGATTGTCCCAAGGGGCCGCTTTGTCCGACAGGGCTTCGTCAATTCGGCAGGTAATAAAGTTGGCGTCTACCGCCGCGTCTGCCTCGATCTCGTCCCGCTCCCACACCAGCCCCAGCTTCTTGGTGCGGTCGCGCTTTTCCAGCAGTTCAACAAGTTGCGCGTGGGTGAGATCGTCGTATTTGCCGGCCATTGAACTCTTTCTGGTTGTTTGTCTTTTCATGCAGCCTAAAGCTGGCCCATTCCGAACGGAAGCGCTCACGCCGCACATGCACGGTTCAAGAACAGACTGATATCAGAGCCGCATAATGGCGCACCCGATAGGATTCGAACCTATGACCTCTGCCTTCGGAGGGCAGCGCTCTATCCAGCTGAGCTACGGGTGCCGTCGCGGGCGGGGCGGGGTGCGCCCCTCGCGGGAGGGCGGAACCTAGCGTGAAACGGGGGCGGCGGCAATGTGCCTTGAGGTGCTCCGGGCTGGAAAAAGTCCCTCAAAAGCCGCTGAAAAAACCACTGAAAATCCGGGGGCGCTGAGGCCCTGGCCGCGGGCCCCGGCCGGTGGGCGCTTGGCGTGGGGGCGGGGTGGCGCGATAGTCGCATGGGATGCGGGGCGCGGCCTTGAAGCGATTCGTTTTGGGCCGATCTGATGCAGGGCGTGTGCCGGGCTGGCACAGGGCCTGCCCCACCCCGGTACCGAGGCGACATACGAGCATGGCGACACCGGCCCAGAAAGCCACCAATGACGCAGCGCGCAAGGCGGCCCGCCGCTCGCCGCTGCTGAAGCTCGCCCCGTTCGAGGCCTATGCGGACCCGGTCTGCGCCCTCAAGGACAGCCGGCTGCAGGCGCTGCATGAGTATTGGCGTGCCCGGCGCGGGGATGTGCCCATTCCACCGCGGGCGGCCATTCACCCGCGGGATTTCACCCGCCTGCTGCCGCGCATCTTCATGGTGGACGTGCTGCCGGACGGGGGCTTCGCCTTCCGCCTGGCGGGGACGGCGATTGTTGATCTGTTTGGCTGCGAGCCGACGGGCAAGACGCTGACCGAGGCGCTGGGCCCGCGCGCCGGCAAGCTGGCGACGGCGGTGTTCACGGCGGTTGTCGAATATGGCCGGCCGATGCGGACGTTGGGGCAGATGGACTGGTGGACGCCGCCCACAACCCCCGCCTTCGAAACGCCGGGCCATGAGCTGTCGCATATGTCGTTTGAGGCAGTGCATCTGCCGCTGTCGCCCAACGGGGCGGAGGTGGACATCATCCTGTGCGCGCTGATGCCGTATTCGGGCGATGAGCAGCCGCGCTTTCCGGAGATTTCCGGGGGGTAAGCCCTGCGGCTGGTCGCCCCCTCACCCGGTGCTACGCACCGACCTCTCCCCCTTTCGGGGGCGAGGTGGGTTTTTTTGATCTCACCACGGCTTCTTTTGCGCGGGATTGGGCGTGTTTCGTGACCAAACCGGCTTCCATGGGCCCTCCGGTCAAGCCGGAGGGAGGGCGGAAGGGGGTGTGGGGGCTACGGCCTGTGAGCAGTTGCGCTGCCTGCCCCACCACCCGCTTTCCCTCCGGCTTGACCGGAGGGTCTATCTGAGGCGGTGGCTATCTCGCCCTATCAGGCGGCCTTGCTGCGGGTGAGTTCGAGGAAGACGTCTTCCAGGTGGCCTTCCTCGATGGAGAGGTCGCGGATGGCGATGCCGGCCTGATTCACGCGGTCGAGGATTTCGGCCACGTTCTGGCTCGAGGGGCGGTAGGCGATTTCAAGCAGGCCGCCGGGCAGGATCTGGGTCTCGTAGCCGTCAAGCGCCGCGGGCACCGCGTCAAGCGGGGTGTCCGGAGTGACCAGCAGCGACTTGCGGTCGAGCCGGGCCACGAGGTCGGGCGTCTTTTCGCAGGCCACCACCTCACCGTGATTGATGATGGCGATCTCGTCGCACAGGCTTTCGGCCTCTTCCAGGTAGTGGGTGGTGAGGACGATGGTGACGCCGCGCTCGTTGAGCTGCTTCACATAGGCCCAGAGCTGCTGGCGCAGTTCGATGTCGACGCCTGCCGTCGGCTCATCCAGCACGATGACGGGGGGCGAATGGACCATGGCCTTGCCCACCAAAAGGCGCCGGCGCATGCCGCCCGAGAGCGTGCGCGCATAGGCGTTGGCCTTGTCAGCAAGGCCCATGGCTTCGAGGATTTCCATGGTGCGGCGCTCGGATTTCGGCACGCCGTAGAGCCCCGCCTGCAGCTCCAGCGCTTCGGCGGGGGTGAAGAACGGGTCGATGTTGAGTTCCTGCGGCACCACGCCGATGGAGGCGCGCGCCTGGCGGGGGTTCTGGTCGATGTTGAAGCCCCACACATCCACCTCGCCCTCGGTCTTCATGACAAGGCCCGCGAGGATATTGATGAAGGTGGACTTGCCCGCGCCGTTGGGACCGAGCAGGCCGAAGATGCTGCCGCGCGGCACCACGAGGTCAACGCCCTTGAGCGCGTGCTTTTCCGGCTCGTTGTTCGAGGCCTTGTAGGTCTTGCGCAGGCCGCGCGCCTCGATGGCGGCTGTTCGCGCTGCGGGGTCTTTTGAGGCGGTTTGAGCCTGCATGTCCATGGGCGTGTCCCCCGTCCCGGCGGCGGGGCCCTGAAGGCGGGCGGCCGGGCGAATTCTCGATTGTCTGGTCGGAAGCTTGGTACACCCGCCCCCCTGCAAGGGTCAAACAGACCGGCGGGCGGCGGGACACCGGGCTTGGATCATCCCCATATGGTAGCTGTGGCGGCCTCTGCCAAGCGGTGCCATTATCCGCCCCCGCCAATCCCGCCCGCATTTGAGAGAATCAGGTTCGCCCATGTCCGGAACCCCCGTCACCAAGTCCAGCCATCTCTATCTGGTGGACGGGTCCGCCTATCTGTTCCGGGCCTATCACGCGCTGCCGCCGCTGACGCGCAAGTCGGACGGGCTGCCGGTGGGGGCGGTGTCGGGCTTCTGCAACATGCTGCACAAGCTGATCGTCGGCTCGAAGGCGCGGGACGACAAGGATGCGCCGACGCATTTCGCGGTCATCTTCGATGCCTCGGGCGACACGTTCCGCAACGAGATCTATCCCGACTACAAGGCCAACCGCGATGCGCCGCCCGAAGACATGGTGCCGCAATTCCCGCTGGTGCGGGACGCGACGCGGGCCTTCAACGTGCCGTGCATCGAGATGACCGGGTTCGAGGCGGATGACCTGATCGCCACCTATGCCAAGCAGGCCGCAGCGCTTGGCGCGGAGGTGACCATCGTGTCGTCGGACAAGGACCTGATGCAGCTTGTCGATGACCGGATCGAGATGCTGGACCCGATGAAAGACAAGGTCATCGGCCCGGACGGGGTTGTCGAGAAGTTCGGCGTCGGGCCGGACAAGGTGGTGGAGGTGCAGGCGTTGGCGGGCGATTCCACCGACAATGTGCCCGGCGTGCCCGGCATCGGCATCAAGACGGCAGCGCTGTTGATTGATGAATATGGCGATCTTGAAACGCTGCTGGCGCAGGCCGACGGCATCAAGCAGAAAAAGCGGCGCGAGAACCTGATCGAGTTTGCCGAGCAGGCGCGCATATCGAAAAAGCTCGTGATGCTGGATCAGAACGTGCCGGTGGATGTGGCGCTGGACGAGATGGGCGTTGTGGAGCCGGACGCTGAAACGCTGATCGGCTTTCTGAAGGACATGGAATTCAACACGCTGACCCGGCGCATCGCCGACGCGCTGGGGGCGGATGCGGACGAGATCGAGGCGGCGGGCGACCACAAGCCGGACGTGAAGCCCAAGCCCGCGGCCAGCCAGGACGCAGGCGCCGGCAAGACCGGCGGCAAGCCGGGCGTCATCAACCAGGCGCTGATCGATTCAGCGCCAATTGACGCGGACGCCTATGACTGCGTGACCGATGTGGCAGCGCTGGATGCCTGGGTCGCCGAGGCCTTTGCTGCGGGCACCATTGCCCTTGATACGGAGACCACCTCGCTTGACCCGATGTCCGGGAGGCTGGTGGGCATTTCACTGGCCACGGCGCCGGGCCGGGCCTGCTACATTCCGCTGGCCCACGGCACCCCGGCGGACGGCACGCTGGCGCTGGATGATCCGGCCCCGGAGCAAATCCCCCTCAAGGAGGCGGTGGCGCGGCTGAAGCCGCTGCTGGAGCATGCGGGCATCCTCAAGGTGCTGCAGAACGCCAAATATGATCTGGTGGTGCTGAAGCGGGTGGGCATCGACGTGGCGCCGATTGACGACACCATGCTGATTTCCTACGCGCTGGATACGGGGCTGCACGGCCACGGCATGGATGCACTGGCGCAGGAATTTCTCGGTCACAGCCCGATCCCCTTCAAGGAGGTAGCTGGCACCGGCAAGGCGCAGATCACCTTCGACAAGGTGCCGCTTGATAAAGCCACGCGCTATGCGGCGGAGGATGCGGATGTGACGCTGCGCCTGTGGCACAGCTTCAAGCCGCGGCTTGTGGGCGAACGGATGGCCACCGTTTACGAGACGCTGGAGCGGCCGATGGTGGGCGTGCTGGCGCAGATGGAAATGGCGGGCATCAAGCTCGACCCGGCCATTCTCAAGCGCATGTCGTCGGACTTCGCGCAGAAGCTGGCGGGGCTTGAAGCGGAGATCCACGAGCTGGCGGGCGAGGAATTCAACATCGGCAGCCCCAAGCAGATGGGCGAGATCCTGTTCGGCAAGATGGGGCTTGAGGGCGGCAAGAAAACCAAGACCGGCGCGTGGAGCACCGGTGCCGATGTGCTGGAAACCCTCGCCGCGCAAGGACATGACCTGCCCCAGCGCATCCTAGACTGGCGGCAGCTCTCCAAGCTCAAGAGCACCTATACGGATGCCCTGCCCGACTTCATCAACGAAGAGACGGGCCGTGTGCACACGAGCTATTCACTGGCCTCCACGACCACGGGCCGGCTGTCTTCGTCCGACCCCAATCTGCAGAACATCCCCATACGGACGGAAGCGGGGCGCAAGATCCGCACGGCATTCGTGGCTGAGGAGGGAAATGTGCTGATCTCGGCGGATTACAGCCAGATTGAGCTGCGCGTGCTGGCGCATATGGCCTGCATCGACACACTACGCCAGGCCTTTGCCGACGGGCTGGATATTCACGCAATGACGGCGAGCGAGATGTTCAACGTGCCGATCGAGGGTATGGACCCGATGATCCGCCGCCGTGCCAAGGCGATCAATTTCGGCATCATCTACGGCATCTCGGCCTTCGGGCTGGCCAACCAGCTGTCGATCCCGCGCTCGGAGGCGGCCGACTATATCGACCGCTATTTCGAGCGCTTCCCCGGCATCCGCGCCTATATGGACGACACCAAGGCGTTTGCCCGGGAGCATGGCTATGTGGCGACATTGTTTGGCCGCAAGACGCATCTGCCGGAAATCAAGAGCAAGAACGGCGCCCAGCGCGCCTTCACCGAGCGCGCGGCGATCAATGCGCCGATCCAGGGTTCAGCAGCCGACATCATCCGCCGGGCGATGATCCGCATGCCCGATGCGCTCGCGGCGGCCAAATTGCCCGCGAAGATGCTGCTGCAGGTGCATGACGAACTGATCTTCGAGGTGCCCGAGGCGCAGGCCGAGAAAACCATCGAGGTTGCGCGCCAGGTGATGGAAGGGGCCGCGGCGCCTGCCGTTGAACTGTCCGTGCCGCTGGTGGTGGATGCCAATGCGGCCTCAAGCTGGGCGGAAGCGCATTAGGGCAGTCCGTGTGCGGCGCAACCTCCCATTGACCCTCCGGTCAAGCCGGAGGGAGAGCGGTTTCTTTAATCGTCGCAAAAAACAACCTCTCCCCTTGCGGGAGAGGTCGGTGCGCAGCACCGGGTGAGGGGGTTGGACCTGTCCACCTCCACACCGTCAGAAATTCGACACCAAAGCTGCCGCCCCCTCNCCCTCCCACCGCTGACGCGGCGGGCCCCTCCCTCTCCCGCAAGGGGAGAGGGGCAGTTCTTGCAAACTTCTCCACCCGCTGTCCCTCCGGCTTGACCGGAGGGTCTATCTGAGCGGGCGGGGTTACGTCAGCCTTTGAGGAACACGCCAGCCCTGCGCGGATCGCCGGCGCCTTCCAGGGTGCCGCGTTCATCGCGGGCGGCGATGTGGACGCCGCCGAAGAACATGTTGGGGTCGGGCCAGGGTTCGGTGATGTCGAAGTCGCGGGTCATGGCGTCGCGCTCGGCATCGGGCCAGCCGTCCTCGAAGCTGAGCCTGGTGGCCTCGTCGGCGCGGGTGCCTTCGACGTGGAGGCGGGGGTGCATGACGGCCTCTTCGGGGTGGGCGCCGCGGCCGAGCAGCAGGGCCGTCTGCAGCAGGGCTGAACGGATGCGGTTGGAGCCGCCGGAGCCCAGCGCCATCACCTTGCCCGCATCGTCATGGGCCAGCATGGGCGCCATCATGGAGCACATGCGCATATTCTCCGCCCACTGATGGAAACCGCCGGGGTTGATGTCGTCCTCACCCAGCATGTTGTTGAGCATGAAGCCGCAGCCCGGCACCAGCGCGCCGCAGCCTTCCCCATTCGACACGGTGACCGACGCTGCGTTGCCGCTGCCATCCACCACGCTCACATGGGTGGTGCCGCGCAGGGCCTGGGGTTTCTTCTGACCGTCTGCCTCAAGCTGGGCGCGGCGGGCCAAAAGCGCGTCCGGGTCGCCGTGGCATTCAGCGCGCAGCGTGTTCATCCACAACAGGGTGGCGGCGATATCCGGGGCCGGCACGCGCCTGCGCCGGTGGGAGGCTTCGAGCCTGTCGAGGCCCAGCGCCACCATGACCCCGCCGGTGGAGGGAGGCGGCACGGTTTCGATGCGCAGGTCACCGGCGCGTGCTTCCAGCGGCGTCCGGCTGGCGACCTCGTAGAACCGCAGATCATCCAGGGTGAGGTGGCCGCCTTGATCATCCGCCTGCCGTGCCATGGCCTGGGCGATCTCGCCCTTGGTCGCCAGCAGCTCACCCTCGCGGGCCAGGGCATCAAGCGCGTCGGCGAGGGCCGCGTTCTTCTGCACAGCGCCTTCGGTCAGCAGCCTGCCATCCGCGTCGGTGAACAGCGCGCGCAAGGCAGGGCTTGCGGTGAGGATCGGTTCGACAACGGTGAGGAGATAGGCCTGGAACCCCGTGACCCTGACGCCCTGCTTGGCGGCGCGGATGGCGGGCTCGGCGATGCGCGTCATCGGCACCCGGCCCAAGCGCTCATGCACCCGGAACAGGCCGGGCAGAAGGCCAGGCGTTGCGGCGGCACCGAGGCCGATATGGAAGCTTTGCGTGACGCTGCCGAAATCCACATGCACTTCGCGGAAGTCGATATCGCCGCGGGCGCGCTTGCGGCGCGGGGTCTGGGCGAAGAAATCGAAGACGCGGGTGGTGTCGCCGCGCCCGGCATCACCTTTGCGGGCGGTCATGAAGCCGCCGCCGCCGGGGGAAGCGAGAATGGGCTCGGCCACGCAGGCAGCGAGCACGCCGGCGATCGCGGCATCAAACGCGTTGCCGCCATCCTCCAGAAGTTCGAAAGCCGCCGCCGCAGTGACCTCATGGCCCGCGGCGACGGCTCCATTTGAATTTTTATTCGGCATTCTGAGGAACAGGACTGAGGTATGGCGACGCCATTGCTTTCGCCCGCATCAACACATTAGAGATTCGCTCACCTAATGGATCGTTCCTGCCTGTGCTCATTATTGTGCGACGCAGCTCCATTTGCTTGTCGCGCTCTCCTTCGGAAACACCGAGTTGCAGGTCCATCGCGGCAAATCGAATATCCCAGAGAATCTCCCGGCATTCGTCTATGACCTCGCATTGCCCGTACACAGCTTCGACACGGGGCGTAAGCCTGAAGAGTCGCTCGAAGGCGTCTCCATGTTGCGAAATCCTAAGTAAGCAAATGTCTGCACCTTTGCTTTTAGACCCGTGCCAATCGGACCCCCGTTCAGCTTCGGAACGCATCCGATCCGCTTCCTTAGATTCTTCGCTCCAACCGAACGGCGACCGAACTTGGCTGATCGCCTCTCTGAACGCCTCTATTGCTTCTACAAGCTCAATGGAAACATCGAATGCAAGCTTTCGGGTATGCTCACTGAGGGCATACTCAAGCTTCTTTTCTTCTATTTTAAGGGCTGCCTTCTGGTATCCGCCAGCTATGGCCCAGATCGCAGCGAAGCCCAGACCTAGCGTTCCCATTCCAGTCAGCAAATCGGCCGCAAGTTGGAGCAAGTCAGGAAGACCACTGGCGGCGGCCTCTACCACATCGGTCCGATTCCAGCCGCCAGTCATGTACCGTCATTCCTATTCGGCAGCGGCGGCCTGGATCGGCGCTGCGTCGCGCACGTCCGGGTCTACGTGATCTTCGAACTTCTTGAAGTTGTCGATGAACATGGAGACGAGCGCCTTAGCCTGCTTGTCGTAGGCGTCCGCATCGGCCCATGTGCCGCGCGGGTTGAGCAGCTTTTCGTCCACGCCGGTGACCGAGACCGGCACTTCGAAGCCGAAATTCGGGTCAACGCGCATCTCGGCGTCGAGCAGGCTGCCGTCGAGCGCTGCGTTGAGCAGGGCACGGGTTTCCTTGATCGGCATGCGGTGGCCGACGCCGTAAACGCCGCCGGTCCAGCCGGTGTTGACCAGCCAGCAGTTCACATCATGCTCGTTGATCAGGGCACGGAGCAGATTGCCGTACTCGCTGGGGTGGCGCGACATGAAGGGCGCACCGAAGCAGGTGGAGAAGGTGGCTTCCGGCTCGGTCACGCCCTTTTCGGTGCCCGCCACCTTGGCGGTGTAACCGGACAGGAAGTGATACATGGCCTGGCTCGGGGTAAGCTTGGCGATAGGCGGCAGCACACCGAAGGCATCAGCCGTCAGCATAATGATGGTGTTGGGCTGGCCCGCAACGCCCGTGAGGCTGGCATTGGGGATGTAGCTGATGGGATAGGCGCCGCGGGTGTTCTCGGTCAGCGTCGCGTCGTTGAAATCGAGCTGACGGGTGTCCTCGTCCATCACCACGTTTTCGAGCACGGTGGCGAAGCGGCGGGTTGTCGAGAAGATTTCCGGCTCCGCCTGCGGCGACAGCTTGATCATCTTGGCGTAGCAGCCGCCTTCGAAATTGAACAGGCCGTTGGGGCCCCAGCCGTGCTCGTCGTCACCGATGAGCTGGCGGTCGGGGTCGGCGGAAAGCGTCGTCTTGCCGGTGCCGGAGAGGCCGAAGAAAATGGCGGCGTCGTCCTGCTTGCCGACATTGACCGAGCAGTGCATCGGCATGATCTTTTTCGGCGGCAGCTTGTAGTTGAGCATGGAGAAGACCGACTTCTTCATTTCGCCCGCATAGGACGTGCCGGCGATCAGCACGACCTGGCGGGTGAAGTCGCAGGCGATCACGGTCTCGGTGCGGCAGCCGTGACGGGCCGGATCGGCCTTGAAGCTCGGCAGGTCGATGATGGTGAATTCCGGCGTGAAGTCATCGAGCTCGTTGGACATGGGCTCAATGAGCAGGTGCTGGATGAACAGCGAATGCCAGGCATATTCGGTGACCACGCGGGTCGGCAGGCGGTGATCCTTGTCGGCGCCGCCGAACAGGTCCTGGACAAACAGCTCCATGCCCTTGGCGTGGGACAGCATGTCGGCGTGCAGGGCGTCGAACTGCTCGGTGGTCATGGACTTGTTTGAGTCCCACCAGACCTGATCCTCGGAGGACGCGTCACGGACGATGAACTTGTCCTGAGCGGAGCGGCCGGTGTGGGCGCCGGTCTTGACGACGAGCGGGCCGTCGGCAGCGAGCTTGCCTTCACCGCGCTCCAGCGCGATCTCGACCAGGGACGCAGGGCGGTGGTTCCAATGGGCTGCCTTGATGTCGGTGAAGCCCATCTTGTCGAGGCCGTAGCTCGATGCTTTGGGACCGGTCTGTGTCACTGTCGCTGTCTCCGTTACCGTCCGCGCGCGGGGCCGGGCGGGACCACGTCCCCCCCTGACGCGCGAAGCTCAAATCTCTCAAAAACCGGCCCCTTGCGGGTCCGGCGACCGTCATGCAGGCGAAACCGCCTTGCTGCCGCTGCGTGAATGCAGCGTGGATTAACGCCTTGGCGCGGCAGAGTCGATAAGCAAAAGCCGCAATTCGTGCCGCTTTTTTCGGACCGTCCGCCACGCTGCACGCCCGCCGCCCATGCAGGGCGCGGGCCAGCCGGCGCAGGGTCCGTCAAAAGCGGCCCGGAATCCGCCAAATTCCCTTGGCGTGCCGGGGGTTAGGGCCCCGGAATGTCAAGCGCGGCCAACTTAGGCTGCGTCATAATGTTGCGCAACATGGGGCCGGAGATTTCGGGAATTGCCGATGGCGGGAAGGAGTGCTGCCGTGCCCATTTTGCAACGGATTCGCATGTGGAAGGGCGGGACCGGCCCCGGCGCGGACATGTCAGGGACGCGATGCTGTGCCGGGACGACACGGCCCTTGCCTTATGTCTCGCCGCCATGCGGGGCGGTAGGTCTTTGGCCCCATGCGCCGAGGCTGTATGAGAATGGTATGAAGGCGGACCGGTCATCTTGATGCCCGATTCCCTGCGGATACCAGCCCTCCCCTCCCCGCGCGGCCGTGCGCCCGGGGTTGCGGCGAGCCAGACGGAAGAAAAGCGAACACATAAAATGCCGACAGTTGCCCTGGTGGATGACGACCGCAACATCCTCACCTCCGTGCAGATCGCGCTGGAAGCCGAAGGCTTTACCGTGCGCACCTACAGCGATGGCGCCGCCGCGCTGGAAGGCCTTGCGGGGAAGCCCTGCGACATCGGCGTGTTCGACATCAAGATGCCGCGCATGGACGGCATGGAGCTGTTGCGCAAGCTGCGCCAGAAAAGCGAGATGCCGGTCATCTTCCTGACTTCCAAGGATGACGAGATCGACGAATTGTTCGGCCTCAAGCTGGGGGCGGACGACTACATCAAGAAGCCGTTCTCCCAGCGCCTGCTGATCGAGCGCATCAAGGCGGTGCTGCGGCGCGGCAGCCCGAAGGACAATGGCAAGGGCACGACGGCGGCGGCGGACAAGGCCGCAGCCGGAGAGGCTGCCGGCGGCAACGGGCGCGAGGCGGCTGGCGTGATCGAGCGCGGGCGGCTCAAGATGGATCCCGAACGCCATGCCTGCACCTGGGGCGGCAAGGACGTGACCCTGACGGTCACCGAATTCCTGATCCTGCATTCGCTGGCGCAGCGGCCGGGCTATGTGAAGAGCCGCGACGCGCTGATGGACGCGGCCTATGACGACCAGGTCTATGTGGATGACCGCACCATCGACAGCCACATCAAGCGCCTGCGCAAGAAATTCAAGGCGGTGGATACGGAGTTTGACGCCATCGAGACGCTCTATGGCGTCGGCTACCGCTACAAGGAAGATTGAGTAGCGGGGAAGACTGAGTAGAGGGCCCTCCCCACGCACTCACAACGGCACCAGAGGAAAGCCAGCCCGATCATGACAGACAGCGCGCGCCGCAGCCGGGATGCGGGGCACCGGATCACCCGGTGGCTCAGGCAGGCGCGCGGGCGGATCACGCCGCTGATGGCGCCTGCCATGCGGGCCGTCAACGAGGTGCAGGTGCGCGGGCGCTTTTCCACCCTCACCCGGCGCATCGTGGCATTCAACGTGCTGGCGCTGGCGCTGCTGGCGGTGGGCATTCTTTACGTCAACCAGTTCCAGGCCGGGCTGATCGACCAGCGCATCCAGAATCTGCGCGCCCAGGGCGAGATCATCGCCGGTGCACTGGCGGAAGCTGCGACCGTCGAGCTTGAAACCCAGATCATCGTGCCGGACGGGCCGGTCCCGCAGATCGACCTGACGGTGGCTGCCCGCCAGGCGCCGATCGACCCCAACCGCGCCGCCGCCATCCTGCGCCGCCTGGTGCTGCCGACCGATGCGCGCGCCCGGCTCTACAACACCAATGGCGTGATCGTGGTGGATTCCCAGTTCATCGATGCGGGGCGCGACGTCATCGCCTATGAGCTGCCGCCGCCGGCGCAGGAGGAACGGGTCACGCTTGTGGATTGGGTGAATGTGCTGATCACCAATCTCCTGCGCGAGGGTGACGTGCCGCGCTACGAGGAACTGCCGGGCAGCCAGGGCCTCAATTACAAGGAAGTGCGCGGCGCGCTGAGGGCCGAGCCCACCGCCATGGTGCGGGAGAATGACCGGGGCCAGCTCATCGTGTCGGTCGCGGTGCCGGTGCAGCGTTTCAAGGCGGTGATGGGGGCGCTGCTGCTCTCCACCGAAGGCGGCGACATCGACGCGCTGGTGCGGGCTGAACGGCTGGCGGTGCTGCGGGTCTTCGTTGTGCTTTTGGTGGTCACGGTGCTGCTGGCGATCCTGCTTGCGGGCACCATCGCCGCCCCGGTGCGGCGGCTGGCGGACGCGGCTGAACGGGTGCGCCGCCAGCGGCATACGCGGGTGGAGATCCCCGACTTCCGCGACCGGCGCGACGAGATCGGCGAATTGTCCGGCGCCCTGCGCGAGATGACGCGCGAGCTCTACGCGCGCATTGATGCCACCGAGCGCTTTGCCGCTGATGTGGCGCATGAGCTGAAAAACCCGCTCACCTCCCTGCGCAGCGCCATCGAGACCTTGTCGATCGCCAGGGACGACACGGCGCGGGCGCGGCTGACGGAGATCATCAATCACGACGTGGTGCGGCTCGACAGGCTGATCACGGACATTTCCGATGCCAGCCGGATCGACGCGGAGATGAGCCGTGCCGAAGCCGTGCCGGTGGACCTCGCCGAGGTCGTGGCCACCTTCGTGCGCAACTACACCCAGTCGCGCAAGGGCACGCGCACAGCCGACATCGAGGTGCATTTCACGGCACCAGATACCACCGAACCGCTGATGGCGGATGTGATCGAGCTGCGCTTCGGCCAGGTGCTGGCGAACCTCGTGGACAATGCGGTGTCGTTCAGCCAGCCCGGCGACCGGGTGGAGATCGGCATGGTGCGCCGGGGCGAGGAAATCGAGATCACCATTGACGATACCGGCCCGGGCATTCCGCCGGACAACATCGAGACAGTCTTCAAGCGCTTCTATACGGACCGGCCGGACCCCAGCGCCTTCGGCAACAATTCGGGCCTTGGCCTGTCGATCTCGCGGCAGATCATGCAGGCGCATGGCGGCTCGCTGCATGCGGAGAACCGGGTGGATGAGGCAGGCGACATTACCGGCGCGCGCTTCGTCATCCGGCTGCCGGCGGCATGACGGCTGACGCTGCACCTCAGGCTCCGGCCCTGCACGGCACCTGCCTTGCCCGGCGCGGCCGCTGCGTGCTGCTGCGGGGGGCATCCGGCAGCGGCAAATCCGATCTGGCGCTGCGCTTTCTCGACCGCTTTGCCGATGCCTGGCTGATCGCCGATGACCGGGTGCTGCTGGAGGCCCGGGACGGCGCGCTCTACCCTGCAGCGCCTGCGCCGCTGCACGGGCTTCTGGAAGTGCGCGGGCTGGGGCTGGTGCGCCGGGCGGTGCCTGCCCGTGACGCGGTGCCGCCGCTGGCGCTGATCGTTGATCTCGACACGCCGGACGCCATTGCCCGCATTGCCGAACCGCGCACGGACAGCCTGCACGGGGTGACGCTGCCGCTGGTGGCACTGGCGCCCTTCGAGGGCTCCGCCCCGCTGAAACTCGCGCTGGCGCTTGAAACGATCGGCGTGGCTCCGGGCGCAGGGCCTGTGCTGTCCGGCTTTGCCGGGGATGACGGGCTGCTCGGCTGAACGGGGCCTTCAGCGCCGGGGTGGGAGCAGGTGCGGGTTTTTTTCGCACCTGCGTCAATTATCCTTGCAATGGGGGGCCGGAACGCGGTGTGATCTGGCCTTCTCCCGCGCGTGCTGAGCCGTTTACAGCGGCACGTGTACAGGCGCGGTTCACCAGTATCTTTCCGCACACGGATCACGTCTTTCCATGATCGGTCTTGTTATCGTCACCCATGGCCATCTCGCCACCGAATTCGTTGCCGCGATGGAGCATGTGGTGGGCCCCCAGGCCAATACCCGCGCCATCTGCATCGGTCCGGACGACGACATGGAGGAGCGGCGTAAGGAGATCCTTGCCGCAGTCGGCGCGGTGGATACGGGGGACGGGGTGATCCTGCTCACCGACATGTTCGGCGGCACCCCCTCCAACCTGGCCATCTCCGTCATGGAGCAGGCCAATGTGGAGGTGATCGCGGGGATTAACCTTCCCATGCTGATCAAGCTGGCCAGCGTGCGCAATGATGCCAAGCTGGCCGAAGCCGCTGCCATGGCGCAGGAATCAGGCCGCAAATACATCAATATCGCCAGCGAACTTCTGGCCAACGATACGTAAGCCGGCACGCGCCGGTACGGGGACATGACCTCAGGAGCCGACACATCCTCCGGCACGACCACCGGACGCAGCGCCACATCCGACACCGGCACACCGGCCGGTCATGGCGATGCCGATACGGATGGGGGCGCGCCGTTGTCGCGCATTCTCACCATCACCAATGCCCGCGGGCTGCATGCCCGCGCCTCGGCGCGCTTCGTGAAGACGGCCGAGGCATTCGACGCGGATATCCGCGTCACCAAGGACGGCCAGACCGTGTCGGCCACCTCGATCATGGGGCTGATGATGCTGGCGGCCTCAACCGGCAGCACCATTGCGCTTGAGGCGTCCGGCCCGCAGGCACAGGCGGCCATGGACGCGCTGGAAGCGCTGGTGACGGATAATTTCGGGGAGGAGTAGGGCGCCGAGGAATGAGGCGGGCGAACACGCCTTAAGCGACTGCTTGGGGCAATAGCCTAGCGGCTGCTGCCGGCGACCCTGAGACCGGACGGGGTTTCGTCCTTGCCGCCCTCAACGGCGTCCTTGCCGTCTTTCACAGCATTGAGGTCACCATAGGCCCGCACGCAGTTGCGGCCTGCGCCCTTGGCCTCATAAAGCGCCTCATCCGCCTTGCGGAACAACTCATCCACTTCGCGCGCATCCTGCGGGAAGGCTGAGACACCGATACTGCCGGAGATGCTGACCTCCACGCCCTGGGACAGGCGGATGGGCACCTCGATGGCGCGCAGCAGGCGCTGGGCGAAGCGGACGGCACCGCGGATATCTTCCAAGTGCAGCATGACGATGATGAATTCGTCGCCGCCGGTGCGCGCCACGAAATCCGTATCCCGCACTTCCTCACGCAAGCGGGCAGAGAGCTCCACCAGCACCTCGTCGCCTGCCCCGTGGCCATAGGCATCGTTGACCGGCTTGAAGCCGTCGAGGTCCAGCGCCAGCACGGCGGCCACCTTGCCCGAGCGTTCCACGTGCCGGAACATGGAGCCGGTGAACTTGTCCAGCGCGTTGCGGTTTGCCAGCCCGGTCAGCGGATCAGACGTTGCCTGCTCGCGCATGATGGCCGCCTGCTCGTGCCGCTCGGTGATGTCGGTGGCGGAGAAAACAATGGTGCCGTCGCCGCGGCGGACGATCTCCAGCGCCAGCACGAACTGGCCGCCGAAACTCTGGTCATAGCGGTAGACCCCATCGCCCAGTTCGCGGTCGATGGTCTTGATTACCCTGTCTGCAATCTGGGTCGGGTCGCCGACGCCGTAATCGCCTCGGGTGGCGAGATAGAGGATCAGTTCCTTCAGTGTGCGCTCGCGGGTGAACCAGCCGAGCGGCACGCCGGTGAGCTCAGCCAGCCGCGGGTTCCAGAACATCAGCTTGCCGAAGCCGTGGGTTGCCAGCACGCCCTGGGACAGGCTCTCGATCACGCCGCCGATCATGTCGACGCTGGTGCCGGCGCTGGCGGCACGTGCTTCTGCGCTTTCGGCGCGGGCGGTCATCTCGTCGAGATCCTTGCGCACGGTCACAAGCTTGCCGCTGAGCTGATCGTTTTCCGCCGCGAAGCTATCCACCTGCGCTTCGCCTTCCACTGCCTGCTCGCGGCGGAACCACAGGGTACGGCGGATGGCGTTGAAGGGCGTTTCAAGGGCGGCGAATTCTGCCGGCAGGCCGGAATAATCCTGGTTCCTGTCGAATTCCTCCTTGGCCAGGCTGTCGGCGATGTCCGTCACCTGATCAAGCCAGGACGGAACAGCTTTCATGAGGCCGAGGCAGACGCGCGCGAATTGCAGCACGAACGGCACGAGGAACACGACAATGAGGACAAGGGCCAGCCACCTGACCGTGACGAGCCCGGCCCCCACCTCGCGGGTGCGCTCGTTGAGGCGGGCGATGGCAAAGCCGCGCAGGGTTTCGTAGGCGCTGAGGGCGGGGACATCATCCACACGGATGGCCTTGTCGATCTCCCGCGCCGGCACCCCCTCTGCCACCATCTCCGCGGCGATGGTGAGGCCGCGGGCATAGTCATCAATGGTGCGGCCGATGATGCGCACGGCCTCGCGTTCGGTGCCGGTCATGGCGACGGCACGGAGCTCATCGAGGACGTTACGGGCGCGGGTCAGCGCGCCATTGGCCGCCTCAAGGGCTGCAGCGTCGCTGGTCAGCACATAGACCTTGAGATGATGGATCAGCCCGTTAAGGCCGATGGCCGCCTCGAACGCGCCCAGCAGATGCTGGCCGTCCTGCCTGTCGCCTTCACGCGGGCCGCTGACCATGGCAAGTGTCTCGACCGCCCGTGCCATGCGGTCCGGCGTCACGCCGAGGCGGATATAGGTCCGCTCCGGCGACATGGAAGTGAACTCACCCTCTTCAAGCGCGCGCAGGGCCAGGTTGAACTGTTCGAGCTCTTCCCGGATGATTTCGATGGCGGTGCGCTCCAGCGGACTGATGTCGAGCGCGCCGAATTCCTTCAGTGCGCTTTCCACCCCGCCGATACCGAACGCGACCTGCTGGGTGCTGGCTTCTTCCGGCCGCAGGATGGTGTTGAGATAGTGGTGGACGAGCCCGCCATAGCCCAGCTCATGGCGCAGGCGGCTGATCGCCGCCGGGCGGGCATCGTGCAGGCTTGCCGCCTCGCCCCAGCGGCTCTCGGCCACCGACAGCTCATAGGCCATGTACAGCAGGCCCGCGCACAGCACGCTGCCAAGCACCGACATCCGGACAAGATGGCGCTTGATGATCTGTGAGACTGAGGCTGCCTTGCGCATTCGGCCTTCTACCTGCTTTCTACCAAAGAGCGAGGGTCGCAGGCCGGGGTCAATATCCCGTTAATCGTACGGGTATCAGCCGGGCGGGTCAGGATGCCGAGGAGGCTGCCGTCAGCACGTTCACGGCCTGGGTTTCCGGCAATTCGTACATCACCACCGCGTTGCGGCCCTTTCCCTTGGCTTCGTAGAGCGCCATGTCGGCCAGCACGCAGAGGGGCTGGGCCTCGCGGCCGTGATAGGGGAACAGGGATATGCCGGCGCTGGCGGAGACATGCACCTCGGTGCCGTCCTCCAGGGTCACGGGCATCTCGATGGCGCGCAACAGGCGCTGGCCGAATCTCAGCGCACCGTTGCCGTCTTCCAGGTGCAGCAGCACGATGATGAATTCATCGCCGCCGACACGGGCGACAAAATCGGTCTCCCGCGCTTCCTCCTGCATGCGCGTGGCAATCTCGCGCAGCAACTCATCGCCGGCGTGATGGCCGTGCGTGTCATTGATCGGTTTGAAGCCATCCAGGTCGATCGCCATGATCGCGGCCACCTCACCGGAACGCTCGGAGTGCTTGAGCATGGCTGTGGTGAATTCGTCCAGCGCCACGCGGTTCGGCAGGCCCGTCAGCGGGTCGGAGGTGGCCTGCTGCTGCATGGCTTCCACCTGCTCGTGATGTTCGGTCACATCCGCGGCTGAGAACACGATGAGGCCGGAGGTGCTCTTGGACATCTCCAGGGCGAGTACGCGCCCATTGGCGAACTTATGATCGCTGCTGACCACGCCCGCGCCGAGGCGCTCCTCGAGCCGGTCGAGCGCCGCGTCGGCGATCACCACCGGGTCGCCCTGCCCGTATTCGCCACGGGAGGCGAGATATATGATCAGGTCACGGAGCGTTCTGCCGCCCGACAGCCATTCCGGGCTCACGCCGATGAGCTCCGGCACGCCGCTGTTCCAGAACACGATCTCGCCAATGCCGCGGCTGGCGAGGATGCCGTGGGAGAGGCTGTCCATGACGCTGCTGAGCGTCTTGCCGTCATTCACCGCTTCGACGGCGCGCTGATGGGCCGTGCGGGCGCGTTCCCGGGTCATGTCCTGTTCGATGCGCAGGGCCTCCAGCTCGCTGTGGAAGCGCTCGTTTTCCGAGGTCACCGCGGCCACCTGCACCTGGTCCTGAAGGGCGGTTTCGCGGCGATGCCATATGGTGTTGCGGATCAGCCCGAAGGGCGTTTCGAGATTGGCGAATTCCGATGGCAGGGAGGAGAAGTCATGCACCTTGTGCAATTCCTCATGGGCCAGGTCGGAGGCGGCATCCGACAGCTTGCGCTCCCAGTCCGGCAGGCCGGTAATAAGACTGAGGCAAAAGCTGCCAAACTCGGTGATCATCGGCAGCAGGACGAACAGCACCAGCCCGATCATCGTCCACTCAAGCTGCTTGAAGCCGCTTGCCACGGTGGCCGTGCTTTCCATCAGGCGCAGTTTCTCGAATCCCAGCAGGGTGGCGTAGGCGCTGATCGCCGGCACGTCATTGATGCGGATGACGGCATCGATCTCGGCAGCGCTGGCACCGTCCCTGGTCATGTCCCCGGCCACGCGGATGGCGTGGCGATAGGTGCTGATCGTGTCGTGGATGACAAACAGCGCCTCGGCTTCGGCGACGGAGGTCGCGTGCTGGCGCAAGGCACCGAGAATGGTCAGCGCCTGGTCAAGGCAGGTCTCCGCATCGTCGAGCAATTGCGTATCGCCCGTGAGCAGGAACAGCTTCAGGTTCTGGATCATGCCGTTGAGACCGATGGCGGCCTCGAAGTCCGACAGCAGGCCGTGATAGCCGCTGCTGGCAGTGCTGGTCCCGGCGCTGATCTTCGCCAGGGTGTCGACGGCGGCGGCCAGGGCATCGAGATCCACGTCGAGGCTGCGGAACACGTCTTCCGGGGCCCGGCCCTTGAATTCGCCGCTTTCTATACGGCGGGCGGCGACGTAGATGCGGTCCAGTTCCTCGGCGATGATGATGCGGGAGGTGCGCTCCATCGGGCTGACGTCGAGGCTGTCGTAGTAAAGGAGTGTGCCGCGCACCGCGCCGAGGTCGATGGCGGTATCCTCTTGCCGTTCAGCGTCGGGCCGCAAAATCGAGTTCAGGAAATTGTGGACGACGCCGCCATAACCCAGATGGTGCCGCAGGCGGCTGACGATCAGCGGCCGGGGGTCATGCAGCACGCCTGCCCGGTCCCATTGCTCCTTGGTCCGGTCGAGGATGAAGAGCATGCCGAACAGGCCGGCGCTCAACATGATTGCCAGGATGGACATCCGCATGCGGTGCCGCCTGACTGTCTCCAAAACAGAGCCTGCACGTTGAAACATAAGGCCACCTCTCTGGAACTGGCCTGATCGTGCCATATCAAATTAAATTGCGAGTTAATTGCTACCCATAGTTACATTCGGGTATTGTGCCGCGATATAAACCTTTCTTTATATGGGCCTTGTTGCCCGGCGGCAGGGCTGTTAGAACCCCTGCAACCTCCGCCCGCCATCTTCATGCGGGGGGAATCCCTCACCCGGTCCCGCATGCGGCGGTGCCCCGGGCATCCATGGAGAGAGCGCTTATGAGCGAGCAGGATTACGTCGTTGCCGATATTTCCCTGGCGGAGTTCGGCAACAAGGAAATCGAGATTGCCGAAACCGAGATGCCGGGCCTGATGTCCTGCGTGGAGGAATTCGGCGAGAGCAAGCCGCTTGCAGGCGCGCGCATCACCGGCTCGCTGCACATGACGATCCAGACCGCGGTGCTGATCCGCACGCTGGAAGCGCTTGGTGCCAAGGTGCGCTGGGCGTCGTGCAACATCTTCTCGACCCAGGACCACGCCGCCGCCGCGATTGCCGCCGCCGGAACGCCGGTGTTCGCGGTGAAGGGCGAGAGCCTGGAAGAATACTGGACGTATACGGACAAGATCTTCCAGTGGCCTGATGGTGAACCCTCCAACATGATCCTGGATGATGGCGGCGACGCTACAATGTACATCCTTCTGGGCGCGCGGGCAGAAGAAGGCGAAGACATCCTGTCCAACCCGGGTTCCGAGGAGGAAGAGTATCTCTTCGCGCAGATCAAGAAGCGCATGGCGGAGACGCCGGGCTTCTTCGTCAAGCAGCGCCACGCCATCAAGGGCGTGTCGGAAGAGACCACCACGGGCGTCAACCGGCTTTACCAGCTGATGGAGAAGGGCCACCTGCCCTTCCCCGCGATCAACGTCAACGACTCGGTCACCAAGTCGAAATTCGACAACAAATATGGCTGCAAGGAATCGCTGGTGGACGGCATCCGCCGCGGCACCGACGTGATGATGGCCGGCAAGACCGCCATCGTCTGCGGCTATGGCGATGTGGGCAAGGGCTCCGCCGCCTCGCTGCAGGGCGCGGGCGCCCGCGTGAAGGTGACCGAAGTGGACCCGATCTGCGCGCTTCAGGCCGCCATGGACGGCTATGAGGTCGTCACCCTGCGCGACGCCGCCCCCACCGCCGACATCGTCATCACCACCACCGGCAACAAGGACGTGGTGACCATCGACGACATGCGCGCGCTGAAGGACATGGCGATCGTCGGCAATATCGGCCATTTCGATAACGAGATTCAGGTCGCTGAGCTCAAGAATCACAAATGGACCAACATCAAGCCGCAGGTGGACATGATCGAGTTCCCCGACGGCAAGCGGATGATCCTTCTGTCCGAAGGCCGCCTGCTCAACCTGGGCAACGCCACCGGCCACCCGTCCTTCGTGATGTCCGCGTCCTTCACCAACCAGGTGCTGGCGCAGATCGAGCTGTTCACCAAGGGCGATGAGTACGAGAACAAGGTCTATGTGCTGCCGAAGCACCTGGACGAGAAGGTTGCCCGCCTGCATCTCGAGAAGCTGGGCGTCCAGCTCACCGAGATGACCGACCAGCAGGCCTCCTATATCGGCGTGTCCAAGCAGGGCCCGTTCAAGCCGGAGCATTACCGCTACTAGGCGGACGCGCCCCGCGCCTCACTCACCACACCGAACGGGGTGTCCTTTACGGGACACCCCGTTTTTTGTTGCGCGCATCAGGGCTGCATCTGCGCACGCATGGTTGCATGGGGCGGCGGATACGGGTTTCCTAGGCGGGGGAAGACGAATCAAACACAGAGCCATGCGCCCATCGCGTCCACACAACCGCGCCGCTGCCACATGTCTGCTTGCAGGCGGGGCGGGCATGGCCGCCTTGTTGCCCGCAAGCGCCCGGGCGCAGGGCACCACCCTCCTTGATCCGGGCCTTGATCCAAGTGCATCTGTGAGCACGCTGCTGGCCAGTGTTGCCGCCGGGGCCGTGGCGGTCGCCATCGGCGCGCTGTGGGCCGCCGGGCGGGCACACAGGCGCAGCCGCCGCGACATGGCCGCCCGCGCCGAGCGGATGACCGAGCTTGAAACCAAGCTCGACAGCGCCGAGAGCATCCTGTCGGCGGAGCCGGACGCAGTCTTCATCTGGTCACCGGAACGCACCGTGGCGCCCACCACCGGCGCCCGCACCTGGAGCCGCCCGCGCGTCGTCGGCTCGACCGCCGGGCTGGCGGACCCGTCCTCCGGCGCGGTTGATTTCGATTTCGTGCTGACCCGGCTTGAGCCCGAGGATGCCGAGGCCCTGCGCAACGGCGTCTCGCGCCTGCGCGAGCGGGGTGCGCGCTTTTCGCTCAACCTGCAAATGCGCGACGGGCGCACCTATGAAGCCGAAGGCCGCCCGGCGGGCGCGCAGGCCGTGTTGTGGATGCGTGACATCACCGGCGAGCGGGAAGAGGAATCCCGCCTGGTCGAGACCGCCCGCAAGGCCGAGCGCGAACGCACCTTGCTGAGCCAGGTGACGGACGCCGCCCCCTTCCCCGCCTGGCGCCGCTCGGCGGACGGCGCGCTCATCTGGGTCAATGGCGCCTTTGCGTCCGCGGTCGAGGCGAAAGACACCGACAGCGTCATCGACGAGGCGCGCGAGCTGCTCAATGCCGACACGCTCGCAGCGGCCGCGGCCCGCATCACCCGCGGCGAGCGCTATCACGAGCGCGCCAATGCGGTGGTGAACGGCGAGCGGCTGGTGCTCGACATCATCGAACTGCCGCTGGCCGACGGCGGCAGCGCCGGCTTCGCGCTCGACATCACGCCGCTGGCGGAAGCCGAGAACGACCTGAAGCGCCACCTTGAAGCCCATCAGGACACGCTCAACCGGCTTGCCAGCGCGGTGGCCATTTTCGGCCCGGACCGGCGCCTACGCTTCTACAACCGCGCGTTCCAGAAATTGTGGGGCCTCGAGGAGAGCTTCCTCGACACCGAGCCCGGCGAGGGCGAGGTGCTGGAGACCTTGCGTGAATCCCGCCGCCTGCCGGAGCAGGCCGATTTCCGCGCCTGGAAGCAGCAGCGGCTTGACCTTTACACCCGCGCTGAACCCACCGACGAATTGTGGCACCTGCCGGACGGCCGCACCTTGCGCGTCATCGGCCAGCCGCACCCGTTCGGCGGGCTGCTCTATCTCTATGAAAACGTCACCGACCAGCTGAAGCTTGAATCAAGCCTCACCACCGCCCAGCACGTGCAGCTTGAAACCCTCAACAAGCTCTATGAGGGCGTTGCGGTGTTCGGCTCCGATGGCCGCCTCAAGCTGCACAACCCGGCCTATCAGCGCATCTGGCATCTGGAGCCCGGCCAGCTTTCGGGCGAGCCGCATATCGACCAGATCATCGAGTGGTGCCAGGGACTTTACGACAACGCGGATGAATGGGCCGAGATCAAGTCGCGCATCACCTCCGTCACCGATGAGCGCGGCACGCGCACGGGGCGCTTGCAGCGGCCGGACGGCAGCGTGGTGGATTACGCCGCCGTGCCGCTGCCTGACGGCAACATGCTGCTGACCTATGTGGACGTGACGGATGCGGCCCTGATCGAGCGCGCCCTGCGCGACCGCAATGACGCGCTGGAGACCGCCGACCGGCTGAAGAGCGAATTCATCAGCCATGTCTCCTATCAGCTGCGCACCCCGCTCACCAACATCATCGGCTTCGGGGAAATTCTGAATACGGAGCTTTTCGGCCCGCTCAACGAGAAGCAGGGCGAATATGCAGGCGGCGTTCTCAAATCCGCCACCGAGCTTCTGGACCTCGTCAACGACATCATCGACCTTGCCACCATCGAGGCGGGTGCCATGGCGCTCGACGTGGATGACGTGGACCTCAACCACATCGTCGAGCAGGTGTTCGAGATGACCGGCCCGCGCGCCAAGCAGGGCAAGCGCGTGCTGGCGCTGGAGGCCGCGCCCAATCTCGGCACGCTGGCAGCGGATTCCCGCCGCCTCAAGCAGATCCTGTTCAATCTCCTTTCCAACGCCATCTCCTTCACCAATCCGGGCGACACCATCACCCTTGGCGGCGAGCGCGAGGGGCAGGAAGTGCGCCTGTGGGTGCGCGATACGGGCGACGGCATTAAGCCGGAGCATCAGGCCACCGTGTTCGACCGCTTCGAAGCGCGCGGCACGTCCGAAAAGCGCCGCGGCGCGGGCCTGGGTCTTACCCTGGTGCGCAGTTTCGTCGAACTGCATGGCGGCTGGGTGTCGCTTGAAAGCGCCCCGCGCGAAGGCACCAAGGTGACCTGTCACCTGCCCACCGACCCCAAGGCGATCCCCGCCGCCCCCGAGGGCGGCCCCCAAGGCGGCCCCCAGCCTGAAACCACCGGCAGCGCGGCGGCGTCGTAGAGCACCCGCCAGCCCTTCGCCTTCCGTTGCCCTTTCCCCCCACCCGGCAGCCCCAAGGGCCTGCCGACCTCCCCACAAGGGGGAGGTGCGCGCCATGCGCGCGGGGGTTGGAACGTAATCTACCTCCCCCTTGTGGGGAGGTCGGCGGAGCGAAGCTCCGGCGGGTGGGGGGCTGCTCCCGCGCTGATGCCTGTTGAAAGGCACATGACGAGACCGCCGGCCGCCCAGCACGAAACCCCGCCCGCGGCCGGCGCCTGCGTCGGTTGAGACAGTCCCCCGAAGGGGTGCGGGCGCACCTTCGGTCTGCGGCTGCGCAGACATGAGAAGAATGCGTATCGATGGGGTCGCAGACGGCTGAAGGTGCGTCCCGCGCGGATGGTTTCGGCGCGCGTCCCTTGCGCAGCGGGGTCCGGCGACTAGGCCGGAGGGATCCGCCGCAGACCCTGCTTCCACCGTCCACACTTTGGAACGTGCACGGACGCGGTGAGGCCAGCTTTTTCAGGGCGTGACCAGGTCTGGGTCGTGGCCGCCCCTGCAACATGCGCGCGTTACTCGCATGTCCCGGCCCTGCGCGCTGCTTCCCCGTTCCCAAGGAAACGCCCTTCGCAGAACCTTCCAGGCATCCGCTCCCCCGCCCAGGCCCGGACGGTCCGGCTGCCCTTGCGGCGGGAGGTGCAGGCAGTCTCTCACGGGGTCAGGGGGGCGGGGACAAGTTTGGCGCAATCCCTTTCCCCAGCTTCGGCCCGGTCCTCGGCTTGACAATGATCAGTCTTTATATAACCTTTTGGTTATGCAAAAGATCGCTACCCCCGCCCAGCCGCCCGCCCTCGATGCCGTCTTCGCCGCCCTCGCGGACCCGACGCGCCGGGCGATCCTGTCGCGGCTGGCAGCGGGCGAGGCCACGGTCAGCGAGCTGACTGCTCCTTTCGCCATGAGCCAGCCTGCGGTCTCCAAACACCTCAAGGTGCTGGAGCGCGCGGGCCTCGTGTCGCGCGGGCAGGACCGGCAGCATCGGCCCGCCCGTCTGGAAGCGGCGCCCATGGCGGAGGCGGTCCGGTGGCTTGAGGATTTCCGGCAGTTCTGGGCGGGCAGCTTCGACCAGCTCGACGATCTGCTCGATGAGATGAAACGCACATCCGAAGGACCAACACGCCCATGAGCACCGATACCGCCCCCGCAACACCGGCCGCCGACGCGCCCACCTATGTCCTGGAGCGCACATTCGATGCCCCGCGCGCCATGGTGTGGCGCACCTGGACAGAGCCTGCGCTCCTCGCCCGCTGGTACGGCCCCAATGTCGAGACGGTCATCCACGCCCTCGATGTCCGCCCCGGCGGGGCCTGGCTCAACGAGATGCGCATGGCCAATGGCTCAGGGTATCAGCGTGCGGACTATCTGGAGGTGACGCCGCCGGAGAAGCTGGTGATGCTGATGACAACCACCGACAAGGACTGGGTCATCACCCCCAATCCCATGATGCCCGACTGGCCGCGCGTGCTGCTCACCACCGTCACCTTCGAGGAAACCGGCGGCACCACCCACATGCGCCTCACCTGGACCCCGCATGACGCCACCGAGGCCGAACGCGCCTGCTTCGCCCAGGCCCTGGCCGGCCTCGATTCAGGCTGGGGCGGCGGCATGGAGCTTCTCGCCAAGCTGCTGGACGAGTTGCAGGGCTGACGCCCACGAGACCCCACTTGGTTGCAGGCGCCGACAGGCGAGTAAGCCCCGGATCAAGTCCGGGGC
>JGI1201J43222_100041_pt1 | contig 56022 bp, 40 predicted proteins | sample MastesBC008_FD_43222 | JGI IMG/M metagenome (IMG submission 43222) | reverse complement strand
GACGATGACGTTTATCGACCTTTTCTAGTTCTGCGATTTCAGCAGCAAACTGTTGTTCTGCATGTTCCCTCAATAAACTTGTACTAGGAGTATTATTGGTTTTTACCTCTTCTTTCTTCTTTCTCGATGTTCTTGGTGTTTTTGTTGTTTTATTCTCTTCAGCCATTTCTTAATTTCCTAATTTTGGTTGGTAATTGGTAATGGGTAATTGGTAATGGGTAATTGGTAATGGGTTATGAATAATTTATTCTCTCAACTTCTGACTTTTTACTTTTTACTTCTTACTCCTAACTTTTAACTTTTCAAAGCTTCTTGCATCTCCCCCCGAAAACGCAACTTAGCCAAAAATTCATCTATACATTTATTCCAAAATTGATCTTCTTTTAATCCAGAAAGTAAAGTTGTAGCTTGTTCAATTGTGCAAGGTTCCATATAAAGAGCAAAGCTTTGCAAAGCAGAACGCAAATTCCAGTCAGATTTATTTTGATTAGACTTAATAGAATCAACTAACATCGACAGGACGCGATCGCTAATTTCATAATTCCAAGCATAACCACTATTTTGAAGTAGCTCATATGCTGGATGTTTTTGGTTAAAAACTTTGGATTGGTTTTCTAACAAAACATCTAAAACGAAACTTTGAGCTTTTTCTGGCGGTAATATTTTCAGCAATTCATCCTTATTCATCGCAACACCCACACTACCAAATTGGAATTGCTCGGAAACCTCAAGTAAAGCAATAGCCCAAGAATCATCTTGATTTCTAATAGCAGCAACAGCCCAACCCTCTAACAATACTTTTTTCCATTGGTTGTAATTAACTGCTTTTACCAATTCCCTTGGTGTTTTTTCCCAAGTATTACACCAAAAACTTGGCGGTACGCAGGAAAGCATTTGTAAAAATAAACTTGCTTTTTCACCCAATCCAGAATTATATCTCGATTGATCGATACCATCGCGAGTCATGTCTTGAGTGCAATTATGAGGTAGTCTAATTTCCATTGCTTTTGCATTCAGACTGATTAACGGACTGACTCGTTCTATCATCCGTTTGACTAAATCGGAATCTGGTAATTGTAGGAGTAGCTGCGCTGCAATATCTCGTACCTGCTTGCGGCGATCATCTAGGACAAATTCTAAAAATTGTTGATCGTTGACACTCAAGCCAGTTTGCAAAACCTGCAGTAAAGTTGCTTTCTCCTGAGCATTTGCTTTCTTCCAACTTTTTTCTAACAGTTCTAACGCCTGTTTGGGGTCTTCCAAGCGTAATTTTCGCAATAATAACTGTCTTGCCTCTAGACTCCCAGTTTCCCAAGTTTTGCGATCATTTTCACCTACTACATAATTCCACTCAGAGTTTTGTGCTGCTAACCAAAGTCCTCGTTTCCCCAAAACCGGTAAGATTAGATTTCTTAATTCCTGCTTTTTTCTCCCTAATGTCAATAAATCAGGTAAATACTTAAAAGGAACTCTTATTCTGAGTTTATTTGCTAATGTTAACCATTCCGGTAAAATATCGGAATGTTCGCCAGCTAACATTATTGATAAATGCTGTTGTGCGAATTGAGTGCAGCAAGGTAAATCATTTTGTTCGCAGGGCTTAAGTTGTGTTTGCTTATTTTTTACAGGTAATTGACCTGCTTTTTGATATGAAGAAATAGTTCCAGCAGCGCCAAGTAAATAAGCTTCACTATCATTACTATCGAGGCTACTTAATACTTCACCCAATTTATTATCTGGAAGGGTGAGTTTTAACTTTTGTCGTTCGGTACCGACAATTGCTGTTTTAACCAATTCTTGCCAGAGATTCATAATAATTATTAATTATTAATTATTAATTCGTAATTCGTAATTCGTAATTCGTAGTTCACACGCGCTAGAGCCTGCAGCGTCGACATTTGTCCTTGGCGCTGTCAAAACTGTTGTACGACAACATCCTCTACACCTAATACCGAACTAATTCGAACTAATTCAAATTACCTTAGCGCAAGCGCGTAGCAATACCTTAGGTATTGGGTGGCGTCAACCATATTACGAATTATTAAAGTGAAACAAGCATATTATCTGTCCACACACTCAAAGGTAAGAAATATTCACCATCCCATTCCCCAAATATATCGAGGGGATAACCACCACTGAGTGCTAATATTTGCCAATTTTTACGGGACTTGGGCTGGATGGGAAGTGGATGTTTATGCGCGTCATATACAAACCAAATACCATTTTTTTGATTAGGGATAACATCGTGCAACGCTACTGGAAATTGCTCTATCCAAGGATTACGTGCTAAAGCTTGAGCACAGGTTTGCATAATTTCAGCAATAGTTTTGCTTCCAGGTATTTTATGCAGTGGAGTCGGAATCCCATCACGATTTTTCACTATCGCTCTTAAAGGATAGGCGCTTTCAAAAAATACTAACTCTGCATCGATACAAGTTCCTGGTACGAGACTAGTATCAAATGGCTGACTACCATGGGCAAAATTAAGAATTAATGCTGTTTGTTGAGTTTGTTTTCCCCACAACCAAATACGCTGGGCTCTTAAACGGTCTTCTTCTTCCACATTTTGCCCTAATATTAGCCAAGAATCTTTTAATCCCTGTTTTTTCGATAATTCTTCCTTGGTTTGGGTCCAACCAATTTGGGTTCGGATATCTGCTTGTACCTCAGGCGATAATTTATCCAAGTTTTTAAAACCTTCAATCAAAAGGTAAACTTTTCCTAGCTGTGCTAATAATCTTTCTTGCCATCCTTCACCAGAAAAAGGAATGCTACCCATCTGACGTACTAAACGAGCTACTCCTGGAGCTTGGGCGTCAACTAATCTAGCAGCAGTACCGTCCCAAAAACTGTAAGATTCTCCTTGTACAGTGGCTAATCCTTGACGTATTAAATCCCGCAACCACAATTCTAAATCTTGCATTCCTGCAGTTACTTTATCCAAACGTTTTTGAGCCCGCTTAGCTCGAGTTGCAGGGTCAACTTCTTTCTTGACTTTCTCAGTCTGCTTAGCTTTTCTTTCTTTGCGGCTATCCAGCCAAGAAATTACCCACTCCGGTGGTACATTTCCACTAAATTTGCTAATGTCATTTGCAAATAAAAGAAACAAACCAAGACCGTGTTTGCACGGGAATTTGCGGCTAGGACAACTACATTTAAACGCAGGTTCTGTAAGATCGATTTGAGTGCGATAAGGATTTTTCCCACTTCCAAGACACTCACCCCAAAGAGCTTGTTCGTTATGACCCAAGGATGACCATTTTCCCGGATTGGCTAAAGCTTTACCATTTTTAGTAGAACTTGCATCTGGTGATAATGCCAGAATTTGTTCTGACGTCCAATTTGCAGACATAAGTTATAGTAATATATCTACGACAAAATATCCGAGAGTGATGATAATTTCTTGTAAACTGCCATAAATGCGTTGATAATTCAAATTTAAACTTCAACGCCTAGTTTTAACAGTCATACCTAGTTTAAGCTACTTCTTGATGTGCTTCATAAAAACGGCAATTTTCACATGGACCTTCGGGGTTGACAGCACAGCGCAAATAACCAGAACGGGCATTATATTGGCAACTAATATCGCCAACTAAATAACCAACTCCTTCTAAATAATAGCGGTCGCTGGGGAAGGATATGGTGTTTTCTCGAATCCTGTCTACGGTAAATCTTGTAGCACGTCGTCTAATTTGTAACCGCCGTCGCCACCTTTGTTTTCGCATTACCCACAGGGAGAATAAAGACGGTAAGAAACCGATGGCTACTACCACAAGTATCTTGAACATCTTCTATTTACCTTACTATTGTGCGTTGATTGTTTGAAACAGCAAGTATTATGTGCACAAAGTATCACCTACTCGCTTAAACCAGCATAACAGTTACTAATTTATAATTCGTAGCTCGTAGTGAGACGCGTCCTGACGGACGAACGTAATATGTCCTATCATATGGGGCGGAGCCGTTCATTGACGCAGCTACGCTGAACACCGTCAGGTGCGGGCTAACGGACACGCAATACCTATAGCTCGCTACCTACGGTTAAGCCTTACGGCATTGCTGCGCTAACGGCGCAAGCCGCGTGCATTCGTCTTTAGACGCGTCTAAACCGGTACGCTGTTGCTAGGCGCTAACATAGTTTGCATGAGCTAGAGCCTACGGCGTCGACTTTAGCCTCTAGCTGAACTACCTGCGGATCCAAGAACGTAATTCACATTATGGCCTTCAACCGAAAAATTTGGCTTTTAGCTGCTTAAGTTGAAATCAATGTAACGCCACGATCTACTAGCGTAAGCATACCTCAGGCATTGCATGGCGTTAATCATATTACAAACTATAAATTATTTACCTTTACAACAATTAACTAAGATTAATATATTTTTTTGCTTTTGCTTGTTTGAAGTGGAAGTTTTTTCTTTTGATTTGATGGCGAAGTTTTTGCGCTAAGTATTTCGCTTCTCTTTCCGAACGAAATAAATCGACCTTGCGTTTTTTTACGATTAATGTCCCATCTGATTTCTGTTGGACATAGGGTACAGTTAAGGGAATATAGCTACATACTTTTTTACAAGATATTTTTTTCAATGGAAATTGCTTGCTAGCTTGAGCTACTTTCTGCTCGTCCAGATTATCAGCAATCGTCTTTAATTCTAAAATCGCCGCTTCTAACTCATAAGCCAATTGGTTAATCCGCTTTACCTGCATCGATAAATGCTGCCATCCATCTGTAAAATCTTCTTGAGGTGGTTGCAAGGGAAGTATTACGGTATTTTTTTTCTTAAATAGACTAGAAGCAGATAAATAAGGTACTGGTAAAAGGATATTGCGTGCCTCAGATTGTCGATCGCCGTCAGGGAGTAATTTCATACTGATATAATTTAACCTCGCGGACAGTATCCCGGGCATTTTAGCAAAGTAAATACAAAAGTACTATTTTAATTTGAATAAAGTAAGAAAAATTTTGCGGACAGGGTTGCTAATACTCCACCAAATTAATTTTGCTAAGAGAATACAGTAATTGCAGGTTTATACGAGTATCATCAACTACTAAAACTGTATTTTCCTGGTGAGTAATATTCATCGACATCTGAACTAAATTTTTAAAATCTAAATTTTTAAACTAAATGATTTGATTTAAACTAATGGTTTAACTAATTTAATAATGGCTGCATCGTCAAAACTCTCACTAAGTTCTAGCAATTTGTTCGCAAAGGGAATGTATTGGGAATCAATTTGTTTAAGGTGATTAGCTTCTTGTTGCACATCGCCAATAAAACCATCCCTGGCTGCCTGATAAAGAACTATTAACAATTCTGGCGGTGGTGTGACAAATTTCGTTAGCTCAGTGACCTGTGGAGATGTTTCCTCCGTATCTAGCTCGCGATCCTTAATCCACTGGAGTTGTAAATGTTTTTGTAATATTTTTAATAATTCTGTAAATTCAAACGGTTTAGGTAGGAAATCCGTACAGCCAGCATTCAAAGTTTCTTGTGGCTCCACTCGTGACAAGTGGGCAGAAGAAGCAATTATTGGTGTTGTGGCAAAATTGGGAATTTGTCGTAAATGACGAGTCATCTTTAAACCATCCATCACTGGCATAATTGCATCTGTAATTACTAAATCTGGTTGAATTTGGATGATTTTATCTAGCCCTTGTCGTCCATTTTCTGCTGCAATTACTTGGAAACCTAAAGGTTCTAAAGTATCGATGACCACATCTCGGTTCGCCTGATTGTCATCCACTACCGCAATAGTTAGGCGTTCGCCTTGATAACCCACAACTTTACTATTGGAGAATTCAGTTTGAGCAGTCCATTCTGTCGTAGGAGATAACTCCACTTCAAACCAAAAAGTACTACCCTCACCCAATACGCTTTCAACGTGAATTTCACTTCCCATCATTTGCACAATTTGCTGGCTAATTGCTAGTCCCAATCCCGTACCTTCCACATTACGTTGTTGTTTTTCTGTTTGTTCGAAGGGTAAAAATATTTTCGCCAGCTTATCAGGAGGAATACCGATACCAGTATCTTCCACTAGAAAACGAATATGATAACTTTGGCCAGGATTCGTCTTATTTCCCAATACTTTAACTTGGAAGGTTACACCTCCTTCATCAGTAAATTTAACAGCATTACTGAGTAAGTTAAGTAATACCTGGCGCAGGCGTTTATCATCAGCACGAACAGCTATGGGTAGTTGCTCATTGGTTTGATAGTCAAGGAAAATTCCTTTTTGTTCTGCTTTGATCCGACAAATATCAACAGTAGCGGCTAAGAAATTACCTAAATGTAAATTTTGGGGATGGAGTTTCATTTTTTGCACTTCTAATTTAGAAAAGTCGAGAATATCGTTAATTAATGTCAGCAAATGAGAAGCACAGTTAAGAATAGTGGCTAACCCTTGTTGATGTTTATTTGCCGTTTCGGGGTCGCGCTGGAGGATTTGAGCATAACCCAATATGCCATTGAGGGGAGTTCTCAGTTCATGATTCATGTTGGCGAGAAATTCACTTTTGGAACGGTTAGCAACTTCTGCTAGTTCTTTTGCCTGTTCTAATTCAGTAGTGCGTTCTCTAACACGTTGCTCCAAATCAGTATTTACTTTCTCAATAGTTTCTAAAGAGGCTACTAAATCAGCTCCTGTTTGCCGCAATCGTACTTCAGATTTCTTCAGTTCTGTTACTGCTTGTTGGCGCTTGATCCACAAAGTTGTTAGGAACCACAAACCCAAGCCAAAAAACCCAGTCAGTCCAAGATAAATAATCAATAAAATAGGCTGTGCAGCCCACACTTGCTTTTCCAATCTTGCCGTTGGGACAAAGGAAACCAACTTCCATTGGTAGGATTTTGCATCTACAGTTTCTTGATCAAAACCAGATAACTGGGAAATTTCAGTACCCAATTTTGAACTCCAGATATCTTTGAGGGGATAAATTGTTGTAAAGCTAAATAAGCCGTTTACTGTCTGAAACTGACCTTTTTCCAAGGCTGATATCTGCTCCCATGCGTTAGGAAAGGCATTGGCAAAGGTACGATTTTTACCTTCTTCATACATGAACCCCCACTCATCTTCCGATTTTATACCCTTCAACCAATAACCCTGTGAATTAAGCAGGAAAATCTTGCTAGCAGTAGTGGCTTTTTCTTGTTTTAGTTGATTCAAAAGATCCTGAGCAAGATAGTTGAGTACAACCACACTTTCCATTTTTCCAAAATTAAAAATGGGAGTGGTAAAGCGAATCATTGGTTTAATTGGTTGTTCAATCTTGCCATTTTCTACATTTAAATCCATTGGTGAAATGAAAATTTCTCCTTTGCGTAAGTTAAGGCTATTGCGAAACCAGTAACGTTGTGATTGATTTTGTAAGTCACCATCTTGAACAATTTTAGGCTTTCCCTCATTGAAATTTACCCTTACCCTTTCTTGCCCAGCAGTATCAAGAAGGCGTATCTGGTCATATATCTGTTTCTGCTCAGACATTACCAGAAATTTTTTGCTAAGTAACTTTTGAAACCTCTGTTTACTCTGGGGTGAAGTTTTATAACTTAGTAGGATATGCTCTTCATTCCACATGGTCATCATCATCAAATCAGCCCGAATGTCACTAAAACGATTTGCTAAATTTGCTGCTCTGATGCGAATGCTCTGATTTTCAATAATAGTAATTGCACGGCGTTCGCTGTTCTTCTTGTTTTCATAAAATCCTACAAATCCAATACCCAAGAACATAGCTACTGGCAAAAACATACTGAGAAACCGCTTGACGATCTTTGCGGACATTGAGAAACTCCTTTTAAATCTGCAGTTAGTTCAGATCCAAACCTTATAACTACATAAATAATTCCCAATAGTAAACAACAGCAAACATCCCATCGCGAATGATCACATAACTAATTCATTTATAAATCAGTATAATTTCTGTTTACTATGTCTTATCGATCATAAATCGAAGCAATTCCCAACAATTAAAAAAATTATAAAAATAAAATACTGATATTTATTTGAGGTGATTGAATTTTATATCAAAGTCGATTATTGAAAGTTTAGTTTTTTAAAATCTTGTGCGCACTCTGTTCTATTTGAACAGAGAGGTTTAAATTACGAGTCTAAAGCCAAAAAAAAATCTCAGACTTTCTAATCCTAACGATACACAAGGCTAAAGCCTTGTGAGTCGTATTTCATCCCCTCGCTAAAACGGAGGGGTTCTCATGCTCCCACGTTATTTACGATAGGGGTAGTATTCTTTGGACAAGAAATACTTGGGGTACTGGTTTTTATCGGCGAACTTTACTCAGGGTATTTGCCAAAAAAGATGAATATATTCTCATGGGTTCTAGCACCGTTGGGGTAGGAAACGGAGATATCTTACTTTATAAACCTGCAACAGTAACTGGGGATGTAGCAAAGGAATTTATTCCTAATACTGCTGATTTTAGTTGTAATACAGATCAATTAGGAAGAGGAAAAATCCAAAACCGTACTGAGGAATTAGCTGGTCCCAAACCAGTATCCGGTGGTGATAATCCTAATGTGTTGTTAGTAAAACGAATCACATCTATTAATAGTAATATTACTAGTAATGGCGGAGATAATTTAAGTATTTATAACCAAGATGATAGTGATCACTACGATGACAACGTAATAGAAGGTGCAAATCCTCCCACTCAACCACACAAAGATACGGATAAATGGCCAAATACTAGCGGTAAAGACAGTAGCAGCTTCCTTATTGGTGGCATCAATGGTGGGAAAGTCAAACCAGGAGATGATATTGAATATACCATCTACTTTCTCTCCACTGGCAAGAATGAAGCCAAAAAAGTATTATTTTGCGATCGCGTTCCCGAACATACTACCTTTATTCCCGCAGCCTTCAATAGTTTTTCAACCCAAGCTCCCAACGGTTCGCCCGGTGTCCCAAGAGGAATACTCTGGCAATATAATGATGTTATCGAATCTCTAACTAATACCCAAGATGGTGATGCAGGTCAGTATTTTCCTCCAGGAGTAGAGCCCACAACTGTTTACCCTGATATTGATTGTGGAGGTAATAATAGTAATGGTGCAGTAGTCGTAGATTTGGGCGACCTCCCTAATGCGATCGCACCCGGTACACCAACAGGTTCTTATGGTTTTGTTCGCTTCGGGGGAAAGGTGAAGTAGGTGGATAATCGGCGTTGGTGCGTAATATAGGACTAGTATTTGATTTNTGAAAAAACTCCGTACATCTGGAGNGANANAAAATCAAANGTAGTNTTTCGNANAAACCACTCAAACATCCACTTTAAATGAGAGAAGGAGGGGATTAAAGCACAAAAGCGCCGAACCCATGTTTTTGCTTGTAACCAGATATCTTCTATTGGATTTTGTTCCGGGCAGTTAGGAGCAAAACGAATACAATGAATCTTCCATTGTTCTTCAGGTAAGCCCTGGTTTATCTCGCCTAAAAATTCTTGGATAAGATGGGAGCGATGATAAGAAGCGCCATCCCAAATTAGGAGTAATCTTTGGTTGGGTGACTGTGATAACAAGTAACGTAAATAATCAATTGTATTGTCTGAGTTACCAGCATCATATGCTTTAAGGAGTAATGTACCGTCGAGATAGTCAAGAGCGCCATAGTATGTTTGTTTCTCCCGTTCATTAACTACTGGAACTGCTATTTCTTGGTCAGTCCTTGCCCAAACATAGCCGATGGCATCTCCCCATAAAAGATGACACTCGTCTATCAGCAATACCCTCAAAAGCCCTGATTCTATTTCCTGTCTGCAGCTTGCCAGCAATGCTTCAATCTGTTTTTTTTTACTGCAACAGCCTCTGGGTCAGATTTTGGATTATGCTTTGTGGTTTTTTTCCAACTAATTCCTGCTGCATCAAACAAATTGTAATAGCTTCGTTTAGATTCATAAATTACGTCGTATTCAAAAGCCAATTTATACTCCAGTTCTCCAAGCTCCCAGCATGTCTTTGTTTGTAACCAACTTAATACCTCTTCTCTTTGTTCGCTGCTCAAATAGCTTTTCCTTCCTTTATGATTTAGCCGTAGTCCATCAATCCCACGTTCCTCGTAGGCTTGCTTCCAACCTGTTATTGAACCAACAGATACATCTAAAATGGTTTGAATTTCCTCATACAAATAACCTTGATAAACCAGCTTTACTGCTAATGCCTTCCTTACCTCACGCGCATCTGGACGAAGAGCTATAAATTTTTGTAAATCCTCGATGCCGGAGGCTATGCCCTGCGGGCTTATCGCAGATTGTAGATACTGACTTATCATTGTTATATCTTAGACATATTTATCTATAAGTATTATTTCGTAGTTTTTTTCAAAAATCAAATATTATTCCTATAAATAACCTATCACCAGTTACCCATTACCCATTACCCATTAATATAAGGTCGTGGATATAGATATAGGTAAATATTTGTTGATATGCCAAGCCACCGCAAACTTTACCGGCGACCTAGACCGCTATTAATAAAGTTTATTCTGTTGCTAATTGCAACTGTATATTTTACATTTAATACTTCACAAATACTTTTAGCACAACAAGTTAGCAATTATTCCATTCATTTCCAACAAGTTTTTAATCAACCCCAGTTCTATCCTATTAATCAAAACCAGACTCAAAATATATCATTTGACCTTTATCAACCTATAGATAATTGGGTAGGAAGATTAATTCTACCCCAAAAACAAGAAATTAAACCCGGTGAAGATTGGGTGTGGATGGAAATACAACAGGTACCGCCACAAATAAAAAATGACAACTTACTAGGAAAAGTAGTCCGCTTGGAATGGAAAAATACTCCCGAACTTAGGTCTTATATCAAAACTGTCAAGCGAGATGTTAAATTCACTGCAAATACTGAAGCAAGCCAAAAAGAAGGAATAGTCCATCCTTCTCGTCTAAACAATCGCTCCCAAGTTGGACCGTTACAATCCCTTGCAGGTTTTAGACCCAATGATGATGTTATCGTTAGTTTTCATAATTCTGAACTAATAACGTCTGTAGATAGTTTTAATCAAGAAAAATTAAATCAAGAAAAATTAAATCAGAAAAACTCAAAGGAGGATAATACAAGTTTTATCCTAAAAATTGATCGCGAACCTGTTTTAGCAACGGGACGTTTTTACGGTTTGGTAAAAATTCTCAGTTCCCAAGTAACTTCTCAACCTGCAAATAAACTTGATTCTGTAGCTAGGAACGAAACACTTCAAGAAATAAATACAACCTGTACTCAAACTCATCTTTGTGCAAACGAATATTTTACAGTAGTTCATTACAATCGAATATCAGGAAAATTTGATGGTCAAAAAGAAACTATTCGTATTCCTCAACAAGTTATCGATACGCGAGATATTCCCCCTTCGACTGCTTACCAAATAGAAGCTTCAACTGCAGGTGCAAATGGTTGGTATATTTATGGAGCCAGAGATAAAAACGGGATATTTACCGTCCAAGCTTTAGCACCGCGTTCTTTATTTCAATTACAACCAAAACGCGTAATTTTAGGCGAACAAGCTGGATTAACCTACATTAAAGAAAAAAACTGGCAGATAGATCGAACTGATAAAGGTAAAGTCAATACTGTTTTGATCGATCCAAATATTAAGGAAAGCAAACAAGCTATATCTCAATGGCAAGTAGGAGATAAAGCAATTGTTTTAAACTTGTTTGGTGGAATTGGCGGAAAAAAAGCAGAAGAGTTAGGCGTACCCAAAACTATCACTGGACATTTTGCCTTTGGTGTAGCTCAAGTAGTCCGCGAACCCATTACCCAAGAATTACAATTTGACGTAACATACGGGCAAGTTTATGCTCATAATCCTGATGGAATTATTTCTGCAAAACATTCTTGGGTAAATTATATGGGCAATCTGACAAGAGGGTGGATGGCAACCCGCCCAGTTGTCGATATTCTCATTAAATTCGATCCAGTGACCCAAAATTATAATTTTGATGGCGTTAAACTTTCACCATTACAAGAATTTTCGCAGCAATTGCAAATAATGATGGCACGATATCGAGTCGGTGACGGAACTGGAAGTGCAACCGTTACTCCCGCAACTTCTTGCGTTCAAGATTCAGCCCAAGCTTTATATGCAGCGATCCAAGTTATTAAACAAAAAGTTAGTTCCAGCCCAGATATTCAAAATTGGTTAGCAAATCATCTTGACGATCCCCAAACCGAACGCTTCAATAAACTAATTACTTTGGGACAAAGCCTAGAAAAAGACCTATTTCCCTTGGGAATAATTCGGGCTGACTGGGAAAGCAGCATCGGAAATTTAGCCGGAATTGATAACGGTAAAAATCAACTGAAAAAACCATTTCGAGATCCCAGTATTTGGGCTGCATTAACAACTTGGAGAACCATGATGCCCCGACAAGCACAAGATGAACTTGCTACGATGTTTTTACAGCAAGGTGGTAAACTGTGGTTCCTGGAAACAAATCAGGTCGGAGGAGTAAACTCAGATATTCAACCCTTAGCAGCCACACCTTTGTTGGGAACGATCAAGATTCCTTTTACTAATATTTCTCCGATCCCCGTAATTCTTCATCGTATTTTAGCTGCAATTGCTATCCCCTCAATTCAAGATTGGTTAATAGCCGGATTAATGCTAATTATTTATGGCGCGATCGCCCTACCTTTGGGTTTCTCTTCCGGCTTTTTACAAGGAGAAATATGGTCTGCACCTTTGTCTCAACACTGCTTAGCTACATTACAAATTCTGTTTGCCCCAGCTTTTGTAGAAGAATTAATCTTTCGAGTTTTACCCCTTCCCCACCCCACAGAAATCATCAATTGGAGTCAATGGGTGTTTTTAGCAGCATTGCTACTTCTATTGTTTATCTTTTATCATCCTCTAAATGCTAAAACCTTTTATAAAGTTGGAAATCCAACATTTTTTCAGCCAATTTTCCTCATTTTGGCTGGTTTGTTAGGGTTGACTTTAACCATTGCATATGGGATAACAGGTTCTTTGTGGATAATTGTTTTTATTCACTGGATCGTTGTTCTTGTTTGGTTACAGTTATTTGGTGGAATGAAAAAATTAATTTGAAAGTCATTTGCTCAAGGCATTTTTAAGGTTCGAATTTTTAAGGTTTGAAGTTATCGGGTTAAAAGCTCTCTTAAGCCTTAACTATAAATTTTCTCTATGAATTTATGAAGTTAGATAATTTTTTCATTACAAATGCTTGCAACTTAATATTCCCTAATATTTATGACGAGATATATGAGAAATATATAACGGATTGTAAGTAAGATACAGATCAAAAGTTAAAACTCCACTTAAGGTGTAAGGTGCACATCTTTCCTGTAAAATCTTAATATATATTCTGTAGGACATATTTTCCTATTTTTAGTGAGGCTAATCCTTGCTGTAGACGGAACTTAGGATACTCATAATAGCTCCCAGGATTTGACAATTCTGTTACAAACACAAACACAAATTAGTTTATGAGAAAATTTTATCAATTATAGATATTTTTTAATAAAATTTGTACTTATGATTAATTGATATTTACCTATTTTATGATTTTTTGCTTTGAGATAAAAATATTAGATTTATGCCATAACTTAATCTATTAAGTAATCGTAATTTACGACTTTAATATAAACAATTCATATAAGTTATTTAGCAACTAATCAAAAAATTAAGTTTTGTAAAATTGCTTACAATTTGAAAGAATTATATAAAAGTAGTTGACCTTTCAAAGATATAAGGGTAAAACCTATATAGCATGTGTAAATAAGCATTATTTGCAATAAAGTTGGGGGATTATAGGCTTTAACTGCATTAAAAACAAGTTATTAGCATAGGAAAGAGAGAAACAGTGGGTATTGCAAGTAGTAAATCAAAGAAAGAAAAGTATCATTGATTTTTGATTGTTTTGTAGTCAACAGGACAGTTATAAGATTGGTACTAGGCTTAAATATTAATTAGGTCAATGATTTTAGAATCGCACATGAAGTAACTAATTTTATATGCGGGTTTTTTAGTTTCAGTCTTGTAGTGAATTTGGATTATTTGAGAACTACAAATAAAGCAATCATCTTCAGACAACTTGATTTTTTATTTTGATAAAAGAGGCTTAGGACTATGGTGAATACAAACAGTCGATCAATTAATTTTTCTGCTTACGTTCAACCTGTCGCATCTAACGATATCAAACCAGCAAAAAAAGTATCAAAATTAAAATCTTTCCGATTTAATCTTTTGCAACCATTACGTCAATCCTTGGATAGCCTAAATATCAAAAATCGTAAGTTTGCAAAGTTCATAGCAAAGTCGATCCCAGCCCAATGTCCCTTTGAACGCGATATTGTAATTTTTAGTCGCAAAATAGGTCATATTCCTCCCTTATGCAAGTTAAACCCTTTGTACGAAGAACTAGTGTGCTTGCGTTTTCGTGCATTATGTTATTTGGTAGATGAATGTGGTGAAGATATAGAATCTTACTGCTAATATTGGATTCAGATTGATTTGCGACTATACGCGATGGAAACTAAAAGCTCAGAAATTACAATTGAACATCAACCAACCCCAGAACAGCTTCAGAAATTAGGTGTATATAGTTGGGATATTTGGACAAAAGAGGCTTCAAAGTTTCCTTGGAAATATGATTCTCAAGAGATCTGTTATTTTTTAGATGGTGACGTCATCGTAACTCCCGACAATGGACAACCATTGCAGATGGGAAAAGGTGATTTGGTTACATTTCCTGCTGGGATGTCTTGTACCTGGGAAATCAAAAGCGATGTAAAAAAGCATTATAGTTTTGATTAGTTTTTAGGGAATTCTCAAAAATAACTCCAATAAATACTTCCCAAAAAATAATTAATACCACCATTTATTACCTGTAGGATGTACAAATGCCTACATATTGCTTGGTGTTGGTTTGTTTTAAAAGATATTTCTATCGAAGATATTTCTGGAAGTCAAACTCTTCTAGTGAAAACTAGGGTAGGGTTAAAAAAGTTTTACGAAAATATCGGATAGTATCAATGCTGTTACATTTGAGTACTTGGCAAGAAGTCGAGGAATATTTACAGCGCTCTCGCGGGATAATTGTACCAATAGGTTCAACGGAACAGCATGGTCCAACAGGTTTAATTGGTACTGACGCCATATGTGCAGAAGCAATAGCTAGTGCAGTTGGGAAAGTGACACAAGCCATAGTTGCACCGACAATTAATGTGGGTATGGCGTTGCATCATACAGCTTTTCCCGGTACCATTAGCCTGCGTCCAAGCACAATGATCCAACTGGTCAAAGATTATTTGACCTGTTTGGTAAAAACTGGTTTTTGCAAGTTTTACTTTATCAACGGACATGGCGGTAACATCGCGACTCTGAAAGCGGCTTTCTCGGAAACTTACGCTCACTTAGCAGATTTACAGCTATCTAATGCTTCACAGGTACAATGTCAAGTGGCTAACTGGTTTATGTGTGCAGATGTGTACAAACTGGCGAAAGAATTATATGGTTCGGAAGAAGGTTCCCATGCAACACCTTCAGAAGTTGCCTTAACCCAATACGTTTATCCAGATTCTATCAAACAAGGAAATTTATCTGCAGAGGTAAATAAAGAGCGAAAAATATACAGCGCAACCGACTTTAGAGATCGTTATCCAGATGGGAGGATGGGTTCTAATCCCAACCTTGCGACACCAGAACATGGTAAGCAATTTTACGATTTAGCAGTTAAAGAATTAAGCAATAGGTATTTGGAATTTTTGAATTCACAATAAAAGTTCATCTAATTAATGGACTATGATGGACTTATAGTTATATTCAAAGCACTGTAGAGACGTTATATGTGATGGCGTCTCTACAGTCACATGAATCAAATACTTTTTAGTTCCTGGAAGAACATTTGAATGTTTATTCCGGGATCGTCATATTAAATTCTACTTAAGATAAAATTGCTATGGCTCGAAAAAAGGAGTTCGAACGAGAAAAAGTACTTGGACAAGCAATGGAGACATTCTGGCGCTATGGCTACGAAGGTACTTCAATTCAAGACTTGGTCCAAAGTATGGGGATTAACCGCGGTAGTATTTATGATACTTTCAAAGATAAACGCTCTTTGTTTAAAGCTGCATTAGTCCATTATAGTGACACATTTGTCAGTTCTATGTTTGCTGCATTAAGAACTCCTGATGCATCAAAACAAGAAATCATCGATCTTTTTTATGAGCTAGTTGAGAAAGCCATCATTGATTCTCAATACAAAGGTTGCTTGATTACTAACTCAGTCGTAGAAATTGGTCACCACGATCCGGAAATTGCAGCACATTTGACAGAAGAGATCCAAAAAGTTGAAGAACTACTATATGAGGCTTTGGTAAGAGCTAAGAAAAAAGGGGAAATTCAAGCTAATAAAGACCCTCGTGCATTAGCACGTCATCTAGTCTGTAGTCTAAAGGGTTTACGAGTTATTTCTAAAATTAATCCTGAGAAAGAAGTTCTCTTAGATATGGTTGATGTAACTCTTAGTGTTTTGGGATAAGTATTAAAAAAGGAATTAATTGTAGAGGCTATTTTTTTATTTTATATTTACTTTTAATTCTTCGTTTCTCCTTCGAACAAAATATAATTTATTCATCTATAACAATCATATTTAATTTGTGAACGGATAAATCCCGTAGAGACGCAATAGACGCTAAAGCAGATAACACAGCCTCTGTCACATCCCTATAATATTCATTTTTGTGAATGATTTAACATTGCTATGAATGTTTTCTGGTATCAATAAGTTTAATAGATAGAACGGAGAGGTTTATAGCATTAAATTTTTGAATAGGGATGTTTTTTGTTATCAGTTATCAGTTTTCTATTCTATTTTAAGAAATGATTGCTTATAACAGCTTAACCCGTATACTTAATACTATATTTCTCCATTCAAATAGCTGAGCAAAATACTAAATAGTTAGTTCAGGAAACTTTACAAAAAATATTTCCTAGCAATAACTAATATCTTAACCAAGAACTAACATCAACTTGTAATTTTTGACCCAGCTTCAATATTTTCCGGTATTTACTCATCTCCTCAGAGTTGTGGATAAGGATTTGTAATTGTGGAACAATTTGAGTGTACAAACTGTTCAAGTACAATTCTTGGGAGCGATCTAACGAAATACCAATATCTAATTTGTGTGCAACATCAATTAATTGCTCCAAACGTTCAATACATGTGTGGAAACTACCGTTACTTTGATGTAATAATTGCCAAAGCAGTCGTGTAATTAATTGTTCAATTGTTTGCTTACTTTCTGGTACTTTCAAATGACAGCGCAAATGTTTGGCTTCGGCTGCGATCGCTTCTAGTTCCAATAAATGGTTCCAACTTAGCTGTGGTTCGGTAATATCCTGCTCTAAAGCTTTAATAGTTGTTTTACAACGATATCCCAAGGCAACTTCTGCTGCAACTTGCAATTCCTGGGGTGCAGTTTGTCCATCCTGATGAAATGCTAGTAATACACCGTAATTTTCTCGATAGGCTTGGGTATAAAGTTGGTCGAGCCTCGTCAGAGTTTCCTGGGTAAGTAACCGCATAATTCGATGGCGCTCTTCTGCAAACATATTTTGCAGGTTATAGGAATTTTCCCCAAACAACTTAGACATTGTCAAAATCACTCGGGCTGCACTTACTTCTTGCAGTACTCCAAATAATTCTTCCTTAATTTGTGTATAAATCCGTCGTCCGGTAAAAGGTTGAATACAGCAGTGGAAATCCCAACCACCTAGATGAAGCACAGCAAATATGACATCTTCACTTTCCCAAGTAATATCTGACACTAACTTTAAGTGTCCGACAGCTAAAGTTAAAGTTCCCATACGTTGGAGTTGGTAATCTAACTCATGGGCACTGTAACAGTAAACCTGTTTGTATTGAGAATGGGTTTGAGATGCAATTTGAGGGTGAGTTTTCGATTGCTTTCTTTCAGCCGAAGTATATCCATTAAATAGGGAAGCAATTGCATGGTGAGCGGCGACTTTTGGAAGGCTAATTTGGGAGCTAACTACTAACTGACGGTAAACTCCAGCACCAGTTTTAAAGTAATCAATATTGCTCGGTGCTTCCTCCAGACGCTGAAGGAACTCTTTTTCTAATTGTACTCCCGCCACATCTCCTGCCAATTCTAAAGCACGGGCTGCATAACGGAGAATTTGAGTTCCCTCTGGACGTGATATTTCTTCAAAAAACCAACCACAACTGGTAAACATCAACAAAGCATGACGTTGCATTTCTAATAAGCGCAAAGCGTCCACTTCTTCCGATGCATTTAATTCGTGATTTTGGTGACTGCTCAAAAAACGATGTACATTGGCGTTGGAGCGATCGCGAATAACTTCAATATAGTTGTCTCGCGCTTCCCAAGGATCCTTAAAAAACTCTCTACCGTGCTCTTCATAAACTTCAACTAACCGATCCCGCAGCCAATTAAGAGCATTTCGTAACGGACGTCGCCATTTTAGGTGCCATCCCGGCGCACCTCCACAACCACAGTCATCTTGCCATCTATCTACTCCGTGGGAACAACTCCAAGCAGTAATGGGTTTTAACTCAACTTCCCAAGCTGGGGGATTTAAACTTAAATAGTGACCAAAGTTAGTTAGAGTCCAACCTCTTCGTTGAAACTCTTCACTGAAAGCATAAGCCAAAGTTTTTTCAGTACCACCCTTATGGTGTCCGAAAGTTTCTCCATCAGTTGCAACGGAAATTAACTGTGCGGGACGATGGTCCCCTCGGATGGCAGCCCCAATACGTCCAGCAAAATGGCTGGAATTATACACCACATCACTAAAGCCCATATCGCGTGATATAGGGCCGTCATAGAAAAAGATATCGATGTAAGGTTGGTTCTGAATCTCTTGGCAATCAATATTCTGATTCTCAATCTCTTCTAAACCCTGACTTACTGAAATTTCCCTATTTCCTTTTAGGTAACACCGATAAGGTCGGGTGGGATCGATTTGACCTCCCCCGACTTCACACCATTCCGGGTTGGGATCTTCAACTGTCGGCAGAAGACGACAGCGTTCTGCTTGGGAGGGAGCAAGAACAATAAACCGAATTCCTTCGGCAATTAATGCTTCAAGAGTTGGGTAGTCTACAGCCGTTTCCGCCAACCACATTCCTTCAGGATCCCGACCAAATCGCGAACGAAAATCTGCTTTTCCCCAACGAATTTGTGTATATTTATCCCTTTCGTTAGCCAAAGGCATAATCATGTGATTGTATACCTGCGCAATGGCGTTCCCGTGACCATTTAGGCGCTCTCTAGATTTGTGATCAGCGTCTAAAATTCGTTGATAAACTTCTAGGTCATGGGACTCCAACCATGACATTAATGTGGGTCCAATATTAAAACTCAAATACTCATAGTTATTAATGATCCCTGCCAATTCACCTTTATCATTTAAGACTCTCGCAAAGGCATTGGGGCGATAACATTCATAATGTATTCGCTCGTTCCAGTTATGGAATGGTGCAGCACTACTTTGACGTTCAATAGCATCTAAATAAGGGTTCTCCCGTGGTGGCTGATAAAAATGCCCATGTACTGTAACGTAAACACCAGTAGCCGAATTCAGGGGATCGGGCTGATAGCTATTTACCGTATTTTTTTCTTCATCCAGTATCGTGTCAGCATGAGCTGATTTTTCAACTAAAGAAGTCATGTAGAGATTGTCCATGTTATAGAAAAAAATGCAATATCATCCTGAAATGTCATCTTGAAATAATCCATGTATTGCTTAAGATACTTGCATTACAACAAAACAAATTTATAGATGAAAATTATGAAAAATGACAATTATGGAAAGTATAGTTACAACAAATAATCAAACACTTTTGACAACAGACATTAATTTTTCTTTACTTTACTTGACTAGATGGCTTGTCCCTATAGCCAACAAACAACTGTTATTCTAACTAAATTCTTCAGAATTTTTTTTGTTGCAAGTACCGATAAATAAGACACCAAAAATTTTTATTACCCTTTAAGATTCTAAAGCCCATCTTCTCTACAAATTATAAAATTTTATTTACAATTTTATACAGAAAATAACAAATCTGTGATTGGTATTACCTCTACCATTACGAACAAACATTTTTATGAGAAACAGTAGATCTTCGGAACCTGAAATTAAGTCTTGCGAGGGTATTCTAGAGTATAATCCGTTGCGTTACCATCTCTCTGAGGCATCACGAGATTTTGTAATTTTGTGACTGGTATTCCTGATTTGAAATGATAAATGTCAGTTAAAAAGAAAGTATTTTTTGTCTTGCTAGCTTTTGTTCCAGTTTCGATCGCAGCCCACTTCCTAGGGTGGGGAGAATTAACTGTTTTTGTTACCGCTGGGTTAGCGATTTTACCTCTAGCAGCTTGGATGGGTACAGCCACAGAGGAAATTGCTGTGGTGGTCGGTCCTTCATTAGGCGGATTGCTAAATGCTACTTTTGGTAATGCTACAGAACTAATTATTGCTTTGTTTGCATTACGGGCAGGACTTGTAGATGTGGTCAAAGCAAGTATCACCGGTTCGATTATCGGTAACCTGCTCTTGGTAATGGGTCTGGCTATGCTTTTGGGTGGTTTTCGCCATAAGGAACAAAGTTTTCAACCTGATGTGGCACGCTTAAATGCTGCGTCAATGAATTTGGCAGTAATTGCAATTTTGGTACCCACAGCGATGGAATTCACATCGAAAAGTGTTAGCCGGATCGCCCTGCAAAATTTATCCTTGGCTGTCGCTGCGGTTCTAATTTTAGTTTACGGTTTAACCTTATTATTTTCTATGAAAACCCACTCTTATCTTTATGATGTGGGTGTAGTAGAGGGTTCTGAACAATTGGCAAATAATGATCACAAGCCCAATGTTTGGAAATGGATGGGAGTACTGTTACTTTGCACTTTACTAGTGTCATTTGAATCGGAATTTTTGGTTGGTTCCTTGGAAGCAGCTACATCTGAGTTGGGACTAACAGCATTATTTACTGGGGTTGTCATAGTTCCCATAATTGGTAACGCAGCAGAGCATGCTACAGCAGTTACGGTAGCAATGAAAAACAAAATGGATTTGTCTTTGTCTGTTGCTGTTGGTTCTAGCATGCAAATTGCTTTATTTGTTGCTCCTGTACTTGTAATTGCGGGTCGATTACTTGGGCAACCAATGGATTTAGATTTTAACCCTTTTGAATTAGTGGCAGTAGCTGTATCGGTCTTGATTGCTAATAGTATTAGTTCCGATGGTAAGTCCAATTGGCTTGAAGGTACATTATTACTCGCATCCTATGTAATTCTGGGTTTAGCTTTCTATTTTCATCCAGTTATAGAAGGAATTGGATAGATCATCTATTTCAGTATTTGACTATATTTTTTGCAGATTTTTGCACATCAAACCTTAAACTTTTTGCATGTTGGTGTAACTTACGCCAACATATTTTTTTGTTTCAAAGGGAACAGGGAATGGGGAACAGGAAATAGATAATTTGTGGTAATTGCTATAGATCTTTGCGAATAGAAGAGATAGAAAATTTGAGGGACTAAAAACACCATAAAATAAAACTATCACAAGGGTTGTGAATAAAAAATGACTGAAAAAATTGATGTGAGTCAATATGTAGAACAGGCAGCGTTATTAGTAGATTTGCAATTGCGAGATGAATACCGAGATAGTGCGATCGCAAATTTTGAGAAAATTCAAGTTATAGCCAAGCTTGTAAATGAGTTTTCCTTACCGAAAGATATTGAAGCAGCGCCAAAATTTGAACCATGAATCTAGAACGAGCAGACGCGACCGCCACAGCAGATGCAGTACGTAACGGTAAAATTAGCGCAGTGGAAGTTACCCAAGCTGCATTAAATAGAATTACAGCACGACAGCAGGAATTAAACTGTTTTACTGAGGTAACAGTTACAGCAGCTTTAGCAGCCGCAAAACGAATTGATAATGAAATTGCAGCAGGTAAAGACCCTGGGATGTTAGCTGGGGTACCTTTCGCAGTTAAAAATTTGTATGATATCGCTGGTTTAACAACTCTTGCAGGTGCAAAAATCAATGCGGAAAACCCACCTGCCATCCAAGATGCTACAGCGATCGCCAAGTTAAAACAAGCAGGTGCAATCCTTGTTGGCGCTTTAAATATGGATGAATATGCTTACGGATTTGTGACCGAAAATTTTCATTATGGTGCGACCCATAATCCCCATGATTTAAAACGTATTGCTGGTGGATCTTCAGGAGGTTCAGCTGCTGCTGTTGCAGGTGGATTGGTTCCTTTAACTTTGGGTTCCGATACTAATGGTTCTATTCGGGTACCTGCTGCTTTATGTGGGATATTTGGTTTCAAGCCCACCTATGGTAGATTATCGCGTGCGGGTGTTGCCTTATTTTCTAGCAGTCTTGACCACGTTGGACCTTTCACTCGTTCGGTCAGAGATATCGCTACAGTATTCGATTTACTTCAAGGAGAGGACGAACGGGATCCCATCTGTACCAAACGTCCTCCCATAGAAACTCGTAATTCTATCAACATAAAACCCAATATTGATGGCATTAGAATTGCGATCGCAGATGATTATTTTACTAAAAAAGCTGTACCAGAAGCCTTAGAAGCGGTGCACCATGTCGCTAAAGCTTTAAATGTAAGTGAACACGTAACCATCCCAGAAGCAGAACGCGCCCGCGCAGCAGCATATATAATTACAGCATCCGAAGGCTCAAACTTGCATTTAGATGACTTGAGAAAGCGTCCCCAAGATTTCGATCCCGCCACACGCGATCGCTTTTTGGCTGGAGCATTAATTCCTGGTATTTGGTATATTCAAGCTCAACGCTTTAGAACTTGGTATCGAGATCGAGTTCGAGAAATTTTTAGTAAAAATAACCATCATGGAATTGATGTAATTTTGGCACCAACAACACCAATTACAGCACCCAAGATCGGACAACAAACTATGGTGCTGGACGGTGAGGAAATTCTGGTTCGCCCTCATCTCGGCTTATTTACTCAACCATTATCTTTTATCGGGTTACCCGTTTTATCTATTCCCATCCAACGTCCCAATGCTTTACCTTTGGGAGTGCAGTTAATAGCTGCTCCTTATCATGAAGAATTAATTTTAAGGGTTGCAGCAGTATTAGAAAAAGCAGGTGTAATTTCTGCAGCAGTTGTTTAGTTAATGCAATTGGAAATGTAGTCCCTCATAGAAAGAAGAAAATTGTTACGATAGAACAAAGAAGCATTCTAGTTCGTTTTTTAACGATGAGAATAAACTCGTTTCAATAGTGAACTACTAACCCAAGTTGCTATAGGCAAAACTTTTAGATTCTCTTATATATCACTAAATCCGCCTTAAAAAGGTGGACTTTGAATTCATTTACCCCAAATTATTAGACGTGCAGCGCGAAGGATATTTAGGGGGATCTAAATCCAACAGACTTGAACTAGCAACTTACTTTACTATCACGCTTAACAGTTAAAGATAGAGATTAGTTCTGATGAAAGACAAGGTTTTGCAGGGACGTTATCAAATTCAGCGCCAATTAAGAAAAAATGCTGGAAGACGCGCACTACTAGCAAAAGATTTAGTAACAGAAGAATTAGTCATCATCAAACTGTTAATCTTTGGTAACGACTTTAAATGGCAGGATTTGAAATTGTTGACTAGGGAAGCTCAAATTCTTCAAGAACTATCTCATCCTGCAATCCCTCGCTATCTTGACTACTTTGAACTCGATTTACCGGACTTAAAAGGTTTTGCTTTGGTACAAACCCATATTCCAGCAAAGTCTTTAGTAGAACACTTAAGAGCGGGACGTACCTTCAGCGAAGTAGAACTTAAACAAATTGCTAAATCTTTATTAAAAGTACTCATTTACCTTCACGAATGTCTCCCTCCCGTTATTCACCGCGATCTTAAAGCTAGTAATATTTTGCTCGGCGAGCCCCCCTCTTACTACCTAAAGCACAGAACTAGTTCAAATTCAAAATCTCGAAAGAAGTTTGGAAGTGATTCCCTCACCCATCGCTCTTGGGAAAATGTTGGTCAAGTATACATAGTAGATTTTGGGTCGGTTAAAACTGCTATGGCGCAGCAAGATGGGACCATGACAGTGGTGGGAACTTATGGTTATATGCCGCCAGAACAGTTCGGTGGACGTGCTTTTCCCGCATCCGATTTGTATGGTTTGGGAGCAACATTAATTCATCTGGTAACAGGGAAACATCCTGCAGATTTGCTCCAAGATGACATGACAATTAAGTTTGAAGAATTAGTAAATCTTAGTCCTGCTTTTGTTGACTGGCTGAAGTGGTTAACAGAACCAAGTTTAAAGCTTCGCATGGGTTCGGCGCGAAAAGCATTGGAAGCCTTGGACATGTTGTCCCATCGTCACTTCCCCCTGGTTGTTTTTCAACCACAGGATAGCAAAATTAAGTATCTCAACCAAAAAGATCTCCTAGAAGTTATTATCCCTCCCCCTGGTTTTAGTTTGAGGGTAGGATTTCTATGTTTTTTCGATTTGATTTGGCTTTCTTTACTAATTAACTGGAGTATTTCTGTTTGGGGAAAGCCTTTGCTAGTATTGTTTCCACTTTTTCACTGGGTATTTGCTATCTGGATTTTATTAGCAATTCTGTTTACCTTATTTGGCAAAATCCGTTTTTCTCTGACTCCAAAAAAGATTTCCTTAACCTACGAGTTATTCGGATTAAAATATCCTTCACCTTTTTCAGCACACAGTGATGATATTTGGAAAATAGAATTGCTCGACCGACATATTGTTAAACCCCAGGGAGCTAGAGTAGAACCAATTCGAGTTAGTGTGCCTAATAAATTAATTATTTGGGCGAGAAAACGTAAATATATCTTGGGACAAAATACTTTGACTCAATGGTTACGAATTAGTCAAAGAAAAGTTCTTCATGCTTCAGAGTTGGATTGGTTAGCCCAAGAGATCGGTGACTGGTTAGAGCTACCAATTAGTAGAGAATAACTACAAATTATAAGTAAAAAACAATACATTCATAAATCAATCTTATTCAAGATGCTGTATTGAAATTTGTATTAACTCCTCAAGTTTTTCCGCAACCTCCGTCCTATGACATCGACGCCAGTCTTTCTCCGCACACATCAGTAAAATATTTCCATTTACAGCAAATTTTGCAACTTCTTGTAATGATTTTTGAGCCTCTTTTTTATCTGGAGGTTCCCATTTTGCATTACCAGATGTGTTACCGAGGGCTGGTTTAGAAATATATTTAATATTCTTTGAAACACAAAGTTTTTCAACTTGATCGCCGTACCATTTTCGACTCCAAGCACGCGGACGAAATCTCACGTCTACAACAAATGATACATTATATTTTTCAAGATAATCGACAAATTCTTTGTAATCTTTACGATTCCCATATCCAAAGGTCAGTATATACTTTGTTTTACAGTTATCTTCAATAATATTTGAAATTACCATTATCAAATTCTTCCCTTACAAAAGACTTAGTTGCTCAGACTTGACTCTGGGTGGATAAAATAAGCCGATAATCATAAAACCTTTAGGGAATCTCTTTTGATTTCCCACTATAAAGTATAAATCCTTTGTTTTCAAAAAATCATCTTCTAATTTTTGTCTCATTTTTTCTAAAGCTTCTTTTTCTTTCTCTTGTTGACTAGATTTTTTAGAACTATTTCGGCATTTTCTATATAGTTCTTGTATTTCCCAATCAATAATAGAAAATTTATGATTAGTATCATTTTGAGAAACAAAACTATAATAGAACTTATAAGGTATTTTCTCTAATTTTACGGAAGGCTCAAATAAGTCAAGTTGGTTTTGAATAGATTGCTGCCTAAGACTCCATTCACGTGTATCCTGTTTATGATAGTATTTATTGATTCTTTTAGGTTTCATAATTCCTAAAGATTTACCTTGACTTTTAATATCTTCAATTGATGAGAATTTCAAATGTGAAGTTAAAATCAATTTTTTTCGCTCTTCCCAATTCTTTTCAGTACTAATTTTTCTAATAATTTGTATTGATTCATCATTAATCCGAAAACTTTCTTCTCTATAATCTTTGGGGTTTTTCTCTATTTCGGCACTAATTATAGACCACCTAGGATAACGCTGCTCAGAATCTAGATAGCGATAGCGTATAGGATAAATACGAATCCACTGTATTGGATTTTCCGAATCATCTAGTAATACTCCTGCTGTACATACAGTTTCCCTATAAGTCATGCTGATTGATGGATAAGTCTTTGTTGCAATTAAAATTTTTCTTCTTTCCATAAATTTATTTTTTCAATAAATATATTGTTGTTATATTTTTCAATATTTTACGTTAGGTATAAATCAAACAGCAACTAGAGCTAAAAAAAGCTGACATAAACCCTGTTTTAGAGTGTATATGTCAGCTCATTTAAAATATAATTAAAACTAACTAACCAAACTCTTAAATGGACAACGACTAGTTTCTAATTTTCTACTGCGCTTTTTTTTAATCCAATTCCAAATTCGTTTAGGAAAACCAAAAAAGTTTAGTTTTTTCAGGAAACCGAAAAACTTATTGGGTTTTTGTTTCTCTTCCGTTACTTCTAATGGTTTTCCTACTGATGTCAAACTGTCCAAAAATTTGGTGTTGTCGTAAAAGTGCTCCAAAGAAATAATTTTCAAATCATCAGTTACTCGAACAACACTCATTCCAATAATTTCTATTGTTTCTCCGGTAGGTAAATAATCTTTGTACGAACCGGTGAAATGTCCCCAATGTCGCCACTTAAATGTAATATTTGGTGGTTCCGAGTATACTTCTAAAACTTCCCATAGAAATCCATCAGGGAAAGCCGTATGAAAAAGATTTGTTGAACTTTCAAAATCTTCTTCAGAAGCTTTGTAATGAGTTGTATCGCCAATCAATGCTTTGTAAGTACCTGACTCTATTAAGTCTGGAACTGTATGATCTTTACCACCATTAGTACTCATACGAAACTCATCATTAACAACCGATATCCACTGTTGGGGATTGGTTTTAAAGTTTGCTTCGATATCAAAAGTTCGTACCAAATTTTGTACCAAATCTTCTAGAGAATACTGAGGATGATTTCGGGTACTTTCTTCTGCTAACCTGGCGTTAGAACGACTATAGTCAGGCTTTTCATCATAACGCCATTCGACATTATCGCTGTATTCGAGAACTGTGTCTCTATCTTGTACCCATAAATGAAGGTCATTAGGTTCTCTAATAGTCATAAAAGCCTAGCAAAAACAGTGAGGGGTTTAGATTTCGGATTTCGCAGCAATTCTTCCCTCAAATAGAAGCACTCAACTATACAGTTTTTCCCACAGCTTCAAAAAATAATTAGTTTGCAGTGTACAAACTACTGTATTTTCATCTCTATAGAAATCATGACATTTTTCATAGGTTAATAGCAGCAAAGATCAGAGCATAAACTCACAGAATTTTACAGTGCAAATCATTATTTTTTCTTTTTCTTTTTCTTTTTAGATTTCCCTTCAGTACCACTTACTTTCCCAAAACCTTGAATGGATTTTTTCTCAGTAGATAAAGCTTCTACAGCTAACTTGAATTCAGCTGGATGCAATACTTCTGGTTTTATCTGACTTTTCTCAGATTTTTTGGTAATATCCTTAACTTTCTCTAAATTATCCAAGGAAACATCTGGGATAGATAAGCCAGAATCCGATGCAGGGAGATTTCCTTGCTTAGTATCTAATTCCTCTTCATTGCTACTTTTTTCCTCGGAAGTTACCTCGGAAACATCCCGAATATCTTTTGAGATAACTTCTTCAATCTCATTTAATTCTTCCGCAGCAATTTCATTCTCCGCAGCTTCTACAGGTGATGAAAAATCTTCTTGCGAGCGCACTACATTTGTATCGTCAGTTGCTTTTATTGTCGCTTCTATTTCTTCAATCTCTTCCGAAACGATTTCTTGAACAGAGGAATTAGAATCCGAAGCGATCGCCCGAGTGTTAGTTAGACTTGCTTGTTCTTCACTATTTTGTTTCTTAGAAACTGGCTCAGAATCCGAATTTACATTATCCAAGACCAGATTTTCCGGTACAACAGCTTCAAGGGTGTTTAATTCTTCTACAGTAATTTCGTCGTTAGTTATTTCGAGCAATGATGACAAATCTTGCTGCGATCGCACCAACACCTCTATATCCTCAGGGATACTTGCTTCTTCAACCCTTTCAAGTTTTGATGAAACAACTTCTTTCCCGGATACGAGAAAATCTTCGTTTACCTGTTCTTCCGAATCCTGTTTGTCCTCAGAACCAAGATTCTCGACAGTTTCAATTTTTTGTACAGGAAATTCCTCTAATGTAATTGAGCGCAGTTGTTCGGGGGTAATTTCCAAAAATAAATTGACTTCTTCAGTAGTAATTTCCACAACAGGTGATGAATAATCATCCGACCGCACCAAATCTGTGTCGGGGATCGTTGTTGTAGCTTCAACTTTCTCAAACTTTTCTGGGATAATTTCCTCAACAGATGAAACGGGATCTAACACAGGTTCAGAAATACTAACCCGATCCTCATCGTCCGAACTAACATTTTCGAGTAATTTTAATTCATCATCAGTTACACCTAAAGCTTGCTTAATTTCATCCCAGGTTCCGGCGATATCTTCAGGGACTATTTCTCCTTCATTCGTTACCGTCTCAAACGCAGACTTAATAACTAGTGCAGACTCTTTTGCTTGTAAATGAGTTAAGGAAGCAACAAGAAAACCATTAAGTTCCGTAGGATTCTGGTTGAATAATTTAAGTTGTTGAGTTAATACTCCAATAGACTGCGATCGCGCAATAGGGTGATGATTAGCAATTTCTTCTAAACTATTGGTTGCAGCAATCCGTGGGAATAAACCGTGGGAAGGATCTGCTAAATAAGTTTGCAGGTAAGGAATCGCCATTGCACCAATTTTGCCAAACACTTTTGGCATTTCTTCGCTGACTAGATCGCAATCTTCCCTTTGATGAAATAGCTGCATTAGGGGTTCAATAGCTTCCTCTGCACCTAATTGCGCCAAAGCACGCCAAGCATGAACAGGACCCCAGTTTTTAAAGTCTCCAGAATCTACACCATAAAACTCCCCATCAATAGCCATTTGAATCAAGTCTGGGATATGCTGTGAACCCAGATCTAGTTCTGCAATGTAATCACGCCACTGATTTCCATAATTGTAACAATTACCGAAGGTCAGCAACTTATCCACAGGGGTTTGGTAACTGGTGCGACTGGTCATGGAAAATCATCTGATTCAATACTCAAATACCAAACTATAGCAAAATTTGTGAAGTTGCACATTATTTAAATTTAAAATTATCTATCATAAGTAATTGTTTTCACTGTTGTTTACTTTACTTTCATAAATGTTTGTATTCTTACCTTGAGCTACAATCCAGACTCAGTAAGATATTCAGGGAAAATATCTCAGAAAAACTTTTTGTACGTCAATAAAAAATATTGATTTTTTGTTGGTTATTAAAGTTTTAAATATTTCGTGACGTATACTTTTTTGTTTTTTTGTAACGAAAAATTATTGACTTTCGCTACACGTAGATATACCAATATATTGTTGAGATGGAATTTTAATTTAATAGGTTAGAATTTCCTAACTCTAACTATTTTATTTGCAAATAATAAAACTTACAGACAATTTTCAATAAAGGGTTTTCGGTAGTATTTTGAGTCAGAAGAGAAAGACTAGTAATTATACGACAATATAACTCCGTAAAACATGCTAATGATAATGAAGAAGAAAGAAAATATTCTTTATCTTAGTAATATAAAATTCATATTTTGATGGATAAACATCAACCTAATCCAGAACAACAAAAAATTATTAACCATATTAACGGAGCAATTTTAGTACTTGCTCCCGTTGGTACTGGAAAAACCTTTGTTCTTTCGGAAAGAGTTGCTCGAGCCATAAAGAATGGAATTCCTATAGAAAAAATCCTCTGTCTCACATTTACCAATCGTGCAGCCAAAGAAATGAGTGAAAGATTATGGCGGATGCATCCAGAAGAATTCCGCCAAATCACGATTAAAACTTTCCACGGTTTGTGCGCTCAAATGTTGAGAATTGAAGCTATAAATATTGGCTTACCTACAGATTTTGTTATTTACGATGATAGTGATTGTAAGGAAATCATCAAAGAAGTATTTGGATATCAAAAAAATCAAGATATCCAAAGGACTTTTTTTGATATTGCTAAATATAAATCTCAAGCATGTACCGAGGAATTATCCTTTCTTTACCCAACAGAGAATATTTACCAACCTCTGGGATTAAATTTTGCTAAAAAAGCTATTCGCTATCAGTCTATTCTACAGGAACGTCATGCCATAGACTTTGCTGATTTGGTATTTTTTGTTAGAGCAATGCTTAATTGCAAACCAGAAATATCACAAAGGTGGCAAGAACGTTTTGATTTTGTCCAAATAGATGAGATTCAAGATACTCATATATGTGAGTATGAAATTGTTCGTCATCTAGCCTCGCGTACTAGAAATCTCGCTACAATTGGCGACTTGGATCAAACAATCTATGAATGGCGAGGTTCGGAACCAGATTTAGTAATTCAACAATTTACTGAAGATTTTCAACCGAAAAAATATTCTCTCACATTCAATTATCGAGCTACTCAAACATTATTAAATGCAGCATCATCTTTTGCAAACTCATTTGAGCAAAGACAAACCCAAATTACTCCAGCTTCGAGTTGTAAACCTGGAAAATTAATTAAAACCCATTTCGCAGAAAATGAACAAACAGAAGCTATATGGATTGGCGAACAAATTCAAAATTTAGCAGCAAATAATCAAAGATTCCCTTATAACAGAGTTGCAATTCTAACTCGTACTCATAAGCGTATAGAAATCATTAGCAAAGTTCTAGAACAACTAAATATCCCCTGTATCACAATAGAACAATATCAATTTTTCATGCGCCAAGAAGTAAAAGATACACTGGCTTATTTAAAATTGATTTTAAATCCATTTGATACGGGTTCTTTTCGTCGAATTTTATTACGCCCCACCCGTGGGATCGGTGCTAGGACAATTCAAAATGTGATTACTGAAGGAGAAAAATGCGGTTTTTATTTAACCGATATGGGTTCGATTCAGACCTTTGTTGATGGGGACCCTTTTAGTAATCTTATATCTGCCTATAAATCTGGAATCATAGTCGTTTTTGATGTCGAAACCACAGGACTTTCTGTTACGAATGATGAAGTTATAGAAATTGCTGCACTCAAACTAGTAAATGGCAAAGTAGAAGCAGAATTTCACCAACATATTCTTAATACAATAAGTGTTGGTGACTCACAACATATACATGGCTATACAGACAAAGAATTAGCAGAAAAAGGTAGACCCGCAAATCAAGTTTTTAGTGAGTTCTTTGACTTTGCACAAAATGCATTTTTGATAGGTCATAATGTCGGTTTTGATATCAAAATGGTTACAGCACATGCTAGCAAAGCTGGAATCACTATTCCTAAATTTCAGTGGGGAGATACTTGGAATTTAGCTAACCGCTTCATTGATTTAGATAGTTATAGCTTGGAGAACTTAGCAAAAAAACTAGGTTTACCCAATCTACCAACCCACAAAGCCCTTGATGATACCCGCACCACAGTTGAATTACTGGGATATCTGATTCCAAAAATTGAAAGTAAATCTGATTATCGCCAAGCCTTAGTTTACCGTTATGGAGAGGAATTTGAATCGCTCGCCGAACAAATAGAAACTTGGCGGGATGATACCCAAAAATTAAGACCGGCAGATTTACTGGAAAAATTATTAACAGAATCTGGCTTACAAGCTTACTACGAAACAGATCCACAACGTGAGAACAATCTCTTAGAACTGATAAATATCTTCAGACAAAAAGATAAACCGGAAATAAATTCAGATACTGCCCTGCGTAGTATTCTTGAATTTACAGCCTTAGCCAAAAACTTAGATCAAATTTCCCAACAGGATAATCAAGTAATGATTATTACTATCCATCAATCAAAAGGTTTGGAATTCGATAGCATTTTTATTGCAGGAGCTTCACAAGAAGAATTTCCCAGTTTTCTCAGTTTACGAAATGATAATCTTGAAGAAGAAAAACGTCTATTTTACGTAGCCATGACCAGAGCTAAACAACAACTTTTTATCTCTGGATTTTTGGAAGATTCTAGAGGATATTCAAAGGTCCCCAGTGAGTTCATTGATTCCATACCAGACAAATATTTACAATTAGAGTAGTAGTGCTTCGTGAGTTTAAGACTACTTAAAATGGCATATTGAAATAGCAAAACACATATTCAAGAGAAATTATATTTTAGCGAAACTTTTAACCTTCACAGTTAACTTTTTCTAATTTCTCAGTTTGTATGTACTACTGTGCTCAAGTTCCCTGTCAACCGGCTGCATTCCTGTTTACTGTGTGGATTGCTTTTTTTAGCAGTATGGGACTTACAACACTCACTCGGTAAAAATATAAGCCTTTAGAATTACTTCCTAGTCTCATAATGGACCTAGACCCATTGTCTGTGCGTAACGTTTGTAGTAATTTGTATGCTTGTTTATCCTTACTGTTTCCTCGATATTCAATAGATTTAACTTATATGACAACTAGAATATAAAATAAATGTCAGTGGTGCGGTCGAGTTTTAACTCAAGATACAAGTTTATTGATCGGGTAGATTTTGTAGCGTAAAGGTTTATCTTGCTTAAATATCCTGCTTAAAGTTTAGTCTAATTTACCCATAGGTGGGATTATTTCCAACAAAATACTTTTACATACTTGAAATATATGACTTCATTATTATGAACTCCGATCTAATACTGTTTTTTGCTATCTAATAATCTGACAAAATATTTTTCATGCATAAAGTACGCCAAATTTCAACCAGAAAAAACTGTCAACCCAGGTAATTAATTGGAGAATTGTCAATTCTACTTCATATTTATTTTGACAACAAAAGAATGTCAAAGTATTACACACAAGAGCAAAGCTATTATTTATGCTCCACAATCGTGTTTATCAGAATAAACATATTAGTAAAAAACTTGGCGATGTAACACTCATGTCTTTAATGACGATTCTTGTAGTCGATGATGATTTGGGTACTCGCTTGTCTATCAGTGATTATCTAGAACTGTCTGGTTATTCCGTAATAACAGCTGATGATGGTCAAGACGGACTGAAAATGGCAGAAGAGTACCATCCTGACTTGATTGTGACTGATATTGTGATGCCACGTATGAATGGCTACCAGTTAGTACGGCGCGTACGTCAAAAAACTGAATTTCGGTTGCTACCAGTTATCTTACTAACAGCTAGAACAAAAACCCAAGAAAGAATTTTGGGTTATCAGTCGGGTTGCGATCTGTATTTACCCAAGCCATTTGAATTGGAAGAGTTAGCAGCAGCGATTCAAAATCTTTTGGAGCGGTCGCAGATCATTCAACAAGAATATCGCGTTTCCCAAAGCCACGAACAACAAAAATCAAAGTCTGGGGAAATAAAGAAAAATGAAAATTCCCTATTGAGTAAAGATCGTGATTCAGTGATGTTCACATCTTTAACCCCCAGAGAACAGGAAGTTTTAGAACTTTTAATTCAAGGTCTTTCTAATGCAGAAATAGGAAATAAGTTATACATTAGTCCCCGTACAGTTGAAAAATACGTTAGTAGCCTATTAAGGAAAACAGACACAAGTAACCGCGCGGAATTAGTTCATTTTGTTATGAAGCACGGACTTGTGGAATAAGTAAATATTTATATTTTGCAAAACTGATGACTAGCGATGAGAACTCAATTTGAAATCCTATTGACTCTTAGGATTATATTTAAATTAAAATTAAAAACCACTATTCCCTTCACTGAATATTTAATGAATATTTAGTAAATATTTAGTAAATATTCAATAAATTATTTAAATTCAATTAAATATACCTTAAGACTTAATATTGTTCTCCTCAAGATGCTTTAATAATCCTCCACAAGCATCAATCAATAAGTCTATAACTCGATTAAATCCTTCGGTCCCGCCATAGTAAGGATCTGGAACTTCTTTTAATGTATTTTCAGTACAAAAATCACACATTAAATGCACTCTATCTTGATACTCACCTGTTGGGTCCAGCGCGAGAATATTCCGATAATTACTTCGATCCATTGCCAAAATCATATCAAATTCTTGAAAATCTGATACAACAAATTGACGAGCTTGACCGTACATTTTAATTCCTAAATTCTGGAAAGCAGCTGCACTCATGCGGCGATCAGGAGCGCTACCGATATGATAGCTAGATGTACCAGCGGAATCACAAAAAATATCTTGTTTGGATTGACCCTGTTCCTCTATCATATAATTCATAATATTTTCTGCTGCAGGGGAGCGACAGATATTTCCCAGACAAACAAATAAAAGTTTATAAGTCATAAAATCAAACTCAATTTTTGTCACGAACGAACGCACATTTCCAAGCAGCAATTACTAACAGCTAACGCTTAATAGGGAGCTAGCTAACAGATGGAATGCCCAAGTGGTTATTCTAAAAAGAAACACAATACTTATTAAAGTCAGATGTGCTAGCCCCTAGCAGGAATGTCGCTAGTCAAAAGTCAACAGCCCCCCAGTCCGTAAGAATCGGATTTTTTGACTATTGACTATTGACATTGACTATCAAATTTTAACTAAAATCCGGGTAGTTCTAGTCCACTAGTCAAATCTTCCATGCGTTCGCGCATTGTGGCAGTAGACTTATTATATGCATCTTTCATCGCAACGGTTACTAGATCGGATAGAACATCTGCTCCTTCTTTCAATGCTTCTGGAGAAATTTCTACCCTTTTAGGTTCTTGGTTTCCGGTTACAACTACTTTAATTAAACCACCACCTGACTCTCCAGCAATTTCCATTTGCTCCAATTCGTCTTGGAGTTGCTTTGCTCCTTCTTGAACCTGCTGTGCTTTTTTGAAAGCTTCAGCTAGTTCTTTCATTTTTCCTAAACCAAAGCCAAATCCCTGTCCTTTTGTCATGATTTATATTCCGCGAGTACTTTCAATAACAAATCAAATTCAATTATAGATGCGGCAGGTCATTTACATATTTTTTTTACTAATCAGTAATTGATAAATATGAAATTCTACATTGTCGAAATTGAAGAATATAACTACAGCCAATCTAAATTGTTTGGGAAATTCCCATACTAAAGAGAGCTAACATATTTCTCTCTACCGCAATCGTATTGTTCCATAAGTTATTTAGGATTGCTACTGATCGTTTGGTGTTTTTAGGTTAGTATTACTATAATTTATAGGTCAAATCAAGCATTTAATATAACTGTCCGCGCCACCAAAAATGGTAAACGCGGACAGAAAGCTAACTAATGCAAAAATTTTACTATTGAATTTTTATTCTTAGCCAATAGCTTGAAATTCCCCAATCATCTTCACTTCTGGATGTAACAAAATTGACCATCTCTTCTGTACTTCATTTTGTACGTGACGAATAAGATAGAAAATATCTCGAGCTGTTGCTCCACCACAATTGACAATAAAATTAGCATGACGCTGTGCTACTTGCGCATTACCAATTTGGAATCCTTTCAGACCAGTATTTTCAATCAACCAACCTGCAGCATAGGGTTTAGGATTGCGGAATACACTACCGCAACTTGGTAAGTGATAAGGTTGGGTTGTCAGTCTTTGTTTTTGATGTTGCTTGGTAACTGCTAATACTTGTGTTGGGTCTGCTCCTGGCTGGAGTTGAAAAGTCGCTTGGGTAACAATAATGTCACTTCCCTGCAGCTTAGAAGTACGATAGCTGTATTCCAACTGATCGCATCTTAAAGTTTGTAAGCTTCCGTCAGGAAGGAGAACTTCAGCACTTACCAAAATATCTGCGATACAGCCTTTATGGGCACCTGCATTCATAACAACTGCACCACCCATGGTACCAGGGATACCAACAGCCCACTCAAATCCTTGGTATCCTTGCTTTGCTGCTTCACAGGCTAAAGCTGGAATTGGCTCTCCTGCAGATACAGTTACTAACCCCGTATCTTTGTCAAATTGAGTATGACGTAAATGGCGGGTTACTATTACTAAACCTTCAATACCATGATCGCTCACTAGTAGATTAGAACCAGCTCCCAATACAGTTATTGGTAAACTATGCTTTTTGGCATATTCAACGCTAGCTTGTAACTCTTCCAAATTACGAGGAGCAACATACCACTGTGCTGGTCCACCTACTCTGTAGGAAGTATAAGCTGCAAGAGAAACTTGAGACTTAATAATGCTATCAGTACCTGCTAAGGGGATTTCTTTACTATTCACTGATTGATTTTTTAGTTCTTGATTATTGCTCTGGGAAACACGACAGACACTTTCATTTGACTGGTTATCTTTCGGATTCAGCAGCATGATTATTATTTTTTATTCAGATGAACCACCATGTATATAACTACGGTCATCTCATTAGCTTTTTGGGAATATCAAAGATAGATGCATTCCTCAGGCAAAGAGAAATAACTTCCCGGATTTTGATAAACTTTGATTATGAGGTTGCTTTAGCTGGTTGGCGTAGTGCAGCGATAACTTCAGGAATTGCCTGATTTAGATTACCAGCACCTAAGAATAATACTAAATCCCCTGGTAGTAAGGTTTCTAGCAAAGAATCACAAATAGAGGCAATAGTTGGTTGATAATTGACGTTGGGATGTTGTTTCGCAATTTCTGCAGCTAATTTTTCGCCACTTACTAACCCCAAATCGGTTTCGCCTGCGCTGTAAATATCTGTGAGTATAACCAAATCTGCTCTATCAAAGGACTGAGCAAACTCTTCCAAGAATGTGTGGGTACGACTGTAGCGGTGTGGTTGGAAAACAGCAATTACCCTTTGTCCTGGTCTTGCTTGTAAACGGGCTGCAGCTAAGGTTGCACGTAGTTCGCTAGGGTGATGGGCATAATCATCTATAAAAGTAATACCATCAACTTCACCACGAAATTCAAAGCGACGTCTTGCACCACCAAAAGTAGCTAATCCTTTAGCAATTTCTCCGAACTCCAAACCCAATTCTCGACCAACGGCGACTGCTGCTAAAGCATTACTTAGATTATGATGACCGAGAACAGATAAATTGAGAACACCTAAAGCTGTATCTCTTTCCCAAACTAAAGCTGTGGTACCATCAGCCCGATAATCAATATTTGTAACAGCGTAATCCGCCTCTGTATCTATATTTAAGCTATAAGTAATAGTTGGTCGCATCATTGAGAGAACAGTCTTACAATCGATACAAGCAACCAAAGTTTGACAGTTCCCAGCAAAGGTCTGGAAAGTATCAACTACTTCTTCCAAGCTATCGTAGTGATCTGGATGATCTAATTCGATATTGGTAATAACACCAACATGTGGCACATGCTTAACTAAAGAGCCATCAGATTCATCTGCTTCTGCAACTAAGTACTTACTTTGACCCAATCTAGCATTTCCATCCCAAGAATCAACTTCTCCACCCACCAAAATAGTTGGATCTACACCCGCTTCCAGTAGCATACAGCCAATCATACTACTAGTTGTAGTTTTACCATGGGTTCCCGCTACCGCAATACTGTAATATTCTGCGATTAAAGCCGCTAGAACGTCAGAACGATGGAAAATTGGGCAACCTAATTCTAATGCGGCTCTATACTCTAAATTATTAGTGTTAATTGCAGTAGAGCATATAACTTGTGGTAGTTTTTTATTGGCAGAATTTAACTCTTCTGGAGTCCTTGATTGTAAATTGTTTCCCTCAGAATTAGGATGGAAAAATTCTAAATTACTTGCTTGTTGCTGATTAAATATTCGAACTCCTATTGATTCCAAACGACGGGTAATATGATTGGGACGAACATCCGAACCAGATACGGGTAACTGGCGTTTTGCAAGTACATAGGCAACAGCTGACATTCCTATGCCACCAATTCCAATAAAATGAAATGGTCTACCACTAAAATCCACAGATTGTTTCATTTATTATTCCTCTTACACCACACCGCACTATCATCTTCCAATGACACGCGTATCATATCAGGAATTTGTTTTTTACCGATACTATCTATGTGTCATTTTTATGTTTAAATTTCTAGTTATTTCCTTGCCTATTTATAAAGATTTTAGGTTACGAACTGTTTATTTTGTTTGTGACTAGTTCATCCGTTTCTTCTTGAAAAAAAATCAGAATACGAAAAAATATGCTGTATTGTAAAATACAAGACTTCCGGAAAATCATTGACATTTAAATACGGGTATTGTAGGAGGCGCAAAACCTATTTTCAATTAAATGTTGCCACAACGAAAATTAATCTACCCGACCAATTTTTAAGATTAGACTTAGCTTTTTTGCTGGTTCCATTTACTAATAAATCTGATTATTTATCCATCAGGGGCGAGTTTCAAACAAGTTCAATTGAGATTACAGTTTTTGAACAGCTAATAGCTAGCTCAACTAAAAATCTATGTAATGTCATCTCTCTGCGATATCGTTTGTGCAAATATTAGCAATTCACCCGCGATATCAAATACAAGAAACAATCGGGGAAATCCAGAAATTATTGATAACGTCACTAAGAGAGATAGAAATATTACTTAAATTCCACTCAGACCCTAAATGTATAATCAATTACTATAGCCTTGCTTTATCGTCAAAAGATGGATAAATAGGCTAGAATAACACAGATTTTAAAACCAACAATTCTTAAGTCAATAAGGTTAACCTCCAATTCTTTAGATTGTATTTTATTTCTAAATTGTGAGAGCCTAACTCAAAATTACACTTCCTGCAACCACAATCAAACCATACTGGGAAGTGCTTACATACCATAACCCCGTACTTATTGCATATCCCTTTAGGAGTAGTTTCGTCAAGTCTTATTTGCAACCCATAATCCTGAATCTCCCTCGTACCATAGTTTTTCAGTCTTGGGAAAAAATACTTGCTTTTTGTAAAGTCAAAGCAAAGTAGATGCTGAGATGTTGATAAGAAATTTATCTTGGATAGTAATGGCACTTAGGAGATGTATTCAATTACTCTTAGTATATTGTTGTTGGTTACACACGTAAATTCAAGCTTTAATGACAGAAAAATAGTAATCAGTACAGATTTTTTTTATAATCTGGGAGTCAATAGTTATAAATACTCCCCTCTTTGCGATATGATTGGGGTCATAGATAGCATTTTGACAAGCATACATACAGAGGGCAAGACGCTGTGATTAGAGTAGCAATTAACGGTTTCGGTCGAATCGGGCGTAATTTTATGCGCTGCTGGTTGGGTAGAGAAAATAGTAATCTAGAAGTCGTTGCTGTAAACGATACTTCAGACCCAAGAACCAACGCGCATCTACTCAAGTATGATTCGATGCTGGGCAAATTAGACCAATATGACATCAGTGCCGATGAAAATTCTATTGTTGTTGATGGCAAGACTGTTAAATGTGTATCCGATCGCAACCCAGAAAACTTGCCCTGGAAAGAGTGGGGAATTGACTTGATTATTGAGTCAACAGGAGTATTTACCACTTATGACGGAGCCATGAAGCACGTCAAGGCTGGTGCGAAAAAAGTTTTGATCACTGCTCCTGGAAAAGGTGGCGACGTTGGTACTTTTGTGGTTGGTGTCAACCATGAAGATTATGACCACGACCGATACCCAGTAATCAGTAACGCTAGTTGTACTACCAACTGTTTAGCTCCTGTTGCTAAGGTGTTGCATGAAAAATTCAACATCATTAAGGGTACAATGACCACTACTCATAGCTATACTGGCGACCAACGCTTGTTAGATGCATCTCACCGTGATGTAAGACGGGCAAGAGCAGCAGCAGTAAATATTGTACCTACTTCTACCGGTGCAGCGAAAGCTGTAGCACTTGTAATACCAGAGCTTAAGGGTAAGTTAAATGGTGTAGCTTTACGCGTACCTACCCCCAATGTGTCAATGGTTGATTTTGTGGTGCAGGTAGAAAAACGTACCATCGCAGAAGAAGTCAATCAGGCATTTAAAGACGCTGCTAATGGCTCCATGAAAGGTATTTTAGGCTATAGTGAACTACCTTTGGTGTCTTCCGATTATCAAGGCAGTAATGATTCTTCTATCGTCGATTCTAGCCTGACCTTGGTCATGGGTAATGACATGGTAAAAGTAATGGCATGGTATGACAATGAGTGGGGTTACAGTCAACGTGTATTAGATTTGGCTGAGATTGCAGCAGCCAAGTGGAAGAATTAACTATTAAGCAGTACTTTTAATCAGGATTTTTCTGTTTGTCTGCAAGTTTATGGGAACGCATAACACGTTGATTTGCTTGTTTGGGATAATAGTAAACCAAAAGAACAAATAATTATTAAATAGGCAGTACAACTAAACAGAAAAATCAACAAAAAAGCGCTAGTAGCCAAAAATTAAAAATGTTGAAAACTCTGTTTTAAACTGAGAAGTTTTTCCTTAAATTCCCCAGTTTCATCTGTTAATAAAACTGTGGAGTCAGCTGTAATCGTGCCAATAATGGCTGCATTAGTATCCAGGATTTGCACTAGCTTTACAGCTGGCTCTTTTGGTAAGCAAAGTACTAGTTGAAAATCCTCGCCACCATAAAGAGCAGATTCTATTTGTGCTGCTTTCCCTAATAGTTTTTTCATTGCTGGATGCAGAATAATTCGATTACGTTCGATCACTGCACCAACATTACTTGCACGACAGATTTGGAATATAGCATCAGCTAACCCATCGCTGCTATCCATCCCCGCAACACGAGCAGAAGCGAACTCAGAATCTTGAGAATTTAATATATCCCATAATATCGGTAAAACATCCAATCGCGGCTGTGGACGTTGATGTGCTTCGATTAACGCCGCACGTTCTGATTCAGTTAAATTTTCACCTTTTTGAGGATCTAAGAGTAATTCCAAGCCAGCAGATGCAGCCCCATGAATTCCCGTCACAACAATTGCATCGCCGACTCGAGCCCGATTGCGGTAAATAGTCTGGGATTTTCTAACTCGACCAAAAGCAGTAATCGCAATAGAAATTACGGGCGATCGCACTATATCTCCACCAACTATTGGGGTATTATGTGTTTGTAAACATTGGGTTAGACCTCGATACAAATCTTCCACCCAAGTTACAGATACATCGCCTCTGAGTCCCAATCCTACAGTAATTCCCACAGGTGAAGCACCCATGGCTGCTAAATCCGATAGGTTAGCAGCAGCAGCCCGCCACCCTGCATCTTCAGCACTAGTAGTGCGATCGCTAAAATGTACTCCATCTATTAGTACGTCTGTTGTCACAACCAAAGATGTGTTTGGTACTGTTTCCAGGACAGCAGCGTCATCACCAACAATCTCTGACGGACAAAAGCGTTGTAATTTTTCTAAAAGACCTTGTTCGCCAATATCTGCTATTTTCATGGGTCGCTTGTAATTTGCTCACTTTTGTCCGCTCTCATTAATTTTGGGTCTTGTTAATTTTTAGGATTTAGCATGTTACTAAAACCCCATAGAGACGCGAAATGTTTCCCTTGGGGAACATTAGGAAGATCGCGTCTCTACAACAAACAGTCCAAAATTAATGAAACAGACCACTAGTTATTAGTTACTGCTGTTTGGGACAAAAAAGCAAATAACAAATTACCGATCACCAAAGATCTATGGAAATATGACAGATCTATGCATCAGTTGGTTCTACTAAGTTTTCTAGTCCCTTAATCACTTTAGCTGATTCAATTTTGTCACCCGCTTTTAAGACTTGTAAAACATCTTTTCCTTGGGTAACATAGGCAAAATTTGCATATCTACCATCTAAAAGGTTACGTCCCGCAGGTGTCAATTCTGGTTCAAACAAAAAGAAGAAAATTTGGGATGAACCACCATTCACTTCATCTTCCGGACGTGCTAAAGCAACACCACCATAAGCAGAAAATGGTAGAACAGGCATTTCTAAATAACGACCGTCTTCTTCTAAAGTTATGCCGTAAGTAGGTTCCTCGTCTCCTTCGACCAAAATTTCTAAGGGAATTGCTCGGTATTTACCAGTTTTTGGATCGATAAAACCTTGCTCTTTCCCTGGTGGATCTCCGGTTTGCAGAACGTAAGATTCTTCCGAACGGATGAACTCCAAACCATCATAAAAACCGCGTTGTACTAGATCTACAAAATTCCCAGCAGTTACAGGGGCGCTATAACCATCTGCAACTACGGTAATGTTGCCTTTAGCTGTTTCAATCTCAACCGTAGCGCGCCCTTTTAATTGTGGTAAATTGCTATACTCAGCCGGAACTTCAAAAGGAAATCCCGTTACCATTAATTGTTCCAATTCGCCAACAGTATCTAAGAGTTTACCTCTTTGTATCCAAGCTTGTTTTTTATTTCTTGTATCTACAACTTCTCGGTAGGATTCAATTCCAGACTGTAGTTTTTCGATTAATGCTTCGGCTTGTGAATGACGTTCTTCAGGAACGCTCGCCAAAATTTTTTCTGGTTTGTCAAGAACCCTTGAAGCTTGCTTGACATCTTTAGAGATTGCTCTCCATCTACGATTTGCCCGTAATTGGTTTGCAATATCCTCTAAACTACCTTGCAGTTTTCTTACGGGCTGGTTATCTATTGGTAATGCATATCTTAACAATGCCTTGCCATCAGAAATTGGATTCCCAGATGGTAGCAAACCAGCCAAAGAACTCGGAGTCCATCCAATCGTACTTATTCCTAAAAATAGTGCGACTAGGAGCAGCGCGATCGAACTATTTTTCAACCTAGATTTTAATAACTTCAACATTCCTATGGCTCAAATGCAGCTTTAAATTGTCGATTAGGGCTAACCCTCAATAATCTTCCCATGATTGGGACAGAGAATGGGGTATTAGAGCCGATAAGGGCACAGATAAGGGGGTTAATTAACAAAAAATAAAGTAGATGGATGTGATAACTAAGGATATGCCTATTTATAAAATAAGGAATTTAGAATAGGTCCAAAATTAGACTTGACAAGGATTACGTAAAATAAAAATTACTTATTCATCCTTATTCATCCCTTCATTAACCTTAGCAAGTTTCAATAATTAATTTTTATACCCTAATTTTATATTCTGACTCCTGGCTCCTAGCTCCTGTCTCCTGACTTCTCAAAAATTACTGAGTTGTGAGTTGTTCTTCTGGTTCTTCAACCGGTGAATCATCTACAATTTCCACTTCTGGAGTTGGCTCTCGCAAAGATACGGTAATATCAGCAGCATTAATTATTGCTCCTAATAACCCCATTTCCGATTCCTGTAACTGGTCGATAGCTTCGCTGAATAAATTTTCCTCAGTATAGTTTGGTCTCGCAACTATGATTGTGCCATCGCTGTAGGGTTGAATGAGCAGAGCATCATTAGAAAAAGTTAATGTATGAGTATCTAAAATTACTAAATCATATCGCTGACGGGCATCCTCCATCAACCTTTTAATTTCACTAGATTCTAAAACTGCAGCAGGTTGACGTACTGGTCCTGCACTAGGGATGATGTATAAATTTTCTACATCAGGTACTAAACGGATACATTCACTCAGACTGCCGTAATAACGCAGGGGCTCAATACTTGCTTCATTATTGGGAGTAACTTTAAGGGATTCACATCGGGAAGGCGATCGCAAATCGGTTTCAATAATCAAGGTACGTTTCCCAGCCCGTGCAGCAGCAATACCCAGATGATAAGCACTAAACGTTTTACCTTCAGAACTGCTTGTAGAGCACAGTAAAACGACCTTTACATCTTGACCCCCAATTCGACGCAAAGTACTGCGTAGTCTTTCACAATACTCTAAATACGGAGAATTTGCTTCTAAAGCTATTGGTAGAATATCGGGCTCCAAATCTTCCTCAACAACTAAAGGTAATTCGCCCAAAAGGATAACTTCTTTTTGTTTCAAGCTTTCACGAATATCTTCCTTAGTTTTGAAAGTACCTTCTAGGGAACCTAATAAGAATATAACCCCACCTCCAACAATCAATCCAAAGAAAACTCCTACGCCAAGTGTTGTCACTAGACTTGTTGGTGGCTTTGCATCAACTATAACTGAAGGCGGTCTTGCAATATCAAGGCTAGAAACTGTTTCGGCTTCTGCTGCTTTAGCATCTGCTAATTTCGCCTGTATTTGGTCGTAAACGGCTCTATTGAGGGCTATTTGTTGTTCTAATCGAGAACGCTCTAATTGTTTATTAGGAATCAGAGAATATTGTTTGCGTAACTTTGCCTCTTCTTGAACTTGCATTTCCAGTTGTCTTTGGAGAGTTTCTTTTTGAGTTTGCAAAGCTACCAATTGATTTGCTAACTGTTGACGCGCTGGATCTAAATTACTTTGGGAACGAATTCCCTTGATATTACCGGGTAAGGGACTCGCAACCCCAGCCCCCCCAACAACCTCTTCTGCTCGTTGCTGAAATAATTGTTCATAAGCTTCTTTTTGCCGACGCAGTTGAATCATAGTCGGATGATCAGGGCGCAAATCTCTATGAAGTACCTGCATTTGCGTTTCAGCTTGATAAATCTGACTGCGTAAATTAGCAATAATTGGATCTGCACTTAAAGCAGAAGAAATATAAGCTCGTTCCACATCAAGCCCAAGCTTTTCTTGAAGGCTGCGAATTTGAGCATCAATCCCCGATAATGTCAGTTGCAACTGTCTTTGCTGAGCTTGACTATTGGTCACAGCATTAAGCAAAATTCCATTCTCTGCAGCTAAGATTGCTGGTCTTTCCAGTCGGTCATAAATTTCAAGTTTTCGCTCTGCAGCTTGTAATTCTTTCTGAACCAGAGGTAAACGTTGATCGATATTATCAATAATTACTTTCAATCGCCTGGTATTCATTTCCTGACTCAGTTTGACCATTGCTTGCATGTATATTTGCAATGTCAAACCTGCTCTTTTGCGATCGCTATCTTTATATTTTAGACCAATAGTCCCACCCCCTCCATCTGTTGGAGGCGGTAAATTGATATTAAGATTTCTCGCTATTTCCTGTGGCTTTCTACCTACTTTTTCTGCAACTGCTTCAATGACAGCAGAAGAAAGAAAAGTTCCCTTGCTTAGTTGCTGTCCCTGCTGTTGAATTTCCGTACCTGTAACGGAGAAAGAAACCGGAGGGCGAGTGTAACTTAACGCAGATTCTCCCAAGTAACTTGGCGGAGGTGCTGGTTGCATTGCCATAAAAGTAGAACCAATGACAATTAAGCCAAAACTGGCGCATCCGATCCACTTATACTTTGCAAAAGCTATTAAATATCGTTTAACAATTGGTGGTGCCATGACAATTATCTCAAGGATTAGTGGCAGTTCTGGAGAGCAAATATTTGATCAAAAACCCCCACCAAAAGAATCAAAAAAGCGAATAAAGTTTTGAACGTCAAAGAAAGGGCGGGTAATTAAAGAAAGAGTGTTGGTAATTCTGGTAATTAGGTTTCGACCAACAACGATAACATCATTATCTTGGAGTGGCACGTTTTGAGAACGATCTCCTGCAAGTGCTTTTTTTGCATCCAACCTTTGAGTTATGGCTTTACCCCGCTCTGGATCGAATCGAACTAAAGCTATTTGGCGAAGATTAGCATTTTCAGGATTAATTCCTGTCAAAACATCAATAAAAGTGCTGCCATTGGGTAAAGTTTGGGTTGCGATACCACCTCCTGCGTAGTTTAAAACTCGCACTTTAATTTGGGGTACAGCTAAGGAAGAACGAGCAACCAATCTGCGATCATAAGTGTCATCAGTACCAATTTCGCGAGGAGGAACAAAAATTGTATCGCCATCTTGTAAGCGTAAACTAGGTAAAGAAGCACCATTTTGTAAAGGAGCGTATAAATCTACATCAGTTGTCAAAATTGAACCATCAAGCCGCCTTCTTCTAACCTGTATTTTGCGTAAATCAGCCTTCATTGTTGAACCGCCAGCTATTTGTAATGCATCCGTTACCCTTGCTGTTATTGGACTAATTGGATAAATTCCCGGACGGGAGATTTCACCTGCGATCGCAATTTGTACAGGTCGTTCGCCAACTAAAGCAACTGTAATTAACGGATCTACAAAAATACGACTTAAGCCCAAACGAATCTTTTCTTCTGCTTCTGGTAAGCTCAAACCTTGTACTGAAACCGTTCCTAACCTAGGTATAGTAATATTTCCTTCGGCATCAACTATGGCTTGGAAATTTGGATCTTGACGCTTTGCAAACAGAGATAAGGTTACTGCTGGATTCACAACATAGCGATTAAAGCCTGCACGAATATTATTTTGTGCTTGTTGCAAAGTTAAACCCTTAAGAAAGATTTTTCCCAAGAGTGGTGCAGTAACATTACCTTCAGAATTAATTGAAGCTTGAAAATTTAAATCCGGAAAGCGTTGGACAACAACGCTAATGGTGTCTCCTTCATCTAACCGGTAATCGCCAGGTTTTTGATTAACTAAAACATTGATAGCATCCCCTGGGCCCAAAATATAACGTGAAAATTCTGGAGGAATGGTATTTTTCAATGCTGGTGGAAAACTTTCAGCATTCAGTGGTGGAGTGGGTGGTGGTACTTGTGATGGTGGAATTTGTGGTATTACTTCCGGGAGCGGCGGATTTTGTGCAGCAACAGGTAAAACCGATGTTGGCAATAAAACTCCCGTGATATGAATGCTAATAAGAGATAAAACTCTAAATGCATTTACATGAAACCGAGTAACTACAAACATCAGTATTTTTTCTGTATAACTCAAGTCAAGTATCGAACGCCCATTCTAAACTTAGATAACCACAAATGTCTGCTCTAAATGGTGAAAATTTATGATTGGAATTTTTGCAAAGGTAGGGAAGAATGAAAAATAAACTAAAGATGATTAATCAACAAGAACGGATCGAAAACCCACTCTTCAATTCCTAATACTCCTAATTTAATCCTCAATAACCTTCATTTTTTCTGAAAAGAATTGACTACCAAACTAGCTTGTACCTGTTCGACCAAAGATTGTGCAATTGACCAATTTTCCTTTACCTCTCCCAGAGGTTCCATAGGAATCATAATATTTACTGCAACCCAGGGAACGCGTTCTTTTCTTAACTGTGCCATTTGGTCAGCAACAAACCACTTAAAAGTCGAAGGACTTCCCCCATTCGGCGTTGCATACCATTGTAGTATTGCGTAGGTTTGACGATTTTTTAAAACTGCTCGAAAAAAATTAGCTTTAATTTTATTACTGGTATTTGAACTTGAATCAGTAGGTTGGATCGTAAATTCAGGCGTTTCAAATTGAGCAATTTTCCACTGCCAAAAACCTTTAATTTCTGTCCACTCTGTCTGTGGTTGGTTTCTTGGACCATTTTGCGGTAACAAGAGCAAGTAGGAAATTTTATCTGAGTTTTTTTGTTTAATTTTCTGCCACAACCATTTACGTCCCCCAATTTGTCTTTCTACTGTTTCTAAAGTTTCCCATCCAGATAGTTTTAACCCTGTTTGACGTATCTGTTTAACTTCTTTCAGGTTTACTACGCTTGGCGGCTCTTTCCACTGCCAATCACCACTTAAATATCCTGGAACACCACTAATTAATAAAATTAAGATTAGGAGCAGAACTGCAAATACATGGGGAATATTATTTCTTTGAAAAGGTGTATCATTGGAAATCATATTTCTTAAAAATAAATAATCATAAAAACCAATTTTAAATTTTCAATAATTCTTTACCGCAATAATAGCTTCAACATAAAATAGTTAACGATTACTAACGGTTAATTAACAGAAAAACGCCGATCTATCCAATTCAAAACAGGTATTAAAGAAAGCAACATTACAGCAGAATAAAGGTCACCTCCCCAGCCATCATGTAACCATTTAAAGGTTTGATCTTGAGCAGTGCCGTGAAAATATGTCAGTAACGTATTACGAATAACATTGGCAGTAACACTAATTAAAACAGCACTAGACAAGAACCAAATAGTCTTACGTTTATCAGATAAAATCCCTACCCAATAAAGTAAAATTAAACTGACATATAAGGTTGTAAAGAGCATTTTTAAGCCCGCACAGTAAGGTGCAACTTCTACAATTCTTCCTCCAACATAAATATTAATTCCATCGACAATAACTTCCATTCCAAATTGATGTAATACAAAAGCTGCAGTACCTGCAATAAAACTTTGTAAAGGTAAAGTAAAAGGTGTAATCAAATAAGGAATAGCAGTTGGGGTTGCAAGAAAAACTAATAGTAAAGGAAAAGACTGTAATTTGAAGCCAGCAAATCCCTTAAACCAGAAACAAATTCCTGTCAAAATGATAGGAAAAGATAAATTAACCCATTCCGGAACTCCAGTGAGGTAAAAACAAGAACCGATTATGAGTAAAGCACCTCCCAAAGGATGAGCAATATTCGGTAGACGTCCCCATTGTTTTCGATGGGACCAAACCAAGTAAGCAGCAAAAGGTATACCAATAATCCCATGACTAAAATATTCGTGTTCGATGCTGATACTTTTTTTCAGCCAACCATCTAGCCAATGAAGCAAAACGGGTGCGTAAAGTAGTAACAAAACTCCGAATAAAGCGAAATTGAATAATTCCAGCCGATTATGTTTTTTAAGTGGATACTGAAGTGACATAATTTTTTATAGTTCAAAACTTAAATGTCAGGAGTCAGGAGAGTTGTAGAGACGCGACAGAGTCTGCAGCGTTGGGGAAGCTTTCTGATCCACTAACACCTGTAACAATCGAGCCGAGTGCTGCAATAACTTCGCGAACTTGATTGTTGCTTAAACCGGGATACATTGGTAAAGAAAGTATTTGCTGTGATAGTTTTTCTGATACGGGAAAATCACCTGCTTGGTAACCCAAGTCAGAAAATGCTGGTTGTAGGTGACAGGGAATTGGATAGTGAATACCTGTTTGAATTCCTAATTCTGCAAGTTTTTCTTGAATAGTTTCCCGGGTTTGAGGACAAGAGTTATCAATTTTGATTACATAAAGGTGATAAACATGTCCATCACCACTGTGATTTTCTAAAGGAATAATTCCATAGTTTTTCAGGAATGCAAGTTCAGTGTCATATTGTTGAGCAATATTGAAGCGATCGCGATTCCAATCTGATAAGTATGGTAATTTTTGCAGTAAAACAGCAGCTTGCAATGTATCTAAACGGCTGTTAGTTCCATAGTCTGTGTGGAAGTATTTTTTAGATGCTCCATAATTCCGCAACTTTACCATCATTTTGGCAACATCTGGATCTTGAGTTACTAGCATTCCTCCGTCACCTATTGCTCCCAAATTTTTACTGGGATAAAAACTAAAAGCTGCAGCTATTCCCACCGAGCCAGGATGACAACCTTCTCGTTGTGCTAGATGGGCTTGGGCTGCATCTTCAAAAATTAGTAATTTATAAGTATCAGCAAAGTCTAATAATTCTTTTGGCGATACCATTTGACCATAAAGATGAACAGGAATAATTGCTTTTGTTAGAGTAGTAATAACTGCTTGTGCTGCTTCTAAATCAATTAATGCTGTATCTGGTTTACAATCAACAAAAATAGGTTTTGCACCGGCACGTAGTACCCCTATTAATGTGGCAACAAAAGTATTAGCAGGCAAAATTACTTCATCACCATTCTTGATTCCACAAGCCCTTAAACCGAGGGCGATCGCATCCGTTCCTGAAGCTACCCCAACACCGTATTCTGCACCTGATTTTGTTGCGAAAGCTGTTTCGAAATCTGCGAGTGCTTTACCCAGAATAAAATCACCTCTATCTAATACATTTTCAATTGCATTTTCTAGTTGATTTTTAATTAGTTGATGTTGTTTACTTAAATCAACAAAAGGAATTTTAATGTTCATTTTATTATTTTTTTTTAAAATTTACTTAAACTATTTTTTATCTAATTATGTTTGATACCAAATCTGATTTTTAAAACCCCTTTATATTTTTTGGAATTTTCCCCCACACTTTCCACACCTTCCACACTTTCCTCTCTCATTCTAAAAAGGGGAAATTAGCCCGGACTTAGTATGAGGTATACCTGATATGTTTGTATTTTAAAAAATTGAAGCTGGAAAAATATGATTCCATGAATTAATAACTCAAATTTATTTCAGCTTTTTAGAAAGATGCAAAATAAATAAAAACTTTATCATGAACATGTTTTGGTAAAAGTAAATTAACTGTGTAGAGAATGAGTTATTTATCGAAAAATTAAAATAATACAATTAACTAAATACTCTTATTAGTTCTAACTAAGCTTATATTTCCCATTTTGAGAATAAAACTAACATTATCAGAGTTGGAAAAAATCAGTTAAATGAATAATATTTTCTTTTTCTATATTTTGTCGATTAAGTATCAGAATTTATACTTATGAATTATAGTAATTAATCAACTAAGTAACACGTAAAAAATCAAAATATTAAAAATAAATATGAAAAAAACTTTAAAGAGAACCTTTAAGACTAAACTGCTGTAAAGATAGTTGTTTGCGGTTCTCCTGGAAACTATATTTTAGCTCTTCAAAAAATCAGTTAGTAAAAAAATTACCTCTGAGCTTGTTTATCAGAGGTGAAATTCGGGAATGCTTAGAAATAGAAAAATAACCCAAAAATAACGGTTATATAAATTACCACTAAACCAATTATTAACGGAACTGTAACAATGGTAGAGCCCAATCAGAAAACGTTTGTTCTCAAAGAAGGTTGGGCTTCTCAAGAAACAAGGGAACAACAACGCTTAACAGCATTGTCAGAATTAGGTTTAATGCAACCTGAGACGATCCCAGTATTTGAAGAAGCCACTCAAACAGCCGCACATTTTTTAGAAGCACCAATTTCTATGTTGGGCTTTATGGATAATGAACGCCATTGGTTTAAATCTGCTGTTGGTTTATCCAGGTTGGGATTGATGAACCAATTAGCTCAAACTCGTCAACTGATGCGAGGAGAATCTTTTTGTACTCAAGTAGTTGAAAATTCGCAGCCAGTAGTTATTAACGATACTCGTAAACATTCCCAATCAGAACTATTCGCTAGTAAGTTAGTGAATGATTACGGTGTCGGAGCTTATTTAGGAGCCCCACTAATTGATTCTCAAGGTAATTGTTTGGGAACTTTAGCAGTAATGGACTTGCTCCCACGTAATTTCACCAATCGGGATATTGAATTTTTACAAATTATCGCCCGATGGAGTATGAGCGAATTTGAACGTAATCGAGTACTGCAATCTTTACCATCAGTAGCTAAAACCGTGACTCCTCCTGTTGCTGATTCAACTGGTTGGTCATCTTCACAATCACCAACTCCACCAGCAATCACTGATGTTAAAAGAACTCCTCAGGTTTTACCCAAAAATATAGACAGCACAAATAAGCTCAAATTACAATTGCTCGGACAACTGACTCAGGAGTTGCGTACTCCTTTAACTTCCGTACTTGGTATGACAAGTGTTTTGGGAAGAGAAATTTACGGACCCTTAACAGGTAAGCAAAGAGAATATCTGGAAATAATTCAACACAGTGGTCGCTATTTACTTTCCTTGGTAAATGAAATTTCTGAGTTGGGTGCAATGGATAATATTTCTCATGCTCTCAATCTGACACCTGTAGATATTGAAATGCTCTGTCAACAAGTTATTAATACTTTAGATGAAGTAGCAAATCGTCGAGAGCAAAATATCCGACTCTCTATAGAACCCGGACGCAATCGAATCTGGGCTTTGGATAAAGATAAAGTCAAGCAAATACTATATCACTTAGTTTTTAGTGTGGTTCAACTTTCAGCCACCGGTAGTATTGTCCGCATTCACGTTTCCTACAAAGAAGATTTTATCAGTATTACTGTTTGGGCTTCTCATCCTTGGTTGGGAGATGGAATTACAGAAGTTGACCCATATTTCCGTTTAAAACAAACACCTTTATTAGAATTAATTGGAGAAAAACCGAAGTACGAACGAAATTCCCACAATTCAGGACAAACTCACAATGTAAGTGGTTCAAGCTTCACGGATAATTTTTCGTTTGCAAGTAATTCTAAGTTAGGTCTTCTCGGAGATGTAAGTCAAGAATCAAATACAGCTAACGGAAGTATATCTCGTGAAAGTTTGGGTTTATTACTAAGTTCCCAGCTAGCAGAAATACATGGTGGTAGCATCACCATTCAAGGATCGACAGAATCAGGAAATCGCTATCTATTAAGTCTACCACTACAAATGGCATCTACAGATTCAGCGAAAGAAGATTCTGATGAAATTTAAAGTATGTGAAATTAAAGCATGTGAAATTTGAAGCATAAATTAATTAGCATGGACTATGGACTGGGTATTTTTTGCGGAATTATCTGCAGGACATAGTTTAAAGAAATAGGGGAAAGTCAAAACTCTAGTTGAATATTAATGGGAAATCGACGATCATCAATATTTAGTCAATATTTAACTTGGTCTTTTGAATCAATAGCCGATGATTATTTTCCATTTGCAATCTAGAATCTTACTTTTTTGACCTTACCCCAATTATGATTAGTCCAAGTTCAGTGCTAATTACTAACTGCTAAAAAGTTTTTATGAATTTAGTTTGGCAAAGATTCACCTTGTCGAGCGTACCGCTCAAAGAATATCTTCGCGGTAGTTTGTTGTATCGCTCTGTATTCGGAGTATTGGGTTCTTGGCGACAAGGTAGTATTTTACTACAGTGGGGAGATGCGATCGCAGCAGCTTTACTCAGCTTAGTGTACGCGCTAGCACCCTTTGTCTCTACAACACTTATAGGTTTACTGCTGGTTGCTTGCGTAGGATTCTGGTTGTTATTAACAGTGTCAGATGATACGCGTTCGCCTGACTATGTTGGTGTAACCCCCATTCATATACCTGTATTTATATTTTGGGGAGCAGCTGTTATTGCAACAGCACTATCACCGGTAAAAGCTGCAGCACGGAGCGATCTAATTACTTTCACTCTGTATTTGTGCCTGTTTGCTTTTTGTGCGAGAGTTTTAAGATCGCCGCGAATTCGCTCCTGGTTGATAATACTTTATTTGCACGTATCGCTGATTGTCAGTATTTATGGATTGCGACAGAAATTCTTTGGTGCTGCACAATTAGCAACTTGGGTCGATCCCGAGTCACCCTTATCAAAAAGTGTGAGGGTTTACAGTTATTTAGGAAACCCCAATTTACTAGGTGGATATCTCCTACCAGCTGTGATTTTAAGTTTAATTGCCATATTTTCGTGGCGTGGATTACCCCGGAAAGCTTTGGCGATAACTATGTTTGTTGTCAACTTGGCTTGTTTTCGCTTTACTGACAGTCGTGGTGCTTTTATTGGCTTAGCTGTAGCTTTAATAGCTTTAGTATTTATATTGCCGTATTGGTATCAGGAATACTTACATCCATTTTGGCGCAAATGGTTATTACCAATTCTAGTTGGAGGTTTTGCCGCTTTGATTGTAGCAGCGTTGGTATTCTCCAATGAGTTTCGCCTGCGAATTCTCAGTATTTTTGCAGGTCGTGCGGATAGCAGTAACAACTTTCGGATGAATGTTTGGACTGGTGTGTTTAAGATGATTGGGGATTATCCTGTGTTTGGAATTGGTCCGGGTCATAATTCTTTTAACAAAGTTTATCCTCTCTACCAGCTTCCTCGTTACACTGCTCTAAGTGCTTACTCAATTTTTTTGGAAATAATTGTGGAAACTGGCTTTGTTGGTTTAGCAAGTTTTATTTGGTTATTAATCGTTACATTTAATGCTGGGTTGTTACAGTTGCAACGTTTGCGTCAATTAAAAAATTCAGATGGACTCTGGTTAATTGGAGCGATGGTTACCATGGTGGGAATGCTTGCTCACGGTTTAGTGGATACTGTATGGTATCGTCCCCAGGTAAATACCCTCTGGTGGTTAATGGTTGGTATAGTTGCTAGTTATTACACGCCTTTAAGACAAGCAAGGAAACAAGAATTTACTTCACCAAACCCAAATTCTGCAGCGTATTAATCGGTATTCATTAAGTTGGATGGAAATAATATGCTGCTAATTGTAAGGACGTACATCAATGCGTTCTTACAGATGGGTGGTATCGTTAAGTTATTATCCAAGTATTACTTCCAGTTTTTACCCCCCAATATGTCATAAATTAATAAGTGCAACATAGACGGTGGTTTGAATGGTCGGTAAAACCCTTGATGGGCGTTACAAAATTATCAAACAGATTGGAAAAGGGGGTTTTGGTGTCACTTTCCTAGCGGAAGACATTAAACGTCCTGGAAATCCTAAATGTGTGGTGAAGCAGTTTCAACCCACCCGTACAGATGCGTTAACTTTAAAGGTAGGAAAAATTCTATTTGATCGAGAAGCGAAAAATCTGGAAGAATTAGGAAACCACGAGCAAATACCACGACTTTTAGCACACTTTGAAGAAAATAAACAATTTTATTTAGTACAAGACTTTATTGAAGGTCACGATCTAACTCAAGAATTATACCCTGGCAAGCAGTTCAGTGAAACTGAAATCATTGAGTTGTTAATAGATATCTTAGAAGTTGTAGCATTCATTCACAAACAAGACCGCATTCACCGCGATATCAAGCCTTCTAATATCATGCGCCGCAGATTAGATGGCAAAATTGTATTGATTGATTTTGGTGCTGTTAAACAAGTTGCAGGAGTAGAAGGTAATCAACATGGGTATACTGCTGTTACCCGTCACATTGGTACTCCTGGCTACATGCCGAGCGAACAAACCCAAGGAAATCCCAGATTTTGTAGTGATATCTATGCATTAGGAATGATTGCAATTCAAGGATTAACAGGTTTGCATTATCAGCAGATAACATCAGACACCAATACAGGGGAAATTGACTGGCAAAGTCATGTTAAGGTCAACCCCAAGCTGGCAAATGTTATTGATAAGATGGTACGTTATGACTTTCGTCAACGTTACCAATCTGGAGAAGAGGCTTTACAAGCTGTTAAGGGTTTGCAAACTGTAACGGGGTTAAGACCTAAATCTTCTTCACCACCATGGAAAGTTTGGCTTGGAGTTGGATTAGTAACTAGTTTAATTACATTAGGAACAATTTTTTATTTATTGAGTGATAGATCTCTAATTAGTGGTAGAAGTAGAAACTCTGTCTCCAATAATTTTTTACTTTATGAAAATCCTAGTTATGGAATTAAAATAAAATATCCTGAGAATAATTGGGGAATACAAAAACAAGATGACTTTAGTGGAGAAGTGGTTAAGTTATTTCCCGGCAATCAAAATCAATTATCTTCTTGTCCTATAGATGTTTTTATTAATGTTAATGATTTTCCAGAAGGTAAAATATTATCTTTAGATGAATATAAGAATTTTGCTCTGAAAAAGATTCAAGATATTAATCCAAATACAAAAATTACTGATAGTTCTACTTCAAAAACTACTTTATCTAATTTCAGAGCTTATAAATTAGTTTATACTCGCCAGGATGAGGGATGTGATTTGCGGGTGATGGAAGTTGGTACTGTAAGAAATGGTAAGGTTTATTTTATTAACTATACTGCCGAAGAAAAACAATATTCTCAGTTGTTACCAACCGTGGAAAAGATGATTAATTCATTTCAAATTGTGGAAGGTAATTAATCTAATTTCAGGTTATACCAACTCTATGTGAAGTTGCATATAACTGTAGAATAAAGAATGAAGAAATAAAAGAAGCAAAAGCGAACAATGGGGCGTCCCTTCAACTTGGAAGTAAGCGAGAGTGCTGAATATCTGTCCAAAAGTCTAAAGAAAGCTCGCACAGCTTTTGAAAAAGAGCGGTTGCAAATGCTGTGGTGGGTTAAAACAGGACAAGTGTCACAGCATAAGGAATTAAGTCAAAGGCTGGGGAGAGATGACTCAACTGTGACACGCTGGTTGCAAAGATATCGACAAGGAGG
>JGI1201J43222_100037_pt1 | contig 60923 bp, 30 predicted proteins | sample MastesBC008_FD_43222 | JGI IMG/M metagenome (IMG submission 43222) | reverse complement strand
CCGGATTTAGTATAATTTAGTCTTCCCCATCCTCCCACACTCCCCACACTTTCCCCAAGTCTCCAGTCCCTAGTGACAAATATATCAACATGTAATACAATCATAATACATAAATCTTTTTTGATTTAGAGGTTGTAATTAATTAACAAAAAGGAAGTCTTATGATTCCCCGAACGCGTATCCGTAATATTGGTATATCTGCCCACATTGACTCTGGTAAAACTACATTAACAGAGCGGATTCTCTTCTACACTGGTAGAATTCACGCTGTGGGAGAAGTTCGGGGAGGTGGTAAGGGAGCTACTATGGACTTCATGGATTTGGAAAAAGAACATGGTATTACCATCGCCTCAGCTGCTACTACTTGTACTTGGAAAGATTCTCAAATCAACATAATTGATACTCCAGGTCATGTGGATTTTACAATTGAAGTCGAACGAGCTTTAAGAGTACTTGACGGTGCAGTCATGGTGTTATGTGCTGTGGCTGGGGTACAGTCACAGTCGGTGACTGTAGATCGTCAGATGAAGCGCTATCGCGTTCCTCGTTTAGCCTTTGTCAATAAGATGGATCGAGTCGGAGCAAACCCATTTGAAGTTGTGCAAGCTTTAAAGGATAAACTACAACTCAATCCTGTTTTGCTGCAATATCCTATTGGTGCTGAAGATAAATTTGAAGGTGTTATCGACCTCATTGAAATGAAGGCTCATTACTTTGAGGGTGAAAAGGGAGAAAGATGGTTGAAAAAATCTATTCCTGAAGATTTGTTGGATCGAGTCCAAGAAGCACGGGAGGAAATGCTTGATACCCTCTCTTTATTTTCTGAAGAGTTAACAGAAGTATTATTAGTAGGTGAAGATGTTCCTCAAGAACTAGTTTGGCGAACAATTCGTCAAGCAACTTTGAGTTTGAATATTACTCCTATTCTCCTTGGTTCGGCTTTCAAAAATAAAGGCGTACAAAATTTATTGGATGCAATTCATCTGTATCTACCATCTCCCATTGATAGGGAAGTAGTTAAAACCATAGAGGGAATAAATATCAACCCCGAGCCAGAAGTGCCTTTAGTTGCTTTAGTATTTAAACTGACTTTAGAGCAGTTTGGACAGTTAACTTATACTCGGATTTATTCCGGTAGCTTAAAATCGGGGGATAGAGTTTATAACTCCCGTACTGGAGAAAAAATCCAAATTGGTCGGTTATTAAGAATGCACGCTAACAAGCGAGAAGAGCTTGATATTGCAGTTGCAGGAGATATTATTGCTTTTACTGGTGTCGAGTGTGCCTCTGGCGATACTTTATATACTGGGAATTCACAAGTGTTCCTAGAAGAAATCTTTGTTCCTGAACCAGTTATTTCTCTAGCGATTGCGCCGAAGAAACAAGAGGATACAGAGCGTCTTGCGAAAGCACTCAACCGCTTTCGACGGGAAGATCCGACTTTTCACGTTAGCATTGACTCAGAGACAAAAGAAACCTTAATCTCTGGAATGGGAGAACTCCATCTAGATATTTATCTCGAACGCATTCAGCGAGAATACAAAACGCCAGTGTATGTTGGTAATCCGGCTGTAGCTTACCGGGAAACAATCTCCCAAAAAGCTAGTTTTGACTACCGACTCAAAAAACAATCAGGTGGTCCCGGACAATATGCTCATGTCTCTGGTTGGATTGAACCATCCGATGAAGAGTTTGTATTTGAGAATCATGTCTTCGGCGGTATGATTCCTAAAGAATATATTCCTGCTTGTGAAAAAGGTTTTCTTGAAGTGATGATGTCAGGGGTAATTGATGGTTATCCTGTAACTGGGTTAAAAGTCATTTTGAATGGTGGTTCCTATCACCCTGTCGATTCTTCAGAATTTGCATTTCAAAGAGCCGCTCATCAAGCTTTAGAACAAGCACTTACCAAAGCTAAACCTTATCTACTCGAACCAATTATGCTGGTAGAGGTTGAGACACCAAATAAATTTTTGGGAAGAGTTCAGGGTGACCTTTGTCGCAGGATGGGTTTGATTTTAGGTTCTCAAATCATGCCCGATTATACTGTGATTCGGGCTGAGGCTCCTCTAGCACAAATGTTTAAGTATTCCCAAGATTTACGCTCCTTGACTTCTGGTATGGCGACTTTCTCTATGCAGTTTGCTTGTTACCGACAAAAGTTCGAAGGTTAAACGAAAACAAGTTGTGTTACTGATGTAAAACATCATACAAAACGGTTATCCGCATTCGCTGATAGAGACGCGTTCTTCTTTGCGTTCCCGCAGGGAAACATATCGCGTCTCTACAATATTATTTTTACTTAATCTTAACTCTTCAATAATTATCAATCAAAGGTATTAAGTCTTACTTACATTGATTATATTTACAATCTATAACATAGTATGTCTTGAAATTTTTATTGCTGTTTAAATCGGGATTTTATTTGAATAGGTGTCAGATCATATCAGAAAATTAATAGACAAAGATTATGACAATAGATTTACGTCGTTTTTTTCAAGTTACAAACCCCAGTAAAACTTTAGCAATTGAAAATTTAGAAGACCAAAAGTACTACATCGATTTTTCCTCTGTACGCGGTGGTAAAATCATTGCAGAATTAAAGGATAAAATTACATTTTTTTCCCCAGATGAACCCACATGTATGTTATTCACCGGACATATAGGCTGTGGTAAATCTACAGAATTGTTAAGATTAAAGGTTGAACTGGAAAAAGAGGGTTTTCATGTAGTCTATTTTGAATCTAGTGAAGACCTAGAAATGGCTGATGTAGATACTGCTGATGTGTTATTGGCGATCGCTCGTCGTGTCAGTCAAAGTTTAAATCTTATCGACATCAATATTAATCCCAATCGAGTCAGTAAACTTAAGCAATTACTACAAGGGGCTGTAGATATTTTAAATAGTGATTTGCAGTCTGTAAAATTTAAGATTCCAGGGTTAGGGGATGTTGGTATATCTTCCCAAGATGAAAGCAATGGAGAAAAATTCTCTCTTGCTTTTGGGATTGGTGAAATCACCACCAGGATAAAAAGTGATGTTAAACTACGACAAAAGCTTAACCAGTATTTGGGACCGCAGAAAAATCAACTCGTCGAAGCAATTAATCAAGAATTACTCCAACCGGCGATCGCAGCTTTAAAGACAATAGGGAAAAAAGGCTTAGTAGTAATCGTAGATAACCTTGACCGAGTTGACAGTCGAGCTAAAGCTTGGGGACGTCCTCAACAAGAATATTTATTTATCGATCAAAGTGAATATCTAACTAAACTTGATTGTCATCTAGTTTATACCATGCCTTTAGCCTTAATGTTTTCCGATGGTTATGGAAATCTAACTCAACGTTTTCCTGAGGATCCAAAAGTTTTACCAATGGTACCAGTGCAATTAAAGGATGGTAGTGATGATACAACTGGAATGATGTTATTGCAGCAAATGGTTTTAGCAAGAGCTTTTCCTGAAGTTAAACCCCAAGAGCGTCTCAATAAAATAACAGAAATATTTGATGAAGCAGCAAGTTTAGATCGGTTATGTCGCATCAGTGGTGGTCATGTACGAGATCTACTGAGACTATTGAATAACTGGATTCAAAAACAAAGAGATTTACCATTACGTCGTCAAACTTTAGAAACATTAATTCGTTCTCGTTGCAATGAAATGACAATGCAGATTTCCGATGATGAGTGGGAATTACTTCGTCAGGTCAAGGAACGAAAAAAAGTTGGAGGCGATCAAGAATATCAAAAGTTAATTCACTCTCGACTGGTATTTGAATATCGCGATCGCCATGGTGAGTCTTGGTTTGATATTAACCCAATTATTGCCCAAGCAACTGAGTTAAAGAGTAAGTAAAATGGGAACCGAAAAATCAGAAAATTGGGAAACAACTCCATCTAATGAAGAAGTATTAGACGAACTTGTTTGGACTTTGGAAAGTTCTAGAGGTGAATTTAAATTAATTTTGGCGCGTTGTAACTATTTACGGTTACGATCACAATTGGTAAAACGCTTGCAATCTCTCACAAATATTGACATCCAGGTTCTCCAACTCCAACGAAGTGATAAAACACTTTACACCACAATTCATGCTCAACTGCAAGCTCGACTCAAAAATCAGCTTGATTGCAAACAACCAGAAGCTTTAATGGTTTTTAATTTAGAGTCGGTTTCTGACATTACCCAAATGTTTAGTACCACCAACCAAGTAAGGGAAGAATTCCGCAAACATTTTCACTTTCCCGTTGTTTTATGGGTAACAGACGAAGTTCTACATCAATTTTTGCATTCAGCCAGTGATTTTGAAAGTTGGGCTACAAGTATTGAATTTTCTCTTTCCACACCAGAGTTAATTAGATTTTTGCAAAAAGATACCGATGCATTATTTACCAGCGCGATGGCTGCAGATATGTACGATATTGGCTGGGAAATGGGTTATTTACGACGTCGAGAAATTACCAGTGCTCTACAAGATTTAGAAGGACGCAAACAAAAACTCGAACCAGTCCTCAAAGCAAATGTGGAATTTGTGCAGGGACAGAACGCCTATCTCAAGAATCAAATTACTGTAGCTTTGAAACATTATCACCAAAGTCTGAATTTTTGGTGTAGATATGTAGCTTGTCCTAGAGACATTATTTACTGTAGAGATGCGTTAGCAAAGCAACATTCCCGCAGGAAAATATGTCGTGTCTCTACAATGAAACGAAAAAAATTCACTGCTAAATTGAAGATAGGTTTGATTATGTTTAATATCGGGTTGTGTTATTGGGAAGAAGCACAAACCCATCGAGTCCAATCCCAGGATGATTTGGAGAAAGCCAAAAGTTACTTTCAGCAAAGTATCAATACCTTTACAGAAACTGACCGTCCTCATTTAGTCGCTAAATTTATCAACTCCCTAGGTGAAGTTTTGCGACAGTTAAAAGCTTGGCGTGAATTACTTTCCCTTGCAGAAAATTCTTTGGGATTGCAACAATTATATGGGAACCCTATACAACTAGCTCAAACCTACAGTTTTTTTGCAGAAGTTGCATATCAGCACAAATGTTGGCTAGATACAAAACATTACATATATAAAGCACTACATAACCTTAGTAAAGTTAAATCACCACCCCAATCGCACCGTAGCTTATATCTGATGTTATTAGCTCAAGCGGAAAATAAGCTTGGACAAGTACCAAGAGCCTTAAAACATCTGCAAATGGCTGCAGATATTGGAATCCAAAGCAATCCACATCAATATATACAGATTTTGCGATCGCTACGATCGTTACATTGGGAGCAAAAACACTATCTCCAAGCTTTTCGCACTAAACTTCAAGAGCGTTTCGTCGAACAACAATATGGTTGGCGAGCATTTGTTGGTCCAGGAATATTACAATCGGTACAACAATCAAAGTTAAAAAATTTTGTTGAGACGCGACACAATAATTTTGTAGAGACGCCACATGTTTCCCTGCGGGAACGCTTTGCTAACGCGTCTCTACATGGGGTTGCACCAGAAATTTTTGCATCCGGTAGAAAGCGCAATATCGAGGATTTATTAGAAAGAATAGCCCGTCCTGACTATAAACTCATAGTAATTCATGGATATCCCGGTGTCGGTAAAAGCTCTTTAGTACAAGCCGGACTTTTACCCGCAGTCAGACAAAGATACCTTGGGACTCAAGATATAGTTCCCATACAGATAACTGATTATCATTACTGGACGAAACAATTAGTAGATCTCTTATTAAATACTCTTAAACAGAAAAATATAATTGTTGAGAATCAAGACCACTCATTTGATAATATTCTTAAATTACTCAAGAAGTGTGAAGAAAAGAATATCCGCATATTATTGATTTTTGATCATTTAGAAGAACTTTTATCAATTGAAAACTTACCAATTAAAAGAAAACTCTTTTTTCACTTTATCTCTAAATGTTTAAATATCCTCACCGTTAAAATAATTATCCTTTTAAGACAAGAATATTTATATATTTTATCTGATATCAATTCACGTTATACTTCTAGTGTTATTCATGATATCTACCATAGTGATGTTCTTTATCGGGTTGGGAATATTTCCATTAATGAAGTCAAGCCATTAATTAAGAATCTAACTAAATTATCTAACTTTCATTTAGAAGAAGCTTTAATAGAACACTTGGTAGAAGAATTAGCAACAGAATCAGTAGAAGTTAGTCCTTTAGAGTTACAAGTTTTGGGAACACAATTACAGACAGAAAATATTACCACATTAGAGCAATATCTTAATTGGGGGCCGAAATCAAGGTTTATCCAACGTTATATTCAAGAAGTCATTACCGATTGTGGCGATGAGAATAAACAAGCTGCCGAATTAGTAATTGAGTTGCTTACAAATAATATTAGTAACTTTACTATTCAAACCAACACAGAATTAGCAGAAAAACTATCTTTATTAGCCGTCAATCTAAAAGTCAAAAAAATAAATATCCAGAAAAGTCAACTCAATTTGGTATTACAAATTTTTATTGAGTCAGGTGTGGTCTCCCTATTATCATCATAAAATTGTCACATATTATGATTTTCCATCTCTAAAAAACCCACAAAGTGAACACCCTAGGTTAAGAGCATTTAGGGAGTTTAGAAGGGAATTGGGGAAACCTGACTAACAAAAATATGAAACACAAACATTTTATTGTCCCACCTGACAAACAAATTTCTTTGGATAAAGACTACGATCCCGCTTACATTGATGACTATAGCAAGAAGAAAGATGCTAAAGAAAAGTTAAAAGCAGGTATCGAACAACTAGCGATTTATCAAGATATTCTCTACGCCCAAAACACCTATGCTTTATTATTAGTTTTTCAAGCAATGGATGCTGCGGGAAAAGACAGCACCATTAAACATGTAATGTCTGGTGTTAATCCCCAAGGTTGTCAAGTGTTTAGTTTTAAAGCTCCTTCAGAAGAAGAACTGGATCATGATTATCTTTGGCGAAGTTATAAAGCATTACCCGAGCGCGGTAGAATTGGCATTTTTAACCGTTCCTATTATGAAGAAGTATTAATAGTGCGGGTTCATCCGGAAATACTCCATAAACAACAACTTCCGAAATTTCCCGACGGAGATAAAATTTGGCTTTCTCGGTTTGAGGAAATTAATGACTTTGAAAAATATTTAGTGAACAATGGGATTATTGTTCTCAAATTCTTTCTCAACGTATCAAAAGAAGAACAGAAAAAACGCTTTTTAAAACGGATAGACACACCAGAAAAAAACTGGAAGTTTTCTAGAAGTGATGTACGGGAGCGGAAATTTTGGGATAAATACATGCACGCTTATGAAGAAGTTTTTAACCACACCAGTACCCCTTGGGCTCCTTGGTATATAATTCCTGCAGATCGCAAATGGTTTACTCGGCTTACTGTAGCTGATATTATCTGCACAAAATTAGAAAAACTCAATTTAAAATATCCCAGCGTTACAGAAGAAAAAAAACAACATCTTTTAGAAGCAAAAGAAATGCTCGAGAGAGAAGAGTAAACAGTTATTCAGTTAATGCGCTATGTACACTTATGTGTCCCGCAATACCTAGAGCTTTTATGGCGACGGCAGATCCGTTCGGAACGTAGCGCAGCAATAGGTAACGGCTCCGGATCCGTAGGTAGCGCAGCTATAGTTATAGCCTCTAGCTGCGTGTATAGCGGTTAAGCTTGCGGCACGGGATTTAAACAAAAATTAAGCCCAAACGAATCCTATTTTAACTAAAATCAGTTGTCGTTTACTAACCTAAGATATTCACTTAAAATATTTTCCTCAGTTTCTAAATGATTTCGATATTGAGAAAATATAATACTCTCTTTTCGGTCGAGAATTGCTTGAAATAATTTACAATGAACATCAAAATAAATACAACCAAATTTTTGAATTATAGAATTGTTAAAAACAATATTTAAATAAAGTTCCTGGTAGGATTGATACATTAGTCTTTTGGCAATAATTTTATTGCTTATGCTGGTGTATTTAAGCAGAAATTGATGAATGTGAAGCTCACAATCTACGTAGTCATCAATCGTATCAAACTTTTTGAAAATTTTAAACATTTGCTCAAATTTTTCCAGGTCTTTCAGATTCTTATTCTCGATAAACATTTTCACTGCCTGTACTTCTCTTTCATATTTTTCTCTAATTATTTCATAGATGTTTATATTCGCCAGTTCTGGATATAATTGACAAGCTCTTACACCCAAAGTTTGACTGAGTTTTATAAGATTCTTAATGCTAGGATACCTACAACCTTTTTCATATAATTGGATAGTTCTAGTTGCCAGATTTGACTCGAATGCTAGTTGTTCTTGGGAGTAGGAGTTTTGTTTTCTAGCGATTTTTAAATTTTGGGGAAAAGAATAAAAACTCATAGTAGATATAGACCTATTTGGCTGTATTAATTTCTTAATTTAGAACTAGTAAAAGATATTCTTGACAGTCAAATTTATATGTTTTTAAATATGTAATTAGAATATAAATTCATTAAATGAATATACTAAAAAATAATTCGTATCTGAAGACCAGTATTAATTTATCAAAATTTTTGGTTATTTAATTTTATGTAGTTCAAATAAAAGAACTAATTCTCAATTCTTAGGAATAGTGAGATATTTCTAGACTTTACCCTAACCGTACAATAATTACAGCAATATCCTATCCTTTGTATCCTTCTTCCATAACTCTGGAGAAGTAAAAATATCAGACTATTTTTTAACCTCAAACAGGGACTGAGTTTGGAGCTTTATTTTCTAACACTATGAATAAAATAATCACTTTTGACTAAAAGTATTATGCAGCAGGAATTTCATTTTTTACTCTGATGAGTAGTGATAGAAAAGCGATATAGCAGTCCTAAATGAATCGTGAGATTATTAGTAACAAGCAGTATGAACATCTTGGCTCCCAGTTGATAGAGAAAAGACACTTCCACTATAATCTTATATATTATTATTTTTCAAAAATGATTTAGGATTGCTATACTCTAATCATAATTTTTGCATATAGGTAATTAGCTAAAAATTATCTGTATTTACTTGACACTGGAAAAATAAGTTCTAGCACAATTTATTCTTGAACTTGGAAATCTCGATTTATTGGATTTTTAACTGAGAAAAAATGTAAATCCTCTTTCTGTATCCCTATTTGTATAGGGATAATTGAAATTAACTTATGCACTAAGGCGATTTATATGTCATACATTAGAAGGGAAGCATCTCAACTTGCAATAATAGAAGCCTTTGCAGGGCTAGAAGATTCTCGTAGTTGTGGCAGACAGCGTCGTAATAGCACTATTTACCTTGGCATGGCAACGTATAGCGGATTGCAAGTAAGTGAGGTACAGCCAAAAAGCTAGAAGTTATACCTAAAGCAGGTTTCACTCCTGACTCTTGTATCCTGTCTCCTGACTCCTGCTATATTGTGTGGTTATCATCAAATAGAAAAGAATTTTCATGTTTTTTTAGTGTTTTCAGAAGCCGTTCTCTCTTTTTTTGAGAAAGACGATTTTGACTGGCATACGTGGCTGGAATTGAAAAAATACTGTTTTTATATAATACAATCAAGCTGCGTATTTTATATAGTACAATCAAGCAACTTAGCAGCTTAACTCATACCTTCTGTTTCTAGAGTTAAAATCTTACCGTCAAAAAAAAACACACACACGTACAAAAGATCGTAGACATTCTTATGAAAACTAACTATGTTTATTTCATAACAAACAAAACTATCTTTTGTGATTCTGAGGAGAGAAATACATAACCTATGACTCTTCTGAACTTAAGAAAATATTGTGAATTGTGTGGTCGTATTGAATCTTTAAATTTAGATGACCTTAAGTAAATCACTTAGAAACAAAGGTTATAAGTTACTCTGTGTGGAAAAACTATGCCGTCCCTTGTGTAAAGCTGGCTTAAGTGCTTTTGCGGTCCAAAAAAATTCAAATTTATAAGTGTCAATATTTTGTTTTTATCTAGATATAGTTGTTTGATTCATATATCTAGGTTTAGGTAACTTATTTAGGTTTTGGTGTATATCCCTTTTCCTAATTGTGTCTAAAGTTTTTTTATACTAATACTTTTTCATTAATTTACTTGGATAATATCTATCTAAGGCAAATTGGGTGTCTTGTTTCTTGCTCTATCTACATTAAAGGCTTTGCTGGAATAGCTTTAATACTGATTACTGTTTAAAGCTTTCTTCACAAAATTTCAGATCACTTATTGCAGAAAGTGATGCAAGAAAACTAAATTCATTCAGTACCGCTGTGACGTCAGGCATAAAACTTGACGCTAAAATATCAATGTTGAGAAATAATACTTCGACATTCTTTAGGCATTTGTAATGTTCTTCGCAGAGACTAAAGAGAAACTGCTTCTAAATCTGGGTATCGACAAGATATTCCAGTTAAATCCAGTTTAATAACATTTTCTCAGTTAGATTTTTGTGTAAACTTCTCACAATTTCAAATCCGATGAAAGAATCTAGTAATAATCTCTATATACCCGAACAGACAACTAAAAAATCTTTAGAAACCTTTAAGGTTTTACCCCATTTCGTTGGTAGATGGGAAGGAAATTGGGTATGTATGGATGCAGATGCAATAGAGATAAAAAGATTCACGGCGATTTTAAATCAGAACATAGTTGATAATCAGTGGGTTCAAACAAATGAAAATTTTTTTGCTGATGGTAAAACAGAGACTCTACACTTCTTTGGTAAACCCATATCTGATGACATAGTTTTTTTAGAAAGTCCCGATATACCCTATTGTAATTTCAAAATGTTAATTCAAGAATTGTCAGATAATATAATCCTTCTTAGGGTGTGGGATAAACTAACAGGAGCACCTTTAGCGACTGAAACAATACACTTAATTAGCCTAAATCATAGAGTTAGGACAATTCAACAGTTTAATCCGCCAGATGGTAATCTTCGTGGTTTTATGATAATAAATGAAAAAAGAACAAATGATATATAAATATAGTATTAATATTTTGTAAATTAAAATTAAATTATTTTGTCTCTTGAATTATCATAATTTAAAAGACAATTTTCGAATGAATAATGCAAATTAAATCTCATAAAAAATATAAAATTTTGCCTTCTCACTATATGGGATCAACATTTTTTATTAATTTATGAAGTATATAAATTTCAACAAATAAAAGGAGTGTAAACTAAATATGGCTACTATAACTTCTGATTTCTTCACCCTCAATAAAGATTCACTGAAAAACTATCCAGATGCAATTAATCAGATATACAGAGGTAATATTGATGGTATTTGTATCAAAAATGTTTTTTCAAAAGAAGATATGCTCAAAGTCAAACATAACCTTGAGAACAAAAAAGATTATTTGAAAGATTATACTTATACTCAAGGTTATGGTAAGTTTATCGGTGCGATTTTACAAGCGAACACAGATGATAAAACAGCATATTTTAAAGATGCTGCAGCTTTAAGAGTGAGATTGAAAAATATTTTCGAACATAGAGACTATGAAACCACAATTCAAGCTGTATTCAGTCAGATATCTGGTGGTAGAGAAGTTCAAGCAGCCCAAGAAAGCTCTAATAAAGTATACTCTCCAGCCATAACTAGATACACTTCTCCCAGTCAGGGAGGTATCAAAGTACACAAAGGAAATGAATTTATCGATCATCCAGCTTTTGATGGGTTAAAGCAAGTTGCTAAAGTCAGAAATAGCCTTAGTTATTTCATAGTAGTTGATAAGCCAGAAGATGGTGGAGAGTTAGTTCTCTATGATGGCTTACCAGACAAATTAACTGTTCCGAAACAGGATTTAGATTTAGATAATTGTCAAAAAAGATCCTTTCAGCCTGATGCTGGAGATATGACTATTTTTCATGGTGCCACTATATGGCATGCAATTTCTGATGTAAAAGGTAAGAAAAATCGTATAAGCATAGGAGGTTTTGTTGGTTTATCAGCAGACGAGCGTAAAGTAGTCTACTGGAGTTAATCAGAAACAAACATTCATGCTCTGCATATATATTTCTCATTGTTCCGCTCGAGAAGTTTTTGGTTCAGATTTTCACTCTTCACTACTTTTTCAATTCTTATAAGTCTCCAATCGAACTGTTTGATAGAGCATGTTCATATCTCATTTTTGAATTTAACTTGCACTTGAAGAATTTGCTCTTGTTTTAGAATTCCCACTAGATAGTTTATACTTCAAAAAATAATGGAAACTAAATACCAAGAAAATATAGACTTGATAAGTCCAGAGATAATTGATAGAAAGTGGATTACTCTAAAAACCGACTCTTTAAGCAATTATCCTGATGGGATCAATCAAATTTACAAACATGATATTCATGGGATAATTATAAAAGAAGCATTCACTCCAGAAGAAATACTCAAAATAAGTTCAAAAATTAAGCATCGCAAAGATAATAGGAAACGGGAAATTTATGGAGAAACATTAGGAACTGTTTTAGTAGCAAATAAAGGAGGTGACAAAACCGAATACTTTAGAAATGCAAACATACTAAGAGAAGATTTAAATAATATATTTGAAACCTCATTTGAGACTACTATTCAAACGATATGTTCTCAGATCTCAGGAGGAAGAATAGTAGAAGTACCTCAAGAATATAATCAAACGTATACATCAGCTACTATTCGTTTTGTACATCCAAATCAAGGTGGGATGCCTTTACATAAAGGTAATCAGTTTATTGACGATCCTGCTTACAATCACTTGAAACAAATTGCCAAAATGGTAAATGGTCTCAGTTATTTCATTGTCATTTCCGAACCTGAAGAAGGAGGCGAACTATTAATCTATTATCCATCACAAGAACAAATGACAATGGCAAGGCAAGATTTAGACTTTGACAAAGGTTATAAAAAATACATTAAACTTGCTGCAGGAGATATGCTGTTATTCCAAGGTGGTAACATATGGCATCAGGTGTGTGATGTTCAAGGGCAAAAGGAGAGAATTACAATCGGAGGTTTTATGGCGATATCTAAATGCGAACGAAAAATTTACTATTGGAGCTAACTTAATTATTTGTGGTTCTTCAGTCTTTGTTATGCCAAACTATTAGTTAAACATCATGAATTGACTTTATCAGGACTTACACACGGACAACATAATTACAGTCATTGCGACCTAAGGAAACAATCCCAAACCACTGAGAATTGATAGCGAGTGCGTAAGTTCTATTGATAACGAAAAGTCCAAATACCCAACTTGTGTCAAAAGTCTAAAATGTTAACTTAGTAAGTTAAACTTCCTTGCATGGCAAAGGTTCCAGGTTGTTCAATCAATTTCTAGGCACAGTACGTACTGAAGACCCTTGTTTGTCTAGTGATACTACAGCAGTCCTATTGAATGGGTGAAGATTACTTACCACTGAGAGTCTATTTCAAGGAACTTGACCTTAGTTCTCATGTAGGATTGCTGATTTGCATAAAATCTTCATTTTCCAAGAGTGATAAAAGCTGTTTGTGGTTGATAGCATCAAGCATTATGTATAAAAGAAATCATTATGTCTTCTTAGAAGAGGAATAAGCTTATATGAGCCTGATTCAACTTCTCTTACGCAAATCCTGGCATACCCTTGCTGTAACAATACTGACTAGTCTGGTCAGTGGTGCCAGTAGCACGGGGTTGATTGCGATGACTAACAAAGTTTTGAACAGCGGCAAATTGGGGGAGGTAGAAGTTGTAGGAAGTTTCATATATCTCTGCCTACTAATGCTGATTGCAAATATCTTATCGCAGGTATTAATAGCCAAATTTTCGCAGAGCACTATATTTGACATGAGGGTTCAAATTAGTCGTCGCATTCTTGCTTCTCCCCTTCAGCAGTTAGAAATGATTGGCGGTCACAGATTACTAGCAACACTGACAAATGACGTTCAATCTGTTTCCACTGCACTATCTGGACTTCCTTCCCTATGTACTAACCTTGCTATAGTTATTTGTTGCCTTTTCTACTTAAGTATGCTTTCTTTGAGTGTATTTTTAATAGTAGTAGGATCCATGGCTCTGGGTATTCTCAGTTTACAAGTAATAATTGCCAGGGGTAGAAACTTATTTAAATTGGCACGAGAAGAACAAGATCAATTATTCAATCATTTTCGTGCGATCGTTAATGGGATTAAGGAATTAAAGTTGAACAGCACTCGGCGGCAGACTTTTTTTTATGACGACCTAGTCGCAACAGGAGTTAAATATCGGGAGCATATGATATCTGGTGCAACGTATTTTGCGATGGCTTCAAGTTTTGGGCTGCTAACGTTGTTTACAACCATAGGTATACTATTATTCGTTATTCCGAGATTAGTAGAAATAACTCCATCAATCTTATCTGGTTATGCACTAGTTCTTATTTATATAGTTATACCCCTTAATTCAGTCTTAAACTTTTCCCCAGTTTTGAGTAAAGCTAAAATAGCTTTGGATAAAGTAGAATCTCTTGGTCTTGCTTTGGTTCCCCAAGCCAATGAAATGAGTTTTTCAGATTTACGAAATAAACAATTTTCCTCAAATTCAATCAGACTATCTGAAGTTACTCATGATTATGGCTGGGAAAAAGATGGAAGTGGTTTTATGCTCGGACCACTTAGTTTATTTGTCAAGCCAGGAGAATTAATTTTTATTATTGGAGGAAACGGAAGTGGAAAGTCTACACTTGCTAAACTTTTGACTGGTTTATATGAACCTAAATCCGGACAAATTTATTTTGGAACAGAATGTATAAATACTGAGAATAGAGACTCTTATCGTCAATTCTTTTCTACTGTATTCTCAGATTTCTACTTATTTGAGCGTCTGATTGGTTTAGAAGATCCAAATTGCGAGCAGCAAGTTAACGAATATCTAATTCGGCTGCAACTCGATCACAAAGTCAAAATTTGTGATGGTAAACTTTCAACTACCGCATTATCTCAAGGGCAACGTAAAAGGTTAGCATTATTAAATGCTTATCTGGAAGATCGTTCAGTTTACTTATTTGATGAATGGGCTGCCGACCAAGATCCAATTTTTAAAGATGTTTTCTATACCCAGCTTTTGCCAGAACTTCAAGGTAAAGGAAAAACTGTACTTGTTATTAGTCACGACGATCGATATTTTCATATAGCTGATAGAGTAATTAGGTTAGAGGAAGGAAGATTAAAAGAGAATATCAAAGTTTAGATTATTAAGTTTTACACGTTCGTATTCGAACTCTTGGGAAATAACTCCAGAGGATGTTTTAAAAGTTTCACTAGGTACAGTTTTACTATTTTGAATTGGCTTTAATTTAATTAATTAAAAATAAATATTTCAAGCTTGTACTTAAATATCTAACAGTCTTAACAAGACAATTAAAAGACTTTGTTAAAACATCCTCTAAAATTATACGTACGCGTATTATGCTTAAAATTATGTAAGTACAAAGTTTTATAGACTATGATTTTTAACAGAAAAAGCCTACAAAAGTATATACCTCAACATTTAATAAAGGTAATTGCTTTCAAAAAAGAATCGGCAGTTAATATAGTTGCGCCTTTAGCTTTGATACTCTTCTCTTTGCCGTTATATATAATTTTTACAAATATAATTTTTACAGATTCTCAAAAAGCTGTTAAAAATGTTGAAAAAGTTGAAAATAACAAAACTATTTCTCAAACTCCAAGTATTAGTAAATCAAATATTATTAAGACCAAGGTTTCAGCTCTTGGGCGCATACAACCAAAGAATAAGATTATTACAATATCTGGTTCCTCTAATTTTCAATATGCAAGAGTAGGTAAGATCTTTATAAAAGAAGGAGATAAGGTTCGCGTCGGTCAAGCAGTTGCAGTTTTAGATAATTTGAATCAGCTACAAACAACGCTGGAAGGAGCAAGAAAAGATTTGATGGTTTCTCAAGCAGAACTTAGCCAAGTTAAAGCTGGAGAATCAAAAAAAGCAGAAATCAGTGCTCAAAAAGCAGCTATTTCAGATCTCAAAGCTGAATTTCAAGGAGAAACTGCAATTCAAGAAGCAAAAATTGCTCGTTTACGAGCAAATTTAAAAATTAACAGAGCCGAAAGATTACGTTTCCAGCAACTATACCAAAGTGGAGCGATATCAGTTTCCGAACTCGATAGCAAAATTCTTGCAGAAAAAACTGTTCAAGAAGAACTGAATGAGGCTCAAGAAACTCGCAAGAAATTGTTGTCAACTTATCCTAAACGAATTACTCAAGCTCAAGCGAATCTAAATAAGCTTAATGAAGTTCGTCCAGTAGACGTTAAAGTTGCTCAAGCCAAAGTTGAAAAAGCAATGACTCAAGTCAAGATAGCGAAAGCAGATCTTGACTTAGCCTATGTTCGAGCACCTGTAGACGGTAAGATTCTCAAAATTCATACTTTTGCAGGTGAAAATATCACTGATAAAGGAATTATTGATATAGGTGAAACTGGAAATATGTATGTCATTGCAGAAGTTTACCAAACTGATATTAGTAAACTTAAAATCGGTCAGAAAGCTATTATTTCTGGTGACGCTTTAAATCACAAGTTTCAAGGAGTTGTAGAGCATATTAGCTCTGCAATCGGCAAAAAAGAAGTTTTTAATGATGATCCAATATTAGATATAGATTCTCGAGTTTTTGAAGTCAAAATAAAAATCGATCCAAAATATAACCAGGAAGCAGCACAGCTCATAAATCTACAAGTAGATGTCAAAATTTATTGAATTTTATAAAACCTAAACAAACTTATTATGATTTATAAAATTCCTACTCACTGGCTCCAATTAACTTATCGTAAGGCTCGCCTACTGGTTAGTATTTTAGGTGTAGCTTCTGCTGCAATCCTTATGTTTGTGCAACTTGGTTTTCGAGATGGACTTTTTGAAACTTCCATATCGATACATAAGCATTTAAAAGCAGATTTAGTTTTACTACATTCTAAAACTGAGTATTTTGAGGGGATGAAGGAATTTCCTCTTCGTTTCCTATACCTAGTTTCATCAATAGATGGAGTGGAATCTGTTAGTCCATTTTATTATTCTGAAGGAAATTTTAAAAATCCCGAGAATGCTAAAACAAAACCAATCACTGTTTATGCGTTTACACCAGAGAAACCTGTTTTCAATTTACCTGAAGTAAATCAACAATTAAATGTACTTACAAAAGCTAAAACCGTATTGTTTGATCGGCTTTCACGTTCTGAATATGGTCCAATATCCTTAGAGTTTTTAGGTCGGGAATTTTTAACTACTGAATTATCTAATAGAAGAATCAGAATTGGTGGTTTGTTCTCTTTAGGAAGTGGTGTATTAGCTTCTGATGGCACCCTGATTATGAGTGATTTGAACTATTCCAAAATATTAGATAAGCCGTTGGAAAAAGTTCATATGGGTTTACTACAGCTAGAGCCTGGCATAGAGCCAGAAAGTGTCGTTCAAAAACTGTCATTGCAAATACCAGAAAATTTAAAGTTAATGACTTTAGAAAAATTCATGGAGGAAGAAAAAAAATATTGGATAAGGTCAACACCTATTGGATTTATTTTTAATGCTGGAACAGTAATTGGTTGTTTTTTTGGAGGAATAATCGTATATCAAATACTTTATACACAAATATCAGATAATTTATACGTCTATGCAATATTTAAGGCTGTTGGGTATTCAAACCATTATTTAGTAACAACTGTTATGAAACAGTCTTTTCTGATGTGCGTGATGGGTTATATCCCTGGATTTCTTACCTGTTTGTATTTATATAATTTCATTGGAGGTGCAACTCGTATGCCCATAACAATGACTTTGAGTCGTGCCGGATTAGTGTTTTTCCTTACTGCTGCTATGTGTTCTTTTGCTGGCATAATATCTATTAATAAACTTCGTTCCGCAAATCCAGCAGATCTTTTCCGATAAAGATAAAGAATATGCTTATTGACATTTAATTATTTGTATAAATGTTTGTTTATTAATCATAAGTTGTTTTGACTTATAATAGATATGCATAATAAAATTGAGTTAGATATCAAACATTTCCTGTAGATCAAAAATATATTTACTGGTAAGATTTTTTGATTTTAATTAGCACAAGTAGATATATTTAATTATTCAAAAGGTACGAGTATTTTGCTCAACACAGATAAATATATCAAATCAATAAAAGATAATTAAGGATTTATCATAAATACAGCTCAGTATTTAATATAAAAGTAATAGTTTCAGTGCTATTTAGTTTTTTCAGTTTAACAAATCACCACTTTACTCAATAAAATATTGGTTTTTATTGTGAAATGGCAAAATTTTTTAAATTAATACAAATAAATCATTCATGAGATATTTAATAATGAATTATCCGAACGAGTAAATGACACATTTCGTTGAAAGTAAAATCAATAAAGTAATTTTTCTGCATATATTATCGATTTATTTCTAAATAGTTTATTTATTGTTACTTCTTAAATGCAAAGAAGTGTGTTAACTAATTTATATTTGACATTCATGGAGGTCTAATGGTAGCTACAACATCTGTAAATACTCTCTATAATTTTGTTGAACTTGATATCACCGATCTTGGTCTTTATCCAGATGGCATTAAAGATATCTGCGAGCGCAAAATAGATGGCTTGATAATACATAATTTCTTCACTCAAAACGAAGTATCCAGTGTTGTTGACAAACTAACAAGGAAAGGTGCTTTTCCTGATTCACCATTTGGTGACATCCTGATTTATGGTCCAGCATTGTATGTGTCAGATAAAGATATTGCTCAATATTGCGAACAAGCAGCACAATTTCGTGATTTCTGCAGCAAACTCTTCAGTGAAGGAAGAGAATTCGAGACTAATTTACAAGAAACATTAAAAGTGATTTCTGGTGGACGTCCAGTTGAAGTTCCTCATGCTCCCAACGGTTTACCATATACTCCAACAACAATTCGGGTATTAGAAGAAGAACAATTCATGGGCTGGCACTTTGAAAATCAGTTTCTGCATTGCACTCCTGGATACCAGCATCTTTTGACCCAGATTGAGCATGAAGATCATTTAAGCTACTTCGCGATGCTCAGCGCTTCAGAAGTAGGGGGAGATCTTATTCTCTATGATATAGAATGGTCAGACACTGAGTGGCCAGATACTGGAAATAGTGGACGAGAAAGAACAGGCACCGTAGGAGGTAAACCAATCCCATCCGTGATGGAAAACTATGACAAAATGTATCTTAATCCATCTCCTGGGGACTTAGTGATTTTTGATGGTGCTCGAATTTTACACCGTGTTTCTGCTGTAGAAAAAGGTTCCCAGCGCAGAATATCCATAGGCGGATTCTTAGCTTTTTCGAATAATCGTGAAAAACTTTACTACTGGAGTTAATAGCACAATACTTATCTAATCCAAAAAAGCTTAGAGGCGTTCTATTAGAACGTCTCTAACAGAGAAATACATTACCTTTATTTAGCTAGGTCAAGCTATGTTGGAAGAAACTTCTAATTTAGTAGAAATTTTAACTAAACGAGCACTCTATCAACCAGAGCAGAGAGCTTACACCTTTATCCAAAATGGAGAGTTGGAGTCGGGTTCTTTAACTTATCAACAATTGGACAGACAAGCACGGGCAATTGCAGCAAAACTACAAAGCTATGGAGCGGTAGGAAAAAGAGCTCTACTTTTGTATCCACCGGGCTTAGAATTTATATCAGCCTTTTTCGGATGTTTATATGCTGGAGTTGTTGCTATACCAGCTTATCCCCCTCGCCCGAACCAGTCAATCAACAGACTGAAGGCTATAGTTACAGATGCACAATCTAGTTTTGCTTTAACTACTACCAATTCTTTGGCCAATATAGAAGATAAATGCGCCCAATATCCAGAGCTAGCTTTACTAAATTGGGTCAACACCGATAAAATTGACAATAAATTTGCTGCATCATGGCAGGAACCCAAAGTAAATAATAATACTCTCGCCTTTCTTCAGTATACTTCAGGGTCTACTGGAATCCCCAAAGGAGTCATGGTAAGCCATGGTAATTTATTACACAATTGTCGCGATCTTGATTTAGGATGGAAGCATACAGAAAACAGTGTAATCGTTAGCTGGTTACCAACTTTTCATGATATGGGACTCATTTACGGCATTATCGAGCCATTATATAAAGCATGTCCCTGTTATCTAATGTCGCCACTATCTTTTGTGATGAAACCTTTTAGATGGTTGCAGGCGATCTCGCGTTATCAAGGGACTCATAGTGGCGCACCAAATTTTGCCTATGAGCTTTGCGTGCGCAAAATCACACCAGAACAGCGAGCAAGTTTGGACCTCAGTACTTGGTGTATGGCATTAAATGGCTCAGAGCCAGTTAGGGCAGACATTCTTAAGAAGTTTGCAGAAACTTTCAAGCCTTGTGGTTTTAATCAGAATGCTTTCTGTCCTGGTTACGGATTGGCTGAAGCAACCTTGAAGGTAGCTGCCGTGCGACACAATCACGCACCAAATTTATACAGAGTTCGGTCAGATGCACTGCAACAAAATCAAGTTGAAGAAATCACCAGTGAAGATAATAGTCAAATTTTGGTAGGATGTGGATGGAGTGAAATTGATACTAAGATTGTTATAGTAAATCCTGATACTTTATTAAAGTGTGAGTCTGAAGAAATCGGAGAAATTTGGGTGTCAGGTAAGACGGTTGCTCAAGGATACTGGCAGCGACCTGAAGAAACAAAGCATACTTTTCAAGCTTATATTGCAAATACTGGAGAAGGGCCATTTCTACGCACAGGCGATCTAGGTTTTATTAGGAATCTCGATCTAATAGTCACAGGACGTCTCAAGGATGTAATTATTATCGAAGGTCGCAATCACTATCCCCAAGATATTGAATTAACAGTTGAGGCAAGCCATCCTGGATTGCGTTGTAATTCTGGTGCGGCGTTTACTGTTGAAACTAATGGCAAACAACGCCTAGTTGTCGTTCAGGAAGTAGAACGAAGTTATTTGCGAGATATTAATATCAAGCAAGTAATTGCAGATATCTGTCAATCTGTAGCAACAGAACACGATCTTCGGATTCATAGAGTGGTATTAGTCAAAACTGGAAGTATTCCCAAGACTTCTAGTGGCAAAATTCAGCGCAAAGCTTGTCGTGCTAATTTTCTCAACCAAACTTTGGTGCCATTGGGTTAAGTGTAAAAATAACCAGTTATTCAGTTTCAGAGAAACTACAGAGAATTATATAAACATTTTCCAGATAAATATTTTCCAGAACATAAATACTGTAATTACGAATAAGTATACAAAATTCATATAACAGGAGAAATTAATTTATGCTTACTGATGCTCAAATTAAACACTTCCAAGAAAAGGGATGGGTTGGTCCAATAGATATCTTCTCGCCTGGAGAAATTACTAAAGTCAGAGAATGCTTAGAAAATAATCATAAAATGATAGTAGAAGCCAACGGTCAGGAGATTATGGGTTTCTACAATAACGTACTTAATATTGAAACTCCCCGCGACCATCATCTATTTTATGAACCATTAGCAAATATGTTCAGGCATCCCGATCTGATTTCGCGACTAAATCAGATTGCTGGTTTAGATTTATTGCTTTGGTATACCAATGTGTTTTGTAAAATGCCAGGACAAGGTGAAATAAAATGGCATCAAGCAATAGAGTTTTATACTTCCAGTGATATTGACTTTGAAAAGAAAACACTGGTTTATTCTCCAGATGATCGAGATCCCGTAAACTTAACAGTATGGGTCGCTTTAGAAGATTCAGACCGCGAAAATGGCTGCATGCGTTTTGCGAATGGTTCCCATAGGAAAGAATTTGAAATATTACAAGGAAGCATTCCTGCAGAAGAAGGGGTGTTTGCTGGGATTAGTGCCCATAAAACTGTTTGGCAAAGAAAGCAAGAATACTCATTATCATACGATTTTGATGAAAATGACTGGGAAATAGAAGAAGTACCCGTAAAAGCAGGTCAAGTAGTAATTTTTACAGAGAGAGTAATGCATAGTTCTTTGCCAAACCATTCAGATCGACGGCGGATGGCAATTATTGGACGTTATATTCGTCCACATACTAAGGTTTATCCCTATAGACTCAAAGGGGATTTTATTGATGAGAATGGACATAACATCAAAAGACATTTTAATATTTTAGTCTCTGGACGCGATCGCTATGAATACAATGTTGTTAGAGATAAGCATGATTTAGATGAAACAGAAGTTAAATTTCAAGTTACATCTAATTTGATTCGTTTCGGTCGCGTCGAAATTCCAGAAGATAAACGTAAGTTAGAGATTTACGGTCTCGAGAAACAGGCCATTGAAGGTGATTGTCAAGAGCAGGAAATAAATCCCATCTTACATCCCCGCAAGTATATTGAGTGGCAAGCTTGGAATCAATTTAAAGGTATCAGCCGTGAGAAAGCGATGAAAATGTACTGCGAACTTGTAAGTACATTGCCCAGAAAAGATACTCAAGTTTCGACAGCTAATAATATTGACGTAGCAAGAAAAGTACGCAAAGGACAATTAACAGTAGCGAGTATTCAAAATTGGTTAACATCTTATTTGGCTGAGCTATTAGAGATTGACGTTGATGAAATAGAAGAAAATACCCCTTTTGAACGCTATGGTTTATCCTCCTCTGAAGCTATCACTTTGATTAGCGATTTAGGAGATTGGCTTGGGTGCGAGCTTCCTCCGACCTTATTTTATAGCTACTCGACGATTGGAACTGTGGCTGAATATTTATGCCAAGCTTCGCTAGCAAAAGTGTAAGTAAAGAGGAGTATTGTCATGGAATCGATCGCAATTATAGGTTTAGGCTGCCGTTTCCCTGATGCTAATAATCCAGAAGCATTTTGGAACTTGCTGGAGAAGGGAACAGATGCCATATCTGAAGTTCCCCCCGAACGCTTTGACATAGATAGATTTTACGATTTAGAGCAGGGAAAACCGGGAAAAATGAATACCCGTTGGGGGGGTTTTTTACGAGATGTAGATTCTTTTGATGCTGAGTTTTTTAATATTTCTCCCCGGGAAGCAGAGCATATGGATCCCCAGCAACGATTGCTGCAAGAAGTTGCTTGGGGGGCTTTAGAAGATGCTGGGATTGCTCCATACAATTTATCAGGTACCGATACAGGTGTTTTTATTGGCATCGGTAACACAGATTATACAAGGATTCTATGTAAGAATATAGATAATATAGATGCTTATAATGCTACTGGTGGAGCTCTAAGTATTGCCGCGAATCGTCTATCTTATCACTTAAATCTTAAGGGACCCAGTATTGGTCTAGAAACTGCCTGTTCTTCATCTTTAGTCGCAGTTCACCTAGCTTGTCAGAGTTTGCGGAGTGGAGAATCTAATCTAGTTATTGCTGGTGGGGTGAATCTCGTTTTATCCCCAGATATGACCGTCACTTTCTCTCAAGCACGGATGATGTCTCCTGATGGTCGTTGTAAAACTTTTGATGCTAGTGCTAATGGTTATGTGCGCGGAGAGGGCTGTGGTGTAATCATTCTTAAACGCCTATCAGATGCTGTAAAAGATAAAAATCGGATTCTGGCATTGATTAGAGGTTCGGCAATTAATCAAGACGGTTTGAGTAATGGACTTACCGCCCCCAATGCATTAGCTCAACAAGCCGTTATTCGTAAAGCTTTAGAGAATGCCAAAGTTGAACCCGCACAAATTAGTTATATCGAAGCTCATGGTACCGGTACGACTTTGGGAGATCCAATAGAAATTGCTTCCATTAAGGCAGTTTTAATGGAGAATCGTTCCCAGGAGCAACCTTGTGGTATTGGTTCGGTAAAAACTAATATTGGTCATTTAGAAGCCGCTGCCGGAATAGCTGGAATCATCAAAGTGGTGCTATCTTTGCAACATAAAAAAATTCCACCACATCTTCATCTCAAACAACTGAATCCTTACATTTCTTTGGAAGAAACTCCGATGTTTATTCCAAAATTCCAGCAGCCCTGGAGTTGTCAGGGAACTCGCTTCGCGGGAGTAAGTGGTTTTAGTTTTGGTGGTACGAATTGCCATATAATTTTGCAAGAGGCACCCTTAGAAAATCAAATAAGAGCAAGCACTGAGCGTCCTTTAAATGTTTTGGCACTTTCAGCAAAAACGAAAGAAGCACTAAAACAGCTAGCCCAAAAATATGAAAACTTCTTGGCTTCCAATCCAGAAGTATCTCTAGCAGATGTTTGTTTTACTGCCAATGTAGGACGATCGCATTTTACTCATCGTTTGGCGATCGTATCAAAATCAATACCACAATTGGGCCAAAAGTTAAAAGCTTTTACTTCGCAGCAAGAAAATATCGATTCATGCAAGTATAAAACCAATAGTCGAAAGCCACCGAAGATAGCTTTTTTATTTACTGGTCAGGGATCTCAGTATTTGGGAATGGGAAGTCAACTCTATCAAACCCAACCAGTTTTCCGCGAAACCATAGACTATTGTGATCGCATTTTACGTCCTTACCTAAAAATACCTTTGCTGGAAGTTTTATATCCTGAGAAAACAGAAAATTCCAACTTTTCAGCAATCAATGAGACCGTATACACCCAACCAGCTTTATTTGCCTTTGAATACGCACTTTACCAGTTATGGAAATCCTGGGGGATTGAACCAAATGCAGCGATCGGTCACAGTGTTGGTGAATATGTTGCTGCTTGCATTGCAGGAGTATTTAGTTTAGAAGATGGTTTAAAGCTAATTGCTTCTCGGGCTAGTTTAATGCAAGACTTACCCCGAAACGGTCAAATGTTTGCAGTCTTCGCAGATGAGAAAAAAATTCGCACGGTAATTCAAGCTTATTCCCAAAAGGTCTCAATTGCAGCAATTAATGGACCAGATAATATTGTCATTTCTGGTTCTAACCAGGAAATTAAGGCAGTTGTAACAAAATTTGAAGCAGAAGGGATAAAAACAAGAGCTTTAAAAGTCTCTCATGCTTTTCACTCTCCCTTAGTGGAACTGATGTTGGATGCTTTTGAGCACAAAGCCAGTCAGATCGAGTTTAAAACTCCCCATTTACCCTTGGTTTCAAATGTAACGGGTAAATTATTCTCCCCAGAAGAAATTCCCGATGCAAAGTATTGGCGAAACCATACCAGAGAAGCAGTTCGGTTTACGGTAGGGATAAATACTTTAATCGAGCAAGGTTATAAATTATTTGTAGAAATTGGACCAAAGCCCATCTTATGCAATCTGGGCAAACGTTATAATCAGGATATTTCAGCTACTTGGCTTCCTTCTTTAGTTGAAGGTAAAGACAACTGGCAAGTATTACTTGAAAGTTTATCTAATTTATATGTGCGTGGGGTTAATGTAAACTGGCAAGGATTTGAAGAAAATAAATTACGAATTCTATTATCATTACCTACTTATCCTTTCCAAAGAAAACGTTATTGGTTAAAAGAAGCAGATTACCCAATGAATAAAGATATAGTAGAAAGCAAAGCATCTCAACAGAGAGTTAATTCACCGCGCCAAACAACACGAAAAGATAAAATTACATCTAACTTGCTTTCCGAACTGGCAAAATTATTACAGATTTCACCCTCAGAAATTGATATTTACGTACCTTTTTTAGAAATGGGGGCAGATTCGCTAGTTTTAATAGATGTGTTACGGGTAGTTAAAAATACTTATGGGGTTCAGATCGCTACCAGTCAATTATTTGAAGAGTTGCAAACCTTAGATACTCTGGCAAATTACATCAATGAGAATTTACCTCCAGAGGAGGTTGAGGCAGAAAGTATACTCTCGGAATCAATACCCCCAGAACTAGAACAGCAATTACCAGTATCTCTGAATTCTCAGACAGTTTCCCAAAAATCAATTTCATTAGAAACAGAAACAAACAAAACATTATCCGAGCAAACCCTAGAAAAAATTATGGGACAGCAGTTGCAAGTCATGTCTAAACTCATGTCTGAGCAACTAGAAGTATTACGTAAGAGTAATGCGAATGGAGAAAGTACAACTTTTGGGAATGGCTCTTCATCAGCAAAAAAGCAGGGGAATCAAAACCTATCTTCTATTCCCCAGCTTGAACTTCAATCCACACCACTTAAATCATCATCCTTTTCATCCAGTTCCATTGCACAAAAAAAAACTAGAGAACTAAATCCGCAGCAAAAATATCACTTGGAAGCCTTAATTACTCGATATACTCAGCGAACTCAAACATCCAAACAACAGACACAAAATTATCGTTCGTACCTCGCAGATAGCAGAGCAGTTGCAGGCTTCCGACTTAATATTAAGGAAATGTTATATCCCGTCATCGGCAAGCGGGCAAAAGGTTCCAGATTTTGGGATGTGGATAACAATGAATATATTGATATTACTATGGGGTTCGGAGTTCTTTTATTTGGTCACGCACCAACCTTTATCACTCAAGCCCTAGAAAACTATATTCAACAAGGTATTCAAATTGGTCCTCAATCAAGTTTAGCTGGGGAAGTAGCCAAGTTAATCTGCGAACTAACAGGGGTAGAGCGGGTAACTTTCTGTAATACGGGCACAGAAGCAGTGATGACTGCCCTCAGAATAGCTCGCACGGCAACAGGTCGCAGTAAAGTTGCGATGTTTAGTGGTTCATATCACGGGCATTTTGATGGAGTTTTAGCAACAGCATTACCCAATCAAATTAAAGCTGTACCAGCAGCAGAAGGTGTATCTGCACATGCAGTGAAAGATATTTTAATACTTGATTACGGAGATCCCAAATCTCTTGAAATTTTGCGAACTCACAGTCACGAACTAGCCGCTGTATTAGTAGAACCGGTACAAAGTAGACGCCCCGATTTACAACCCAAAGCTTTTGTCAAACAGTTACGCCAATTAACAGCAGAATCTGGAATCGCCCTAATATTTGATGAAGTCCTCACAGGTTTCCGCATTCACCTTGGTGGCGCTCAGAAATGGTTTGACGTGGAAGCAGACTTGGTTACCTATGGAAAACTTATTGGTGGCGGACTGCCAATCGGCGTTGTTGCCGGTAAAATGGCTTACATGAACTGCATCGATGGTGGCATGTGGAAATATGGAGATAGCTCCTATCCCCAGACAGAAAAAACCTTTTTTGCCGGTACCTTTAATAAAAATCATTGGGGAATGGCTGCAGCACTTGCAATTCTGAAGCATTTGAAACAGCAAGGTCCTACCCTTCAAGAGAAATTAAATCAACAGACATCGCAGATAGTAGAAATCCTAAACAATTACTTTGTAAGCAAAGACGTACCCATCAATTTGGTGCATTTTGGTTCATTGTTCCGGTTTAACTCTACGGAAAACCTTGATGTGCTATATTACCACTTACTTGAAAAAGGTATTTATATTTGGGAAGGGCGTAATTGTTTTCTTTCTAGCGCCCATACACAAGAAGATATTAATTATTTAATTCAAGCTGTTAAAGAAAGTGTCGAAGAACTGCGTAAGAACGGCTTTTTAATCAAATCTGCTGCGAATAAACCAGCACAGACTCAAAATAATCAATCGATCCAGAACTTGGGGAATAATCAAAATTTATTGCTCCCACCAAAAATCCCCAATATTGACAATTCTCAATTAAATACAAACTATTCTCCATCTGTAAAAGATGATTTTTTCCCTAAAAATTCCAGACAACTTAACAGGTTAAATGAACTCACAGATAACAATTCTCATTTATTTCCATCACAGATCGGTAATTTTCAGCAGACATTACCCAATTACATTCCCACTCCTGTAGAAGTCAAAAATAATATTGAATCAGATTTGATGAAACTGGCTGTGGAGTTGGATTTGGAAAATTATGAGAAAGGATTAGCTGAATTGGAAGCTTTGAGTGTTACTTACATTTTAAGAGCTTTCCAACAAATGGGATTTGAATTTCAGCTTCATCGTTGTTATTCCAATTCCCTGATTAAGGAACAATTGGGTGCGATCGAGCAACATCAACGTTTACTGGATCGTTTATTGCAGATATTAGAAGAAGAAGGCATTCTTACTCGAGCAAATGAACAGTGGGAAGTTGTTCGAGTTCCAGGAATCTTAGATGTACAAACTCAAGAACAAGAAATTTTAGCCAAATATCCAGCTATAGAGACGGAGTTGACTTTACTCCAACGCTGTGGGAGAGAATTAGCACAGGTACTACAAGGTAGATGCCAACCTTTACAGTTAATATTTCCCAATGGTGATTTAACAATACTGACCAATCTATATCAGCATTCTGCTGTTGCTAAGGTATTAAACACTTCAGCCCAAAAGACAGTTTCGGCTGCTTTAGAACATTTACCAGATGGGACAAAGGCAAGAATTTTAGAAATTGGTGCTGGGACAGGAGGAACTACCGCTTATATCTTGCCCCACTTACCATCCGATAAAGTAGAATATGTCTTTACAGATTTATCTCCTACCTTCGCAGGGAAAGCCCGGAGTAAGTTTAGTGATTATCAGTTTGTAGAATATAAAAGTTTAGATATTGAGCAAGAGCCTGAAAATCAAAAGCTTACTACCGGGAAGTATGACTTAGTTGTTGCAGCCAATGTGCTACACGCCACCCAAGACTTACGTCAAACCTTAAAACACATTTTGCAGTTGTTGTCTCCAGGAGGTTTATTAGTACTGTTGGAAGAAACAGCACCGCGACGGTGGTTAGATTTAATCTTTGGTTTAACTGAAGGTTGGTGGAAATTCTCAGATCGTCAACTACGCCCAGGTTACCCACTCTTATCTACAGTCCAATGGCAAGAATTATTACAAGAAAGCGGATTTAGAGAAACTGCTATCATTCCTCCCAATCAATCCCAAACAAGCAGTACGCTTCCCAAACATGCAGTTATTGTTGCTCAAGCAGCACACAGAATTCCCATCACCGATGCTCAAAAACAACTTTGGGTGCTAGCTCAAATGGGAGATGGAGGATCTGTTAGTTATAACGAATCTATCAAGCTGCAACTAAAAGGTTTACTAAACATAGATGCAATGATACAAGCAGTGCAAAAAGTAGTAGCACGCCATGAAGCACTGCGAACCGTTATTAGTTGTCAAGGGAATTATCAGGAAATATACTCATATGTGAGTATCAAAGTTCCATTAGTAGATTTCTCCAGTTTGGAATTCCAGGAGCGACAATCTCAAATAAACCAGTGGATTTCACAAGAAGCAAGCAAACCTTTTGACCTGACTCAAAAACCTTTGTTACGGGTCTCCATACTCAAATTAGAAGAAAATCTGCATTGGTTAATCTTGACGGCTCACCATATTATTGTTGATGGCTGGTCAATTGATATCATTTTGCAAGAACTAGGCACTATTTATTCTGCAGAATGTCAAAAAAGAACCTGTCAACTAGAACCAGCAAAACAGTTTAGGGATTACGTATTATGGCAAGAATTACAAACTAATAGCCAAAAAATACAGTTAGATGAATTTTACTGGTTAGAACAATTTGCGACTTCGATTCCTATTTTAGATTTACCTACAGATTATCCTCGACCTCCAATACAAACTTATGTAGGGGCAGAAGAAAGTATAATTTTTGATTCTTCGACCTACGAGCAGCTAAGAAGTATGGGCACTCGAAAGGGATGTACCACTTTTATGATTTTGTTGGCTGCATTTAATTTCTTGCTGTATCAATTATCAGGTCAAAAAAATATAGTAATTGGAATTTCTGCTGCTGGACAATCTGCTTTAGGTTGGAAGGATTTAGTTGGTTATTGTGTCAATGTTTTGCCATTAAAATGTCAGATTGAAGGTGAAATATTTACTGAATATTTAGCTAGCATCAAAAATATTTTACTCAATGCCTATGAGCATCAAAACTATCCATTTAGCTTGCTATTAAAGAAACTAGATTTAAAGCGAGATCCCAGTCGTCCTCCTTTGATTTCAGTTCAATTTAATTTAGAAAAATTTGGTCAACAGCTTAATTTTTCCGATTTAGAAACTAAAGCAAGTATAAATTCTTTAGATAGTACTCGAAGAGATTTGACTTGGAATATAGCTGAAACAGAAGGAAAACTTCTATTAACCTGTACTTACAATTCAGATTTATTTCGCCTTCAAACTATTCAAAGCTGGATAAAACAATATGAAATAATTATCCATACAGTTTTGAAAGATTTTGATATTACATTAGAGCAAGTTGGAGAAAAATTAACTGATTTTCAAAATCAAAATTACCTTCAACATGCAGAAAAAATGGAGCACAGCACAGTGAAGAAGCTCAAAAAAATTAAACGTAAAGCTTTGGATGTTATGGATCATGCAACAGATAATTAATATCAATGAACGCCTCAAAAAGTATGGTACTGATAAAATATCTCACAGTAAGAGAACTTTTTACGAACACCTAATTGCAACTGGTGATTTACTTAAAGAATGGGGATGTGATGAGAATGTATGTTTAGCTGGATATTTTCACTCTTTCTACGGAACTGAAGGGGTTGCAAATACCTTATATATTTTTAATTTTGCAGACCGGGAGAAACTCCAATATGAGGTTGGAGAAAAGGCAGAATATCTTGTTTTTCTTTACTGTATTGCCAAAAATAGGAAAGCATACTATGAGAAAATAGAACGCGGAAATGATTTGTACCTCACAAATCGGCTAACTAATGAAAAAATTTTCATTGAAAAACAAGTATTAGTTGATTTAATTTGTTTAGATATTGCTAATTTCATAGAAGAGTTCGAACGACAACCATTAGTAGACCAACCATTAACCAAATGGATCGCCCCTTTTTGGTTCCGCAACTACTATATTAAAAGAAACTATAAGTGGTTGGCTTATGTACCTCATAAAGCACAGGAGATCATAAAAAGTAAGTTTAAAATAGATACATTTTTTTTAATATAAAGTGAATAAAAATGAAAAAAAATTACACAGAAGATTTTAGCCAAAAAAAACTAAAAATTACTCGGCGCAAATCTGTAGATTTATCACAAGAGTATGTTGTTAATATTGGAAATTTACAAAAAAATCAAAACCTACCTTTATTATTAGAACCTAATATAGAAGGTTTAAATTCAATGTCATGGTTCAAGAAAAATAGAGATTTTATTAAAGTTAATTTATTAAAGTATGGAGGTATACTATTTCGTAATTTTAATTTCACATCAGTTGCAGAATTTGAGCAGCTTATGAAGGTAATATCTAATGACATGATGAGATATACTTATCGTTCAACACCTCGCAGTCATGTCAGCGGAAATGTTTATACTTCAACTGAATACCCAGCTTATCAATCAATACCATTACACAATGAAATGTCTTACAGCCATAATTGGCCTCTTATAGTTGGTTTTTTTTGTATTCAACCGTCTGAGCAAGGTGGAGAAACACCAATAGCTGATAGTCGAAGAATTCTCACGAACCTCAACCCTAAAATTGTAGAAAAATTTCGACAAAAGAAAGTCATGTATGTCCGTAATTATCAAGATGGATTAGACTTGAGTTGGGAAAATGTCTTTCAAACAACAGATAAATCTGAAGTAGAGAATTACTGCAAAAGTTTTGGTATTGATTGTGAATGGAAAAGCAGCAATCACCTCAGAACGCGTCAGGTTTGTCAAGCGATCGCAATTCACCCCCAGACAGGTGAAAGTGTGTGGTTCAACCAAGCTCATTTATTTCATGTATCAAGCTTGGAATCGAGCGTACGCGATTTTTTGTTTGCGAATTTTCAGGAAGAAGATTTTCCTCGTAATTCTTACTATGGTGATGGTTCCCCAATTGAGGAATCTGTATTAGAGGAAATACATCAAATTTACCACCAGGAAAAAATTATTTTTCCCTGGTGCAAAGGAGATATTTTAATGTTAGATAATATGTTATTTTCACACGGACGCGAGCCATTTATAGGTTCAAGAAAAGTTGTTGTAGCTATGGCAGAATCTTTTCATCAACTTAAAACTAGCAATATAAACATCAGCTAAATAAATATAAATATGATTACTCAATGTGCTGAAATTTAGTATTTATGTGTGATTTAATTCTTTAAACAAAAAACAATTTGAAAAATCAATATTTTGTTCTCAGCTTGGAGAAGAACATCATGGAAGGATTTCAACTATCACCTCAACAAAAACATTTGTGGTTATTACAAAAAGAAACTCAAATTAGTTGTTCGTATCGCAGTCAGTGTGCAGTATTAATTGAGGGACATATCAATATTGATAATTTAAGACAAGCTTTCAAAACTATTATAGAAAGACACGAAATTCTGCGCACTAACTTATTTTATTCGCCAGAAATAATTTTTCCACTTCAAGTTATAAATAAAACATATTTACCTCCAATTTATCAACACGATCTAACTAGTTTGTCCCCAACAGAACGAGAATTAAAAATCAAAGAAATATTTTGGGAAATTAGTCACTTACCTTTTAACTTAGAACAAGATGAGAATTTGCATATAACTCTAGCAAAGACTTTACCAAAAACCTATGTTTTAATCGTCAGTTTACCAGCATTTTGCGCAGATAGTTTCGCATTAGGGAACTTAGTAACTGAATTAATTACTTTCTATACAAACTTCATAACTGCCGAAATTGACCAAGACCCAATGCAGTATGCAGATTTTTCCGAATGGCAAAATGATTTACTGCAGTCTGAGGAAACAACCCAGGGAAGAGAATATTGGAGTAAAACAAATGTCTCGTCTGCTTATAATTTTAAGCTTCCCTTTGAGTTAAAAAATTCAGACAACCAAGTATTTAAGCCAAAATATATTACCAATTATCTAGAGCAAAATATAGTCTTACAACTCAAGGAAATTGCACAAAAATATCATACATCAATATCTACACTTCTTTTAACTTGTTGGTATATTTTACTTTGGAAACTTACAGGTAACTCAAATATTATTGTAGGTACTTTATATGACGGTCGTCCATACGAAGAACTTAAACAAGGTTTGGGATTATATGCAAAATATTTACCCAATGATTGCTATTTAGAGGCTGAGTTAGAATTTACTGAAATATTAAAACAAATAGATTTATCTGTTGAAGCAAAATATAAACTACAAAATTATTTTAGTTGGGCAGAAGTAGAATTATCTACAGACAATAAAAAAAATATACCTTTCTGTCAATTTTGTTTTAATTTTGAACAGCAACATATTAAAAAAATTACTGAAAAATTTTCATTGTCGGTTTATAAACAAATTAGCTATATTGATAAATTCAAAGTCAAACTATCCTGTATTCAGAAAGATAATATTATTGCCCTGGAACTTCACTATGACTCAAATATTTATCGGGAAGAAAATATTAAATATTGGGTCAAACAGTATCAAACTTTATTGAATGGTGTGATTGAAAATATGTCAGTTTCAATTGGAGAACTGGCAATTCTTGATACTTCTGAACAGCAACAGCTTTTATGGAAATTTAATAACGATACTGGCAATTACTTCAAAAACCAGTGCATTCATCAACTATTTGAGAAACAGGTAAAAAACCAACCAGATAACCTCGCAATTGTATTCGAAGAGCAAACATTGACCTATGCTCAATTAAACGCGAGAGCAAACCAATTAGCACGCCATTTACAAAAACTCGGCGTTGCACCAGAAGTAATTGTTGGAATTTGCATGGAACGTTCGCTGGAAACGATCGTAGGGATATTAGCCATCCTTAAAGCCGGTGGTGCTTACGTTCCTCTCGATCCAGCCTTACCAAAATCACGTCTTGCTTGGATTTTAGAAAATACTCAACCATTAGTAATACTTACTGAGCAACAGTCTTTATTGAGTTTGCCTGAAAGTCAAGCTCGTGTGGTTGATGTCGATCAAGATTGGGATATAGTTGACAGACAAAGTGTTGATAATCTTGGTAGCGAAGTTACACCAGATAATCTAGTTTATGTTATCTATACTTCTGGCTCTACTGGTAAGCCTAAGGGAGTAGCAGTTGAACATCAGCAATTATTAAATTATGTTTATGGAATCGTCGAGCGTTTAGATATTCCCCATAATGCTAAATTTGCTTTAGTTTCTACTTTAGCTGCCGATCTTGGTAATACCGTTATATTCCCCTCATTATGTACGGGTGGGTCTCTTCATATAATTTCCCAAGAACGAGCTACAAATCCAGATGCATTCGCTGACTATTGCTACAGTCATGGTGGTATTGATTATTTGAAAATTGTCCCGACTCACCTCCGCGCTCTACTAAACTCCTGCAAATACCCAGAGCAAATTTTACCCAAAGGTAGATTGATTTTAGGGGGCGAAGTTTCTGACTGGGGATTGATTGACCGAGTACAAACCCTTGCTCCGAATTGTATGATTGTTAATCATTATGGACCAACAGAAGCAACTGTGGGAGTACTCACATACCAGGTAGAACAAGAAAAATCTGCAGAAATTAATTCAGCTACAGTTCCCCTGGGTCATCCCCTACCAAATACCCAAGTCTTCTTACTTGATTCTAATTTACGACCCGTACCAATCGGTGTTGCTGGTGAAATTTACATTGGCGGTGCAAATTTAACCAGAGGATATCTCAATCAACCCAAGTTAACTGCAGCAAGTTTTATTGATAATCCTTTCCACGATCTATTTCCTCATTCGAAAGCATATTTATACAAAACTGGGGATTTAGCTCGCTATTTACCGGATGGTAAAATCGAATTTCTGGGTCGTATCGACCAACAGGTAAAAATTCGCGGTTTCCGCATAGAGTTAGGAGAAATTGAATCAGCACTGCAACAACATCCCAAAGTTGAGGAAGCTGTTGCTAAAGCTTTTGAAAAGACAACAGATGAACAACGCTTGGTAGTATATTTCGTTCCTGATCGCAAATCAACTCCGCCAAAGATTAGCGAACTGCGTAGTTTTTTACAGGAACGACTACCCAACTATATGCTTCCTTCTACTTTTGTGATGCTAAAAGCTTTGCCAATGATGGCAAATGGGAAGCTTGATTGCCAAGCATTACCAAAACCCAACATAACAGATTTAGAAACAGAAGAATCTTTTGTCGCCCCCAAGACTCCAGAACAAAAATTGCTAGCTGATATCTGGTGTGAAGTGCTCGGTCAGAAAAAGATAGGAATACATGATAACTTCTTTGAATTAGGTGGAGATTCCATCCTGAGCATTCAAATTGTATCCAAGGCAAACCAAGCAGGACTAAGCCTCAAGCCCATGCAACTATTTCAGTATAAAACAATTGCTGAGCTAGGAGCAGTAGCAAGCCAAACTTCCTCTGTTTGTGTAGACCAGGGATTGGTAAAAGGCGCAGTAAATTTGACACCTATTCAACGCTGGTTTTTTGAGCAGGATTTTTCTGAGCCTCACCACTGGAATATGTCGATTATGCTGGAAATTTCACAGGTGGTTATGCCAGATTTACTCGAAAAAGCCATAAACTACTTGCTCGAACACCACGATGTCCTTCGCCTCTACTTTAAGTATCAGGAAATGGCTTGGCAGCCAATGACTGCTGGTAACAATCTACAAATTCCCATTGATCGCATCGATTTATCATCGCTTCCACAGACCGAGCAAATAAGTGCAATTGAGATAGAAGCATGGCAAATCCAGGCATCCCTTGATTTATCAACAGCACCATTAATGAAGGTTGCACTGTTCGATCTTGGCTGCGATCAGGAAAAGCGTTTATTGATAGTAATTCATCATTTGCTCGTGGATGGAGTCTCCTGGCGCATCTTACTGGAAGACTTACAGAAAGCTTATCAACAGCTTAGTTGTGGTGAAACAATTCAACTTGCCAAGAAAACTACTTCTTTTAAGTACTGGTCAGAACAATTAAGTAGATATGCCCGATCGCAAAAATTGCAGCAAGAATTGGACTATTGGTTAAATCAAAATAAAACAGCTTTACTGCCAAAAGACTACTTCGATGGACCTAACACTGTTGACTCTGCCCGAGTAGTTTCTGTATCACTGACCGAACAAGATACCCAAACTCTTTTACAGCAAGTTCCAGCAGTTTATCACACTCAAATTAATGATTTACTGTTGACTACTTTAGTTCAAACTTTTAGACAGTGGACTGGAGAAAATACTTTATTCATTGAACTAGAAGGTCACGGAAGAGAACTGCTATTTGATGATGTAGATTTATCGCGTACCATAGGCTGGTTCACTACCCGTTTTCCAGTAGTTCTAAGTTTAAAGGGAATTGAAGTAATTGAAGCTAGTGAAGCAACTGAATTCGCAGTGAAATCAATTAAAGAGCAACTACGCAAAATTCCCAATCGAGGTATTGGTTACGGACTATTGCGTTATATGAGCGAGGATTTAACAAGCATTGAAAAACTCACAGCTATAACTCAACCAGAGATCAGCTTTAACTATTTGGGACAATTCGATCAAGTTTTATCAGAATCAGCAATTTTTCGTTTAGCTAAAAATTCAAACAGCACTGAACGGAGTTTAACAGGAAACAGACCTCATTTAATTGCAATTGATGGCATCGTTCTCGAAGGGAAATTACAACTACATTGGACTTACAGTGAAAATATACATCAAAAGTCTACTATTGAAAATTTAGCTCAGAATTTCATCGCAACACTGAAACAAACAATCCACCACTGTCTCGGCACACATGGTGGTTGTGGTTATACACCCTCTGATTTTCCCTTAATTAAGTTAGAACAACAACAAATCGACCTACTGAGTAATAAATTCAATAATATAGAGGATATCTACAGTCTTTCACCCATGCAGCAGGGTATGCTCTACCATTGTTTATATACCCCCCGTTCAGGAATATATTGCCAGCAAAAGATTTTAACCCTCAAGGGTAATTTTCATTTACCATTCCTGGAAAAAGCATGGCAACAGGTATTAAATCGACATCCCAGCTTAAGAACTATTTTCATTTGGGAGGGATTAGATGAACCGATCCAAATAGTACTGTCCCAGGTAGAAGTAGCTTGGGAAGTAAAAGACTGGTCTGACTTATCTTCCCAAGAGCGAGAAGAAAAATTGCAAGCTTATCTGCAAACAGATTTGCAGCGTGGCTTTTCTTTGGAAAAAGCACCTTTGATGCGAGTCACACTTGTTCGCATAAACGCAGATACTTACGAATTTATCTGGAGCCACCATCACTTGATACTAGATGGTTGGTGTAATTCAATTATTTTCAAAGAATTTCAAGATTTTTACCAAGCATTACATGAAAATCATGATTTACACTTAGAAGATAACGTTCCTTATCGGAATTACATTGGTTGGTTACAAAAACAACACTTGTCCCAATCTGAAACCTTCTGGCGTAAATGCTTGAAGGGGATAAAAACCACAACTAAATTAGGAATAAGTGAAGCATCTCTTACCTCATTTCCAATAGAGCAAGAACACGGTCATGAAGAAATTCAACTGTCAATGGAAACCACTTATGCTCTGCAATCCTTTGCAAAACAGCATCAAATCACTCTCAATACAATTATTCAAGGAGCATGGGCTTTACTTCTCAGTCGATATAGTGGAGAAGAAGATATTCTTTTTGGAACAATTGTTTCCGGACGTACAGCAGCAGTACCAAGGATTGAATCTATTGTTGGACTATTAATAAATATCTTGCCAGTACGAGTACGGGTTAATCCACACATCTCACTAATTAATTGGCTGAATGATTTACAGAAACAGCAGACTGAAATGCTTCAACACGAGTACACTCCACTAGTGATGATTCGGGAATGGAGTGAGATACCTCGCGGAACATCTTTATTTGAGAGTTTTATAACTTTTGAAAATTATCCAGTAGATAATTCTTTGTGGCAAGAAAATAGCATCTGGAAAATTATTAATGTTCGTTCTTGTTCCAGAACTAATTATCCATTAAACCTGAGAGTGGAAATGGGCTCAACATTATCGATGCATATGACATATCATACTAATAAATTTGATGTTCCTACTATTCGCAGAATATTAAATCAACTCCAGATTGTATTGGCCAATATCCCAAAAAACCCAACAAATTCCCTATTAAGTATTTCCTTAAATCCAGAAACGGAAAATCAACAGTTAATCAATAGTTTCAATGTCGACTTAGATATGATTTAAATCAAGATATTTGTCAATATCCATTAAACTTACAATCAATTAATAATGCATTGAAAAAGATTCGTTCATGAATTATGGAGATTATATTAATAGTTTGATCTACCAATTAGCCGCAGAGTTAAACCTTATACATAAGAATATATTAAATACACTGAAAAAATAGATTAATTCGTATCACAAATTGTCCGTTTAGTTTAGCACAATTTATTAAGAGCATATTTGATAAACGGTAATAGATATGATGACAAAAAATGACTCCTCAATATGATTACGAACCTAATATGTTAGGGATTCTAGGTGGCATGGGACCTTTAGCATCATCAGAATTTCTGAAAACAATTTATGAATATAACCTCTCTAGCAAAAAAGAACAGGATTCACCAAAAGTCATTCTTTATTCCGATCCTACATTCCCTGATCGCACAGAAGCATTACTCAAACAGGATTACCAACTGTTACTTACTAAATTAATCAAATCTCTATATTATTTATATGAATTAAAAGTTGCAAAAATAGTAATATGCTGTATTACATCTCATTATCTATTGCCATATATCCCAGATTATTTAAGTTCTAATATTATCTCCCTAGTAGATATAATTCTCAGCAAAGTTATAGAGAAACAAAGTAAATATCTATTAATATGTACGAATGGAACCCGTCAGATGAAAATCTTTCAAAATCATCATCTATGGCCATTTGCCAAAGATTATATTTTATTTCCCGACCTAGATGGTCAAGACATAATTCATCAAATGATATACAACATTAAAATAAAAGGTGATATTTCAAAAACAATATCTCACTTAGAATTATTATTATATCAGTATGAAGTTAATAGTTTAATAGTTGGTTGTACGGAAATTCATCTATTGAACAAATATCTGTACTCATCACATAATAATTGTGATGATAGCCCAATGAAAAATCTAGAAAACATTTTTCTAGATCCCTTAATGATTATTGCAAAAGATTTAGTCAAGTTTTTCTAATTGCTATGAGAACCTCTCCATACATTCAAGTTTTATTCCAACAAACAGCAGAAAAGTTTAGAAGCGAAACAGCTATCATCTTTGGGAATAAACGTCTTACCTACAAAGAAGTTGAAGAAAAATCTAATCAGTTAGCAAATTTTTTACTTGCTAATGGCGCTACAAAGGGTTCGATTGTAGCTATTTTGTCTAAAAATATTCCTGAAGTTATTATTTCTATAATTGGAATTTTAAAGGCTGGTTGTGTCTTCGTCCCACTAGATACCAACTTTCCTGAAAAACGACTAGAGCTAATTATTTCAGAAATTTCTCCCCATTGGTATATTGCAGACTCAAAATTTCTAAGGACAGTTAATAATATTGCCAAAAAAAATCACATATCTAAACCTAAATTTATTTGTTTAGATGATAATTCTGTTCTCGATGAATTTCAACATGATGTTCGCATATTAAAGCATTATGCAAAACACAGCAATTGTGAAGCACCAGATGTCAATTTTGACCCAAATGACACGTGCTACATATTTTTTACTTCTGGCTCTACTGGTAAACCAAAGGGTATTGTAGGAAGATTAAAAGCAATTGCACATTTCATTAATTGGGAAATCAAAACACTTAATGTCACAGAAAAAACTCGGGTTTCTCAATTTGCAACACCTGCTTTTGATGCATTTTTGAAAGATATTTTTGTTCCACTTTGCTCGGGTGGTACAGTCTGTATCCCAGAAGATAGAACAATAATTTTTGACGCGAGAAAACTAGTTGATTGGATAGATAGGCAAAAAATAAATATTATTCACATGGTTCCATCTTTATTCCGCTCAATTCTTAATGAGGATTTGGAACCAAACATATTTGATTCATTGAAGTATGTTGTACTTGCGGGAGAACCTATATTACCCGTAGATGTGATTAAATGGACAGACATTTATGGAGAACGGGTTAAGATAGTAAATCTTTATGGTCCATCTGAAACCACATTAACGAAATTCTTTTATTTAATAAAATCTTCAGATAGGGAGCGGCGCTCTATTCCGATTGGTAAACCGATTGAGGGTTCTGCAGCTTTAGTCTTGGATGAAAACAAGAGAGTTTGTCCTCCCGGTATGGTCGGTGAAATTTATATTCGCACGCCATATCGGGCTCTAGAATATTATCACCAGCCCGAACTTACCGATGCAGTCTTTATCCAAAATCCTTTTAACAACAATCCTCATGATATTGTTTACAAAACCGGGGATCTCGGGCGCATCACAGAAGATGGGAATTTTGAATATTTTGGACGAATAGATCGACAAGTCAAGATTAGGGGGATCAGAATTGAAGTTACGGAAATCGAAAATTACTTGAGATTCCATCAATCTGTAGGGAATGTAGCAGTTGTAGATCGAGAAGACTCAAATGGTAATAAGTACTTGTGTGCTTATGTAGTTTTAAATCAAGAAATAGAACTGGATAGCTTACGAAGCTTTTTATCACAATATCTTCCACAATCTATGATGCCTTCAATGTTTATAGCATTGGAGAGCTTACCTCGAACGATGAGTGGTAAAGTGGATCGCAAAGCACTACCAGCACCAGAAAAAGCTAAGCAAGAATCTACTCGAAATTTTGTTGCTCCTCGAACAGAAAATGAGAAAAAGCTAGCACAAATATGGTTACAAATTCTCAAAATCGAGCAGGTAGGGGTAAATGATAATTTCTTCGATCTGGGCGGACACTCTTTATTAGCCACGAAATTGATTTCTCGTGCCCGAAAAACTTTTGGGGTAGAATTGCCTTTCAATATTATTTTGGATTCGCCCACCTTGGAGAGTATGACCCAAAGCATTGAGACTATTCTTTGGGCAGCAGAAACTTCATCAGGAATGCACAGTTACGCTGGAACTTCATGGGAAAGGGGAGAGTTATGACAATAGTTAAGTTTTTGAGTGACCTGCGTGATCTCGATATAAAGCTTTGGATTGAAGGTGATCGCCTTTGTTATAGCGCCCCAGAAGGTGCAGTAACTTTTGAGATTCGAGGAAAATTATCTCAGCACAAAACAGAAATATTAAAGTTTTTACAGCAGGCGAAATCTGAGATAGATCCCATATGCAAAGATTTTCCCAAGATTTCTCGAAAGGAAAAACTGCCTTTATCCTTTTCCCAACAACGCCTGTGGTTTCTTGACAGGTTAAATCCTGGGAGCCCTGTATACAACATGTCAGGAGCTCTTCAAATTAGAGGAATCCTGGATCTGGGTATATTAGAAAAAAGTTTAAACGAAATTATACGACGTCACGAAATTTGGCGCACTAATTTTAGGTTTTTGCAGGGAGAAGCGACCCAAGTTGTTCGTGCCAACAGAAATTTGAAACTGAAGCTGATAAAATTACAAAAACTTTCTTCAGAAGAACAGCAAGCAGAAGTTATACATCAGGTAAACAGAGAAGCCCAAAAACCCTTTGATTTAGAAAGGGGATCTTTGCTGCGGGCAACTTTGTGGCAATTAGGAGAAGATAATAACGTACTACTTTTAAACATGCATCATATCATCTCCGATCTTTGGTCTATGGGAATCTTAGTTCAGGAACTGACCGTACTCTATGATGCTTTTTCCCAGAAAAAACCCTCTCCTCTTGCTGAATTATCTATTCAGTATGCAGATTACGCCTACTGGCAAAGACAATGGCTTAAAAGCGCAGCTTTTTCCCAAGAATTATCTTACTGGACGAGAAAGTTGAGTGGCAATTTACCTATATTGCAAATACCAACCGCTCGTCCCCATCCACAACTTCCTACATTTCGAGGTGCAAGGCAATCCATCACATTACCCAAAATTCTGACTGAAAAACTCAAAGCTTTGAGCCAGAAGCAAGGGGTTACTTTGTTTATGGTAATGTTAGCAGCCTTTAAGACTTTGCTGTACCGTTACACTCAACAGTCAGATTTACTAGTAGGTACAGCAATTTCTGGGCGTAACCAACCAGAATTTGAAGAAATGATTGGCTGTTTCGTGAATACTCTAGTCATACGTACTAATTTGGCAAATAATTCCACTTTTCTGACCTTTTTACAACAGGTACGTGAGGTGGTATTAGAAGCATATGCCCATCAAAACTTTCCTTTTGAGAAGCTTGTGGAGGAGTTACAACCAGAGCGAGACTTGAGCCAGTCACCACTTTACCAGGTTGGATTTGCTTTTTATAATACCCCCGAGCCAAAATTAAAACTTTCTGACTTAAACTTGCAGCCAATACCGATAGATAATGGTACGGCTAAACTAGATTTAATGTTGTCTTTAAGGGAAGATGAAGGGGAGTTGACTGGTTGGCTGGAATATAAAACAGATTTATTTGATTATGCCACAATTACTAGAATGTTGGGGCATTTTCAAACTTTATTAACTGGAATAGTTGACAATCCAGAACAATCCCTTTCGGAACTACCATTGCTTACAACAGCAGAATACCAACAATTGCTTTGGGATTGGAATAATACTCAAGTAGATTATCCCGATCACGTTTGCGTTCATCAAATATTTGAAGCCCAAGTAGAGCAAACACCTAATGCGATCGCGGTTATTTGCGAAGATAAGCAGCTTACTTATCAAGAACTTAACGCCAAAGCCAATCAACTAGCCCATCACCTGCAAAAACGGGGAGTAACAACCGGAGAAATTGTGGGACTCTGTGTGGAGACATCTTTGGAGGCGATCGTAGGAATTTTGGGAATTATCAAAGCTGGTGGAGCTTATGTACCATTAGATCCGACTTATCCCATAGAACGCTTGGGTTTCATGGTAGAAGATGCCAAAGTTTCAATGCTCCTGACTCAAAAACATCTAGTTTGTAATTTACCAGATTGGATTCGACAAAACCCTTCAATTCCCAATCCGCAAATTATCAATATTGACAGTGAATGGCAAACGATCGCAAAAGAAAGCTCAAATAATTTACCTGTTAGAGTAAAACCTGATGATTTAGTTTATGCCATCTACACATCCGGTTCAACTGGCAAACCTAAAGGTGTCCCAATCCAACATCGCGGTTTGTGCAATCTTGCTAAAGCCCAAATCCAAGCCTTTGGTGTGGATTCCTGCAGTCGAGTCCTCCAATTCGCTTCTCTTAGTTTTGACGCTTCGGTTTCCGAGATTTTTATATCTCTTTTGAAGGGTGCAAGACTTTATCTCACAAAACGCGATCATTTGTTTCCTATTTCTAATTTGATTAAATTTCTTCGGGAAAAAGCTATTAGTATTATTACTTTACCTCCTTCAGTATTAGCAATTCTTCCCGTTGTAGAACTTCCTGAATTACAAACAATCATTGTTGCAGGAGAAGCTTGTTCTTCTAAGATTGCAAAAAAATGGGCGGACGGTCGTAAATTCTTCAATGCTTATGGACCCACTGAAGCTACAGTCTGTGCCACCATCGCTGAATGCAATAAAATTACAGAAAAACTACCCATCGGTCGTCCAATCAATAATACACAAATTTATATTCTTGATCACTATCTTCAACCAGTTCCCATCGGAGTACCAGGAGAACTATACATTGGTGGTGTAGGAATTGCCCAAGGCTACCTTAATCAACCAGAATTAACTCATAATAAATTTATTTCTCATCTATTTGATGGATCGAAGGGAAAACATCTCTCTACTAACAATAAATCTTTCTTGAAATCTTCTCATCTCTACAAAAGTGGAGACTTAGCTCGTTATCTACCCGATGGAAATATTGAATTCCTCGGTCGGATTGATAACCAAGTAAAAATTCGTGGTTTTCGCATCGAAGTTGGGGAAATAGAAGCTGTACTAAATCAACACTCAGAAATTCAAGACAGCATAATCACTGCTTGGGAATATCAAACTGGGGAGAAAATTTTAATCGCTAATATCATACCGAAGAATTTCTCAGAGAACTTAAGCAAGGAACTGAAAAATTATCTAAGAACTTACTTCCCTGACTACATGATTCCCAATCGCTTCGTAATCCTAAAAGCTTTTCCACTGACTGCAAATGGCAAAGTAGATCGTCAAGCTCTTCCCATACCTGAAATAGACATATCCAAACAGTCAAGAGATTTTATTCCTCCCCGGGATACGATAGAAGTAAAACTAAATAAAATTTGGGAAGAAGTTCTCAATCTCAAATCTATTAGCGTTACAGATAACTTCTTCGAACTTGGCGGTCACTCTTTACAAGCTGTACGTTTGATGACTCTAATTGAATCACAGTTTGGTCAAGAACTACCACTGTCAATTCTCTTCGAAGCAGGGACAATAGAGCATTTAGCAACAATTATTCGGTCTAAATCAGGAGTAAATTCTTGGTCTCCTTTAGTTGGGATTAAAACAAGTGGGACTAAGCAACCCTTCTTCTGCGTACATCCTATTGGCGGTAATGTTCTTGGTTATGCAAATTTAGCAAGGTACTTGGCTCCAGAACAAAAATTTTATGCTTTACAAGCACCCGGAATATACGAGAACCAAAAACCTTTTAATTCAATACAAGACTTAGCAGCATACTATATCAAGGCACTGCAACTCGTTCAACCGTCAGGATCTTACTTCATCGGAGGTCATTCCTTTGGTGGATTAGTTGCATTTGAAATGGCACAGCAATTACAAGCACAAGGCGATCAAGTAGGGTTACTTGCCATTATTGATACGCCAGCACCAATTCATGGGGAAACATCTCAACCAATTGATGATGCAGAATGGCTGCTTAAACGAGCCAAGGTGTTAGAACGTTTTTTCAATAAAAACCTATCAGTTGTCTATGAAGAGCTACAAAAGCGAAAACTTGACGAACAACTTGATTACTTTTTAGAGAAATTAAGAGCTGCTAACTTGATCCCTCCAGATACGGGAAGACAGATGATTAGTCGAATTCTTCAAGTGCAAAAAGCCAGTCACCAAGCCCTAGTAAACTACAGGCCGCTGCCGCTACCATACCGCGGGAGAATAACTCTATTACGAGTTTCTGAGGTACTTTGCGAAGATTCTCAAGGAGTTTTTGCCAAAAATTTCCGCAAAGGTGATTTTGCTTGGGGTGAATTAACAACCGAATCACCAGACATATACCAAGTTAGTGGAAATCACATCACGATGCTAGCTGAACCTCACGTCAAAAATTTAGCAAAAAACCTACAATCTTGTATCGATTTAACAGCAAAAACAATGTGATTTTCTAGATTTAGCAATACATATGAAGCTTCCTTGGAGAGGATACAATCTAATTCTCAAAAACAAATCATGAAAGAAAATATACAAAAACTACGCACGTATAGCTATAAAGATATTGATATAATACCTCAACTTAAACAATTTTCTGCGCAAGAAATCTTGGCTATGAAGTCAGTAGCCCAAGTTATTCCCTTTCGCACTAATAATTATGTCGTAGAGCAACTAATTGACTGGGATAATATTCCAGACGATCCAATTTTTCGCCTGACCTTCCCGCAACCAGAGATGCTATCTCGCGAAAATTTTGAACGAATAGCAAAATTGCTTGAAGAAAATACTTCTCAAGCAGTCATGAAACAGGCAGTCGACAAAATTCGTAGCACTCTCAATCCCCATCCAGATGGGCAAAAAAATTATAACGTACCAAAATTTCACTCAGGAACTGTGCGAGGGGTACAACATAAATATCCCGAAACCGTTCTAGTTTTTCCATCTGCAGGTCAAACCTGTCATGCTTACTGTACCTTTTGCTTTCGTTGGCCACAGTTTATCAATTTAGGTGATTTGAAATTTGCAACTCGTGAATCAGGTGATTTTCAAAATTATATACAAGAACATAAAGAAATAACAGATGTTCTTCTTACAGGTGGCGATCCTATGACCATGAAAGCTTGGCAGCTAGCTCTATATCTCGAGCCACTATTGGGTCCAGATTTTGAACATATTCAAAATATTCGTATTGGTACCAAGTCTTTAAGTTATTGGCCTTATAGATATGTTACAGACCCAGATGCCGATGAAATTTTAGCTTTATTTGAGAAGATTGTAAGCGCAGGCAAACATCTAGCAATTATGGCTCATTTCAACCACTGGAAAGAATTAGAAACTCCAGTTGTACAAGAAGCCATCAGACGTATTCGCTCTACAGGTGCGTGCATTCGTACTCAAAGTCCATTGGTCAATCATATTAATAATTTAGAAAAAGTTTGGGTGAAGATGTGGAAGAAACAGGTCAAGCTTGGCTGTATTCCATACTACATGTTTGTAGAACGACAAACAGGAGCTAAAAATTACTTCGAAATTCCCATTTTTCGCGCTTGGGAAATCTTTCAAGGGGCTATTCAGAAAGTATCTGGACTTAGTCGAACTGTTAGAGGACCTGTAATGTCAGCTTTACCAGGAAAAATTATTATTGATGGAATTGCAGAGATTAATAATGAAAAAGTATTTGTGCTTTCATTTTTACAAGCTCGCAATCCTGATTGGTGCAAACGACCTTTTTTCGCAAAATTTGATCCTGAATCGACTTGGCTAACAACATTAAAACCTGCTTTTGGTAAGGAAAAATTCTTTTTTGATAGCGCATTAGAGGAAATGAAAATTAATAAACAACTCCAACTTAGTCAAGCGATCAAGTAAGAAAATTCAAAATAAATAAACTGTGTTTCCTTTGATCATCTCAATTTACTTCAAACAAAAAAATGTCAAATAATAGTGCTACGGTTAATTTAGAAATTTTATCTGCATTTAAATCAGCAAATAAAAATTCTTGGCGATTAGAACAAATATTTCCTTTAGTCGTTAGTTATGATGGGAATGAAATTGATTTAGCTATTTGGGCTAAAAATAATCGAAAATCTATCGAAAAAACATTGCTCAAACACGGCGCGATTCTTTTTAGAGGATTCAATATCTCCTCAGTATCTGATTTTGAGAATGTTGTTGTGTCTATTTGTCCCAATTTATTTAGCGAATATGGAGATTTACCACGAATAGCAGAAAGTCGTAAAATTTACCAATCGACCCCCTATCCTGCAGATCGGGCAATTCTGATTCACAATGAAAGCTCTCACTTGTATTGTTTTCCCCTAAATATCTGGTTTTGTTGTCTACAACCAGCTTCACAAGGAGGAGCTACGCCAATTGTAGATTGCCGAAAAGCCTATAGACTTATTAATAAGAAACTCCAAGCAAGATTAATAGAAAAAAAGATCATGTATGTTCGCAACTTTATTCAGGGTTTAGATGTTAGTTGGCAAACTTTTTTTCAAACTACTGATAAAAGTATGGTTGAAGATTATTGTCGAAGAGCTGATATTGACTTTGAATGGGGCAAACAGAATAATTTAACTACTCGACAAGTACGCCCAGCCATAGCCATTCATCCGATAACAAATGAACCAGTAGTTTTTAATCAAATTCAATTGTACCATATGGCTTATTTAGAATCAGAAATTAAAGAATCATTACTATCTATATTTGGAGAAGATCGGTTTCCCCGTAATGTTTATTATGGTGATGGTACCCCAATAGAAGATTCCGTACTTGAAGAAATTAATCAGGCTTATCGAGAATCTCAAACAAGCTTTCCTTGGGAAAAAGGAGATATTCTGATGCTAGATAATATGCTTGCAGCCCATGGACGCAGTCCCTACGTTGGCAAACGTCAGATTCGTGTAGCGATGGGAGAAATGAGATACAGTAAGGATATTCTTCCTTCTGCCGTGTAAATTGTAATATTTATCGCCATTTAGATCTATAACAACCTACGAGAAAACAATGTTTGTTTCTAACTAATATTCTTGACAAATAACAGAAAGCAACCTCATAAACAACAGTAACTAAAACAATTCAAAATGCAAATATCTGACAATCCTATTATTAATATTAGAAACTTGGATCATTACTTTGGCAAAAAATTGCTACGTAAGCAAGTTTTATTTGATATAAATTTAGCCATTCAACCGGGTGAGATAGTTATTTTAACTGGACCATCAGGTTCTGGAAAAACAACTTTATTAAGCTTAATTGGTGGTTTAAGATCGGCTAAACACGGAAGCGTAAAAGTTTTGGAACATGAACTTGTAAAAATACCGGATAGGAAACTATTAAAAATACGCCGCCAACTTGGCTACATTTTTCAAGGTAATAATCTAGTACCATTTTTCACTGCTCGTCAAAACGTCCAAATGACCCTCGAATTGAAACGTATTTCTTCTGGACGTGAAATTCGTAGAATATCAGAAAATGCTCTTGAATCAGTTGGCTTAAAGAATAGAGTTAATTACTATCCTGACAAACTTTCTGAAGGACAAAAACAGCGAGTAGCAATAGCTCGCGCCTTAGTCACTCAACCTAAGGTAATTCTTGCAGATGAGCCCACTGCATCTCTGGATAAAAATAGTGGTCGTGCTGTTGTTGAAATTTTACAGAAACTTGCCAAAACCCAAGGTTCTTCAATTCTTCTGGTTACTCATGATAATCGTATTCTTGACATTGCCGACCGTATTGTTCACATGGAAGATGGTCGTCTTATCCAACCAAAAAATTTATCTCATATGTACTAATTACTTCTTGAATTTTTATTTATACGAATTTATATACCTCTAAATTATGTATATTTCATAGTGTAGTAGTATGTACGACTTATGAGAATATTTTTTGTTAAGATTTTCTTGTGATTTTTGAGATGATATGCTATCAAAATTTAAATAAGATATGATGTCCTAACTCATATATTTGCTGCTATAATCACTTGAATTAAAATCCTTATTGTGTAATATAGCGTTTCCTAGGAAACTGAGGTATACCTAAATCTTTTGTACCAAAATAAGCAGCTTTAAAAACCTACCTCACTAGGTTAGGAAACGCTATGGCTATGCATGTAAATAGCATGATATATAAACTCATAAATAAGTAGATGAAATATACGGAATACTGATTACACACTCAGTATTTATATTAGAAGTCATATAATTCAACTAATTTCACTTGCTACTCCCGTCCCGCCCAAAGAACACCGATTAAAATAGGTGCAAATCCTTGAAAAACCGTCAAAATAAATAGCTAATCTTACACCGAGAAGGGAGTATCTATTGTAAACAAAAATCAATTTTTGAATATAAAATATTAAAATAAGATGATTATCAGTTATCCCATTACTGGGAATAATAGAATTGAGATAATTCGTTATACATTACTCGAACAAAATTCAAATCAAGGACTGATCTGGATCAATCAAACCCAATACTTTAAAGGGGTACCATTTCAAATTTGGAATTTTTCCTTGGGAGGTTATCGTATCTGTCAAAAATGGCTCAATGAGCGTGTTGGTCATTCTCTTTCTGACCAAGAAATTCAAAATTACCAGAATATTATTGTAATAGTCAAAGAAATTGCTGATATCGTATTAGAAATGAATACAGCTATTCAATATAGCCAATTCAAAAACCAGAAAATTTTTGAAAAAATACGATTTATTATTTCAGAACAATTAGGCATCGAGTACAAACAAATCAGTCTGGCATCAAATTTTACTACTAATTTGGGAGCAGATTCTCTAGATATGTTGGAATTATTTATGGTTCTAGAGAAAGTTTTTGGCATTTCAACTAATGAGAAAGTTATAAATAACATTTCGACAGTACAGCAACTTGTCAAATACATATCTCAAGGGACTTCTCCAAGCTGTGTTGCAAAAATGGGTTGTGTTGCAAAAATGAAAGATGCTGGTTAACTGTAGAGAGTATTAATTATTACGCAAGTTTAGTACCTCGTTCGTGAACTCCAAGCATCCATTTTATATTTTAAATATAAGTCCATCCTGTCACTGCCAATAGCATACTCATATGTTGTTTGGTAATGGGAATACTTCTATTCTTGACGAATTCGCGATAAAAATAGTTTAAAAAGACATTTTATATTAGTATTTTGCGCTTATAGTTTTATTATTTGGCATAAACTTACTGGTGGATTGAGACGATGTTGGGCAAAGAAACCAACCTTTAACGACATTTCCAGATCCGCGCAGCACCACCCCAGGTGAAGCATTGGAAGCATTCTGTACAGGTATTTCCTATCGTTTTATAAAGTGGCTAAACCAAAATTCTGTATTTACCGCTTACAAAGCAAGTTTAGGATTCGTTTGGGCTTAATTTTTGTTTAAGTCCCGCTAACTAATAACTGATTTAAGTACGAGAATACACTGTAATTTGCTATAAAAGCTACATAAAATCCTGAATTTACCACTGAATCATGAAGAGGGAATTATTGGAGTGGTTGGGATACAAAAACTATGCCTTGCGGATAGTTTTTTTTTGACCCCATGACGATGACTTCATTGTCAGAATTTTCCAAGTCAGAATTTTCTAACTGCTCCGAACATCTTTCATTTATGATTCTCAAATGTCTCATCTCATTTACCTTTCTACAAAAAATATAGATTCATTCACATTTATTTTTAGTAGTTTGCACTGATGTTAAAGCTTTATTCAAACGCTAAATTTATCCTGTGCATCACGGCAAGGTAATATTAGTTACGTCTTTTCCAAGAAACAATTATAAAATCTAACGACACTATACTTTTTTAGTATGTGCGTTTATGCGAAGCTAAAGGCTTTAATCTTACAAAAATAATAGTTTTGCAAAAATTCTTGTAAAATTTGCAAAAAATCTCGCAAAAAAAAGCTGCGTTTTTACACGCAGTTGAAAAAGTCATAAATTGCTATTTACTACCGAACATGTCACAAAAAAAGAATTTTGTCAATAAAAAAGCTAAGATCTATCGTTCCTTGATCGCAGCGACACTAGTAGTTAACGGTATTTTTCAATTTGTTGCTCCAGTTTTATCTGAAGGTACGAGGGCAGGAACATCAATTAGTAACACTGCAACTGCAACTTATGAAGACCCCAATAACCCAGGAACAACAATCAACACCACATCAAATACAGTTGTTGTAACAGTTGCTGAAGTTGCAGGTATCACCGTTACAGGTGCTGGTACTACACTACAGACCGATGTTGATGGGGATAGTGCTGCAGATGCTGGCGATATAGTTTACTTCAACTACACCGTTACTAACGTTGGTAATGACCCAACACAATTCAGAATTCCTAACTTAGCAAGTACAACAGGTCCAGCAACAGTTTCTGGGAATTTAGAATATAGTACTGATGGTGGTACGACTTGGACAGAAATCACTACTACTGAAGCCACAGTACCTTCAATCCCAGTTAACGGAACAGTGCAAGTTCGCGTTCCAGTTACAGTAGCAGCTGGCGCTCAAGCAAACGACATAATCACTGTTAAGTTGGGTGATACTCCCGGTGATGACCAAAACCAACTAAGGAGTCCAGATGGTGGTGATGTTTACACTGTAGATAACCCCGATGGTACCACTGACGAAGTAGCTGGCGTACCTGTTAATGGTGTTCGTGAAGCTAGTGCGACTCAACAAGTTACAGTCGATGCATCCTTAAAGACCTATGCATTAGCAAAGGTTCTCAAAGAGCGAAGTGACTACAACAATTCTGGAACCCTGACTGATATTACTGACGATACTCTAACTTACGATCTCAGCTTAGAAGTTGAACAGAATGACCCCACCAATAATGGAATTACTCCTGCACCATTAGTTGGTACAACTATCAATGGTTTGACTGGTCCGCGTATCTTAGTTTCTGATGCAATTCCAGTTGGTACAGACTTAGCAAGTGTCCCTGCTGCACCTCCTGGTTGGGAAGTAGTCTACACGACAGATCCAATTACAACAGATGCAAATGCAGCCACCTGGACTACAAGCGCACCAGCTGACCTAACAACTGTGACCCGCGTCGGTTTTGTTAATGACCCGAATATCGTTACTTCTGTAAACCCCGGTCAAACTGTTCCAGGTTTCCAAATTACACTTCAGGTTGAGTCAACTGCAACTGCACCATTAACGGTAAATAACATCGCTCAGTTATTTGGTAGCACTCCCGATAATGATGCTGACCCAACTAATAATCCCCCAGTGTTTGATGAATCTGGTGACCAAAATCCCAGTAACTTTAACGATGATGGTACGCCGCTTGCAGGGACTGATACTGATGGTGATGGGATTCCTGATATATTACTAAATACATTAATTGATGATGGTTTCATCATTGATGCGACTGATGCGATCGCTATTGGAGTTGACACTGGTAATAATAATAGCGCAACAGGTGACGGTGGTGAAGTCAACCAGTTTGTCATCGATCCTAGCGCAAATGCACTGTTAAATGGTCCTGAAGGAACTCCAAATGCAATTGGTCCTACAGATAACAATGATGACTTCACTAATAAATCTTCCTTAGTACCACCTGGTACTATACCGGATCAAGGTAATACAATCGATCCAGCAGCCGTACCTTTCACTAATACCATTCAAAATGGTGGTGCGACCCCAGCGAGTATTTCACTTCTTCCCACTCCACCTGACAATCCTGCAGATCTACCGGATGGTACTACAGTAACTATCAGTTACCAAGATCAGTCTAAGACTTACACTTGGAATGCTATCATTGGTCAATTTGATAACCTTGTCGACTTTATTACCGTTCCCGATGTAGCATCAGGTGCTGAAGTCAACTACGGTGTTGAAGTTAACCTCCCAAACAATACACCTTTATCTACTGATTTGAATGACCCTGCAGATCCTAATTCTGGCACGATTGGTGGTTTCCCCGTTCCCATTACTGCTTTTGTTGATGATTTAATCCCTGGTTTCCAAGGAACAGAAACAAATAATCGCACCATTGATCGCGTATACACTGGCTTCTTAAGACTACTCAAAGAGTCTAGAGTTTTACAGGGAGATGGAAATGCACCAATAGCTGGTCAAGACCAATTCAGTACAGATCCAAAACAACCTTCTTCAGGAAATATCATTGAATATCGAATTACCTACAACAATATTTCTGACCCTGAAGCTGGTACTGGTAACATTACTTTAAATGCTGACAAGGTAGTAATTGAAGAGGATGGTACCACTGGCGGTAACAACTGGGCGCTTGACAATGATGGCGATAACATAATTGATACCAGTAACATTGTTGGTACTGCCCAAGATTCTGGTAATGCAAATATCTTGTTCTACAGCGGTAATCCATCAACAACAACTGCACAGGATCAAACCGGTACAACAGTTGACACTGATGTCACCAAGTATGTGGATGAAGTGACAGGAGCTATTTTACCAGGTCAATCAGAAAACTTTACCTTCCAACGTAAGGTTAACTAGATAAGTTTTCAACTTTAGGGGTGTTGGTTACCATCCAACATCTCTGAGTAACATCAACATTAGTAATTTTACTTAATTTTTGTTCATTTAAAGAGGTTATCGGTCGTGAAAATCAAACATGGTTCAATTGCAGGTTTAGGTGCTTTAGCTTTAATTGCAAGTATTTCCTTTAGCGGTCAGATTCCAGTTGTTGCAAATTTATTCAGTGGTGAAAGTGCAATCGCGCAAAATTCCATTGAAAAAGGACAAGTACAACTAAATTTGCAAGTTGAAAAGAAAGTTATTAAAACAACAGCAAATGGTGAGCGAAAGGTTTCTTGGGAAACTTTAAAAGGTAAAGCACAAGTACAACCGGGAGATGTACTTCGCTATCGGGTAAATGGTGGAAATAATGGCGATAAAGCAGTGAAGAACTTGGCTATTAATCAACCAATTCCTGAAGGAATGGAATATGTCCTTAAATCTGCCACTGTAGAGCAAAACAAAGGTGCAAAAATTACTTACAGTATTGATGGTGGTAAAACCTTTGTTGAAAATCCCACAGTAAAAGTCAAGCTAGAAAATGGCGAAGTGGAAACTCGTCCCGCACCTGCTGAAGCTTACACTCACGCTCGCTGGAACTTTGGTGAATCAGTTGGAGCAAAATCTTCAGTAGAAGGTAGCGTACAGGTGACAGTGAAGTAACTGAAATATTAGAGCAACAAACTCTGTAGAGACGTTGCAATGCAACGTCTCTCAGATAAAATCTCTCAGATAACAAGGAATATTAGAACTCCAACAAAAGCTCCTTTCAAAACTATATCTTTCCAAAACTACATCTTTCCAAAACTATATTTTTTTAAAGCTATATTTTTCCAATATAACCTATATCAATTATTATTCCCTGTTTCCCAATTCCCGGTCGCCAGTTCCCAGTCCCTTAATATAACTTGATTCTATCAAAGCATTATACCCTTCAAGCCAGATAATTTATAGGAGAAAAGATAAGTGGTGCGCCGTAAAGAAAAACGACGCCAGATGAAATCTGGTATTTTTAACTTTAAAATTCCCTTTAAACATATAACATCTATACTCATTGCCGCTAATATTTTTCAACCATCTATCTCTGCATTTGCCCAAGTCAATAATACATCTACAACCGTACCAATTAGCAATCAAGCTACTTACCAATATAGAGACCCTGCATTAGGTCAAACTTTTAAAGGAATCACCAGTCAGTTAAGCCTTACTTCTCAAGGTTTAGTGGATCCTCTTGGACAGATTTTAGGTTGTGGTGGCAATCTTTTACCCGATTATACTGGCTTTTCTGTTGCTTTGTACGAACCTGACCCCAACGATCCTACTGGAACCGAATTAGGACAACTAGTTACCCTGACTCCAACAGAATTACCTGATATTCCTGGAAATGGTGTTTCCAGAGGTCTAGAACCAAACGAACAAAATGTTAACCCATTTCCTCTCATCAATGCAGACGAAGGTTTTTATAATTTTTTATTCGACCCTAATAGAGGTCAAACCGATCCAGGTAGAACTTACATTTTAGTTGTTAATCCTCCAGCAGATTCGATTTACACCCAACGTCGAATCAGGTTGGAAATTGAAGCAAGTACTGGTGCAATTCAAGATAATATTGTCCGCTATATCGCCACTTCCTTAGATGGTCAGCCAATTAGTACTACAGGTGGAGTACAAGTTTCCGATGAAGTTGTATTTGTACCGAACGCAGAAACAATCGGACTGGATTTATTAGCGTTTCAGTTTGACTTAGGTATGTGTGAAGCCGAACAAATACAGATTATTAAAAGTAGCGATCGCGCAACTGCAGAACCTGGAGATACAGCAATTTATCGACTTTCTCTAAGGAATCAAGGTGATTCTGGCTTGGATAATGTGGTTGTCACCGATACTTTCCCCCGAGGATTCAAATTTTTACCCAGATCTGTGAGAGGAGAAATTGAGGGTCAAGCGGTAAATATAACTTCGGAAAGAAATGGTTCAGTAATAACATTCAGAACTGATGCTGTGATTCCACCCGATCAAGTATTAAATATTGCTTATGGGGCACAACTTTCTCCTGATGCTGTTAGGGGTTCGGGTCGCAATTCGGCAATTGTTAACGCCCAAAGAACTGATAACGATTTTGAAGTAAAAGATGGTCCAGCTACTCATTTACTGCGAGTTAGACCGGGGATTACTTCCGATTGTGGCACCATTATTGGTCGTGTATTTGTAGATAAAAACTTTGATGGCGAGCAGCAAAAAGGCGAACCAGGAGTTCCCAATGCTGTAATTTACTTGGAAAACGGCAACCGTATAACTACTGACGCTAACGGTTTGTATTCTGTGGCAAATGTATTACCTGGGAAACACACAGGTGTTCTCGACCTGAGCAGTTTACCCGGTTATACCCTAGCACCAAATCTCAAGTTTAAAGAACGCAATAGCCAGTCTCGTCTCATCAATTTAGAACCCAGTGGTATGGCGAGGATGAACTTTGCAGTTACCCCTGCTTTTGGGGAGGAGGATAAGAAATGAAGCAAAAACTAAGTTACATAGGCATTTTTTACCTGAAATTGATGGGGTTCATTATCGGTGCTTTTAGCTTGATTGTATATCCAGCGATCGCCGCAACAGTTTCCCATCAACAGGAATACCTCTATTCTTCTGCTTCCAAAGCAACTAAGATTGAGAAATTAAAAAGTAAATTACTTACAAGCTCAAAACGTCAAGTTGTTGCAAGAGGACAATTAACTCAAAGTACGGGTAATAGTAAGTTACCTCGTAGTTTACAAAAATTATTTGAGCAACCTCAGCAAGCAACGGATGAGGTTATTGCTTCCAAAGTAAAACCTTTAAGCACCAGAAAGTTACACAAGAAAACTGCAACACCATTAGCTGGTATCACTGATGAGGAATTATCTCAAATCTGGAATACTTTACCAGTACCCAGCGAGAAAGATTCAGCAGCAAATAAGAAAGGAAGGAATAGGAATTCATTTTTAATTGCTACAAAACCATCGAATAATATCAGTAATGAGGAATTATCTCAAATTTGGGATACTGTAACACCGAAAGATGAAAATTTAGAAACGAAGACTTCAACACCAATAGGAAATGATTCCAAACAGTTAGCAATAGATAAAAGTACAACGGATAGAGATGTAGCAGATAAAAATACAACAGATAAAAATAAAATTCCTGAAAGTATTGCTAAAGGTTTAGAGCAACCATCTTTGATTGCAACTCGACCATCAGTTCCTATTAGTGATGAACAATTATCTCAGATTTGGGATACTATTCCACAACCCGATCAAAATATAACAGATAAAAATGTTTCGAGTACAAGCTCAGAAAAATCATTCTTAATTGCAACTAAACCATCAACTGGTATTACTGACAAGAAGTTAGCTCAAATTTGGGATACAATTCCACAACCTGAAGACAACTTAGAGATTAATGATTCCGCGTCTTTAACAAGTACAAGTTTACAAAAATCATCCCTAGTAGCAGTTCAACCCCAAACAACTACCCTTGAAAATCAACTACCAAAAATTTGGGACAGTTTACCAGTAGATAAAATAACAACAGACAAATCACCAACAACAGATAAAAAATCAACTCCGGTTTCATCCACTTCTAAACCATTAGCGAAGGAAGAAACTACAAAAATCGCAGCATTAAGTCCAAATCAATTAACAGGCAATCAATCATCGACAATTTTAGAAGATTTAGACCTACAAAATTTAGAACAAAAAAACCTAGAACAACAAAATCTAGAACAACAAAATCTAGAAGAACAAAACTTAAAACAACAAACCTTAGAATCGCCAAATTTAGAACCAAAAGATATTCCGAACACAAAAATACCAGATATATCATCCTATGGATTTGCGCCCATAATTGCATTTGGACCATCTCAAGGTACTGATAATAGTAATTCAAATCCTAATGTCATAAATCCTAACTTCATAAATCCTAATTCAGAAACGCTTTCTACAGGAGACAATACGGGAAATTTCTTAGTTAGCTTAAGAGATTCACAATCCAAAGATCCACAATTAAGTACAAATCATGTTTCCCAAGCTTTTCCTAAATCTCCATTTCTTCTGTCTGACTCTAAATTATTAGGTTCCTCCGTAGTTCCTCAATCTTCCACTTATATTTCTCAGTTTCCGGGAGTTAAACCCACAAACGCCAAAGTCAAAATTCTTTCTCCAAATTCCAATACTGTACTTGATGTGGGAGCTAGCACTATCATCGTACAATTTCCAGTAGGTAATGAAGTAGAAGTTCGGGTAAATGGAAAATTATCAGATCGTCGGTTAATTGGACGTACTGAAACCGATCCAGCAAATAAAATCGTTACCCAAACTTGGTACGGTGTTTCTCTCCAAGAAGGTGAGAATATTATCTCCGTTCAAGTTATCGGTTCGAGCGAACCTCCTGTAATTACTAAAGTAAATGTGAGAGGTGCAGCAGAAAGGTTAAAACTAGAGACTGTAGAATCGCGGATTCCTGCTGACGGACGCTCTACTGCGACTATTAAAGGTCAACTACTTGATGAAAACGGTAATATCTCTAACCGCGATGCAGTTGTAACTATTGCATCTACCGGAGGTGAATTCATTGGAAATGACTATAAACCCGACCAACCAGGATTTCAGGTAGAAGCAAAATCGGGACAATTTACAGCTAAATTAAAGTCCGACCTAAAAGCTAAAACCGTACGAATTCAAGCTAAAGCTGCTGGAAAGCTAGAAGGCTTTACCCAAATACAATTTGAAACAGCTTTGCGTCCCAGTCTGGTTACTGGTGTAGTTGATTTACGCTTGGGAGCCAGAGGTACTAATTATTATGGTAAATTACGTGATTTCCTCCCTCTTGATGAAGATAATCGTACCCAATTAGATTTCCGCTCCGCTGTATTTGCAACGGGAGCAATCGGGGAATGGTTATTTACTGGGGCTTTAGATACCCAACGTAGTCTTAACGAAGATTGTAACTGCGAGAATCGCTTATTTGGAACTTACCAATCTAGTGAACATGATTATCCCGTTTATGGAGATGGTTCCAATGTTAATGTTACCACCCCTTCCACTGACAGCTTATATTTACGGTTAGAGCGATCGCCCCGTATACTTGGAGCCGATCCTGACTATTTCATGTGGGGTGACTACAATACTCAAGAGTTTGCTCGTCAATCCCAGCAATTTACTGCTGTCACCCGTAAATTACATGGCTTTAAGGGTAATTATAACCTGGGAGATTTGCAAGTTACGGCTTTCTACGGAAATAATGTCCAAGGTTTTCAACGAGACACTATTGCTCCCGATGGTACTAGCGGTTATTACTTCCTTTCCAAGCGGTTAGTCGTACCCGGTAGTGAAAATATTTTCCTGGAACTAGAAGAACTTAACCGTCCTGGTACAGTACTCAAACGCCAACAACTTAATCGTGGTCCCGACTATGAAATTGATTATGATCGCGGTACCGTACTATTCCGGGAACCAGTTTTCCGCACAGACGTTGGTGAGACTGGTGAAGTCTTAGTCCGACGGATTATTGTTACTTACCAAAACGAAAGTGAAGGTTCGGACAGTGATATTTACGGTGGTCGCTTACAGTATAACTTTTCCCATAAGCCTGGAAAGGAAAGTTGGTTTGCAACAAGTTACATCAAAGAAAACCAAGGAACCCGCAACTTTGAATTATATGGTCTGGATGCAATGTTTTCTTTGGGTGACAAAACCAAAATAATTGCAGAATACGCTCGCTCCAAAAATGACTCTGATGTTATGGGAAGCGTGAGCGGTGATGCATTCCGTGCTGAAGCTCAAACCGAGATTGCTAAAGGTGTCCAAGGACGGGCTTATTATCGAACTGCTGATACGGGTTTTGCTAATAATGCAACTATCAGTTTTGTTCCCGGTCAAACTCGATATGGTGCTGCTGTTAACGGTAGAGTCACCAAGTCAACCAATGTGCGGGTCCAATACGATCGCGAAGAAAATTTTGGAGTTGCACCCCAACCCCTAGATACCTTAGAAGAATTACTCTCACCTACCCAAACCACAACTCCGGGGAACAAGGTTGATAATTCCTTAACCACAATTTCTGCAGGGGTTCAACAACGTATCGGTAAAGCAAATTTTAACGTGGACTGGTTACATCGCGACCGCACAGATCGACTTTCCCCCGACAATTTAACTAGTAGTTCCGACCAACTGCGTTCTCGTCTGCAAGTTCCCATCGCCAAAAAACTTACCTTTGTCGCCCAAAATGAATTAACCTTATCCAAGGAAAGCGATTCTGTTTTCCCCGACCGTACTGTTTTAGGATTGAATTGGGAAGCAATGCCCGGTGTCAACCTAAGTTTAACTCAGCAGTTCTATTCCAGCGGTCAGTTTAAGGGTAATTCTATCACTCGCTTGAACGTCAACGGCGAACATAAATTTGGCGAAGATACCAGCCTTACCGGACGTTTCTCAATCTTAAATGGTACTAATGAACTAACAACCCAAGGTGCTGTTGGTTTAAAACAAGGTTGGACTATCAGCCCTGGTTTACGTTTAAGTCTGGGTTACGAACATGTCTTCGGTAACTTCTTTGGTAACAATGGTACGGGTAGACAATTTGCTCAACCTTTTGCAGTTGGTCAAAGTGCAGCAGCATTGGGCTTTGCTTCCGGTGACACCTACAGCGTGGGACTCGATTATACTGATAACCCCAATTTTAAAGCCAGCGCTCGTTTTGAACATCGTACCTCATCAAGTGGTTCTAATACCGTAATTTCTGCCAATGCTACCGGTAAAATTACTCCAGAATTAACAGGTTTGGTACGTTATCACCAAGCAGGTTCTAGCAATCAAAAATTACAAGGATTGGGAGATACCGCAAATCTGAAAGTTGGTTTAGCATACCGCAACCCCAAAGACGACAAATTCAATGCTTTATTCCGTTACGAATATCGTAAAAATCCAGCGACGGTACCCGAATCAATCCTTTCTGGAAGTGGAAGTGGTTCAGAAGACCATACCTTTGCTTTAGAAGGTATTTACGCGCCGAATTGGCAATGGGAATTTTACGGTAAATATGCTCTACGTAATAGTACATCTTATATTGCCGATGACTTTTCTAGTAGTAGTACCACAAACCTTGGACAGTTACGTGCTACTTACCGTTTGGGATATAGTTGGGATTTAGTCGGAGAGGCTCGCCTTATCAGTCAATCTAACTATACAGAAACTGGTTTAGTTTTAGAAACTGGTTATTATATTACTCCCAATCTCCGTTTATCTGCTGGTTATGCATTGGGTAACGTTGATGACCGTGACTTTTCCGGAACTCGTTCGGCTGGTGGTCCTTATGTAGGTATCACGATGAAACTAAATGAATTATTCGATGGTTTTGGTATGCAAAAAGTTACACCCCGACAACAAAAAGAATCTGAGGTGACGCCGATCGCAAGTAAAGACAAAAATAAAGAGAAAGAAACGACTCAAGTTGCAGCAAATACTTTAACGAATAAACTCAAACAGGCGAAAGATTCTGGTGGAAAATGAAAGAAGGAGACAGGAGTCAGAACAGAACGCGTCTTGACAGACGTTAGCGGAGCGGGGCGTAAGCACAGCAGAAGTCAGAAGTCAGAAGTCAGAAGTCAG
>JGI1201J43222_100036_pt1 | contig 61002 bp, 42 predicted proteins | sample MastesBC008_FD_43222 | JGI IMG/M metagenome (IMG submission 43222) | reverse complement strand
AAGAAGTGGAAGATTACCAACTGGTAAGGACCACCGTTGTACAACCACTCATCTAAGGAAGCTGCTTCCCAGATGGGGTAGAAGTGCAAACCGATAGCGTTAGAAGAAGGTACAACAGCACCAGAGATGATGTTGTTTCCGTAGATCAAGGAACCTGCGACTGGCTCGCGGATACCGTCGATGTCTACGGGGGGAGCTGCTACAAATGCGATGATGAAGCAGGTGGTTGCTGCCAATAATGTAGGAATCATCAATACGCCGAACCAGCCAATATAAAGGCGGTTGTCGGTGCTGGTGATCCACTGACAGAACCGTTCCCACAAAGATGCGCTCTCGCGTCTCTGTAATGTAGTTGTCATGGTACGAATAATTGCTTTTGTCTTTTATTAATTTCGTAGGTGTTTTTGCCTACTGAATATAGATTAGAATTTTTTTTGAGTTTTGTAAAGGTATTTTTGTTTACTTTGGCTTATATTATTGATTATTTTTTATAATATGTGAGACTGATACTATGGTAAATTTTTATCTGTAATTATTGTGTAACGAGGGATAAGAGCTTTTTCAGTAAAATAAATTGATTTGATTCACGTGCCTAAAATAGTAATATTTTGATTTTATGTACAAAAATTAATAAAAAATGTTGTGAGTAATCACTCACATAGATATATATATTTAGTTTAGAGTCCATTTAAAACATGCTCTAAATTTTAGAGACGCTGCATTGCAACATCTCCAAGAGATTTTAACTCAATTAAATAATAGATTTTTCAACCAGGAGGCCATTTCATTTGTCGCCCGCCCAGAATATGTAAGTGTAAATGATAAACTGTCTGTCCTCCATCATCTCCATTGTTAATTACGAGGCGATAACCGTTGGCAAGACCTGCTTCTTGAGCAACTTTTTTGGCTGTTAATAGTAGATGTCCTAGTATTTCACCATCCTGGCTTTCGGCTTCAGCTAACTTGGGAATGGGTTTTTTGGGAATTACAAGGATATGAACTGGCGCTTGGGGGTTGACATCTTTAAAGGCTAAAGCGAATTCATCTTCGTAAACAATATTGGCAGGAATTTCCCGACGAATAATTTTACCGAAAATAGTGTCTTGCGTAGTCATTAGTTAATTCATATTACTGCTCATTGTCAATTGTTAATAATAGGACAACTGAACCATATATATTGACCTGCATTATTTATAATTCGTAATTATTCTCTAAAATCATTAAATATGTTCCGAATTACAATCCCAGCTTGATAAACCAATATAATTTGGGGTTGCTACATCAAGATTCTCCCACAGGTAGTCAACGACCTCCGACTTAATAACTTGCGTACCTTAGTCATAAGTAAGAGGTTTCCGAGCTACCGAAGACTTTCATATGAAAACTTTCCGAAGCAACTCCATGGTAAAAAGCTGAATTTTTGTACATATTTGGTTCATTTTTTTGGTTCAGCTTCACCAAACTTAATCAATAAAGCGATCGCAACACTAACAATCAAAATCAAAGTCGTACTTAGAGCCGAACCAAAACCCCAATTCTCTGTTAATCCAAGGAACTGGTTATAAATTAACCTGGTAATAGTCATGCTGGAAGCACCACCAAGTAATTGGGGATTAATATAATCTCCCAAGGCGGTAATAAATACCAGGAAACAACCAGCGATAATACCTGTAAGTGCTTGTGGTACTGTGACTTTCCAAAAAGCAACAATTGGACTTGCTCCCAAATCAGCTGCAGCTTCTAATAAACGTTTATCTAGTTTTTCTAAAGAGGCGTATAAAATCAATACCATATAGGGTAATAAACTATAACTCATGCCAATCAAGACGGCATAAATGGTATTGAGAATTTCTAAACTGGGTAAATCTAGATAGCTTAATACTGTATTAAGTAAACCCGTGGGGCGAAGAATTGTAATCCAAGCGTAGGAACGCAGTAACGATGAAGTCCAAAATGGTAAGATTATCGACAGTAACAAAAAGTTTTGCCAGCGCTTAGGTACTTTCTGAGCGATCCAGTAAGCTGTAGGCAAGGCTAAGATTAAACAAATTAGAGTAGTTCCAGCAGCAAGTAAAACTGAATTTTTTATTATTTCTAAATAAACTGGGTCTAATATCCTAATGTAGTTATCAAATCCATTGGGTTGTACGATATCCCCTGGTTTAATATCTTTAACGAAGCTTAATTCAAGAATTATTAAAGTCGGTAATACTAGTAAAAAGAAAAACCATATACCAGTAGGTGCTAATAAAGGTAATGCTCCCAACCAATCTAAGTTGAGTCGACGCCTTTTTTTGATAATTTTTTGATTAGAAGAAGTTTGAATAGACACAATATCAGTTGTCAGTTATCAGTTATCAGTTACCAGTTATCAGTTATCAGTTCCCTGCTTCCTAATAAAAAAATAAATATTAAATTAATTTTGTCTTGTTGAGTAAATCGCAATATTAGCTGCTTGTTAATTTTGTCCAATAACGCTCATAAATAGCTTCCAAGTCTCCGACAGGTGCAAGACGTTCGCAATTTTCTATCGTAGATTCGGAGGGAAATAAGCTGGTGTTATTTTGTAATTTATCTGGTAGTTGCTTATAGCCTTCTAAATTAGGTGTTGCTACCCCCAGACGTTTACTCATATGTACTGCAACTTGGGGTTGTAACATAAAGTTAATCCATTTATAAGCTCCATCAACATTAGGAGAAGTTTTAGGGATGGCAATTGTATCCGTCCATAAAGATGAACCACTTTTGGGAGTAATATACTTTAATTTTGGGTTTTTTTGAGTAATTTTGACTGCGTCAGATGAATAACACATTGCTAATGATAAATCTCCAGCCAAAATTTGGTTGCGCCATGCATCAGTATCAAAAGCCGCAATCGCTGGTTTGAGATTTTTCAATTTTTCATAAGCTTGTTTAATCTCACTCTCATTTTTTGAATTATAGGAATAACCCAACATGCGCAAGACTGCACCCATGACTTCTCGAACATCATTTAATAAAGTCATGCGTTTTTTTAGCTTATCTTGGTTCTCCCAAAGATAATTCCAGTCTTCCGGAGGGGGATCGAGAATTTCTGAATTATATATTAAACCAGTGGTTCCCCAACTGAAGGGAATACTATAACTATTATTCGGGTCATATTGGGGATTTTTAAACTTAGGAAATAAATTATCTAAACCAATTAATTTATCTCTATTTAACTTAATTAATAGACCCAAATTTATCATTTTTTGGACCATGTAGTCGGAAGGGTAAATAATGCCATAATTTCCACCTCCTCCAGCACGTAATTTTGCTAACATAACTTCATTAGCTTCATAAACACTGGTTGCGACTTTGATTCCGGTTTGGTTACTAAAACCTTCTACTAATTCTCTATCGACATATTGGCTCCAAGTATAAACATTAAGTAGATCGCGATCGCTAGCAACGGGATTTACACGCATTTCAGCCAGTCTCCAACCACAACCAGCTAGCATAAAACCGGAAAATGCTGCTCCCGTTTGTTGAAAAAATTTTCTTCTACTGGTCATTTGGGGATTAGGGGGATCGGGAATTAATTAAATAACAATTTAAATAACAAATGACAAAATCAATTAGCGAAATAGATTGTATCAGGCTAATCAATTTTGTAAAGCTAAACAGTCTGCTTCCGACCACCAAGCATAAATTGGCATGTCTGAGTTTGGTAAACTACCTTCAGTATTGGGTTGTCTAACATTAACTCGTAAAGACTTATTCAATTCGACTACATAATTAACATGGGTCCCCATATACATTGTGTTTACTAGTCTGCCTTCAAAACAATTGTTTTTTATACTTGGTCTGTAAAGTGACAATTGAATTTTCTCGGGGCGCACACTTACCGAAACTGACTTAGAAACTACCAAATTTGTATCTTTTTGGCGGCTAACGATAATTTTTATACCTGCTTTTGTTAAAATTGCGATCTCTTCATTGTTTGCTCCGACTATTTCCCCTTCAAATAAGTTGGTATCGCCAATAAAATCTGCAACAAAAGGTGTTTGGGGAAATTCATATATTTCTGCTGGTTGACCAATTTGCTCGATTCTACCTTGGTTCATGATTGCAATTCGGTCGGATAGGGATAAAGCTTCTTCTTGGTCGTGGGTCACCATGACAAAAGTTAATCCCAGTTCCCGATGCAAATTAGACAGTTCGACCTGCATTTCCTTACGCAGCTTTAAATCTAATGCACCTAGAGGTTCGTCTAATAACAATACTGCTGGACGATTAACTAAAGCCCTGGCTAAAGCTACTCGCTGCTGCTGACCTCCAGAAAGCTGAGACGGATAGCGCGATCGCAAGCCTTCCATTTTTACCAGTTCTAATACTTCTAAAACCCGAGCTTTTAGTTCTTTTTTGGATATTCTTTTTAAGCGCAACCCAAAAGCTACGTTATCCCATACGTTCAAATGGTTAAACAAAGCATAACTTTGGAATACTGTATTCACCGGTCGTCGATAAGCAGGAACTCTGCTCATAGATTGACCCTGTATTAATATATTTCCAGTATTAGCCCTTTCAAAACCTGCTATTAGGCGTAATGTAGTCGTTTTACCACATCCAGAAGGACCAAGAATACTGAAGAATTCACCTTGCCTAATGTCTAAATTAATGCCACATATCGCGGGCTCTTTATTGAAAAATTTGAATACATTTTTCAACTCCACATCTTTGGACTCAAAAGCTTTCTTTTTCCCCCGATCTTGAGTTATAGTTTGAGCCATAGCCTTTAAAAAAATAGCTTTATTTTACGTATTTTTACTGTGATTGTAATCTACTAGGCAGACTACATTTGCAACTTTAATTTACTGTATTAAGCAAAAATAATTAACTAGTCTGTAAATAATTTTCAACTGTTTTAAAAATTTTTCAACTAGCTGCCGGGTGGAATCTTGGCTTAATCGTATACATATATTACTAATCTTGTCATTACATTAAATTTTATGAGTTTACTACAATCATCCCTATATGGTGGTAAAAAGGATACTCGTACCGTTGGCAAAGGTTTTCAGTCTGTATTTTTAGTTTTATTCACTTTAACAGTGACGACCGGCATTACCTGTCGTTTAGTATATTTACAGATTTTTGAAGGTAAAAACCTCCGCGAACGTGCTGAAGCTAACAGAATTCGTATCATTCCCAAACAGCCAGAAAGGGGTAATATTTTTGACCGCAATGGTAAATTGTTAGCAACAACACGTTACCCTCATTCCGTATACTTATGGCCAATGGCTCATAAGACAGCATCTTGGTCGCTGGTAGGTCCGCGATTAGAAGCAATTCTTAAAATCCCCCAAGAAGAAATTAGCAAACAATTGGAGGAAGCAGGTCCAAATTCTTCTTCTTTAGTGAGAATTGCTCGCGATATTTCTATCGAGCAAATTACCGCACTTAAAGAATATGCTAGCGAATTAAAGAATGTTGAGATTCACCGGGACGCAGTGCGATTTTATCCCCACGGTAAGCACTTTGCTCATGTATTAGGTTATACTCGTGAACTCACAGCTGAGCAACTTAAAGAGAAGAAAAAAGAAGGCTATCGTCTGGGGGATGTAATTGGGCAAAAAGGTGTAGAAAAAGCCTTTGAGAAAAATTTGCGGGGTGAATGGGGTGGTCAACGTGTTGAAGTGGATGGTAAAGGTCGCCCGCTTAGAGTTTTGGGAGAAAAGCAGGCTAAAGCTGGTAATGATATTAAACTAACGTTGGATTTGGATGTCCAAAAAGCTGCTAGTAAGGCTTTAAAAGGTCGTAACGGGACAATTGTTGCTTTAGACCCAAAAACAGGTGGTGTTTTGGCAATGGTATCTTACCCGACATTTGACCCCAATGTTTTTACTAAGCAGAGAGTAAAAGCTAAGGAAATTCTAAATATTCTTCGGGGTCGTAATAATCCTTTACTCAATCGTGCGTTAAGGGCTTATCCACCTGCAAGTACATTCAAAATTGTCACCACTGCTGCAGGTTTAGAGTCGGGTAAATATTCTCCTCGTACTGTATTACCTACCTATGGTTCTCTTACTTTTGGGGGACATAGATTTGGAGAATGGAACCATAGGGGATTTGGACCTTTAGGTTTTACTGGCGCTATGGCTTGGAGTAGCGATACATTCTTCTATCAAGTAGGTGCAAGAGTTGGCGGTACAACTTTAGTTGATTGGACTCGTAAATTTGGATTTGGTAAACGAACTGGCTTTGAATTTAGAGCAGAGGAATCAAGGGGTTTAGTTCCAGATAATGATTATCAACTAAAAACCTGGAAACGTCCTTGGACCGTTGGGGACTCAGCAAATATGTCCATCGGTCAAGGGGCGCTTTTGGCGACACCATTACAAGTGGCGGTAATGTTTGCCATACCTGCAAATGATGGTTATCGGGTCCAACCCCATTTAATTGAAGATAAAGCTCAAATAGAAAAATGGCGAACTTCTTTGGGAATGAAGCCATCCACTGTCAAGGTTATCCGCGATGGACTGCGACAAGTTGTAACCAAAGGAACTGGTACTATTTTAAATAAACCAATCATTCCTGCTACGGCAGGTAAAAGTGGAACTGCTGAAGCCTGGAAGCCTAACCGGGTAAAAGCAAATCACGCTTGGTTTGGTGCTTATGCTCCATATAATAAACCGGAAATTGTAGTGGTAGCCTTTGGGGAACATGCTGGTGGTGGTGGTAGTAAGATTGCTGCGCCGATGGTTTTAGAGGTATTGAAAGATTATTTTGGGCGCAAATATCCGAATAAGTATAATAAGCCCGAAGCTAAGAAATCTTAGATAGTTTCTTGGTTGAAGCTTTTAGTAGAGCAGTGCTGCAACAATATAGAATTTATTTTCTCAATACAATCTCAAATAATGGGATCGTTTGAAAGTTATTTCTTATATTTTGATTACAAACCATCAGACAACAATTAATACCCGTAAAATACATTGCATAACATTTTAATGACAGTGTTTTAAAATCGGATATTAATAATGAATCGTTTCAATAGGGTAACTAAGTTAATCGCGATCGCACTGATTGCGATTGTGCTTATGGTAAGCCCGGCATTGGGTAAATACAGCCATAGGTATGAAATCTGGCGTTCAGATCAATCAAATTCAGTGTCCGGTATTGCATCTCCTGCGACGAATTTATTAACAGAATTTAGACATTTTTTGTTTCCAAAAAAGCCTAAAATCTTTATTTAATAATGGTTTTATATCAGTCAGTTATTTTCTTGCTAACACCACGCTTTCTTAAAATTAATTGGCAATTGACTTTGAAAGTAATCCCTTTTCATAAATTGATTAGAGGCTTTTTCCTTCTTGATTTTTGTCTAATTCCTGTTACATTTTCTGCCAAATAAATACAATGAATTTATGAGCGCTAAAGCGCAGCTACAAACTAATGCAATAACTCTTCAACCTGATGTTGACTCCAAAGAGTTCTGTAAAGTCCTGATTGTTGTATTAATTCCTCTTGCGTACCAGTTTGAACGATTTTCCCCTTATCCATAACAAAAATCCGATCGGCTGATGCTGCTGCAGAAAGTTGGTGGGTAATAAAAATTACGGTTTTTCGCTGCGCACCTTTAGAAAGATTTTTCAGGATAGCTGTAGCAGTTTGATTATCAACGCTAGAAAGAGCATCATCTAAAATTAAAACTGGAGCATCGACTAACATTGCTCTTGCTAAGGCTGTACGCTGACGCTGTCCTCCAGAAAGTGTAATACCGCGTTCGCCAACTACAGTTTCGTATTGTTGAGGAAAATTAGCGATCTCAGAACTTATTTGAGCCTGTTTAGCTGCTGTTTCTACATCCTCTTCTTCGCTAACAGGATCGCCGTAGCGGATATTATTTCTGATTGTTGTACTGAAAAGAAAACTTTCTTGGGGGACATAGGCGATCGCACCCCTTAATTCACCCAAAGATAACTTGGTAATATCTACACCATCTAAAAATAACTGTCCGGGTGAAATATCTAGCAATCGGGGTAAAGAGTTGGCTAAGGTTGTTTTTCCTGAACCAATAGCGCCAACAATTGCAATTATCTCACCAGGTTTAATTGTAAAGTTCAGTTCATCTAAAGCAGAGGTATTAGCTCCAGGATAGGTATAAGTGAGATTAACTGCAGAAATTTCACCTTTAACTTGCGATCGTTCTAAATTCTCTGTATTCCTAGCATCTTTAATTTTAGGTTGAACGCTTAAAATCGCCTCAATCCGATCCACGCTCACTTCTCCCCTTTGGTAAGCCGTAATTGTAAATCCTAAAAGTGCTGTGGGAAATACTAGTTGTTGAACGTAAATTAGCAATGTAACTAGATCGCCAGCACTCATTGTTCCAGAAATCAAACGACTAGCACCCAGCCAAATAATTATTAGCGAACTGATATTTGCAAGCCCACCGATGATTGGGAAAAGGGTGTTACGGCTTCTAGCTAAATCAAGATTAGCTTCTAGTAATCTTTGGCTTTTATCCGCAAAAGCACGTCGTTCGTTCTCTTCTTGAGCGTAAATCTTTAACGCACCGATTCCGCTAATGTCTTCCTGAATTAAATCGCTTAAAGAAGAGAGCTTTTCTTGTACTTGTTGCTGTTCATTCCGAAGACGATTACTAAATAATTGCACCAGTAAAAACATCACTGGATATACCGCTAATGAGAAGAGGGTAATGTCCCAACTCAGCGATAGCATTACTGGTAAAGTCAAAATATAAGCGAAAGAGGTATTTGCCAAACTCAATACGGCAAAACCTAACAAGCGACGAATGTTATCTACATCACTGGTGGCGCGACTAATTAAATCGCCGGGAGTATTTGTAGCGAAATAAGATGGCTCTAATGTCAATAAATGCTCAAAAATATTTTGTTTGAGGTCAAATTCTACTTGGCGTCCGACCCCAAATAACCAAATCCTCGAAGCCATTCTAATCAACCACATCGCCGAACTAAGTAGGGCAATAATGGCAACATAATTAAAAATATCCTCTAAATTAAAGTCAGATGAAAGCTTATTTACACAGTCACGAATAAGTAAAGGGATATAAACGCCCAACCCATTGACAGCCAGCAGAGCAACAATTCCTAGTGCTGTTTCTTGCCAATGGGGACGTAGATAGGTTCCTAATGTAGCAAGTCGTCGTGATTTTGCCATTCCAGCAATATAGAAATTTGTCTCTTTTGACACTCCTTAGTCTGTGTTAACTCTATCATTGACGGCGGATAAAAATCAAAAGAGCACATTCTATCTCCGACTAAACTCTAGCTTATGGTATGATACACCCCGAAAATTACGCCTCAGACATGTGGTACATGCACATGTCGCAAAAATAAAAAATTAGCGAAAATTAAAACTAAAAAAATCAGAACTAAAAAAATTAGAACTAAAAAAATTGGAGTACTTTCTGCTACGAAGGCGTAGCAGGATACCCCGATGGATATATTTTCTGACCTCCTGATTCTAGTTGCGGTTACCACGCAAGAAGAAAGAAACCTGATTCAGGTAACTGTCCCAAACCTGGGTTGTTAGCTGCAAGGTTTCAGCATTAGGGACGAAATCTTCTAAGCGCAAACCTCTACGGCGAATTTCCTGAGGATTTTGTAAAAGATAAGGCGATACTTTCAAATTTGCCGGATTCCAGGCCAAAACTGAAGAATCAGTATCTACACTAGTAAGTATGCTATCGCCTGCTATATCAGTTACAGAATTATTTTGCGTATTATTTCCAAAAGCTACCAAAGTTTCCGATGGTGAATTTGTAAAAACAGCATTTTGGTAATTTTGAATAACTTCCTGGCGAGCGATTTGTGTATCACCAGTCATAGCGATTGGAGCTCTAACCAAAAAGTAGGCAACTGCTGGCGTACTGGCAAATAGTAATATAGCTAAAGCTCCACCTACCAAATATCCTCCCTGATCGCCAATGTCTCCACCTTTCTTCATTTTCTGTGAGGCAAGAATCATCAGTAAAATCGCCGCCCCCAGAGGTCTAAGTGGGAAAGATACAACTTCCCATAGTGAAGAAACCACTGGTTCGCCAGGAGCAAAGAAAGCGAAGCCAATAACTACTAACAGGATGATTAGTAACAATCGCCCCAGAAATGTTCCCGACGGATAAAATCTCCGAAATAACGAAAAAATAATGGTCCCGATCAGCAGCCACAATAAAACCCGGCTTAGTAATACGAACATAGATTTACTCTCAAATCTTCGTTTCGCGGACAGCTTGTGGTTTTTCGGCGAAGGATTTATTTTCCGTGCAAATGATGTTTGTTACCATTTACTAACTTCAAACACATCACGCCTCACACACAAAGACTACCGTCGTAGTGATTTTAGTGCAATTCCTCTAGGATCTGTCTAGTATTTATGAATCCTAGATCCGTAATTTTGATGAATTAAATTAAATTAATTGAGCAACTACGTAGCTATAAGGAAAAATATGACACAAGAAAATCCTACCATTTTGGTAACAGGTGGAGCTGGGTATATTGGTTCTCATACAGTATATGCACTTAAAAAATCTGGGTATAAAGTTATAATTCTGGATAATTTGGTCTATGGACATCGTGACCTAGTAAAAAGCGTTTTAGAGGTAGAACTAATTGAAGGTGATACAAACGATCGCCAATTATTGGATAAATTGTTCAGCAGTAGAGATATTACTGCTGTAATGCACTTTAGTGCCTACGCTTATGTGGGCGAATCGGTAAAAGATCCGGCAAAATATTATCGAAATAATGTAATCGGTACCTTAGTCCTCCTGGAAGCCATGCTAGCTGCTTCTGTCAAACAATTCGTGTTTTCCTCTACCTGTGCGACTTATGGCGTCCCAAAAACAGTTCCCATACCCGAGGATCACCCCCAAAACCCAATCAATCCTTACGGGGAAAGCAAACTGATGGTAGAAAAAATCCTTTCTGACTTTAACAACGCTTATGACTTACGATCAGTACGTTTTCGTTATTTTAATGCTGCTGGAGCCGATCCCTCTGGTTTGTTAGGAGAAGATCATAATCCCGAGACCCATTTGATCCCTCTAGTTTTACAAACAGCTTTAGAAAAACGAGAGTCAATTTCCATTTTCGGTACTGACTATCCTACTGGTGATGGAACTTGTGTGAGAGACTACATTCACGTTAACGATTTAGCAGATGCCCATGTATTAGGTTTGAAATACTTACTTAAGGGTGGGAATAGTGCTGTATTTAACTTAGGTAATGGAAACGGTTTTTCTGTCAAAGAAGTTATTCAAACAGCCGAGCGAGTGACAGGGAAAAATATCAAAGCTATAGAATGCGATCGTCGCCCTGGGGATCCACCAGTGTTAATTGGTAGCAGCGATAAAGCAAGACAAATTTTAGGTTGGGAGCCCAAATATCCGCATATTCAAGATATTATTGCCCACGCTTGGAATTGGCACCAAAAGCGACATAAGTAATGGCGATAGGGGATTGGGGGCTGGCGACCAGCACATATCTTTATTTTGGGTACTAATCTAATATTTTTTCATCTCCTATACCCAATCCCATCACTGCTTAATTTTTTGCAACGCAATAAATAATATTCCCAGAACTGCGATCGCAGATAAACCTATACCCCAGATCGGAAATCTAACAGTCTTTGTTTCTCCAGGCTTTGTCGTTCCTTTTTCATCTGCAGCGTTTACTTCTTGAGGAATTATCCTTGGTTCACCTGTATTTTTTACTACTTTTTTCCCAAGGGCAACTGTGACAGGAAATTTCAATTCAAACGGTTGAAAGCTACCTGGGTCAGTAGGTAAACCACTTAGTTTTAGTTGATACGCACCTGGTTGAGGAAAAACAATATCCGCTCCTGGTATACCTTCATACCTTTCAGCATTAACTGCTCTTAGCTCTGGTTCAACTATGGGAGAACTATCAATTTTAAGAGGTTCTTTATAAACTTTTAATTTACAATCACATTCTGATAAGGGTATTACTCTACCACCTCTGCGAGTTAATGCAAACCAAGTTTTTGCAGTTTCACCAGATCTGGGGTTGTCATTGGGTTCGATGTGTAATGTTGCTCCGACTTCCGAGTCAGTTTTAATTTTATGGGCAGAGGTTGAGGTAATATTTGTGCCAATTGAAGTTAGTATCAGAAATAAGCAAATCCCAGAACCAAAAAATGGAGTATAAATATTTTTGGTTGCGTGAATTATTTTGGTGGTACAAACAATTTTGTTAGGATTCTTTACTGGATACATAAAACTTTTGTAAACCAAAAAGTGACCAAAAATATCTATTCCTCAGCAGTATTACGCCAGTGCTAACAATAATCAGTATCAAAGTTGCTAACTGATTGTGCCAAGTGAGATCAAAAGAACCAAGATAGTGAGAACCAATGAACGCTGCATGAAATACACTTAGGATTGCAGCTGGAACGCTGAGTAAGTGAATCTTGCGCCACCAATGACCCAAGTATTTTTGTAATCTATCAAAACTGGTAAAAGCAGCTGGAGCCATTAACAATAATGCGATTAAACCGGCTAAAATACCCCATTGATACTCGACCGTAAAAAAAGAAACAGCTTCTAAATTCCATTCAAACGAATGTTCGACTTTGTGAATAGTATGTGCAAGGGAAAGTACAAAAGCACCTACACCTAGGGCGCGTCGGTAACGTAAAGGGGAACCCCATAGACCACTTAGAGGACGAGCAATTAGCGCTAAAGCCAAAAATATCAATGCTGCGTGTCCCGTGTAGTCCACCATTGTTTGTCCGGTTCGCAGCAGAGTAATGATACCGATACTTATGGTTACCCAACCACCCATACGGAATAATTGAGAGCGTCTGTCCTTACTTACCAAGGATGTAGAGACCCCTATACCCAACATCATGGGTAGAGTTCCCAAACCAAACGCGAACATAGTTGCAGCACCCATTCCTAATTCACCAGTTTCTGCTGCTTTGATTTGGGCTACGTATAAGAAACCACAAGGCATTAATCCCCAGGTCATTCCCAATAAGGCTGGGGTCCACCATCTATTTTGCAGAGAAAGCTTACTCATCCCTGCACTTAGGCGATTGTGCAAATTCCCTTGTAAAATTGGGTGCAGTAAAGGAATGCGCGGGAGAAAGTCAGGTTTAATTTGTTGAATTCCAAACCATATCAGCATTAAACCACCGATAATTGCCATCCATTGACGTAAAGTACTACCTACCCCTGCTAATTGTCCTCCAGCGAGCAATACTGAACCTAAGGCTCCAATCCCAGCACCAAAAAGTGTATAGCTCAATATTCGCCCTGCGTTTAACAAAAAATGAAACCTTAACTGTTCTACCCAATGGGGATTTTGTTGATTTTTAGACAAAGAAAAAGCCACTGTTAAGGGACCGCACATCCCCAAGCAGTGTCCAAAGCTACCTAGAAAACCCAGGGTCATAATGAGTAGTAAATTTAGCATCATGTTGTTATAAAATTAGAGGCTATTGATGCTTAAATAATCTTTGCCTCGAAGCGCTACATTAATTTCTTACACAAACCGAAATTAGAAACATAAACCAAGTTGATGCACTCCCAACCTAAGAAACAAGGATTTAGGATTCCTATTTCCTTAAAGTAATACTGATGGTAACCTGAAATACCAACAATACAAATATATTATCAGTTTGTAAGTTCTAGTAAATACTAACTGAAATCCAAGAGTATAACTGAGAACACTCTTTTTACTTCTGCGATGGCTATTACTCAAATCCCCAAATAAGGACAATCAAAATTTTTGACTGTATGTAGTTTTGACTGTATATAGCTTTAACTGTATGTAGTTTGGAAATTTTTGGTAATATTTTTTCGTGGTATTTTTACATTACCAAATGCCGAACATCAATTATCTACCTGATTGATGTAAAATTGATTTACATTTGATGCTTGTTATTGTGCTGCTGTTTGTCTGCCTGCTGCTTAGCCGCTGTTACTTCAACAGATTCCGTATCTTTAATCAACTTACCATTGACAGTTAAATCTTCGTGCTTATTAGTATTTAAAGTTACGGTTATTTCATTGTTACCTGGCTCAAGATTATTGAGATAGTACCAAGAAGCGTAAAGCCTGGTAACTTTTTTCCCATTTATAAACAGATGAGCATGACCTTCATTTAATGCTGAGTTTGTATTAATTCGTTCTGGTGCAAACTTAAAATTATCAACTTTAATTTCTAAATTCCACCCCTTCATTGTATCTTTGTGGACTATTAAATCTACTTTTGGTGCTTCTTGAGTAGCAGGAATTTCCACTTGTTTATGATGATGATACTTGCTTTTATGAGTTCTGGGGTTAGCATTAGCAAGACAGCTTGTAAGAAAAATCATATTGAAACAAGATAATCCGAGCGCAGCAGCAAAAAATTTATTTTTCATGATTTGCAATGAAAATTAATTACGCTGTAGATAATCCTGAGTATTTTACGTGTAAATACGTACAAAGTCAAAAGACATAATGTCAAACCTAAAAAAGTTTCTAGCCTCAAACCTAGTAAAAATAGTACTTACAGAGGTAAAATCAACTACGAAAATAAGAGTTATAAAGATATAAGACGATACAGCAAATAATGTTTTATGTGCTACATATATTTTGTGTCTTACTGATTTATTCCTAGTTTCTGTGAAGCGAACTGGATTAAACATTTATCGTCTTTACCATCTAAGCACACATCACATCATCCAAACTTCAAGTGGGAAAGATAATGAAAAAGTGGATATGGCTAATTTTTTTATTAGCAGCAGTATTTTTCGTAGTGGGAAATGGTGGTTTTTCGCAAGCGCCACAGTCTAGAATTGTTTCAGAAGTCAAAAGTAATAAAACCGCTCCACAACACCTAACTAAAAAAAATCAGCCTCAAAATTCTTCTACACCAATAAATCATTATCCTCAAGTATCTGAAACAAAGTTATTTACACACCTGAATAAATTAAATTTTCAGCGCTATACTTCCCCAGAAAGAGAACGCACTCGTAATTACATCGTCAATCAACTGAAAAATTTAGGATGGGAACCGAAATTAGAAAAATTTCCCCAAGGAGTTAATATTTTTGCTGAACGTAAAGGAACTGAAGAAAGTGCGGGAGCAATTCTGATTGGAGCTCACTATGATACGGTGTTTAAATCTCCTGGAGCCGATGATAATGCTAGTGGCGTTGCTGTAATTTTGGAAATAGCTCGACTTCTCGGAAAAACTCCAACACCTCGAACCTTAGAATTAGTTTTTTTTGATAAAGAAGAAGCTGGACTTTTAGGTAGTTTGGCTTTTACTGCGCAGCCAAAACATATAGAAAACCTCCAGGGGGTTATTGTGATGGATATGGTGGGTTATGGCTGTTATACTTCTGGCTGTCAGAAATATCCCGATAATTTACCTGTAACTCCACCTAGCGATCGGGGTGACTTTCTTGCAGTCATTGGCGATATAGAACACCTACCTTTATTAAATTCCTTTAGCGCTCACAAGCTAATAGCTTCAAAATCTAAAAACTCAAATGAAAATTCAAAAGTCAGCAACTTAAAAACTTTACCCCAACCATCTGTTTTAAAGTTACCGATCCCTCTCAAAGGTATCCTGACACCTGATGTGTTGCGTAGCGATCATGCTCCATTTTGGTATCAGGGAGTAGGTGCAGTTTTAGTAACAGACACAGCGAATCTTCGCACACCTCACTATCACAAACCCAGTGACACAGTTAGCAATATTGAGCGATCGTTTTTTATAGGTGCTGCACAAATAGTTGTTGATACAACTACCGATTTACTTGGAAATAAAGAATCTCTAAAAACTCCTGTAAAAAATAATACTTAAATATTTAGATTAGAAGCTTTGTTATTTATATCCTCATTATCCATCCCATCATAATTCAAAGTCCTCCGAAAGAGGATCAGAAGATAGAAAACAGGGAATAAGAAAAATTTTCAATAAAAATGTACGGTTATAAATAAATTTTTTGCTGCTTGGAAATTTATTCTTTGCTATTACATTTGCCAATTTTTCCGTTCCCGTTTATCTCCTTTATTTCAACAACTTAGAGCGGTTCAACCCCAAAGGATAATTTATTTAGAATGCTCCTGTACGTCCCAAAAGAATGCGGAATGTTTTAACTATGACGAGCACATCATACAGTGGATGCCACTTTTTCTGATACTGCAAATCTAATTGAACCACTTGTTCAAAATCTCTGACTTGGGAACGTCCATTAATTTGCCACTCTCCAGTTAAACCTGGTTTAACATTTAGACGCTCCCAGTGATGAATTTGATATTTGCTTACCTCATCTGCTGTTGGTGGGCGCGTCCCTACTAAGCTCATCTCACCTACCAGAACGTTAAAAAATTGTGGTAATTCATCTAAACTACTGCTTCGAAGAAACTTACCGATTTTTGTGACTCTAAAGTCATTTTTACTTTTAAAAAACAATCCATTTGCTTCATTTTCAACTAAAGATTTGAGCTTTTCAGCATCATTCACCATAGAACGAAATTTACGAAGACGAAATGGACGTCCTTGAAGTCCGTAACGTTCTTGATCGAAAAAGATTGGACCTGTTGGATCGTCAAGTTTGATTGCAATAGCTATGGGTACAAATAGAATTGCCAAAATCAGTAGTCCAACCAAACTACCAACAATGTCCAAACAACGTTTAAATTTTGATGTTGCAGAAGGATGTGGTTCGGGTTGTAATTTCCAAGTGCTAGAATTTCCACCCCTAACATATGCTGTTAATGATGTCTGGTACATTGCTCGGCGAAATAATAGATAAAAAATATATTTATGAGTCTTTAATTCTGAATATAGACCTAGTCTTACTCAATTAATCATTGTTAAACAGTATATTTACTTAATCTTCATCAAGGTAATCTATCAGATCGCTTTTAATAAATTTACGATAAAGTCAAATAAATATTTCTTGTGGGGGATGATAATTGACTTGACAATCTGAAAATTCTTTTTATTAGTGTTCTTGCTTGCTAGTAATTCACTGTTTGCACTATAGGTTAAAAAAATAACTAAGCTAACTAAAGCCAAAAATATAAATTAATGTTATTCTGAGTGTCAATCTGCGTATAATGCAGAAAAATAAGGGTAAAACACCTTTCTCTGCTTGATAGGAAACTGTTTTTCAGAGTAATATATTTAACTAGTTATGTTGTTTTAATTATAAAATTAAGTTGTACTTAACAATTAAATGCTAGCTACTTGCTTTATCTAACTTTAAATTATCTAATTCTGGTATAAATATGTTTAGTTATACTTCCGTATAAGCTGTAAATTTCACTTAGTATTTTGAATGCTTCGAGTGCTACTATTACTTTTTATTTGCTCAAATAATTTTTTGCTCAAATAAATTTTTGTGGTGCTATCTCAGAATTAAGGTTTTAAAAATATGATCCCAACAGAGGTTGAAGATAAAGTCAAAGAAATGAATGCTAGAGTTAATGGCTTAGAGTCTATTGTGGAGCAAATAGGAGAAGCTGTCCTAGCCACAACCCAAACCATCGAAAATCTTGGTCATAGAATTGATAATTTGAGCGTCCAAGTAGAGGAACAAGGAAAGCAAATTCAGCAGCAAGGTTATCAAATATTGGCGCTTTGCAATGTCATTGAGACTCTAGCTGACAACCAAGATGACTCGCTGAAGAAAATCACTGGATTGACACAGAGTCTCAACCGCTTAATGGATATACTTGAAGGGACAGAAAAATAAAAATAGTGTATCGGAGATATTGGTAACTTATAATCGTAGTCCGTAAGGGCTTGGTGCAAAGCATAAACTGACCAAGAGTAAAAGTTACAGTCTCAATTTGGTAACAGCAATTTTTCCTGAAAAGCAGACATCAACATCACTATTGGGAGTTTTTTCTCGTTTGGCATATTCACCGTTATAGTAGAGGTTATTCCCTTCTATGTGATAGCTGATGGGCAAAGGTTTTGTACAAGATTCACAAAATATTACTTCCGGTTGTGGTCTTTCCGGAGACAGGTGGGGCAAGTTTACGTTCCAAAAACTACCTGGCTCTATGGGACGCTCGAGCAAATCGACTAAAATCTTAGCAGTCCACTTAGAGGATAAATTCCAATCAAACTCTAAATCCTTTTTTTTGTACTGGGAGATTGCAATTCCTGGGATACCGTGCATTGCTGCTTCTCTAACTGCAGCAACGGTTCCAGATATGTAGGTATCGACTCCCATATTACCACCGGCATTGATTCCTGAAAGCACATATTTGATTTCTTGACTAATGTGGCTTACAGCAACGCGGACACAATCTGCAGGAGTACCTGAAATTGCATATTCACTTTCAGAGCGATTTTGAATATGAATTGGAGCGTTTGCAGTTACTCGATGTCCGCAACCGGAGTGATGTTCTTTTGGAGCTGCAACGACAATTGGAAATTTGCGTTCTGGTAATGAATTTACAGCTTTGTAGAGTGCTTGAATTCCGGGAGCGTCGATCCCATCGTCATTGGTGAGTATAAAAGTCATAACTTTTTGGTTAGTTACCGAGTTACTCTTTCAACAAAGAGTCAATATATGTTGTAAACGTAAACGATATTTCTGTTGCTCAAAAAGAAATCCAATAGCTTCGATCGCAAGACCAGCAACTACCAATATCATCCATCAAAGCAATTATTACATTAACTTTGTTTTTAAGAGCAATTTTCTTTGAGTAAGACTTCTAAATGTTCATTTATTGATTCAGATCCTTTATCTAAACAATCAAATTATAAAGGCAAAAGAATTAAACGCGGACTATTCCGTTGAGGAGTTGGATAGTTGTTGAAATTGAGTGTTGCAAAGTTTTAAGGTAAATGTAGTCAAATATAGACATATGTCACATGATTTTTGACTAATTGGCTAAAAATGGTAGTGTCCTCACACGAGTACCTATTAAGTGCTGGAATTAGAAATATTTTATTAAAGAGATGGCGTTTGCTTGATGTAGAGTCAAAATTGTTTGCAGATGTTACATCTTTGTGGTTTATTGCTGTGCTGGTTTTTTACTGTATTGATTTGCTTCTTTTTGCAAGACCCTCAGATTTTTTACCGGTTTCTATCGCTCAGCCAGTGTCAAGTGGAATTATGTTCAGTTGTGTTGTGATTCTCTCCAATCTTTTTCTTGGGGAGCCTTTAAGAATTACTCGGATGCTTAGTTTGAGTCTAATAGTTATTGGAATTATCATTACAAACACCAGTCTCTTTGGAGACGTTACACTCCTGCCACGTCTCCAATAAGTTTATGCACCGTAATTTTCCCCCATGACCCTAGAATTCTAAAAATTATGCGATCCAGATATTTTTGATTTATACAAACTTAAATGTTTGTAATTAACCTAGCTTTGCGGAGAAGGAAAGTCAATACTGTTTCCTCTTGGGAAATTATCTCTGCTGTAGTTTCCATACCCGCTTGTAAATCAAAATGTTCATCTTGCTTTTCTAAGTAAGAATGTTCTGGTTCAATGGTCACTTGATAAGAAGGTGGTTCGGGAGTCAGAGATTTTTGCTCTTTTTCAACTGTATCGGCGGTTATTTCTCTGACTGCACCCTTAAGAACGCCGTAGTCTGGATATGGGTAAGCAGAAACTCGCATTTGGACTTTACCTTCCTGACAATCAGCAACTTTAACAGCTTTGCAAATTTTAACTTTGCTGATGTCTTCTGCTGTAACCCGAGCTTTAACCACCAAGGGAGCAGAACCGGGAGAAATATGTGCAACAGCTTCCCCTGGATTGACTACTTGGGAGGAATTTCTTAATTCTAAGCTAAGAATAGTTCCCGCCATTGGAGCTCTGACTATAGTTTTTTGTAAATCCTCAAGAACCTGTTTGAATTCCTGGCGATCGCTCATAATTTGATTTTCGATTTCGATTCGCCTTTGGACGATACTTTCTTTTTCTTTGTGCAATGCAGCTAAAGTAGATTCGCCTCTAGCCTTGATTTGAGCAATTTCTTCTTGAGCAATGGAAATTTCTGCATTTGTTGGGTTTATTTGGGCTCTAGCATTTTCCACCCTAGCTTGTGCAGCTTTAAAAGATTGTTCTTTCTCTTTAATTTGCAATTCAGAGATAGCTCCGGTATTACCCAGTTTTTGATATCGCTTCATCTCTTCCTTGGCTAAATCTAGATTTGCAATTGCTTCTTGTAATTGCGCCTGAGTACCAATTTCTTTATCTTTATATTCTCTCTTGGTTTGTCTTAATTTAGCTTGTGCCGATGCAACTTGTCTCTCAACTGACTTAGATTCTGCATTAATCTGTGCTTGTAATGCCCACAGTTGAGCATCAATTTGAGAAACTTCTAACTGATTCTGACGAATTCGCAGTTTAACCTGACTCTTTTTTGTCCGTAGTTGAGAATCATCAATGGTAGCTATTGGTTGACCTTTTGCAACTACTTGATTCTGCTTGACCTTAATGCTGGTCACCATTCCCGATGCTGCTGCTTCCACGACTCGATCTTCCCCAATTGGGCGTACCCTAGCAGCTGTTTTTACTGTCATCGGGTATTCGGTAGTTGCAGCTAGTGCAACTGCAATCCCAACAGAACCTGGTAGAACCAAGCCTCCTAATCTTGTCCAAGTACCAATTTCCGGTAACAGATCTTCACTCCCGATTTGGGGCAAATATTCAGGTTTACTCTCTATGGGTTTGCTTTCAATAAACATGATAAATCAATATATAAATTGACTAGTATAAATTGACTGAGAAAAGCATCACAGATTTGCTCGCAGGAATTATTTCTGTAATATTCTTGTCAATCGTGATATACGCTTTTTTAGTTTATATTGAAATATTCAATTTAATGCAAACTTCTAAGAAAAACAGTATGACAATATTATTTATTACTAATACGATGTTTTTCATGTAACGTTATATCTTTTTTTTAGATCCTACCTATTATTTCTGCTGCTTGTTTAAAAGCTTTTATTCCAAAACTTGTAGACTCTTGCAAATTATTTTATCTCTCAAAAGTCTTGCAATATTTACTACTTAGCTAAAGAGTAAAAAACAACATTGTAAAATAATTTGCCATAAAATTTAAGTAACTTAAAAGTGTATTTTTATTGTTAAAATCAGCCATATCACAATTTGTAAAGTCAATTTTCAACCTCTATGGAGTAGAACCTTAAATGATAAAAAAACACCAACCTAGACCGAGTTAAGCATAGGGTATGGTTTAATTTTTCAAGCTTATAGTAAGAAGAAAATCTATAGTCTAAGTTAACCACCTCCGGTTATCAGACCGAGGTTTCCAGGATATAGCCGCAAGGTATTATGAAATATCAGTTTGTTCGACAGCATAGTGAAGAAGACTGTGGTGCCGCCTGTCTGGCTGCCATTGCAAAACATTATCAGCGCACATTTGCCCTCAACCGAGTTCGGGAAGCAATAGGTACGGGACAACTAGGAACAACCATGTTGGGCTTAAGACAGGGAGCAGAAGCTCTAGGTTTTAATGCTCGAGCAGTCAGGGCTTCACCAGAACTGGTTAATCAAATAAAAAAAGCACCGCTCCCGGCGATTATTCACTGGAAAGGTAAGCACTGGGTTGTTTTATACGGGCAAAAAGGAAATAAATACGTAGTTGCAGACCCAGCGATCAATATTCGTTACCTATCTAAGAAAGAGTTGGTCGAAGGATGGGCAAACTGGGTCATGCTATTGGTTGAGCCAGATACGGGTCGTTTTTACGAGCAACCGAATGACAAAATAGGAGGGTTCGGGCGCTTCTTTTCCCGAGTGTGGCCCTATAAAGGTATTTTGGCCCAGGCTCTTGTTTGTATCATCATAGTTGGTATGCTTTCCCTTGCTTCTCCTATCCTGATGCAAATCCTCACAGATGATGTACTCGTTCGGGGTGACATGGATATGTTGAGGGAAGTAGGGATTGCTGTTTTAGTGATGAACATCGTCAGCTACAGCCTACGGATGGTTCAATCTAACTTAGTCGCCCATTTTGCCCAAAGGTTGCAACTGAGTTTGATACTTGAATTTGGACGACAAATATTACGCCTACCTCTAAAGTATTACGAAGCTCGTCGTAGTGGTGAAGTAGTGAGTCGGTTAGAAGATATTCAAAAAATTAACCAGTTAGTGTCACAAATAGTAATTGCCGTACCCAGTCAATCTGCGATCGCATTAGTCTCTTTGGGTGTGATGATTTTTTATAGCCCCATACTGACATTAGTTGCAGTTGGAATTGCTATTTTGATGACTGGTTCCACGTTTGTTTTCTTACCCGCACTACAGCGCAAATCAAGAAATTTATTAATTTTGGAAGCTGAAAATCAAGGTATTTTGGTTGAAACTTTCAAAGGTGCACTGACACTCAAAACAACCAATGCAGTACCGCAATTTTGGGAGGAATTACAAGCTAGATTTTCTCGATTTGCTAATGTATCATTCGGTACTATTCAAATTGGCATCATCAATAATGTATTCTCTGGGTTTGTTTCGACCAATGGTAATTTAGCCCTGCTTTGGTATGGAAGTAGTTTGGTAATTAATCAGGAAATCACTATTGGTCAGTTGTTGGCTTTCACCACTATGAATCGAAATTTGTCGTCATTTATTAGTACTATAGTTTCTTTTGTCGATGAATTTACGATGGTGAAGACTGCGACTCAGCGCTTGTCAGAAGTGACTGACGCCACGCCAGAAACAAAAGACGATGAGAAGAAGCATTACGCTAAAATTCCTGGTGACGCTGATATTACCTGTGATAACGTCACATTTCATTATTCGGGTAGATTAAATCTGTTGGAAGACTTTAATATCCGCATTCCTGGTGGAAAAGTTGTGGCTTTGATTGGCGAATCGGGTTGTGGTAAAAGTAGTGTGGCTAAAGTGATTGCAGGTTTGTACACACCTCAGTCGGGTAATATTCGCATTGGTGATTATAATTTAAAGGATTTATCCTTAGATTGTTTACGAGAACAGATTGTTCTGGTTCCTCAAGATGCTCACTTTTGGAGTAGAACGATTGTGGAAAATTTTCGTTTAGCTGCTCCGAGAGCTAGTTTTGAGCAAATGGTGCTTGCTTGTAAAATTGCTGAAGCTGACGGCTTTATTAGTAAGTTACCGGATAAATACCAGACTATTTTGGGTGAGTTTGGTGCGAATATTTCTGGAGGTCAACGTCAAAGACTTGCGATCGCCAGAGCAATAATTAACGATCCGCCTGTTTTGATTTTGGATGAATCAACCGGGGGGCTAGATCCAGTTAGTGAAAATCGAGTTTTGAGTCAGTTGTTTGCTTTTCGTAAAGGAAAAACTACAATTTTGATCAGTCACCGTCCCCGGGTAATTTCCAAGGCTGATTGGATAATACTGTTAGATCAAGGTCAATTAAAAATTCAAGGAACTTTCGAAGAATTGCGTTCTCAATCGGGTAACCATTTAGATTTTTTAAATCCTTAGAAGGTGTTTATAAAAAAATAAAATTAAGGTCTTTGCTTCTCGTCAATGACGGGAAGCTGTTGTTGTCTTACAGCAGCGATCGGACTTCCCGGAACGTAAGATGCTTTTCGATTGTAGAATTTTAATAACTTGTTGTTTCTGGAAAAATCCGCCTCAATTCCAACAAAGCATCCTCAAATCCAGGAATATTAACTGAATTATTTGATAGAAAAATTTGCTTACTCAAATAGTTAAACTCACCTCGAGCATTTTGATAAGGCTGACCGTAGCACTCTAGTTGAAAAGCCTGCAAATTCACAATCCAATAATTATTAATTCCTGCTTCTGCATATAACCCCAACTTTGTTGTTTGGTCGTATTCAAGACTAGAATCAGAAACTTCTACAACTAAAAAAATATCTTGAGGATAAGGATGATGAGCCAGATAATCAGCTTCATCTCCCACTGCAATTACCACATCTGGTTCGGGTTCGCTATTTGCAGACAGAATAATAGGTTCTTGACAACGGATAACAGCACTGTCATCAAGTAACCGATCCAATTGACGGGAAAGTCGTGTTGTAGAAAATGTATGTGGCGTTCCCTTTGGAGCCATTTGAATCAGTTCTCCCCGAATCAATTCAATTCGGTCTTTCTCTGTTAAAAAACCGAGTTCAATCAGTTGATGATATTCGTCGATTGTAAATCGCTTTGGTGTTACAACAGTCATGGGAGAACCATTAAATTTAACTGCTTCCTCTTTAAATTGTACGTCAGCACAAATTAGGATTATTTTTCACTCAAACCTTTAAAAGGAAAAATATCGTACATCAGTCGGTACGATTAGTAGAGGCTTGGTTCCATCGCAGTAATGCTATCTTAAAGTAAATTAATAAATAAGACATTCCGTAAATGAGGTATGAATTATGTAGGCACAAATATTTCCCCATATTCTAAATAATGACTACCATCGAAGTTGCTCATTTGGAGAAAAAGCACAAAGATGACATTGTCGAAGTTTTATTTAGATCCTTTGAAGACTATCCATTGATGCAATTCTTCTTTGGTAATGCATATCAAGACTCAGCAAGGTATTACTGGAAATATGTTTATGACTTTGCACTAATTGTTGATGGAATACTTTTGGGGGCTTTTACTGAAGGTGAATTACAAGGCTTTGCTTTTGTTTTATCACCACAAGAACCACAAAAAGATTTTCAAAGCATAATCACTCACCTTAAAAAACAGCTAATTGCAATAATTGGTGAGAAAATTGTCATGCGAATTGATGCATATTTAAGTTTTCAAGATAAAAATAAACCACCGCAACCTCATTTTTATCTCGATGTGATTTCTGTGGATCCTCAAAGTCAAGGAAAAGGTCTTGGTAAAGCTCTTTTGTCACAAGTGCATGCAATCTCAGAACAACATCCTTACTCTCGTGGTGTTGCTCTTGAAACTCAAACAGAGCAGAACATAGCTTATTACAAACGTTTTGGCTATAGCGTTTATAGAATAGCTGAACTTGATGGTGTGAAAACTTCGTTCATGTTTCGACATGACTAAATTTAATCATTCCCCAGTCCCTAATCTCCAGTCGCCAGTCGCCATTCGCCATATGCCGCAAGGCGGCACGCAGTGCTATCCCCAATCCTCATCAAGAACTAAACTGACCACTTTGGTATAAATCTTGCAATACTTGGAACACGACTACTAAAGCCACCGATCCAATTATAATTACCGAATTAAACTTTACACCTGCTGCTGCAATAACCAACAATACAACAGCCGCACCCAATCTATATCTAGCTCGAACTTTGCAAGGAAATATTAACCCCGTACGGTGGAGAATACATAAACCGAACAAACAAAGTGCTACAGCACCACAAATCAACCAGCGTTCGGGAGTTGGTAAAGCAAGACTTGCATCACTTAGAACTACACCTTGTACCCCAACTCCAGTAGCTGTCAGACCAATAACTAAAGGTAAATGTCCAAATAACCAAACTTGAAAAATACCTAATTTGCCTTGCTTACCAGCATTTCTTAAAGCTGAACCTGCAACATTTTCAAAATAAACCCACCACAAACCAAAGGCAATAATAAAACCAAATACAGCTGATATTGCACTCCCAATATCCCAATGTTTTTCCGATACACCATTAACAACAGCAATAATAGCTTCACCTAGAACGATTATTGTAAATAGCCCAAACCTTTCTGGTAAATGTTCTGGGTGAGGAAGTAAGTTTGTTTGATGACGTTTAGCTGTGATTGGGGTTGCAAAATCTATAGCTAATCCCAATCCCCAAAAGATAAACCGCAAAGTAATAGGAATAAATGCAGAGATAAACCAGAGGAACGCTGCGACCGCAAAACCGATTGTATGATGGGTTGCAAATTTCCGCGCTTGGGGAATATGTTTGATAACGCGCAAATATTGGAAAACAAGAATAAATCTGCTAACAGCATAAGCCAAAGCAAAACCGGTGGAACTTTCCGCTAAACCTTCATGAACATTGACAGCAAGTGCTGCTATTGCTAACATTTGCAAACCCGTGAGCAAACGATTGCCAATGTCATCAGTATCAAAACGATTAGCATAGAAGGTACTTCCAATCCAAGCCCACCAAATAGGAACAAACAAAAATACAAAGCTGAAAAATCCCGACCAAGTTACATGTTCGTGGAGATAGTGAGCAACCTGAGAAATTGCAACTACGAATACTAAATCATAAAAAAGCTCTAGCCAAGTAGCATGACGATGTTCTTTTTCCGTCTCTGGTCCAATCCGTAAACGGGGAGGTTCTAACCAGATTTTCACTTGTGCTTATCCTCTAATTTAGCTCTCTACAAGTAAATTATTACTTTTTGGTTACTAAGTTTTTATCATGTTGGTGTATAGTTGCTGCATTTTTAAGGGGCACAGTAATGATAACGCTGCACCCCTAGAAAATATATTTATATTGTCTAACGAAAATATTAATATTTACCCGACTTCCCTAATATAGATATTTTAATCAATTTATATCGATAGCTACCGATTGCCCCTCTTTTTTTTGCTGAGGGCTATCTCTTTTACTCTTAGTGATGTGTCAATACTATATATTGCTGCTTACTAGCATTAGAAGAAGGTTCTTCGGAAACCTCCGGTCTATTTTTGATTGTGAGGAAAGCAACTAATGCACTTGCGAAGGCTAAAAGTGCCGCAATTAACATTACCAAACGAAAACCATCTACAAACGAAAAAGTGATTGCTTCTTGAAGTGTTCTTCTCATCTCTTCAGTAACATTTGCTGGGATTTCAGCACCTGCTAGCTTGAATCTTTGTTCCGATAGCTGCTCTATTACTGATAAAGGTATATTCAATTTTGCCAAATACCGATCCAGATTGTAATTGAAAGCATTGAACAGGAAAATATTAAACACTGCGATCGCTATTAATCCCGCAGTTCGAGCAATTGCATTGTTAATTCCTGAAGCAATACCAGCTTGACGCTGGTTAACTGCACTCATGACAGTTGTTGTTAAAGGTGCAGCACTGATTGTCATTCCAAAACCTAAAACAATAATTCCTGGGAAAAACGTAGTCCAGTAACTACCCCCAATGCCCGGTATGATGAACAGAGCAAAACCAACAGCTGTTAACAATGGACCAAGAGTCAAAGGTAACCTTGCTCCGTAGCGACACATTAAAGACCCCGACCACTCTGACAGAAAGAACATTATCAGAATATAAGGTAGAAAAGCCGCGCCAGCTGCAGTTGCAGAATAGTGTTGAATCTGGATTAAATCGAAGGGAACCAAATAAAACACTCCTCCCAAGGCGGAGTAGAGTAACAAAGTAAGTAAGTTAGCACCACTAAATGTTTTAGATTTGAACAAATTTAGCGGCATCATTGGAGAAGAACTTTTAGCCTCAACTAAAATAAAAGCACACATAATCAGTGTGCCTACAACTAAACAGGTAACCACCAAAGGGTGGGTAAGACTTAAATTACACGATTCAATTAATCCGTAAACTAGTGTCCCCAAACCCAAAGTTGCTAAAAGGGTTCCCCACCAGTCAAGTTTAGGAGAATCTTCACCAAAACTTTCTGGCATATATAGAAATGAAATACCCAAAACAATCACAGCTAAAGGTAGGTTGAGAAAAAATATCCATCGCCAGGAACATTCTTCTACTAACCAGCCACCTAAAACGGTTCCTAAAGCCGAAGTGATAGCTGTAAAACCTGCCCAAGTCCCAATGGCTTTACTTCGTTTTTCGCCTTCAAAAACAGCACTGATAATTGCCAAACTACCAGGAACCAAAAGTGCACCACCAATACCTTGAACTGCACGAGCAATGATTAGTTGGTTTACGGTTGATGATAAACCACACCAAGCCGAAGCCAAGGCAAACAGAATCACGCCAGCAGCGTAAATCTTTCGTCTACCAAAACGGTCGCTCAAAGAACCACCGACCAAAATTAAAGCAGAAAGAAACAATGAGTAAGACTCAACCACCCACTGCATTTCAGCTGCCGTGCCGTCCAATACAGTTTGCAATATTGGCAGCGCTACGTTAACGACAGTAACATCCATCATCGCCATACTCGAACCGATGATAGTTGCTGCAAGCACCCACTTCTCAAAATTTTTTGAAGAAGGTTTGTATGGTGCTGACAAAATAGCAGCTTCATACCATGGTCGTTGGGTGATGTTTGTCATCTGATGCATGATGTTTGTCATCTAAGGCCACCAAAAGGACAATCTTCTAAAAAGACAATTTCCGAATTCTACCCGAGAGGAATAGAGGGTCATACGACCTGCAGTCCGAACCCAGGACTGTCACAATCGGTTTTTGCTGATAATATTATGAAAATATGTATATAAAACAACTCATTGTTTCAAGCGTGTATCATATTTAGCCTCAGTGCAAACCCCGAAAAAATAAACTATTATCGGGATTTTTTTACTGTTTCAGGGATTTAAAGTCTTGTTTCATAAACCTTTGAAGAGTTGATTTCTCAGAATATTTGTTTGTAAAAACTGTCCTGGCAATTGCGTAAACTGTGACGTGATTTTTGCCAAGAACCTCGTTGTAAATTTACCAATTACAAATCCTAATATCTGAATCAAGTTAAACTGATATGAAGTTTACTTCCGATCTGGAACTACTTTATGTGTCGAAATATCCAGAAAAGCCCCAGATTTAAATCATTTAAAGGAATGAAAACCAAATAGAATGAGTACAGATATTTATCTTCTTAACGGTAACTTCACATTTTTAATTTTTTATCAGTCTTACTTAGGGGTTTACACGTGGTATTTTTAAAAGCTTCAGCTTGAGGAAGAATCCATTTATGTTTGGAGTTCAAACCTATGAAATCAAAACCACAGAGTTAAAACTTCTCCACTGCAGGACGTATATCCATTTCTAAGCTCCAAGCACTAGGATCCTGTTTATAAAGATGCCAGTAAGTTTCAGCTATCGCATCAGGCGAGAGAAGGTTATCCTCTTCTACCTGTGGGAATAGTTCCCGAATATTAGGGGTATTTATCATACCATCAATGACAATATGAGCCACATGAATACCCTGGTTTCCAAACTCTCTTGCTAATGACTGCGCTAACGCCCGCAATCCAAACTTACCCACAGCTAAGGGAGAAAATCGAGCCGAACCTCTAAGGGATGCAGTAGCACCAGTTAGAAGAATCGTACCTTTTTCACGTTCTAACATTGCTGGTAAAACCTGCTGTGCTGCGACAAAAGCACCAAAACAATTAACTTTCCAGCAATACTCAAACTCTTCTGGTGACAGTTCTAAAATGCCATTAACTTTAAATATGCCGGCATTATACACTAAAATGTCCGGTGGAGCTAATTCTAATTTTATTAGATCCAAAGCTGCAGCAAGGGATACAGGATCTGTAACATCAGCAGTTACAGACAACGCCTTACTGCCCAAATTTTCCAAATCAGATTGAATATTAGCCAGCGTTTTTGCACTTCTGGCGATTAAACCCACACTAAAGCCTTCGCCTGCGAACCGATGAGCAATCGCACTTCCTAGCCCCGTTCCTACGCCAACAACCACTGCAACCTTTAATTGGCTCATGCGCGATCGCGCTCCTTTTGATTCTAAGAATTTAACGATCTAGCTCAGTCTACTACTAGCTTATGCAAACTGTGATGAATCTGCATCTGTTATATTTCTTAATTTTAAGATCTTAATTTATAAATTTGTATCATACTTTACCTACATATTTTCTTGTATGTTTAAAAACTGGTAGTCGGTAATTGGTTGTTGGTAATTGGTGTGAGAATCGTTCAGTTTTCAATTGTTTTTGCGAACGGTGTTTTTGAAACCAGAAACTCACGCGATCGCCAATTACTTATTACCGATTAGCCACGACTAAGCCGCTCGAGATCCGAACGGCTTTAAAATTCCATAAGACAAATATTACAATGTCACAGTATATGCATCACGAATACCGGGTACTTTAATAATCTCAGCTAAAATGCCTTCAGGTAAAGGATCGTCTAAACTGAGAACCATGACAGCATCCCCGCGTACGATTTTACGTCCCACCTGCATACTGGCAATATTCACGTTAAAACTTCCCAGTAAGGAACCAATTTTACCGATAATCCCTGGCATATCGCGGTGTACGGTAAATAGCATATGGTGACTCGGGGGAACGTTGATTGGGAAACCATCAATATTTGTCACGCGAATTTCCCCATTACCCAATAAAGCACCAGTTACTGAGTGAGTTCCTAAATTACCAGTTGCTTCTAAATGCAAAGAACCAGCGTAGTCCTTTATTGAATCGTCTCGGGTTTCAATAACACGAATCCCGCGCTCCTTCGCTTCAATACTGGCGTTTACATAATTCACCCGTTCGCGCAACGCTTGGAAAAGTAAACCTTTGAGAGCAGCTACAACTAAAGGTTGACTTCTATTAGTTGCTAATTCACCTTGGAGGCTGACATTAAGCAGTTCTACCCTTCCACCTGCTAATTGTCCGACCAAATTCCCCAAAGTTTCTGACAACTGCATATAAGGCTTGAGTTCTTCTAAGATATCCGGACTCAAACCGGGAATATTCACTGCTGAACGTGCAGGAAGTCCCAACAATACATCCCGAATTTGTTCCGCAACATCAACCGCCACATTCACCTGTGCTTCTGTAGTTGAAGCACCCAAGTGAGGAGTCAGCACCATTTCTTTTCCTAAAGATTTTAAAGGAGATTCCTTTAATGGCTCGGATTCGTAAACATCCAATGCAGCTCCTGCAATTGTACCTTCTTTGATGGCAACAGCTAGAGCTTCCTCATCAATGATCCCACCACGAGCACAGTTAATAATTCGGGTAGTGGGCTTCATTTTTTTCAGCATTTCGCTGTTAATGAGGTGAGTTGTCTCTGGGGTTTTAGGAATGTGCAGAGTAATATAATCAGCTTGCTGTACTAACAAATCTAAATCTACTAGTTGACAGCCAATTTGTTCGGCTCTTTCCCGAGAAATAAAGGGGTCGAATGCAAGTAACTTCATTCCCATTGCTTTTGCAACTGCAGCAACATGGGAACCAATCTTACCCAAACCGACGATACCTAAAGTTTTTTTATAAACTTCCGCACCAACGAAAGTTTTACGATCCCACTCTCCTTTTTTCACTGAAGCATTTGCATCTGGAATATGGCGGGATAAAGATAACATCATTGCAACAGCATGTTCTGCTGCAGCAATTGTATTACCTTCAGGAGAATTAACAACAACTATTCCTTGACGGGTTGCTGCAGGTACATCTACATTATCAACACCCACACCAGCGCGACCGATAATCTTTAAATGCGCTCCTGCTTCAATTACTTCTTGAGTAACGCGGGTCCCAGAACGAATCATCAGTGCATCATATTCACCAATAATCTTGATTAATTCTTCTGGTTTTAGACCTAGTTTTACATCGACAGTTGCGACTTGGGACAAAATATCAATCCCAGCCCGATCGATCGAATCTGATACGAGAACCTTAGACATGATTGCTTATTGTGAAGCTAAAAGTTTTTCCTGATGAAGACTTTTCAGTTTAATCTTAATTACGCTTGAATGGTTGCAATTAGGCGGTAAACGATTAATTTTAACTTTAAATAAAAATAAATCTCCCGCGTTTCACCCATAATGGTGTTAAATTATGGCTTTATAAAGGCAGCGCGGCACTTATTTACATATTTAAAACCCTAACGGAACACACAACCACTCCCTCGCCCAATATAAAGCATTAAGTGGACTAAAAGAAATATAGGTTTATAAAAAAATTGTTTCCCAAGATTTATTATTTTTAAGTTATTTTTTGTAATTTTTCTCAGGATTTTCTTTATCTGAATTATTTATCTACAAGAAATTACTGAGGATTTTGAAATATCCGAAATGTTTAGAAAAAACAAAGTTTGGTGAAGACAAAGCTCCCATAAAATCTTCTAATTAATCTATGTTAGTGACTATTCTTTGTTGTTTAACTGAAAATATATCTTCCTTGTCAAGTCAAATATAATACTCTTTTTGAGAATCGAAATAAATTAAATATAGAGACAAAAAAGGAGATATATGAAAGCGAGATATAGTTGCACATAAAGGAATCGACTAGCAGGTGCAAGTATATTAAAATACTTGAAAGCCACTAATACTTCGTAAATTTTATAAAAATTCAAAGTTCAATAAAATGAATTCTCAAATCTATTTTGCCGTAAGTCTGTTTGCGGTTTTGACTTTTTTGACGGAGAAGAAATCTGTTGCAGTTCCCAGCAAAAAATTAAACTTTTTACCCCTAGTTGTCTCACAAACATCACCCACGTCAGGATCTCCTCAGAATCGGGTAAGTACAAAATCCATTATTGTTACGGAATTAGTGGAACAACTCCGGACTGCTGATGTCGAAAAGCGTCGAAAAATCATTCGACAACTAAGCGAAAGTAAACAAAATATTGTGCCAGAACTAGTTAAAGCAATATCAGACCCTGACCCTCTAGTCAAAAGTGGTGTTGCAGAAGTTTTGGGAAATCTTACCGATGCAGCAGTTCCAGCAATTCCCACATTGGTTGAGATGGTCGGCAATACTCAAAGAGCAATAGTACCATCACCACCTAGAACTTCATCCAATTGGTATGGTTCAAACTTACCGGTTTTACCTGCATTACCTCCTTTATCACCTTCTCCCCGACCAATTTCCCGAATAAATTCCCGTGTTTTACCAGGTACCCAAATACAACGACGTGTACCACCCGTTCCCCCTCAAAATCCCGAAAACCTACTGCGGATTACTGCGATCGCAGCCCTGGGAAAAATTGGTTTACCCACTAGAGCAGCAGCGACTCCTGTATTAACTGAAGCTTTGCAAGACCCAGACCCTTGGGTAAAACTTAACGCTACATGGGCGCTTGCAGAAATTGGAGCTTCCACACCTTTACTATCTCATTGGTTAGAAGCAATACAGAATCCCGATCCAAAGCTACGCCGTAGTGCAGCTAGGGTATTTCAAGATTCGAGGTCACTTTTGCGTAAAGTTTTTGGTTCCGAAGCTGATAGTAGCACTGCTGCTCCGTTGCTTAAAGCCCTTAAAGATGAGGATTCTGTAGTTCGTAATGCCGCCAGCGATGGCTTAAAACTGTTAGGAAGAAGAGCATTACCAGAATTAGTTCGAGGATTAAAAGCCCCACAACCCATTATACGCTTGGAAACTGCAAAATTGCTGGGTAATATGGGAGAAAACGCTCGGTCTGCAGTTCCTACTTTAGTAGAATTACTGAAAGATAGAGGGCGTTATATTCTACGACGCACCAAAGAAAACTACTTTTCTTCACTGCCTATTTTGCCACCGTTTTTAATACCATCGAGATATCCCAATCCACCTCATAATTCTGAAAACTTAGTGCGAGTAAATGCTGCAATTGCACTAGGTAAATTAGACGATCGCAGGGCTATTCGTGCTCTTATAAGAGCCCTCAAAGATAATAATCCTCAGATGCAACTGGCAAGCAATTGGGCATTACTCCAATTCGGACAGAATCAAGGTTTACCTGTTATCGGACGATTATTACAATACCCTAAGACTTCAGTGCAACGTCAGGCATTATCTCAGTTAAAGTATTATGGCACTCAGTCGGCTCCCTATCTCTTACCTTATTACAAAGTACGATTAGATTCGGTAGATGACAACAAACGCAATCAAGCAATTCTTGGAATTGGGAATATGGGAGCAAATGCATTGAGTTTAGTTCCCAAATTACGCACAATTCTTACTGGTAATCAGAAGCATTCACCTGGCTATGCAGCAACAATCCTAGGACAAATCGCGCGTGATACGGCTACAGCTTGGCAAAATAGTAATCTTCCAACTCAGCAGCGCCAACAAGCGATCGCAGAATTCACAAAAGTTTTGCGAATTATGGAAGCCCCTAATGCTCGATTTAACAAAGAACCGCGCGCTCGCGTTCGTAACGCTCTAAGCAGGCTCGGAAGTATTAATAAATAGTATAGTGATAATAGTTTGGTAAATATTATTCTGAAAAAATCTCCTAAGGTATTCGCCAAATCTTGATGGTTTCATCTTTGTTTCCACTAATCAGAGTTTTGCCATCAGGAGCGATCGCCACAGACTTTACATCATCGGGATGATCTGTGGAGATAGTTCTCAAATCTCCTGTCCGTAAATTCCGAATCTTAATTTGGTTGTTGGGACCTCCAGTAACCAGGGTATTACCATCCTGGCTAATAAATACGGATAATACAGTATCTCTTCGGTCTGCAAGAGTGTGTTTGAGAACGCCTGTTTTTAACTTCCAACGATGAACGTGACCATTGAAATCAACACTTATCAAAGTTCTACTATCCGGGGCGATCGCTAAAGAATAGATTCCAGCTTCTTGAGGAATAGTAGTTTTTAACTCCCCTGTTGACAAATCCCAAACTTTGATTTTATTTGCGCTAGCACTTACTATAGTCTGACCATCCGGACTCAGTGCTATTGATTTTAGAGGAGCAAAATGTCCTTTAAGTGTAGTTTGTAACTTCCCTGTTGCTAGTTCCCAAACTTTGATATCATTTTCGCTTCCACTCGCTAAAGTCCTACCATCTTCACTAATAATAACGGAAAAGATATCACTATTGTGACCATTGAGACTCGTTACTAATTTACCAGTAGGTAAATACCAAATGTCAATTTTATTGTCATCATGAGCACTGACTAAAGTATTACCATCAGGGCTGATTGCGATAGATCTCACATGACTATTACGATTGGCAATTTTCTTTTCCAACTTACCTGTAGGTATGTGCCAGATATGGATAGTATTATCAGTACTAGCACTGATTAATGTTTCACTGTCGGGACTAATCACCATGGATTTGATGCGACTATCATGTCCGGTAAGAGTCTTAACTAGAACTATTTCCTCTGAAGGGACAGTTGAGGATAGTGATGTTTCAGCTTTTTGCACAGAGGGAGAAGTTTCTTTATTCTTGCTCCAAATACCATATATCCCCAAACTCAAGAGTATAAAAATTCCAACTACAGTCAGTCCTTGTTTAACTTTACTACTTTGTTTTGGTAAGGCAAGAGAATGGAGGGATGGCAAATTATTGCTGGTTGATACGGCTGCAGGTGCTTCCAGAAGTGATGATGAAAGCATACTTTGAAAGTTGCTTGGAGAAATAATTTCCCGAGTGGGGATTCCTGGTTGTAATGAAGGCGAACTTATGCTGTTTGGATTAATTGAGTTTGAATTAATTGAGTTTGAATTAATTGAGTTTGAATTAATTGAGTTTGAATTAATTGAGTTTGAATTGACGTATGAAGGTTCAAGGGTACGCGTTACAGATTCTTGTGAAGATTCTTGAGACAAGTAAGGTTGATTTCCGGAAAAGAAAAATTCCCCTGGTTGACTGGAGTTCAATGGGAGCTTAATTAATTCCTGTAAAGCAATTTCGGCTGATTGATAGCGCTGTTTGTAGTTTTGCCGAAGCAACTTATCGATAAATAATCCCAACTCTTGACTTAAAGGTTGTTGTAAATATTTCCGCCAACATTTTACCCAGCTATAACCTTCTCTCTTCCAAGCTTCCCAAGGTAAAATTCCACTTAAAAGATGAAAACAAGTAGCACCCAAACTGTATAAGTCGCTTGCAGGATAAGCCTCACCAGCTTCTATCTGTTCCATGGGAACATAACCCATAGATCCGATAGCTGTTCCATGTTCTGGCATCACTGTGGTCATTAATTGCTTAGAAGCACCAAAATCTATCAGCACCAGCTTGCGATCGCTAGAACGACGGACTATATTATCTGGCTTAATATCCCGATGAACAATTTTATGTTCGTGAACTATTTGGAGAATATTTAAGAGGTCCTGTAGTAAATCTCTAATTTTTTGCTCGCCAAAAATTCCTTCTTGTTTCAATTCAGAAAGTAAATTCTCCCCATCGATAAACTCTTGCACCATATATAGACAAGAATTGTCTTCAAAATAAGCGAGCAATCTTGGTATTTGTGGATACTCTCCTAATTTTTGTAACTGTCTAGCTTCTTGCTCAAATAAATCTTTTGCCTTTTTTAGAGCATAAGTTCCACGTGTTTGACGGGCAAATTGTTTAATAACACATTTTTCATTGAGCTTATCAATATCTTCTGCTAGATAAGTTCTTCCAAATCCTCCAGCACCTATTAATTTGATTGGATGATAGCGATTTCTCAGCAGCAACAGTGGGGTACCACAATTACTACAAAAGTTAGTGTCATCAGGGTGGGAGGGATTTTTACAGGCAGGATTAAGACAGCAGAGCATCACTGCAATTAATTTGCGTGGATACACCTAATTATCTGCGGAACTTCACCCCTTTGCAAGAGAGTTCTGCAAAATGTTCACAAATATCAGATGTCTGTGAGGTTGCATGTGCAATGTTCACTGCTGCATGTGTAATTGTCATCCGCCATTTGTCATATATTCTCTGCAGAAATTTAAATTTTGACTTCTAATCTTGTCCTTTTATTTGGCAAACAAAATTATTTATATCTTTGACAGGTCATTACTAATTACTCAACATCTCGACCAAATGCAAAATGAGGTTGTGCTCTTTCCATATTTGGCATTAGCCAAGCTAAACCTTCACTAGTACCAACCCATAATTTATTTCCTACGTCGGGTGCAATGGACATAACTCGACTGGATGGTAATCCCGCAACTTGATCCAATACCGCTCCGTTGTGGGGATTTAATCTGAGTAAACCATTTCTAGTTCCAACCCAAACGCTACCATCTCGAGCAAACTTAATCGATCTCACATCTTTACCCCGCAACCGAGTTACAGATCTGAGTATTGTGCCATTTTTAGGGTTGATTACCAGTAAATTGTTTGCCATTCCCGCCCAAATTAGACCTTTGGAATCGATCGCGAGGGCTTGTACGGTTGTACCGGGTAAATTATTAATATGTTTCATCACAAAAGCGCTGGCTGTATTTACCCGTACCAGACCTTCTAAAGTTCCAACCCAAAGCTGACCATCTGCATCGAGGGTCATGCTATTGGCGCTAACTCCCGGTAATTTTTTTAAGGTCGTCATAATTAAACCTTTGTCGGGACTGACCAAAGCTAATCCATTATCAGTTCCAACCCATAAATAGCCCCGTTGGTCGAGTTGTAAAGACAAAACCCTTTTAGAAGGTAAAAATAAATTTTGTGCTGTAATTTCACTGCTGCGGGGGTCTACTCGTTTTAACCCAGCATAGGTTCCTACCCATATACGTCCAACTTTATCTTCTGCTAAAGCGCCAATTGCAAGGCTTGGCAAATTGACACGAGCTAAAATATCTCCAGTGTTCGGATCTATGCGCGTGAGACCTCTTCCAGAACCTACCCATAGATGACCTAGATAATCTTTTTGTAAAGCATGAACGCGATAATCTACATCTTTATGATTGTCTTGCAATATTCGTTGATTTGGTAGGGGCTTTACTCCAGGTGGTGGCGTCGTTGCTGGATACGTAGGGGTTAACTCAGAGGAGTCAACACCTACAGATTTGTAGTTTTCAAGATATTTTTCAAGATAGTTTTCAGCCAGAATTGTTTGCTGAGAACTTTCAGTTGGGTATTTTTCTTGTTCATCTTGTTTAGATACAACAGCATTACTAGCATTTGGGACAGCGATTAGTCCGAAAACAGTACAAGCTAATACCAGAGAAGTAAACCCACGTAGCATTATCACGTCTCAATTTCCTTGGGAGAGATTTTCTATTACCAATTACCCTTTGCAGGTTTAAGGTTAATCTCAGTGTTCCCCGAGTTTGCAGTTTTATAAACTTAATCAGTAGAACTTTTATGTCTTAGCATACTTTGAGCACAAAAGTCAGGCATAAATCTTTTACTAAAACATTTACTAAAACATTCGGATATAACAGCAATAAATAGTAACTGGCATTACGTTTTAACAGTCTTGCTTTTTACAAACTATCAATATAAGTATTTGTTTATAAAACTAATATTAATTTTTTTGTTATAAATTAAGCGACTTAAATATATGAAAGAGCAAATATATCATCTATTTCGCGTACAACTATTTTTGTTGATTTGGTAAATAATTAGATTGAAAATACAAAAAATGTATATTTTATATCTAGTAATTATCTAAATTTTGATTATATTCGTAATATAAAACTCATAATAGATAGATGTTGATATTTATATTTATATTGGCCTTTATAGTCTCGCTTCTTCATCAGTATTAAAAATGTTTACTATAAACACAAATTGTGTATATATTCCCTTGCAATTAAGTTTAAGCTATAGCCATTCACGACGAATAAAGCTTTACGATTTTTTTTATAAATTTTTATCGTCAGTAATAATCTAAAGCTGACATCTCCTAAAAAATGTGCCATAAATGTAACTGGATAAATAATCTTATCCAAAAAATAGATAGTATAACCTTATAAATAATTGCCAAAATGGCAACAATGATTTTCTAGGTTTGCTATTGATTTACTAGTTGGTGTATCTAAGATAATATTTATCGCACTCATTTTTATTTAATGTTTAAACTGAATTACAAACTAACTAAAAGTTATTATTTGTCAGTTAGGTATGTTGTCAAAATAACTAGTTAAAATAAACTTCTAGTACTGGACATCTATCTCGAAATAGCAATATTTAAAACATCACCATCAGAATATGATAGGTAATTTAGTAGCAGGACATTATAAAGTCATTAAAGTCTTGGGTTCGGGAGGCTTTGGACAAACTTATCTTGTAGAAGATACTCTTTTATCCGGTAATCCTCGGTGTGTCCTGAAACATCTTAAACCCTCTAGTACCGAATCTAAAGTTTTAGAAACTTCCAGAATTCTATTTGAAAAGGAAGCAGATACATTAGAAAAATTAGGAAGTCATGACCGGATACCCAAACTATTAGATTATTTTGAAGAAGAGCAACAGTTTTACTTAGTACAAGAATTTATCCCAGGACATACCCTAAATTTAGAATTACCAAAAGGGCTGAGATGGACAGAGGGCGAAATTATTGAAATGCTCGTAGAAATTCTAGAAATTTTGGAATTTGTCCATTCTCAAGGAGTTATTCATCGAGATCTCAAACCGGCAAATTTAATCCGTCGTTCATCTGACAAAAAAATAGTACTAATTGATTTTGGAGCAATTAAGCAAATACAAAGTCAAACTTCTATTTACAGACAACCAAGAGTAACTATCAGTGTGGGTACTCCTGGTTACATGCCTTCCGAGCAAATTCGGCGTTTACCTCGTTCTAGTAGCGATATCTATGCCTTAGGAATGATAGCTGTTCAAGCTTTGACAGGACTATATCCGGGGGAGTTAGAAGACGATCCAAATACGGGAGAAATACTTTGGCAACATTTAACTTCAGTAAGTCCTGACTTAGCTGAAATACTGACCAAGATGACACGTTACCATTTCAAAGAACGTTATCAGAAAGTAACTGAAGTCTTGGAAGCACTCAGAAAGCTAGAAGATTTTCAAAGTAGAAACCACCTAGAAAAAGCGCTTGCAGCTAGTAGTCTGTACGAACTAAAGTTGGGATGGGAAGAATCTCAGGCAGAAAAGAGCTGCTTAATCTTGGAAAATCAGGATAGCAAGCAACCAGGAAAAATTCGTATCGGTCGTAATTCCCACGAATGTGACATTGTCCTTTCTGAGCCTACCGTATCAGGGGTACATGCAGAAATCTTTTTCCATTCTCAAAAACAGCAATTTTTTCTGCGGAATTTACGTCAAACAAACCCACCAGTTATTGATGGACAGTTATTATTAGCAGGAGAGATACCTCTAACAGAAGGAAGTTGCGTGCGTTTGGGAAGACAAAATCTCAAGGTCGATGCTATTACTTTAAAACGTTTTCCCAACAGACCCAATTCGTTTCTTATACAGCCAGAAGCAGATCCATCACACATAGAAACAGAAATAGAGCAAAAGCAAGAAGAATTTGTTTCCACCCAAGAAGAACCGGTAGCTAAAACTTTACCTCCACAAAAAGTTAGCAACCAGTCGCCAATTGATAAAGCATTTTTACTGCCAAATAATTGGTTAATACAGTTTTTGTTCGGGAAAATCAAATTTCTGACAGGTGCTGGGGGTGTTGCAATCGCTAGTGCTATTGCGCTATTAGGCTTATTCCGAGCAGAGAGTTTCGAACGCAATTTGGCAAAACAAAATTCGATCTCCCGACAATGGTATATGTGTCGTGTGGTTGCACCTACTGGAGGTAAATTCTCTATCAAACTACGTCCCCAACCCCATACCGAAGTTGATGGATTCAAACAGTTATCCGAAGGTGATAAAGTAATGTTCATGCAAGTTCAAGGAGACTTTGTACAAGTCAAACTTACTGATGGTACTCAGGGTTGGGTTTTTTGGGATCAAATACAACCTTGTAAGCGTAATTCTCAGTGATGTGTGGCTTTCCCGTATAAATTTTGCTGTAATAGAACTAATTTTAATTAATATCAGGATTAGCTGTAGTTGTTGAAAGTTCAAATCCACATTCAAAACTATTTACAAGCAAGATTCTTCGCAAACAAAAAATAAACTAAATCAACTAAATTAGATTTCTGTATTCAGAATAAATTCTATACTGGCTTAGGAAACAATATTTTCTCCAACTGAGTCTTTTAACTCATACTACGTAGATCTTCGATTTTCTTACTGAAACTCTAACTAACCCAGTGTATTTTACTGAAAGAAATGTAAATAAATGATAATTTATGGCGGCAGAAGTGATTTACTTCAGTATAAAGACTTAAGTAACTAAATGTTGTCTGATACCGCAATTATATCGTGTACTTACGTAGCTAGTCATAGAAATTTAGCAACTAAGGAAACAGGGAGGATCTTTTATGTCAGTTGAAAATGCTACAGCTTTTTATGAAGTTTTAGTTTCAGATCGAGATGTTTACGAACAATATTGTAAAAAGTGTTCTCAGCAAGGTGTTTTTGGTGTTTGGAATTGGGACAAGACTAAAATTGTTCACTTTGCGGCTAAATTAGGTTTTGACTTTACAGAAGGCGAGTTAGACCAAGTATGGTTTGAGACAGAGTCAGATAGTACCGAAAACTCTATAAAAACGCCAACCTACAGTAGTTTCTAATTTGGAAATTAAATAGTTATATTTGGGATAACATCTTCATTTTTTAATAATTTCATTGTTGAGCTATAAGAAATCTCAAAATAACTTTTAGTTGGATTTATAGCCCAAATAATAGTATTTATGACGTCCTTACTTTCCGTCAAGGAAATAGAAGAAATGCCCTAACCAAAAAACTAGCGCTATTTTCCCTGAAAACATCGGAGAATTAAATTTTAACTATAGAGATAGGCGCAGGTCGAAATTCACATGTTTGCCGCTTAATATCCTGACCTAATTACTTAATGCTGTGTAAGGGCTTCCCGTATTTTCTAGGAAGCCTTTTGATACGAATTAGTTAATACCAGCTAAATATTATTTCTAAAAAGAAGATCCGGGCTCCTTTAAAAATAATTTCTCCTCTGGAGTAGAAGCGCGTCCTAATATTGCATTACGGTGGGGAAATCGCCCAAAACGTTCAATTACTTCTAAATGACGAATTGCGTAAGTAATAACACTTGCACTGTCAGGATCGTCACTAATTTGTTTAAATAACTTTACTGCTTGCTTTTGATGCTCTAAATTTTCACTATGCTCAAATGGAATATAGATAAACCAACGCTGTACTGGTAGCATTTCTCGGTCGTACCCTTGAGCGATCGCATGTTGTGCTGCACAAAGTGCTTCCCAGTCAGTTGCAAAAGCTTGTGATTTGCCACGAAACATATTACGCGGGAATTGATCGAGCAACAAAATTAGAGCTAGACAACTTTCAGGTAAATTTAACCAATTATTTAGATCGCCATTAATGGCTTGTTCGTAATCTGATAAAAACTCGCGCCGCAATGTAATATCAAATTCAGTTTTTTTCTGAAACCAAATTTGACGCTGCTTTCCGTATTCTATTGTACCTGGCTCGCCAAACCAAAAAGATAATATTTCTTCTGCACGCGACATTATTTTAGTTGACCCTTACAAAGCACCTGTCGCATTTTACGCATATTTGCAGGTAACTCAAAATTCATTGCCTGTTGAATGATTAATGAAGGTATGGGAATGTCTGGTGTTGCTTTTACTGCATAGGTTAGTAAAGTCCCGTCTCCACAATCCTGCAAATTTATGTCAGCACTAAAATCTTCAAATGAGCCTTTCTCTAATCTAAAATGAATTCTTTGACCTAAATCTTCTACCACATTAAGGTAAATTTCAACCTTGGCAGTGAAGAATAAAAACGCTTTCTGTGCTGCTTGATACAAGCGTTTCACCTCACCTCTATTAAGAACAACACTCTTAGTAACATCGGGAAAATACTGGACCCAACGGGGATAATCAGTTAATTGTTGCCAAACATTGGAACGCATCAGTGGTACATACATTGAAGCCTGTACCGCACCACCATTTCTCGTGTGTCCTTGGGTCTCCACTAAAATTTCACCTTCCATCAGCAGCCGATGTTTATTCTGGTCCCAAGCCATATCCATACCTGTAGAAACTGAATTTGAATTCCAAAACTTAGTCATAATCTTTGTTCTAAAGCCTCATTGTTTCAAGTTTGAAAAGAATTTGCACTGGAAATCAAACAATTGATTCTACTTGCAATTCAAAAGACAATTTTTCCGGAAACAATCTTTCAAAAGATATTATTCCCAAAGTTTGTAAATATCCGTAAATGCTCAAAATATGGAAAATACTAGCCGTCTAGTTATGGTAATTATCCAAAAGCGTATTCAAAAATTATGGTAGGTTCAGTTAAAATGACACAGGCAGCTTACTATTAATTCATATTGCTTAGTTGTAATTCTGGGACAACGAGTAAAGCTAGATACAAAAATATATATTTGTGTGATTCAGAGGAAATTATTGTGAGTCAATCTTCCAAATTAAATCGCCTACTAATTCAGGGATTTGGTATATTTCTTGGGATTGCGATCGCCGTCTGGGTTTTAAGGGGATTTGGAATTTTAACATTTCTTCCTGGAGGAATAATCATATTGTTTTTATTGACTGCGATCATAATGGGAGTTCTCAGTTACATCCAAAAAACTTGGTGGCGTTTTTAACACTTAGATGGAACTATGAAAAATCCTATTTGAAATCACGGGAAATTAGCACACTAATTTATACTTGTTTGATTAATCCATCATAATTCTCAGCTATAGAAAATTATTTTTTGATATTATTCAAATGAGTTGATACAAAGTATGCGAGTATTTTTAACTGAAAATCAAATTACTAAATCAAATCACAGGAAAAATGTGTTATTTCCCTCGCAATTGTCAATACAAGAATATTTATTTTCTAAACGTATATTACATTTTCAGTTAACTCAAACACTAAATATACCCCATAAAATAAATACACAAATAAATTTCAGCTAAATCAATTGTATTTTACCCATTTATTTCTCCATTTAATTTATTCACAAATTTACTACCCTTGCTTTAAAAAATATCATATACCTAATTTTTAAATAAGGATATTATCACAGTTTAAATTTGCTATTTTATGCAGAATAATTAAGTTTAATCAAAAAGTGTGAAATTTAGATGAAGATGAATGAACGGTAAACTGCGACAACTACATCAGAGTAAAATTTTAATAGTCGATGACAGCATAGAAGAAATGCAAATGTTGTCAGCGACATTGTCTCAGTATGGGTATACAGTTAGGGGTGCAAGTGCAGGTTCAATGGCATTGAAAGCAGCGCATGCACTTGCACCTGATTTAATCCTGCTTGATATCATGATGCCGGAGTTGGACGGTTATGAAGTTTGTCAAAAATTAAAGAGCGATCAAGTCACCTGTGATATCCCAATTATTTTTCTTAGTGCGATCCAAAATGTTGATGGCAAAATAAAAGCTTTTAAATTGGGAGGCGTTGATTACATTACTAAACCCTTTCAAGTAGAAGAAGTTTTAGCAAGAATAGAAAATCAGATCACTATTCGTCGACTCTCTCAACAATTAAAAGAGCAAAATCATAAACTAAAGATAGAAATTGAAGAAAGACGAAAAGCAGAGAATATAGCTTTTCGGGCATACCAAACAAAAAATGAGTTTCTAGCTCGAATGAGTCACGAATTACAAACTCCTTTGAACTCAATTATTGGGTTTACACAAATTATGAGTCGTGACACAAATTTGAAGTTAGAATATCAAGAATATTTAAAAATAATTAACAATAGTGGCGAGTATTTATTACAATTAATCAACGAAGTATTGGAGATATCTAAAGCCGAAGCAGGAATAAATAAAATCGAAGAAAAAGATTTTGACTTTTATTATCTACTAGATAGTTTAGAAGAAATATTTAAAATCAAAGCTGCTAAAAGTAAGAATAAATTATCTTTTATAGTGGCTGCAGATGTACCTCAATATATTAAGACCGACGAGAAAAAATTACGTATTTGCTTGCTAAATTTGATAGATAACGCACTTAAATTTACTCAAAATGGAAGTGTTACTTTAAGAGTTTGGCAAGAGAATCGTAGTTCAAAAAAAAATGAAGCCCAATATTTATATTTTGAAGTAGAAGATTCCGGATATGGAATTTCAGAAGAAGAAACAACTAAATTATTTGATGCATTTGTTCAAACTGAATCTGGGAAAGAATCAACTCAAGGGACCGGTTTAGGGCTGAATATAACCCGCAAATTTGTTGAAATGCTGGGCGGAGAAATACAAGTAGAAAGTATTTTAGGTAAGGGCTCGTTATTTAAGTTTTATGCTAAATTTACTACTTCGGAACGTTCCCAAGTAGATACATTAGATATTCCCCAGGTAATTGCCTTAAAGCCAGGCAAACAAGTATATAAAATTTTAGTTGTTGACGATACAAAAGAATCGCGTCTATGGCTATCAAAACTGTTAGAATCTGTCGGTTTCAAAGTTAGGGAAGCTAATAATGGTAAGGGTGCAATAACAACCTGGGAAAACTGGCATCCTCATCTGATATGGATGGATACAAGAATGCCAGTAATTAATGGCTACGAAGCAACCAGACAAATTAGATTTAAGGAAATAGAACGACAAGCAGAAATGAAAACAGTAACTCACAAAACTGTTATTATTGCCCTTGCTAATAGTATTAATTTAAATAACAAACAAGAAATTTTAGCTGCTGGTTATGATGATGTAGTTCCCAAACCACTTACAGAAATTCGAGTATTTGATATGATAGCTAAATTTTTAGATGTAAGCTATATTTATAATAAAATATCTATACTTTCGAATAAAGATTTAATTGATAACAAATATTTGTCCAAAGCCAGATTTAATATAGAGGCTTTAGAGGAGTTAAAAACAATGCCGAAAGCTTGGCTGAAAAATTTATATTATGCTTCAAGTGTAGTTGACGAAAGTTTAGTTAATTCTTTGATTGCAGAAATTCCCAATAACAAAAATCACCTGAGATTTACCTTAAATTATCTGATGAAACATTTTCAATTAGATAGAATAATTGAATTTACTAAGAAAGCATTAGGGAATGAAAAAATCAACTAAAACAATCTGACATTTTCAATCAATATGGATGAAGAAAATATCAAAATTTTATTAGTTGACGACAGGGCAGAAAATCTACACTTTTTATCAGAAATTTTTGCTGGTAAAGGTTATAGTCTGGTGCGAGCCATATCGGGTAAGTTAGCCCTCAATGCAGCCTTTACATCCCCACCTAACCTAATCTTGCTTGATATTGTTATGCCAGGATTAGATGGGTATCAGGTATGTAAGTATTTAAAATCTTACGAAAAAACTCGTGATATTCCCATTATATTCACCAGCGTTAAAAATGAAGTTTTTGACAAAGTCAAAGCCCTAAGGTTAGGTGCTGCTGATTATTTAACAAAACCATTACAAGCAGAAGAAATTTTAGTTAGAGTTGAGAATCAACTCACCATTCAAAAATTACAAAAGCAAATTAAAGCTCAAAATCTTCAACTACAAACAGAAATTAGAGAAAGAAGAAAAGTTACGTTGCAGTTAGATCACCGCAACCAGCAAATAGAATCAATTTTGAATAATGCTCAAGTTGGAATTTGTCTTACTGATGAATCAGGATCTTTAGTAGATGTAAATCCAACATACTGCCAATTGTATGGGTTCAGTAAGGACGAATTAATTGGAAATAAATTTAAATTAAATTATATTGGGTCCGACCCACTCGAAGTCATAGAAAAAATTCCCTACCGCTACGAATTAGGGAATAATAACTATGGTAGAGGAAAACGAAAAAATGAATACACGATAAAACAGAAAAATGGGAATCAATTAACCGTGGAAATGGCGCGGGGAAATTTTGATTCCTATGACGGGAAATCTTTTGCTGTAACTACTTTAATAGATGTTACTGAAAAGAAATTAGCAGAAGCAGCAAGGGTTTCACGGGAAGCTTACTTAGCCGGTTTAGTAGATGTACAGCGTGCTTTGTTGAGTTTTGATGGAAGTCGTGAATTAGAGACTCAAATTATCCAGATTTTAGGTAATGTAGCCAATGCTAGTCGCGCCTATATATTTGAAATTCAGCGTCAGGATAACGGAATAAAGTCTGTACGTGAGAAAGCTGAATGGAGTAAGGATGAATTTAAGTCAAATAATCATAGTTCATTAGTCCAAAGTCGGCTCAGAGAAAAATTATTTACGACTTGGATAAAATTACTTGCTCGGGGTGAAATTATCTGTGGTAAAGTTTCAGGTTTGAGTAAATTGGCACAGGAAATACTAGGAGGAAATTCAGTTTTATCAACCCTAGTTTTGCCAATGATTATCAAAGGAGAATTATTTGGTTTTATCGGCTTTGATAACTGTCAAGAAGCAAAAGTCTGGGATAATTACGAGATTTCCTTTTTACAAGCAGCAGCTACAGCAATTTCTCTAGCGCGTCAACGCCAACAAGCTGAAGAAAAACTGCAGCAACAGTTAGAACGCAGCTTATTCATCAGAAAGATTACTGATAAAATTCGCTCCAATATAGATACTAAAACAATTGTAGAGATATCTACAAAAGAAATTGGTCAAGCTTTAAATGTATCCCGGGCATTAATTAGTAGCTATACTGATATTCCTCAACCCCAGCTTTTACGTTTGGGAGAATTCACTGCACCTAGTTGCAGTTCGCACAAAAAAGTTCATGTTAGTCAAATTCTGACTGCAAATAATCACCATATTCATAAAGTCTTGTCCCAAGATCGTGCAATTGCTTCTCAAGATGTTTATAAAGAACCCTTACTAGAAAATGTTAGGGATATTTGCCGGATATTGGAAATGAAATCCATGTTGGCTGTTCGCACTTCCTATCAGGGAAAACCCAACGGTATAATCGGTTTGCATCAATGCGATCGCTACCGGGAATGGAAAGTTGAAGAAATAGAATTATTGGAGTCCATCGCCTCTCAATTGGGAATAGCCCTAGCCCAAGCCCAAATTCTCGAACAAGAGCAAATAGCTCGAAGCGAACTCGACCGGCAAAATTTACAACTCCAAGAAGAAATTCGCGAACGCCTTGAGAGTGAAGAACGTTTCCGTAGTTTGGTTGAAACTAGTAGTGGTTGGGTATGGGAAGTAGATCGAGATTTTATCTATACATATGCTAGTCCCAGAGTATTCGATCTATTGGGTTATCATCCCCATGAAGTACTAGGTAAAACTCCTTTTGACCTCGTGTCTCCCGAAGAAGCCAATAGGCTAAAGGGAGTTTTCAACTCAAAAATTGCTGCCCGACATCCGTTTCAGGCTTTGGAAAAAACTAACCTGCATAAAAATGGACATCAAGTAATCTTGGAAACTAATAGTGTTCCAGTATTTGATGCTTGGGGTAAATTTAGTGGTTATCGGGGTGTAGATAGAGATATTACAGAACGCAAACATGCCAATGAGGCAATTCGAACAACAGCCATTAAGCTTCGTAATCATAATATTGTTTTAACCCAGCTTGCAAAAAATCAAGTTATTTATCAGGGAGACTTAAAATTAGCTCTACGGGAAATCACAGAAGCTGCAGCTAGAAACGTTAATGTGGAACGGGCTAGTATTTGGCTTTATAACGATTCTTGTTCCGTTGTCAGATGTCTAGATTTATTTGAGTCAAGTTGCAGCCGACACAGCGAAGGATCGGAATTAGTAGTAGCAGATTATCCTAATTATTTTCAGGCTTTAGAAGCCGATCAACCAATAGTGACTAGTCAGCCAATCCTCGACCACAGAACTCAACAACTGACTGAGTCATATTTAACCCCCTTAGATATTACTGCTACTCTGAGCATTCCCCTAAGATTAGGAGGAATAACCACAGGAATTCTATCCTTAGAACAAGTAGGTAACGAACACCACTGGACACAAGAAGATGAAAACTTTGCCCGTTCCTTAGGAAACTTAGTTTATTTAGCCTTGGAAGCAAGGTCCCGTCAAAATGCAGAAGCTGCACGCCGAGCATCAGAAGTCATGTTAGCTTCAGCATTTCGTGCTTCTCCCGATCCAATTTTCCTCAGCGCCTTACCCCAAAACAGTTATATCGAGGTTAATGACAGTTTCTGCAACTTTTTTGGTTATACTCGTCAAGAAGTCATAGATAGAACCCCAGAAGAAGTAAATATTTGGGTGAATTTGAAGGAATACCATCAAATTTCCCAACTCCTGGGACAAATTGAAACTATACGCAACCACGAAGTTGAGATTCGCAAAAAAAATGGGGAAATTTGTACGGCTTTGTTAAGTGCTGATTCCATCGAAATTGGTGACCAACAGCATGTTTTAGCTACTGTTCGAGATATTACAGAACGCAAACAGGCAGAAAATGAAAACCGCTTGTTACTATTAACAACTCAAGCAATTAGTCGAGCGGCTGATGTTGATCATGCTTTAGCGCAAATCCTACGTTTGATCTGCAACAATATTAGTTGGGATTTTGCAGAAGCTTGGAATCCAAACAATGATGGAACATTTTTAGAATATTGTTTGGGGTGGTATGGGTATCAAAATAATTTAGAAGAATTTTGTCTGTATAGCGAAAGTATCACCCTGACATCCGGAATCGGAATAGCCGGTAAAGTTTGGCAATCCAAACAACCACAATGGTTGGAAGATGTATCTCAAACTTTCCCCCCCAACTTTGTCCGCGCCACCGTCGCCGACCGAGTAGGTTTAAAAGCTGGATTTGGGGTGCCGATTTTAGCCAACGAACAAGTACTAGCAGTTTTAGTATTTTTCAAAAGCGATCGCGCTCCTGTAGACATAAGGTTATTAGAACTTGTGGGTGCAGTTGCAGCTCAATTGGGAACATTAATCCAACGCAAACAAGCAGAAGCTGCTCACAGGGAAAGTGAAGAACGCTTACAACTAGCATTAGAAGCCAGTGACTTGGGACTATGGGACTGGAATTTAGTCAACGATAAAATTTATCGCGACTGGCGGTGGTGGAAAATGTTGGGGTACGACAAAGAAACGATAACTAACAACAACAATGCATCATCTGAAGAGTTGATGCATCCAGAGGATATACCAAAAATTAAACAAGCCCTAACAGATTATTTAGCCGGGAATAGTCCCGTTTATGAAGTTGAATTTCGGATGCGTTCTCGTTTTAATGAATGGAAATGGATTCAATCTCAAGGTAAAGTTGTCGAACGCAACCACTGGGGCGAAGCGTTGCGGATGACGGGGACCCATAAAGATATTACAGAAAGAAAAACTCTAGAAAGAGAAATTGCTTTGAGAGAAGCTCGTCTCAATGCTTTCTTTAGTTGTGCTCCTGTAGGATTAACAATTTTAGATAAAGAACTGCGGTTTTTGCAAATTAATGAATTACTTGCTGAAATTAACGGTATCTCAGTAGAAGAACATTTAGGCAGAACTATCAATGAAGTATTACCTCAAATTGCACCTGTAATTGCGCCGGTATACAAACAAGTCATGACCGACGGTCAACCCGTTCTAAATTTGGAATTGAGTGGTACCTCACTTGAAGAGCCAAACACCCTACGTCACTTTTTAGTTTCTTATTTTCCCATCCCCTCAGAAAATGAACGCTGTGTTGATGTTGGTACAGTTTTATTTGAAATTACTGATCGCAAACGTGCAGAAGCTGCGTTACAAGAGCGAGAAGAAGAATTTCGGGCAATATTCGAAAATGCAGCAGTTGGGATTGCTCAAGTTGCACCAGATGGATTTTTCATTAAAGTTAATCAACAATTCTGTCAAATAGTCGGTTACTCCAAAGCCGAACTATTACAAAGGACATGTCAGGATATCACTCACCCTGCTTCTTTGGAAAAATACTTAGATTACGCTTGCTTAGCTGGAAAAGGTGATATTGATGTATTTTCCATGGAAAAGTGCTTTATTCGTAAAAATGGAGAACCAATTTGGACCAATCTAACCGCTTCAGTTGTCCGAGAACCATCAGGAAAGCTCAAATATTGTATTGGCGTTGTCGAAGATATCAGCGAACGTAAAGCCGTGCTAAGGGAACGCAAACGGGTCGAACAAGAATTACGTTTAGCTTCAGAAAGACTGCAATATTTGCTCACTTCTAGTCCTGCAGTCATTTTTAGTACGAAACCATCAGAAGACTTTGCTAATACCTTTATTAGCGAAAATGTTAAAGCAATGGTGGGCTACGAAGCCCGAGAATTTCTCGAACATTCCAACTTTTGGTTTTCTCACATTCATCCAGATGATATCGAACGCGTCCATTGCGAATTATCAAAACTTTGCGAGCAAAAATATAGTTCTTTTGAATATCGTTTTCTACACAAAAGCGGAACTTATCACTGGTTCTACGAACAGGTAAGATTAATTCATGACGATTTAGGAAACCCTATTGAATGCGTGGGATATTGGGTAGATATCAGCGAACGCAAACAAGCTGAACTAAATTTACAAGCCAGTCAGCGACGCTATCAAACTTTGGCTGAAGCTTCACCTGTGTGCATTTTCCACGATGATGCTGATGGTAATTGTTTTTATATCAACCAACGTTGGACAGAAATTACCGGACTGCCGCAATCAGCAGCATTGGGTAAAGGTTGGTTAGAAGTGATTCATCCAGACGATCGCGAGCGCGTTTTTATAACTTGGCAAAAAGCTGTTGACAACAAAACAAAATACCAGTGCGAACATAGAGTTCTAGGTGCAAACGGCAAAGTTATTTGGGTAATTTATCAAGCTTTAGCCGAATATAACGAAAATGGGGAAGTAAATAGCTATATTGGCACAATCACCGACATCACCGAACGCAAAGAAGCAGAAGTTGCTTTAAGAGAAAGTGCTGAAAGAGAAAAAGCTATTTCCCAAGTTATTCAAAATATGCGTCAAACACTAGATTTAGAAAGCATATTTACCACCACTACCCAAGAATTACGCCAAGTTCTTAACTGCGATCGCGTAGTAGTTTACCGCTTCAACCCCGACTGGAGTGGCGAATTCGTTGCTGAGTCTGTAGGTTCTCCTTGGGTCAGCGCCATGATGAAAAATAAAGGTAAAGATAGTTCTGGGTTGGCGGGAGATACCTTGGACAATGAAGGCTGTGTTGTCCAAATGCTCGACAGTGATGACGAGCAGTTAGTAGATACTTATTTACAAGAGACCCAAGGTGGTGCTTATAGTCGCGGAGTTAGTTTTCTTTGCGTCCCAGATATTTATAAAGCAAGTTTTGAAAGCTGTTATATAAATTTTTTGGAGCGTTTTCAAGCCCGAGCATATATTACGGTTCCGATTTTCTGTGGGAACAAAATATGGGGTCTACTTGCAAGTTATCAAAACTCCGGACCTCGCCATTGGAAAACAGGAGAAATCAACATTGTTGTTCAAATTGGTAACCATTTAGGTGTAGCACTTCAGCAAGGACAATTACTCGCCCAGACCCGGAACCAATCAGAAGCACTCCAACAAGCTGTGATTGCTGCCGACGCCGCAAATAGAGCAAAAAGTGAATTTTTGGCCAATATGAGCCACGAATTAAGAACGCCACTCAATGCAATTTTGGGCTTTACCCAAATTATGAGTCGCGATCGCTCCATCCTCAACGAACATCAACAAAATGTAGAAATTATCAATCGTGCTGGGGAACATTTGCTCAATTTAATTAATGATATTTTAGAAATGTCAAAAATTGAAGCAGGAAGAACGACACTTAATGTCACCAGTTTCGATCTAGTTGCTCTATTAGACAACTTGCAAGATATGTTGCAAGTTCGTGCAACTTCTAAAGGACTACAATTGGTATTTGAATACGACGTTCGCCAACTCACGCGCTACATTCAAACTGACTCGAGTAAATTACGTCAGGTGTTGCTGAACTTATTGGGGAATGCAATTAAATTCACCAAAACAGGTAACGTTACCCTCAAAGTTAAATTCAATATTGATGAGCCCGAACTTCCCAAGAAATTAGAAAACAATACAGCCGCTCGAAATCAATCGGAGCAACAAATGGATCGAATCGGGACTGCAGCTGTTGATCCATCTCAATCTACTAACAATGAATCTGATATTCCTTCACAATTTTTGATATTTGATGTCATAGATACTGGAGCGGGCATATCTTCAGAAGAAATGGACTTGTTATTTGAAGCCTTTGGGCAAACTGAGACAGGAAGAAAATCTCAACAGGGAACAGGATTGGGCTTAGCAATTAGTCGCAAATATATTAAGCTGATGGGTGGTGATATTAGCGTTACTAGTATCATTGGTATGGGAAGTACTTTTTCCTTTTATATTCCTGTAGAATTATCCTGCTCCCAAGAAATCATTTCCACAACAAATTATCGTCAGGTTATTGGTTTAGCAGTAAACCAACCCCAATATCGGATCTTGGTGGTAGATGATGCGACTGAAAGTCGCCTGTTACTGGTAAAATCACTTTCATCTTTAGGATTTAGCGTCAAGGAAGCAGTAAATGGAAAAGAAGCGATAGCCAGTTGGGAATCATGGAGACCACATTTGATTCTCATGGATATAAGGATGCCCGTGCTTGACGGTTACGAAGCTACCAGAATAATCAAAAATAAACAAAGTCAGATTAAAGCATTAAATACAGAGCATTCAGCATCCAGTTTCCAAACCGTTATTGTTGCTCTGAGCGCTAATGTTTTTGAAGAAGATAGAAAAGCAATGATTAACGCTGGTTGCGATGATTTTGTTAATAAACCTTTCCGGGAAGAAGTATTACTAGAAAAACTCAGATACCATCTAGGCTTGAAATATATTTATCAAGAAAACAGCCATCAAAAATCAGCAGAGAATCAAACAACTCCAGAAGAAGTATCAAAACTACTTGCTCAAATGCCCCAAGAGTGGTTGCAGGAACTGAATTATGCTGCTGCTCAAGGAAGCGATTGCACCATTTCCGGTCTACTGGAACAAATTCCTCAGACTAAAGCTTTATTAGCAGAATTTTTAATCGATCTGAATCATAACTTTCAGTTTGAAAGGATCATGGAATTAATTAAATCAATCAACATTAATAGCGATCAGTACAGCTATACTCCATAAATTGCAAATATCATAATATTTCTGTTCTTGTTCATTTTTTCTTCAAAGTGTATTAATTCGTGCTTTTTACTACTTGTTCTCTGGAGGGTGAGTTAAGTATATTAGTTGAATAGAAATTAAACGATCCGCTTAACTGTCTTTGATGTTGTAGAGTAATGATTATGACTCATGTATTTTTGCTTGCCAATCGCTGAGTACTCAATCATAGTTGATCGATAAATTTATGAGTTTGTGGTACGACCCGCACTCTATCGAGTAACTGCTTTAATGAGGCTTGCCAACTTAAAACTTGTTCGGGAAAAGGAGCAAATACTTGCTCACTTGTAAATACTTTACCCGGCTCCAAAGGCGTTACAGGCTGCAAGAATACTAGAATTTTCGGATTGATATCTTTAATCAATAAAGCAGCTTGTTCTAAGTCAGACCAACTGGTTTGTTGCGAAATAACTATCTTCACAAAAACTTCTAGTTGAGCGCGGTTACAAATTTTAAGAAACTGTTTGTGCGCTTGCCAATGAGATTCACCACTGGTGCTGGGTAATTTCAAATCCATTCCCACAGAATCAAGATATGGCAAAATTTTGCTTAATTGTTCTGGACGATGTCCTCCAGTTTCTAAGTATATTGGTAGACTAGTCACAGAGCGGACTTTAGGTAAAAAATCTATTAAAAAATTAGAGTGAAGAAGTGGTTCACCACCAGTTAAGCTAATGCTATCGTGTAAACGAGGTATATTTTGTCGCTTTACCCATTCAATTAATATAGGTAATGAAACTGGATTAGGATGTATTTCAAACTCACGGGAGCCTGGAAGTTTCTCGATACGACAAGTATCGGGTGCATTCCAAGTGTGAGCGCTATCACAATAGTGACAGCGTAAGTCACAAAAGGCAAAACGAATGAAAATCTGGCGTGTTCCGACATTTAATCCTTCTCCTTGAATTGCAGAAAAAATCTCAATCAGGCGTGCGGTTGATTTAATTGTTTCAATATTCATTGGATAATTGGGAAGTAAAGTATGCGTGAAGTCAATATAAAGGTAGAGAAATTTTTGACTTCTTATTCTATTGTGAATCGAGAAAGGTCGTCTTCGGTCTTAAATTCATTCTCAAATTAGAGATTAATATTTATTCAGTGCCGATCGCAGGTCAGGAATAACTTAAAACATAAAAATGTTTAACTTTATTGAATTTATTTCTATAGTAAAAAAGAGTAGGGTTTCATGAGCAGACAACCCACAGAGGTAAACTTTCCTGTAACGTTATCCAAAGATAAAGCGATGGTAGAAGTACCATCTCGCCTGAGCGTACTTGAGGCTATCAATTTCAAGCAAACTTGTGAAAACTTGACTCAGCCAAGCAATACACCCGTCACACAGATTACAGTTGATTTTCACCAAACAACTTTTATTGATAGCAGTGGCTTGGGTGCTTTGGTCAGTAATTTAAAAACTACACAAGAGAAGGGGATTGATTTTAAACTCAAAAATGTTACCCCTCAGGTAATGGCTGTATTAAATCTTACTGGGTTAGATTTAGTCTTTCCAATTGAAGTGGCTACAGAAACTAGCCCAGTTAATAATGCTGTTTTAGAAGAACAGCTACCCACCACTCATCCTTCCATACGATCTTGGATGAAGCGCTCTATAGATATTCTTGGTGCGTTAGTTGGTCTAGTAATTACAGCTATTTTATTTCTTCCGATCGCGATCGCTATTCAAGTCGACGATCCCGGTCCAATTTTCTTCGGTCAGATTCGTTGTGGCTGGATGGGTAAGCATTTTAAAATTTGGAAATTTCGTTCGATGTGTGTTGATGCAGAAGCAAAAAAAGCTGAGTTGCAAAAGCACAATCAAGTTGAAGGTGCTTTTTTCAAAATTGATAACGATCCCAGAATTACTAAAGTCGGAAAGTTTTTGCGAAAAACTAGCCTGGACGAACTACCACAATTTTGGAATGTCTTAAAAGGGGAAATGAGTTTGGTGGGTACAAGACCACCCACACCCAATGAAGTAGAAAGCTATGAAGTTCCAGAATGGCAACGCTTAGACGTTAAACCTGGTATGACTGGAGAATGGCAAGTTAATGGGAGATCTAGCGTCCGAAAATTTGAAGATGTTATCCGCCTTGATTTGCAGTATCAGAAAAATTGGAATTTATTCTACGATCTAAAGCTCATTTTCAAAACAGTAACAATTTTATTTGATAAAAATAGTGGTGCTGTTTAATATTTTTTAACTTTCCTAAAACCAACTATATGTAGTTATGACAAACTATAAAGCTGTTTAGCGATCGCAGCGCCTATGGCAGATGCAACGCCTAGCAGTCAAAAATAGTTCAATTATTTAGTTCGCACTGTAAATTTTAAAACAAACAAATCGTTCGTTATATTGCTTTGTCAATCAGGTCAAACTATTGTCAAGGTAATAGGCGAACGATTGTTTTGTTCTGTACTTAATTTTAGATGAAAATCTTCGAATGCATGTTGAATTCGGATTTTTCTAAACTTATTACTAAAGTAAGTAACATTGCTGTTTTTTGAAATATTTAATGTATCTATTTTTAACATACACATAGTATAAATAAAATTTATTTTCACCTTTTATATTGATATTTATACTTAAAATCTACAACTAAAAATTTGTTTTTGCGATCAATATCATTTGATATCCGTAAAAAACCGCAACCTGAGATTAAAAATCCTCTAAATCATCAAGTTGAACCTCCACAGAGCAAGCTAAAAATATTGCATTACCTACTTGAGCTATTCAAGTAAAATTTTACTCAATATTCAACGAATAAGAACTGACATTAAGTGTTTCTGAAGTGAAAATTCAAATAGAAGTGTGAAATAAAACTTCTATTTGAAATAAAACACGAATTAAAAATACACAGATTAAGAAAAGTCAGATTCTTTTGAATTATTTATTATGCGGATTTTAATTTACTCTTATAACTATCATCCGGAGCCAATTGGTATTGCACCATTGATGACGGAATTAGCAGAAGGCTTAGTTAAACGCGGACATCAAGTGCGTGTAGTCACAGCTATGCCTAATTATCCAGAACGTCAAATATACGAAGACTATAAAGGAAAATTCTTTTTAACAGAATACAAAAATGGGGTTAAAATTCAACGTTGCTATGTTTGGATTCGCCCCCAACCCAAGCTAATAGATAGAATATTGTTAGACGCAAGCTTTGTTATTAATAGCTTCTTCCCTGCATTAATGGATTGGCGTCCAGATGTAATTTTAACAACTTCTCCATCACTACCTGCTTGTCTACCTAGCACGTTACTAGGATTGTTACATGCTTGCCCTGTAGTTCTCAATCTTCAAGACATCTTACCGGAAGCTGCAGTTCATGTGGGCTTACTGAAAAATAAGTTTTTGATTCGCTTATTTTCGAGATTAGAAAAATTTGCTTACGGCTCTGCAACTAAAATAAGCGTTATTGCTGATGGTTTTGTGGAAAATCTTCTAGAGAAGCACGTACCAGCAAATAAAATGGTGCAAATACCCAATTGGGTTGACGTGAATTTTATCCGACCTTTCAAAAAAGAAGGTAACTATTTTCGCGAACAAAATAATTTAAATGGTAAATTTGTTGTCTTATATTCTGGCAACATTGCTCTGACCCAAGGATTAGAAACGGTTATTAAAGCTGCGGCAAAATTAAAAGAAATCAAGGATATTGCTTTTGTAATTGTTGGAGAAGCTTCGGGTTTACAACGGCTAAAACAAGAGTGCGCCAATTGCAGTGCAGATAATGTTTTACTACTACCATTTCAACCCCGCAAAGATTTACCTCAAATGTTAGCTGCTGCAGACGTGGGTTTGGTCGTACAAAAGAAAAATGTGATCTCTTTTAATATGCCATCTAAAATCCAAGTTTTATTAGCCAGTGGAAGAGCAATTGTAGCCTCTGTTCCGGATAATGGAACCGCAGCTAGGGCGATCAGACAAAGCGGTGGTGGAATTGTAGCCCCACCAGAAGATCCTCAGGAACTAGCTAATGCTGTGTTAGACCTATATGAACATCCGGAAAAAGTTAAAACTTTGGGCTACAACAGCCGTAAATTTGCTACAGAGCAATACAGCTTTGAACAAGCCTTGAAAAATTATGAATCACTATTTTATTCTGTAACTGCAGACAGAGAAACAATCAATCCGGCAATTGCATCCAAACAAGAAGTTTAATTCATTGCTTAATATCTTTAAATATTACGCTAGCATTTAAACATGGGTATCAACTGCCATATTGTTAGATTTTTTGCTTACAAATATGGCTTGATACTTCTAAAGCAATAAATTGATACATCTATTATGAATAGCCCTCAAAAATCCTGATGTTAGTGAAAGAATTTTAATTAACATCGGGAATGTTTTTTTTTGAGATAAGCTGGAAATGAATCAATGATTCAAAACTTTAAGTAATGAAATATCTTGTCTTAAGGCTAAGGACCCATGAATAAACAGAGTTAAACAGAGTTTAAAGTATCTACCTTTAATTTTTACTAACAACGAATAATGTGATACTTGTTACATCTAATCGAGTGAAGAAGTATTACAGGAAATTACCAATCATACTCTAGGTAGACCGAGTGTCACTTTACTATCTTGTATTCTATGTGAAGGCAGATATTTAAAATCAACAAATAATTTTCACACTTGTTGCAAGCTTTAAGGATATTAAGTCATATATACATGTGTTGAACTGTTAATTGAATTATGGTTATACACTTAAAGAGTTGATTATCCTTAATAATTAGTAAATTGGGACCCGAGTTGCGACAAATTGTAATTTGCTATTCGCTCTCGTGAAAGTAATCTCAAACAATTGTTAATTCATTGTGCATAAAAACCTGTTTTTTTTGTTAGTATTCAAGATAACAAAGAGCAAAGGTTGCAGTTCTATGAAAGCTTGTCAGTAATCGTGAAAACTTTTGACGAACAGAAAAATAAGTTGAGGTTTAATGACTGATTATTTCCAAGCAAATTTTCCATCACAGTCTACCACCACTACCAAGAGTGAAGTTGAGAGGCAACAGCTTGAAGACAGAGAAATTAGTGAAAGAATAGCTGTAAGTATTGCAAATGCTGCTTCCGAGCGAAAAGCAGGAGATATCTTGTTGCTTAAAGTCGCAGATGTTTCTTATCTGGCAGATTATTTTATCCTCGCAACAGGGTATTCCAACGTACAAGTAAGAGCAATTGCAGATGCTGTAGAACATACTCTCAAAACTGAATGGCAGAAAAGTCCTTTACGCACAGAAGGGAAAACTGAAGGTAACTGGATATTGCAAGATTATGGTGACGTCATAGTACATGTTATGATGCCATATGAACGGGAATTTTATAACTTAGAAGCGTTCTGGGGTCACGCCGAACGTATTGAGTTGCAGTTATCAGATGATGAAATGGGGTAAATCGGCATGATTAGGTCCTCAGTTTTTAACTGTCCAGTACCAACAGAGCAACAGCCCCTTAATGAGTATGAAGAATTAAAGTCATCTTGGTTATTTCGCGATTGCACTTTAACGTGGCGAAAATATATAACCAAGATCATTTGGGCTTGGGGTTTGTCTTTGATTTTTGCTGCCCCTGTTGCTGCTACCAGCTTTCCTCTACACAAAGATCTCTCACATTTTTTGTTATCCAGTGCTGCTGGTGGAAGTGTGGGGGTCATACTGTTGCTAACAAGGTTATATCTGGGTTGGTCTTATATTCGCTCCCGTCTTTATAGCCCAATAATATTTTATGAAGAATCAGGGTGGTATGACGGACATAACTGGGCTAAACCTCAAGATATACTTGATCGCGATCGCTTAATTGTTAGTTATGAAATCAGACCAATTTTGCAGCGCATAAAGCTTACCTTTGTTGGCTTGGTTGGATTATTCATTGCTGGTAGTATAGTTTGGCAATTACTATGAGTAGTTGGGACTTCCACCGTTAAGAAGAACTAATTCATAACTTTGGGGTTCGCAGCTAAATATTGACGATGGCAAAAAGAACTCAAGCCGTACCGCTAGAAGTAAGATTATTGCGGGAAGGTATAATCGAATCAAGGCACATAGTTCAGGCTGTTGTCACAGATGAACGTGGAAGAATTTTATCTGTCGCCGGAAATGCAGAAACTGCTAGTTTTGTGCGTTCGGCGCTTAAACCATTTCAGGCGCTAGCTGTAACTGCGACGGGAACTTTAGAGCGTTACAATCTGAGCGATCGCGATTTGGCAATTATTACTGCTTCCCACAAGGGTAGTATTGAGCATGTAAGACAGGCATTTAATATCCTTTGGCGTTCTGATATCGACCCATTATTGTTACAATGCCCTCTACCAGAAGGTAAAAGTAGTCGTCTAGAACATAATTGTTCTGGAAAACATGCTGGGATGTTAGCCGTATGCAAACAAAATAACTGGTTATTTAATAACTATTTTGAGCGCAAGCACCCCGTACAGCAACTAATTCTGACTAAAGTTGCAGAATTACTGCGAATGCCGGCAGAAGAATTTATCAGCGCCCATGATGATTGTGGCGTACCAACCTATCTGATGCAAATTGCTCAAATTGCCACTTTATATGCGAAACTGGCAACGCGAAGTACTTTAGATATGGAACGTATTGTTCGTGCAATGACCCATCATCCAACGATGGTGGCAGGAGATGGGCTGTTTGATACAGAATTGATGCGCTTAACTCCGGGAGAATTAGTCAGTAAATCTGGTGGAGAAGGCATACAATGCATCGGTCGTCTTGGTGAAGGTATGGGCATGGCAATTAAAGTCATAGATGGAGCAAGACGGGCAAAATATGCAGTAGCCATTCACTTATTGCAACAAATGGGTTGGATCGCTCCTACTGTTGCGGAAGCCCTATCAGAAAAGTTCACAATCCTAGACAAATACAAGCGTTTGGAAGTTATTGGAGAATTATCAATTTTGTAGTTGCCAAATTATTATCTGTGTGCTTTAATAGTGAAAGTTAAGAAAGCGGCGCGGGATAGAGCAGCCTGGTAGCTCGTCGGGCTCATAACCCGAAGGTCAGTGGTTCAAATCCACTTCCCGCTACCAAATATACAAAGTAAAGTCTTACACCATATTTTTAGTGTAAGGCATTATTTTTGTAGAGAACAGGGAATAGAAAATATCCCAACCAGAAAACGTAGATTCATTGTTGTTATAAAAATAGTGGATTGTATGTAAGTAAGGTGAAAATTTTATAGTGAAAGTTAAGAAAGCGACGCGGGATAGAGCAGCCTGGTAGCTCGTCGGGCTCATAACCCGAAGGTCAGTGGTTCAAATCCACTTCCCGCTACCAAATACACAAAATAAAGTCTTACATTCTAGTTTGAGTGTGAGGCTTTATTTTTTATAAGTAATAGCAATTGCAAGTGAGCTAAAAAACTCAAATCCAGGTGCAAAAAATATTCTAATTCCTAATTCCTAACTTCTGACT